>Ga0335084_10000703_pt1 | contig 29291 bp, 24 predicted proteins | sample Lox_Sample_44_FD_206721 | JGI IMG/M metagenome (GOLD analysis project Ga0335084, IMG submission 206721) | Soil microbial communities from Loxahatchee National Wildlife Refuge, Florida, United States - Lox_Sample_4.4 | ecosystem: Environmental > Terrestrial > Soil > Wetlands | place: USA... | reverse complement strand
GTAGTGGATCGCGCCGGTGGCGGCGAGCTCCATCAGGATCTTCAGCTGGCGCGCCAGCTCGCTGGCGCCGGTCTTGTCGGGGCAGCCGGCCGCGAGCCGGTACTTGTTCAGGTACGCGAGCTGCGTGTCGAGCCGGCTCTTCCAGAGGTCGCTGTCGAGGTCCGCCGCGCGCTTGCGCAGGAGCTGATAGTGGGCGATCTGCTGGTCGTAGTTGCGGCACACGAGCGGCTCGTCCGCGCGGGCCGCGCCCGCGACGAGCGCCAGGGCCAGAGCGATCAGGGCGCCGCGCATTCGAACCCCTCCCGGTCGGGTCCTGTGCCTATCGGCGGACCGCTTCCCGAGGTGTAGGGGTGCAAGGGGGCCGACTCACAGGAGTCGGCCGACGCGCGCAAGCGCCGAAGGCGCGCGCAGCGAGCCGAAGGCGAGCGAAGGCGGGCCCCCGCGAAGACGGGCGCAGCCGAGCGAAGGCCGGGAGCCCGAGCGCGAGCGATCAGCGAGCGCGAAGGTCGGCTAATGAGCGGCCGCGACCGCGAGCGCCGTCCGGCGCGCCAGCGCCATGACCGTCCACATCGGGTTCACGGAAGGGCACTGGGGGAAGACCCCCGAGTCTGCGACGTAGAGGTTGTCGAAGTCGTGGCAGCGCCCGAGCTCGTCCACGACTCCCTGTGCCGGATCGCCGTGCATGCGCGTGGTGCAGAAGGCGTGGTTGCCGCCGAGGACGAGGTCGCCCGGCCGGATCGGGTGGGTCCCGAGGATGCGCGCCTCCTCCGGCGAGTGGAGCTCCTCCGGAATCCCGTGGACGCCGGGCAGCACGCTGCGCGCGCCGGCGGCGAAGAAGATCCGCGCCAAGGTGAAGAGCGCCTGCGCGAGGATGGGCGCGTCCTCCGGGTGGAGTCGCCACTCGAGTCGCGGGTCGATGCTGCCGCGGCGCGCGACGACCCGGCCGACCGAGCGGTTGCAGCTCCCGATCGCATCCCAGATCGCGGCGAACGGGACCGCCGCGAGGCGCTGCTTCAGCGCTGCGCCGGACCCCGGCATGCGCACCGCGAGCACGGGAGGCGGCGCCCACAGCGTCTCGAGCTTGAAGCCGTCGCGCAGGAAATGCTTCGACTGATAGCCCTGCGTCGCGCCGAACTGCGGATTCACGCGCTCGGAGAAGACACCCATCGCGGCGACACCGGGATGAAACTGAAGGTTGCGCCCGACCTGCCCCGAACGGTTCGCGAGGTCGCCGCTGCGCGCGAGCAGGACCGGTGTCGCCATGCAGCCCGCCGCCAGCACCACGGCGTTCGCGTCGACGCGGAAGCGGTGGCTCGGGCGCCCGCTGAAGGGCGCGACGATGTGCCCGGCCACGCCCGTCGCGCGACGCCCGCTCGTCCGCACGACCTCTACACGCGCGGAGGTCAGTACCGTCGCGCCGCCGCGCAGCGCGTCGGGCACGTAGGTGATGTCCATCGACTGCTTCGCGCGCGAGCGGCAGCCGGTGAAGCACTCGCCGCTGCCGCGACACCCGCGCACGTTTCGCGCGATCGGCTCGCAGTCGATCCCGAGCGCGCGGCAGCCGTCGCGGAAGAGCAGGTTGCGGCGCCCCTGCACGTTCTCGGGCGTGGCCGAGATGCCGAGGTACTCGCCGACCGCGTCGTAGTGCGGCGCGAGATCCGCGGCGGTCGTCTGCTTCAGGGCGAAGCGCTCGCACCAGCGCTCGAGCACGAAGTCCGGCGCGCGGTTGCAGATGGCCGAGTTGACGAGCGAGCCGCCGCCGAGACAGATCGCCTGCATCGTCGGCATCACCGTCCCCACCGTCGCGCGCAGCCCGCCCTCGCGCATCGTGCGCGCCATCGAGAGGCCACCGTCGACGCGGTACTCCCTCGGCGTGAAGGGCGGCCCCTCCTCGATCAGCGCGACCCGCAGCCCGGCGTCGGTGAGCTCCTTCGCGGCGACCGCGCCGCCCGGTCCCGAGCCGACCACCGCCACGTCGACCGACTCGACGACGTCGCGGTCGTAGTCCGCGAAGACGCGGAGATCGACGTCGCCCTCGCTCACGCGCCTGGCTCGCCGTAGCCCGCGAGCAGCGGCGCATCGAGCGCGAGCGGCGTGCCACCGGAAGGCGGAGTCAGGTCGGCGCGGGTGCGGCGCAGCGATGCGCGCGGCGCGCCGATCGGCGGATACCAGAGATCGGCCTGACACAAAGGAGTGTCGATCGCGTAGGGCGCGAGATGCAGGCTCCGCAGCACGCCCGGGCTCGCGAAGTAGCCGAGCGTGCAGAGCGCGCGCAGGCTGGTGAAGACGAGTCGCCGTGGGAAGAGCCGGCTGGTGCGCCAGCGCTCGAGCACCGCCTCGCGCGCGCTCACGTCGAGGGCCGAGAAGCGGCGCAGACCGCGCAGTCCTCCCGGCGCCGGGAAGAAGAGCGTCGCGTGCTCGAACAGGAAGAAGAGCGCGCGCATCAGCGCGCGCTGGCGAGGCTGCGAGGCCGCGACCAGCCGGTCGACGTAGCCCGCGACGTCCGCCTCGCGTCCCGACTCCGGGATCGCGCCGCCCGGCGGAAGGAGCGCATCCGCGACCGCGGAGACGAGCGCGAGCTCGCGGCGCCGCAGCGCCTGCGCGGGCTGCTGCGCGGCCGGGTAGCCGGCGAAGACGCGCACGAGCGCGTAGACGACGAGCGCAGCGGTCAGGGCAGCGAACATGGCCGCGGAGGATATCTCCTGAGCTCACTCGGGCCCGCCGCATCGCGCGGCGCGTGCAGCCGGCTGCGGCGCGGTGCGACGTCGGAGCCGCAGCGACTCGATGGCGCTCGCCGCACGTCGCGCGCTGCGGCTGCATGGCGGCAATGCATGGCGACGCGCATCCGCTCGGGCGAGTCTGGCACGCCGCTTGCTCGTGTCGCGCACATCTCCATGCGCAGGCGCAGCCTCTTCATCGCGTTCCTGGCCGGCGTGATCCTCGCCTTCGCGCTCGGCACGCGCGCCGACGAGCTGCTGCGCTCCTTCCCCGCGGCCGAGGGCGGCCGCCTCCGCATTGCGCTCGACTTCGGCCAGGTCGACGTGGTGCCGGTCGAGGGCCAGGAGCTGCGCATCGAGGCCCGCGCCCGCGGCGTCGGCGCGAGCGGCGTCCACTTCGACGCCCGCTACGACGGCCCCGACGTGCTGCTCGCGGCGAGCGCCGAGCCGTGGGTGGCCTGGCTCCGCAGCCAGCCGCGGGTGCGGGTGCGGGCGTTCGTGCCGGCGGGCTGGTCGGTGGACGAGATCCGACCGCAGCGCGCAGCGCTCGAAGCAGCGCTTCCTCAGCGGTAGGCAGCCGGCCCGTCTAAAGCCGCGCCGCGGCCGCGCCGATGACGCGAAGCGGTGCGCTCTCGCAAGACCCGCTGGCTCGTGTTCTCGCTCGCCGCGCTCGCCGGCCTCGGGCTCGTCGCGCTGCGCGTGATCGCGCTCCGCCGCGCGGCCTTCAACTGGGACGAGCTCGTGCTGTTCGAGTCGATCGCGCAGAGCGCGCGCGACGGCGTCTTCCGCAGCGGCGGGCGTCCGGGCCTCGTGCAGATCGTGCTCGGCCCGATCATCGCGGGGTGTCAGGACGAGATCGCGACCGGCCGCGCCGCGCGCGCTCTCTGGCTCGGCGTGACGGGCCTCTACCTCGCGGGCATCGCGGCGCTGCTGGCCGAGGTGCTGCGCGGCAGCGCGCGCCGCGCCCACGACGTCGCGCTCGGCGTCGCGCTGCTCGGTCTGCTGCCGGTCTTTCTCGAGTGGTCGCTCCAGGTGCGGACCGATCAGCTCGCGCTCGTCGGCGGCGTCTGGGGCGGCGCGGCTCTGCTCGCGTCTCAGCGGCGACCGGCGCTCGCGCTCTGCGCCGGCGCCGCGCTGTCGCTCGGCTGGCTGGCGTCGCAAAAGCTCGCCTACGTCGCGGGACTCGCGGGCGTGCTCGTGCTGCTGCGGCTCGCCGAAGAGGGCTGGCAGGCGCGGCGCGAGCTCCTGCGCGCGGCCTGTCTCGGCGCGAGCGCGTCCTGCGTGTGGCTCGGCTTCCGCACCTATCTCTCCTCGCGCTACGAGCTGCCGCCCGGACACCCCGCGCGCGACGTGCTGCCCGCGCCGCTCTTGAGCTCGCACCTCGACGTCTTCGACTTCTACCGCGGCACGATCGGCTACGACCAGTACGTCGCGCTGCTGCCGACACTGATTCCGCATCTCGCATTGCTCGCGCTGCTCGCGCTCGCGACCGCCCGTGCGCTTCGGCGCGGCGGTCGCGACCCGCGCCTGCTCGCGGCCTGGCTCGTGCTCGCGGCCGGCGTCGCCGTCGGGCTCTTCCACGCGGCCGCCTTCGCCTACTTCTGGATGACGCTCGGCCTCTTCCCTGCCGTCGCGCTCGCGCTCGCCGCAGAGCCGATCCGGCGCGAGCTCTTCTCCGGCCCGGCGCCGCGCCTGCGCGCGGCAGCCGCCCTGCTCTGGCTCGGCCTCGGGGTGCCGGGCGCCGTCGCGCTCGTGCGCCAGCTCCACGACACGCAGGCCGTGCAGCGCGAGAGCCTCGCCTTCGTGCACCGCAACTTCGGCAACGCCGGAATCGGCTTCCATCCCGAGACGGCGATGTTCTGCGGCCAGACGCCGCCCCTCGGCAGCTGGTTCTCCTACACCATCTATCGTCACTTCGGCGGCGCCACGCGCGAGGCCGAGGTCGCGCGCTTCGAGAAGACCTTCCGGAACGTCCCGGTCCGCTATCTGGTGGACTCGTGGCGGCTCGGGCAGTTCCCGCCCGAGCTGCGCCGCTTCTGGGCCGACAACTACCAGCCCTACCGCGCGTCGGTCTTCGTGGCCGGACGCCGCCTTCGCGGCGCGCGCGGCAGCGAGCAGGCGTTCGAGCTGATCGTGCCGGGGAGCTATCGCTGGATCCCCGTCGGCGCGCCGTCAACGATCCGCGTCGGCGACCTGCGCCTCGCGCCGGGCGAGGTGACGGAGCTCTCGGCCGGCGAGCACACGGCGCGCTTCGAGGAGGACGTGCCGGACGGCGTGCTGGTGCTCGCGCTCGCGGAGCCGCCGCGCGACGCGCCGCGCAGCTTCTACGAGGCCAACTGATGCGCGTCGCGCTGCTGACCAACACGCTGACGCCGTATCGCCTGCCGGTGTACCGCGAGCTCGGCGCGACGCCCGGGTGGCAGCTCCGCATCTTCCTCTCCGCCGAGAGCGAGCCGCACTGGGACGTCGCCTTTCGCGCAGCCTTTGCGGAGGGCGTCGCCTCGCTCGACGTCGAGCGCGTCGCCAGCCTCGGCTTCGAGCGCCGGCAGCTCACGCACCGCGGCGCGGGGATCGAGCAGCGCGTCAGCACGCACGTGCCATGGGGGACGCTCGGCGCGCTCCGACGCTTCCGGCCGGACGTCGTGGTCAGCACGGAGCTCGGCGCGCGCTCGCTCTTCGCCGCCCTCTACACCGCGTGGCACCGGACCCCGCTCGTGCTGTGGAGCCATCACGCGCGCGTGTCGGCACAGGCAACCGGCGGCGCGCGGCGACGCCTGCGCCGCGCGCTGCTCGCGCGGGCCGACGCCGTGATCGGGATGGGCGTGCAGGCGCGCGAGGTGCTGCGCGATCTCGGCGTCCCGGACGCGCGTCTTTTCGACGCGCCGAACGCGCACGATGCGCCGGCCTACGAGCGCGCGCTCGCCGAGCTAGACTCCGCCGTCGTGCCGCACGCGCTGCGCGGCGCGCTGCGAGCTCGCGAGCGGATCGCGCTGGTGGCCGGGCGGCTGGTGCCGATCAAGGGAGTCCTGCCGCTGCTCGCGGCCTGGGTGCGCCTGCCGGAGTCGCTGCGCGAGCGCTGGACCCTGCTCTTCGTCGGCGACGGCCCTCTCGCGCCGGCCGTGCGCGACGCTGCGCGCGCGCGCCCGGGTGAGATCGCGTGGCTGCCGCAGCGTCCGCCCGGCGAGATGCCCGCGATCCACGCCGCGGCCGACCTCCACGTCTTCGCGAGCCTCGGTGACACCTGGGGGCTCGTCGTCAACGAGGCGCTCGCCTGCGGCGTCCCGGTGCTGTGCTCGCGGCTCGCCGGCTGTGCCGACGATCTGATCGAGTCCGGCCGCAACGGCTGGCTCTTCGACCCGACCGACGCGCAGGACTTCGTGAAGACGCTGCACGAGGCCCTCTCCTGCAGCGAGCTCGGGCGCATGAGCGTCGCCGCCCTCGACACCGGCAAGCGTTTCGGGCCCGGTCGGATGGCGGACGGCGTCCGCCGCGCGGTCGACTACGCGCTATCGCGAAGGGCCGCCTCGTAGACCTGCTCGAGACGCGCGAGCGCGGGTTCGTCCGCGTAGAGATCCTCGTAGACTCCGCGCGCCTCCCCGCCGAGCGCGCGGGTGAAGGGCACCGCCCGCAGCAGCTCGGCGCAGGCGCGCGCGAGGTCGGCGCGGTCGCCGAAGGCGAAGTGGAGCCCCGTGCGCCCCGGCTCGACGACCTCGACCAGCGCCGTGTCGCGCGGCACGATCAGCGCGCGGCCGCACGCCAGCGCCTCGAGTGCGGCCATCGGGAAGACCTCGTACCAGCGCGACGGAACCACCACGAACGCCGCCGCCGCGATCGCCGCGAGCGCGCGCCCGTGGTCCTGCGCGCCGAGGAAGCGCACGCCCGCGATGCCGTCGGCCTGCGCGCGCAGCTTCTCCTCCTCGGGGCCTCCGCCGACGATCGCGAGCGGCGCCCCGCCCATTCCACGCCAGGCGTCGAGCAGCAGGTCGACGCCCTTCTCGTGCGACAGCCGGCCGACGAAGACCGCGCCCTCGCCCATCGGCGCGGGCGGTCCCGGATCGGGAACGGGATTCGGCTTCGTGACCACGCGCTCGGGCGCGAGGCCCGCCTGGAGGAGCTTCCGGCGCGCGAACTCCGACGGTGTCGTGAAGCGCGACACCGCGCTCTCCCAGGTGCGGCGGCGGCGGTGGTGCGCGGTCGCGCGCGCCCATACGGCCGTCTGCGCGCGCGAGCCCCGGTAGCAGCCGTGGCGGAGCGCGTTCCACGGCCCGCGCGACACGCACTCCTCGCACGGCTTCCCGTCGCGCAGGAACATGCCGTTTGCGCACAGCAATCGATAGTTGTGGAGCGTCTGCACGACCGGCACCGAGCGGCGCGCCAGCGCCCAGTGCAGCGCAGGCGAGAGCACCGGAAAGAAGTTGTGGACGTGCGCGACGTCGACCGGGTGTGCGTCGAGGAAGGCGTCGACCTGCGGCGGCGTGTCGGGGTTCCAGTGCGCGCCGAGCGCGGTCTTCACGGGACCGAGGCGCGAGCCGGTGATCGCCTCGCGGTTGTCGGCCGTGAAGCGGTGCACCTCGTGGCCGGCCTTCGCGAGCAGCGCCGCCTCGGCGTCGGCCGCGACGTCCTCGCCGCCGCGCTCGAAGTAGCGGTTGTGGAAGATCGCGATCCGCATCACGTCTCGCGCCGCGAATATTCTTCGAATCGTCCTCCGCAGAGGCCGTGAACGCGGCCCGCCGCGCTCGCGACGCGCAGCAGCGCACGCAGCGAGCGCACCCGCGAAGGCACGAGCGCGAGCGGCAGCAACGCCAGCGCCACGGCGAGACCGGCCATCGCGCGAAGCATCGCGCGCACGACGTACCCGGGAGATCCGTCGCGCGCGAGACGCCCGTGCACGTGCCCGCCCCGGAAGGCGCGCCGCAGCAGCCAGCCCGCGGAGAGCCGCTCCGGCGAGATCCACTCGCAGACCTCCGCCTCTTCGCACGCGCGGAAGTCGGCGCCGCGCGCGAGCAGCGCACGGAAGAGCACCGTGTCCGATCCGCCGCTCCTGCCGAACGCGGGGTCGAAGGCGGCGCCCGCGAAGAGGCTGCGTCGCAGGAACGCGTTGCCCGTCCGGGCGGCCCCGATCGGGACGCGCGAGCCCGTCGCGTAGGACTCCCGCTCGAAGAAGGCGAGCCACTCGGCGCCGCCGGCTTCGGGCCGCTCGGCGCGCGCGCGGACCGGACCAAAGAGGCCGTCGCAGGGCGTGCGCTCGATCTGCACGACGTACGACGCGAGCCAGTCCTCGTGCACGGTCTCGTCGTCGTCGACGAAGGCGAGCCACGCGCCGCGCGACGCTTCCACCGCCCGGTTGCGCGCGTGCGCGATGTTGCGCCGCGGCTCGCGCAGGCGCCGCGCGGGAAGTCCGCCCGCGTCGGGCAGCGGCGCCGACTCCGGCGCATCGGAGTCGTTGTCCACCACGACGAGCTCGACCTGCGCGTCCGGCGGCCGCTTCATGCGACCGAGGCTCGCGCACAGGCGCGCGAGCCCTTCCGGCCGGCGGTACGTCGCGACGCAGATCGTCACGTCCACGCGCCGCCTCTAGAACGCGCCGCGCCGCGACAGCACGGCGCCGACGGTCCGCAGCAGGATCGAGAGGTCGAGCGCGAGGGAGCGGTTGCGGATGTAGTAGAAGTCGTACTGGAGGTTCTCGTGCATCGGCAGATCCTTGCGACCGAGGATCTGCCACAGACCGGTGATGCCCGGCTTGACCCCGAGCCGGCGGCGCTGCCAGTCGTCGTAGGTCGCGGCGATGAAGGGCATCTCGGGCCGCGGCCCCACCAGCGACATCTCGCCGCGCAGCACGTTCCAGAGCTGCGGCAGCTCGTCGATGCTGGTCGCGCGCAGCCAGCGACCGAAGCGCGTGATGCGCGGGTCGGACGCATCGCGGGGGGCCACGGCGTAGGGCTCCGAGCCCGGCTCGAGCGTGCGGAACTTCCACATGCGGAAGCTGCGGCCGTCCTGCCCGACGCGCTCCTGCACGAAGAGCGGCGACACGCCATCGCGACGCAGCCGCCACGCGACCCACGCCATCAGCGGCGCGGCTGCGCACAGGCCGAGCGCCGCGCCGACCACGTCGAAGACGCGCTTGGCCGGCGCGTAGAGCGGGTGGATGCGCTCGCGGCCGAGGCGCACGAGCGGGAGATCGTCGACGAGGTCGACCTGTGTGCCGGCGGTCAGCACCTCGAAGAGGTTGGTGACGCAGCGGAATTCGACGCGCAGGTCCTCGCACTCGAGCACCAGCGAGAGCATGCGCGCGTGCGAGATCGAGGGCAGCGCGACGAAGACCTCGCGCACGCCGTGCCGCAGCACGAGCGCGCGCAGCTCGCCGACGCGGCCGAGCACGGGATGCCCGGCGACGTCCTTCTCGGGCACGACCTCCGCGTCGACCGCGAAGCCGAGCACGCGGTAGCCGGTCTCGGGATGGTCCTGGAGCTTCTGGAGCAGGCGGATCGCGGGGACGCCGGTGCCGACGATCAGCACGGGGACGTCGTGAGCGCCCGCGCGCCGCAGCGCGGTCTCGATGCGCAAGAAGACGAGGCGGCTGATTCCCTGGAGCAGCAGGTTCAGGCCCAGCGACGCGACCACCACGCTGCGCCCGAACGAGAGCTCGCGGAAGAAGAAGCCCGCGGAGCCGACGACGAGGAGGCCGAGCGCGGCGCCGCGCACGAGCTTCGAGAGCTCGATCGCGCCGGTGCGCATGCGCGAGCTCTCGTAGATGCCGAACCACCAGCAGGTCGCGATCCACGGCACGACCACGATCGGCAGCGCCCGCAGATAGACGTCGAAGGGGTTGATCGGGCGGCCGAGCGCGTGGTCGAGCGCGTGCCGCAGCGCCCAGGCACCGAGCCATCCCGCCGACACCAGCAGCGCGTCGGTGCCGACGTGGAGCCAGCGCAGCGTCGCGAGCGACGGACGCTTCAACGCGTCGCCTCAGCGGACGCCGGCCACGCCGGCGATGCGGCCGACGCCGTAGCCGGCGAGCTCGAACGCGCGCATGCGGCGTCCGCCGGCGCGCGCGTGGATCGCGGCGAGCGCGAGGCCCTTCGCGATGCACCAGGCGCCGTGCGGGAGCGCCTGCGCGCCCGCGCGCAGCGCGCCGTCGCGCAGCCTCGCGATGCGCGTCCGCGCCGCGCCGGTCCGCACGCTCCGGCGCAGCAGCCAGCCTGCGTTCGCGCGCTCGGCGGGGACACTCTCCCAGGCGATCGCCTCGTCGGCCCACACGATGCGCGCTCCGCGCGAGGCGAGGCGCGCGAAGAGCTCGGCGTCCTCCCCGATCTCGAGCCGCTCGTCGAAGTGCACGAACTCGGCGTCGAGAGTGCGCGCGCGCAGCAAGGTGTTGCCCGTGAAGGCGCGCCCCATCCGCGTCCCGGTCGGCCGGCGCGGCGCCGACAGGAAGCGGCCCTCGAGGATCCACGCCGCCGGCTCGACCTCGAAGCGCGGCAGCACCGGTCCGGTCACGACGTCGGCATCCGTCTCGCGCTGCACGCGCAGGAGTGTCGCGAGCCAGTCCGGCTCGGGGGTCTCGTCGTCGTCGATGAAGGCGATCCAGTCGGCGTCGCCGGCGAGGCGGAGCGCCGCATTGCGCGCGAAGGGGATCCCCCGGCGCGGCTCGACCCCGTAGCGGAGCGGGAACGACAGCCAGCGGCGCGCGTCCTCGCACACGGGCCGGGCCGATTGCTCGGCGTCGTTGTCCGCCACGACGACCACGAGCTCCGGGCGCTCACCTTCGAGGCCGCCCATGCGCTGCGCTTCGAGCGCGCCGAGCAGCGCGTGCAGGCGCTCGGGGCGCCGGTAGCTCGCGATGCAGATCGCGACGCGTTGCGGCTTCTCGCAGCCGTCCATCGGGCGCTCGCCTCCCACGCGCTGGCAACGGATCGGCCAGATGGGCGAAATCCTTGAGGGGACGCGCCCTCAGCTTCCGCGCCCGAAGGCCGATACGAGGCCATGCGCGTCGCCTTCGTCACGCCGGAGTATGCGGCGGAGTCTCCCCGGCACGGCGGGCTCGGTAACTACGTGCGGCGTATGGCCGGCGCGCTGGTAGCGCAGGGACACCAGGCGGAGGTCTTCGTGCCCTCACGCGCCAGCCCCGGCACGAGCGAGGCCGACGGCATCGTCGTCCACCGCGTCACCGCGGCGGTCGAGCGCCGCCCGGTACGGGCGCTGCTGCGCATCCTCGGACGGCTTCGCGCGACCGCGTCCGCACGGGCGCTCTGCGTCGCGATCGACGCCTGGACGCTCGCCGCCGCGCTGCGACGGCGGAGCCGCGAGACGCGCTTCGACCTCGTGCAGAGCGCCGACCACAAGGCCGTCGCGCTCTTCCTCCCCGCGCGTAGGGCGCCGCATCTGCTCCGCTGCTGCAACGACGACGCCGAGACCGCGCGCCGCAACGGCGTCGTGATGCGGCATCGCGCCGGCGAGGACGCGCTGGCCCGCCTCGCGCTGCGGCGCGCCGATCGCGTCTACGCGCCGAGCCGCTTCCTCGCGATGCACCTGGAGCGAAGCCGCGGAATCCGCGTCGAGGTGCTGGCGCCGCCGGCGTTCCTCGAGGTGAAGCCTCTCCCGGCGCCTCCTCGCGGCCTGCCGGAGCGCTACTTCGTGCACTTCGGGCAGCTGACACCGGTGAAGGGCACGGCGCTGCTCTGCGACGCGCTGCTCCACGTCTTCGAGCAGCAGCCCGACCTCGCGATGGTCTGGGCGGGGCGCGATCCGCTGGGGCTCGTCGAGCCGTGCCTCGAGCGCCTCGGCCGCCATCGCGTGCGCGTCCGCCACCTCGGCGAGCTGACGCGCCCGGAGCTCTACGCGGTCGTCGCCGGGGCGGAGGGGTCGGTGCTTCCGTCCCTCTTCGACAACCTGCCGAACTCCGCGATCGAGAGCCTGCTCCTCGGCGTGCCGGTCATCGGCAGCGACGGCGCGAGCCTCGACGAGCTCGTGACTCCGGGTGTGGACGGACTTCTCGTTCCCGTCGGCGACGCCGCCGCGCTCGCCGACGCGATGCTGCGACACTGGCGCGGGGAATCCGGCGTGCGCCGCGGCTTCGTGTGGCAGAAGCCCGAGATGCGGCCCGAGGCCGCCGTCGCGGGCCTCTTCGCACTGGCGGGGCTCCATGTCGACTGATGCCTCTGCGCCCGGCGCGCCGCTGCTCTCGGTCGTGATGCCGATGCGCGACTCGTCGCGCTACGTGGCGGAGGCGGTCGAGAGCATCCTCGCGCAGAGCTTCGGCGACTTCGAGTTCCTGATCTTCGACGACGGCTCGAGCGACGACTCGTGCGAGATCGTGCGTCGCCATGCCACGCACGACCGCCGCATCACGCTCTTCCAGGGCTCGGCCGTGGGCTACGCGGTCTGGCTGCGCGAGGGAATGCGGCGCGCGCGCGGCGAGCTGGTCGCGCGCATGGACGCCGACGACGTCTCACACCCGGAGCGCTTCGCGCGCCAGGTGCAGTACATGCAGGAGCATCCCGAGTGCGTGGCGCTCGGCGCGGACGTGATGCTGGTCGATCCCGAACGCCGCCCGATCCGCCTGCACCGCGTGCCGAGGGAGCACGCGGAGATCGAGCGCGCGCTGTGGCTGGCGTCGGGGCCGATGCCGCATCCCGTCGTCGTGCTGCGCCGCAACGCCGTGCTCGCGGCCGGCAACTACCGGACGGACCAGCTCTGGGCCGAGGACCTCGATCTCTTCCTGCGCCTCTCGGAGGTCGGGCGCCTCGCGAACCTGCCCGAGGTGCTGCTCGAGTGGCGCCGCCACCCGAAGGCGGTCGGTTCGGCGCAGCGACGCGAGCAGCGCTACACGCAGAACCGCATCCTGGCCGACGCACGCAAGCGTCGGGGCCTCGCCGGCGCCGACGTCCCGCTGCTGCCGGATCTCAGCATCGCTCGCGTCGAGGACCTGTGGCACGACTGGGCGCGCGCGGCGCTCGGCGGCGGTCACCGCGCGACGGCGCGCCACTACGCGCGCCTGCTGCTGCGCGCCGAGCCCTTCGCGCCGCGAAGCTGGCGCATGCTCGTGCGCGCGGCGCTCGGCGTTCGCTTCACGCGCCCGTCGTGGCGCGATCGCCAGGATCTCGGCTAGCGGCGTTCCGCGGCCGCCAGCGCGAGCAGATCGGCGGCCCGCCGCCGCCAGGTGTAGCCCTGCACGTCCTGCCAGGCCCGATCCGCCAGGCGCGCGGCCAGCTCGGGCGACGCGAGCACGTGCTCGATGCCTTCCGCCAGCGCCTCCGGATCGTCCGGCGCGACCGTCCACGCGTTGTGGCCGTGGCGCAACAGTCCCTCGAGCGCCGGGATGCGCGTCGCGACGATCGGACGCCTCGCCGCCATGTACTCGAAGAGCTTCAGCGGCGAGGTCGTGCGCGCCTGCGGGAAGCGCGCCGAGTTCGGCAGCACCAGCACGTCGGCGGCCGCGAGATGGAGCGGCACGTCCTCGTTCGGCACGAAGCCGGCGAGCCGCAGCGTCTCGCAGTCGCGAGCCCGATCGCGCACGCGCGCGATGTCGGCCGGCCAGCCACCGACGAGGAGCACCGTCGCCTTCTCCAGCCGGCGCGCCGCGTCGATCAGGGTGCCGACGCCCTTCTCCTCGTAGAAGTGGCCGCAGTAGACGGCGAGCGCACCTTCCTGCGGCAGGCCGAGGCGGCTGCGAGCCTCGCGCGCCGTCGGCGCATCGTGGAAGTGCTCGAGGTCGACGGCGTCGGGCCACACGTGGATCCGGTCCGCGCGCACGCCGGCCGCGACCCAGTCGTCGCGGAGCGCATCCGTCACGGTCACGAGCGCGCGCAGCGCGGGCAGCGCCGCGCAGCGGCGAAGCGACACGCTCGTGCGTGCGCCGGCCGGCACGTGCGTCTCGATCACGGTCGGAAGCCCGCGCACGGCACAGCGGAGCCCGGCGCCGAGCGAGCGCGAGAACACGAGATCCGGACGACGCCGCCTTGCGTAGAGGGCCGCGGCCTGGTCGAAGCGGGGGTCGTCGTAGTGGGTGTAGAAGTCGCCCGCGAAGAGCCGCACCGGCAGCCGGACGACGCGCAGCGACGGGCTGACGCCGTACCAGCGCGAGAGATCGGCGCGGTTCGCGGCGCTCGGCCACAGGCTGCGGCTCGTCACGAGCTCGAGCTCGCCGACCTGCGCGGCGAGCGCCTCGGCCATCTTCATCACCTGGAAGGTGTGCGCCCAGCGCGAGGGGATGTTGCCGTTCGACAGGTAGACCACCCTCACGCGGCCTCCTCGAGCAGCTCGCGCAGCGGGCGGCTGCCGGGATCGAGCCAGCGACGCGCCCACAGCTCCGCGGCGAAGAGCAGCCAGACGCGCGCGGCGTTCCCACCGGCCAGCGTGTCGCGCACGGGGTCACGCGCGAGGAGTCCGTGCGAGACGAGCACGCCGCCTTCGAGCAGCGATCGCGCGCGCGGTGCGAGGCCTTCCTGCATCCACGATTCGATCGGCGCGCCGAATCCCTTCTTGCGACCGCTCAGGATGTCCGCCGGCAGCCAGCCCGAGGCCACCCGCTTCAGCAGCGACTTGCGCTCGCCGGCGGCGAAGAGCACGCCGGCATCGATCGAGAAGGCCGCCTCGACGAGCTCGTGGTCGAGGAAGGGTACGCGCACCTCGACTCCGCAGGCCATGCTCGCCTGGTCGACCTTCGTCAGCACGTCGTCGACCAGGAAGGTGTGGAGGTCGAGGAGCTGGAGGCGCGTGATCGCTGGCGCGGTGGGCTGATCGAAGCGGCGCAGCAGGCGCAGCGCATCGAAGCGAGGCGCGCCCGGCACGAGGCCCTCGGACGAAGTCCTGCCGAGCGGGCTGACGCGCGCGAGATGACCGGCGAGGAGGGCGCGCGTGCGCGCGCTGCGCGGAAGCAGCCAGCGGCGCCACGCGGGTCCCGGCTCCGCGCCGCGCTCGTACCAGGAGTAGCCGGCGAAGAGCTCGTCGCCGCCGTCACCGGAGAGGATCACCTTCACGCCGTGACGGCGCGCGAGCCGCGCGACGCAGAGGGTCGGCAGGCTCGAGTGGTCGAAGAAGGGCTCGTCATGGAGCTCGGCGAACTCGGGCAGCAGGCGCAGCGCCGACGCGGCGGAGAGCACGTCCTCGTGCGGGCGCGTGCCGAGCACGACGCTGGTGCGCCGCGCGAAGGCCCGCTCGTCAGCGCTCGCGTCGTCGAAGCCCAGCGTGAAGCTCGGCAGACCCGGCGCGCTCGCGCGCGTCGCGAGCGCGGCCGTGATGCTCGAGTCGATCCCGCCCGAGAGGAAGACGCCGACCGGCACGTCGCTCACGAGCTGCATGCGGACCGACTCCTCGAGCTTCTCGCGCACGAGCGCGGCGGCCTGTTCCGCATCGCGGACGCGGGGTGAGTACGCGAGCTCCCAGTAGCGGTCGCGGCGCGCGGCGCCGCGCTCGAAGACCAGGCGATGCGCCGCCGGCAGCTTGCGGACGCCCTTCCAGATCGCGAGCTCGTCGGGGACGTAGCGGTACACGAGGTAGTGCTGGAAGGCGTCGCGGTCGACCTCGCGCCGGAAGCGCGGGTGCTGGAGGATCGCGCGCGACTGCGACGCGAAGACGAGTCCCCCCTCGTGCAGCCAGTAGTAGAGGGGCTTCACGCCGAGCCGGTCGCGGCCGAGCAGCAGGCGCGCGCGGCGACCGTCCCACAGGCCGAAGGCGAAGATCCCGCGCAGCCGCAGCAAGCAGTCGTCGTGCCACTCCTCGTAGGCGTGGAGGATCGCCTCGGAGTCCGAGGCCGAGCGGAAGACGTGTCCCGCGGCCTCGAGCTCCTTCCTCAGCTCGCGGAAGTTGTAGATCTCGCCGTTGAAGGTGAGCCAGAGCGTCCCGTCCTCGCTGGTCATCGGCTGCGAGCCCGCGTCCGAGAGGTCGACGATCGCGAGCCGGCGGTGGCCAAGCGCGACCCGCCCCTGGTCGAGGACGCGCGTACGCTCGCCGTCCGGACCGCGCGTCGCGAGCGTCGACAGCATGCGGGCGAAGGCCGCCTCGTCGACGCGGCCGCGTGTCTCGACCTGACCAAGGATGCCGCACATGACTAGCCGCTCGCACGCGCGAAGCGTCGCGCGGTCCGCAGCCTCGGCGCTAGCATCGCGAAGCCGTGGGGGATGGAAGAGGTCTCTTCGCGCGTGCCGGGCGCCGCATCCGCGGCCATCTGCTGGGACTGCGGAACCGGCGCTTCGTGATCGATGCCTCGAACCGGTTCAGCCGCGAGAACCTGAACGAGTCGCTCGAGCAGGAGATCGGCGCGCTCGAGGCGCGCTCGCACGCGCTGCGCGTCCTGTGTGTCGGCGCGTCGGGCCCTCTCTCGGAGCGGATCGCCGGCATGCAGGCGCGCGTGACGACGATCGACATCGCGCCCGAGCGCAAACCCGACGTCGTCGCGGACGTCACAGACCTGCGCGGCTTCGCGGACGCGGCTTTCGACGCGGTCTTCCTGATGGAGGTGCTCGAGCACGTGATCGCGCCCGAGCAGGCCATGGCCGAGATCCGCCGCGTGCTCGTGCCCGGCGGGCGGCTCGTGCTCTCGACGCCCTTCCTGTTCGAGATCCACGAGGCGCCGCACGACTACTACCGCTTCACCGAGCACGGGCTGCGGCACCTGCTGCGCGGCTTCGGCTCCTGCCGGATCGAGCGCCGCAACGGCTACCTGAAGAGCACGCTCGTGCCGCTCGTGCGGCTCACGCGCAGCCGCCACCTCGGAGACGTGCTCGTGGGACTCATGGCGCTCGGCCTGTGCGTGGCCTTCGCGCCGATCCTCGCGCTGCTCGACCGGGCGATCCGGTCCGACGCGGCGACCACCGGGTACTTCGCGACCGCCACGCGCTGAACACGACATCACGGCGCTCCCGCGTCCCGGCAGACCAGCGCCTGACACGACGCCCAGCGACGCCGCAGTGCAACGCGGCCGAATGCGCGCGCGAGCGCGCCCTCGACGGACGAGACGCGCTCCGGAGGCATCAGCCGCTGCGTCTCGACCGCGAAGCCGCAGCGCTCGACGAAGCCTCGGAATTCGCGCGCGCTCCACTCGCGCACGTGATCCGGATGCGGGCTCACGAGGCAGCCGCGGCCGCGCAGGTTGTCGCGCTCGGGCGTCGAGAGCACCGCGCGTCCGTCCGGGGCGAGGTGCTCGCGGAGGAAGCGCAGGCAGATCTCCGGATCGCGCAGGTGCTCGAGCACGTCGGCGCAGACGATCAGATCGAAGCGGCGCCCGAGGTGCGTCCCGAGCGCGTCGAGGTCCGCGCCGATGAAGCGCGCCGAGGGCACGAAGCGCGCGGCGAGCGCGCGCGAGCTCTCGCGGTCGATCAACGTGAGGTCGTGGCAGTGCGGCGCGATCCAGCCCGCGACCTTCGCCGCCGTGCCGCATCCGACGTCGAGAAAGCTCCGCGCACCGCGCCTCAGAAGCAGCGCGCGACACCAGCGGTAGACGGGCTCCTGGTACGAGTGCGAGGCGGCGATGCGCGGCTCGGTCCAGTAGTCCGGATCGTCTCCGGCGCGCGCCGGATTCTCGCGGTAGCCGGGGGCGAGCCCGAAGCGACCGGCCGCAGCGGAGAACGGCGGCGCGGCGTGCGTCACGAGGGATCCTCGGCGAAGCGCCACGCGTGGCGCACCACGACCGGCCCGTGCTTTTCCGCGAGCGTCGTGCGGCCCGTGCCGAAGGGATCTCCCGCGTCCACGCGGAAGACGCAGGCATCCTCGACCTGGTCCGCGACCGTGTCGGAGCAGGTGGCCCACAGGTTGAGGCGATAGCTGCCCGCGGCGAGCGGGAGATCCGGGATGCGGCAGACGATCTCGCCGCAGGCCGGCAGCAGAGAGAACTCCGCGTGAGTCAGCTGCGTGTCGGCGGCGAAGACGCGCGTCCCGAGCGTGTCGAAGACGACGAGCGCCACGCGCACGTTCTTCAGCGGCTCGTCGGACGCGCCGGCGTAGCCGAGCACGAGCTCGAGCGGCGCGCCGGTCACAGGGTGCGGCAGAGAGCCCGCGCGCACAGAGACGCGCGTGAAGCGGAGCGCGCCGTCGCCCCCGCGGTCGCGCCGATGCGAGAGCGGCTCCTCCGCGCGCGCGGCGCTCTCCGCGAGATAGGCGTCGACCACGCGCCCGACCTCCCCGGTTGCGCGCAATGCGCCCCCGTCGAGCCAGAGCGCGCGCGAGCAGAGCGCCTTCAGCGCGGCGAGGTTGTGGCTCACGAAGAGAACCGTGCGGCCCTGCCCCGCGACGTCGCGCATCTTGCCGAGGCAGCGGCTCTGGAACTCCGCGTCGCCGACCGCGAGCACCTCGTCGACGATCAGGATCTCGGGCTCGAGGTGCGCCGCGACCGCGAAGGCGAGGCGCACGCGCATGCCCGACGAGTACCGCTTCACGGGCGTGTCGAGGAAGCCCTCGACCCCCGCGAAGGCGACGATCTCGTCGAAACGCGCGGCGATCTCCGCGCGCCGCAGCCCGAGGATCGCGCCATTCAAGTACACGTTCTCGCGTCCCGTCAGCTCCGGGTGGAAGCCGGTGCCGACCTCGAGCAGGCTGCCGACGCGGCCGCGCAGCGTCACCTGCCCCGACGTCGGGCGCGTGATGCGCGCGAGCACCTTGAGCAGCGTGCTCTTGCCTGCGCCGTTGCGTCCGACGATGCCGACCGCTTCGCCGCACGCGATCTCGAAGGTGATGTGGCGCAGCGCCCAAAGCTCGCGCGCCGGCGGACGGCCGAGAGCGCGCGCGACGAGCCCCGCGAGCGGCGCGTCCTCGCCCAGTCGGTAGCGCTTCGAGAGCGCGAGGGCCTCGATCGCGGCAGTGTCGCCCACGCGCGCTAGACCCGGTCCGCGAAGTCGGGCTCGAGCCAGCGAAAGACGACGAGCCCGCTCGCGAGGAGCAGCAGGGTGACGGCCGCAGAGCTCGCGAGCAGCGCCGCCGGCGGCGCGCCGCCGAGCAGCGCGTGGCGAAAGCCCTCGACGACGCCGGCCATCGGGTTCAGGCCATAGGCGACCGCGACCCAGTGCGGCCGGCCCTCCAGCACACGCTCCGCGGTGTAGATGACGGGCGTCACGAGCATCCAGAGCTGCACGGCGAAGGGCAGCGCGACGCGCACGTCGCGGTAGAGCGCGTTCGCCGCCGCGAGCCACAGCGAGACGCCGAGCGCAGCGCCGAGCGTGAGCAGCAGCAGCAGCGGCAGCCACGCGACCTGCGGGCCGGGCACGACACCCGACCACGCCATCAGCGCCGCGAGCAGGACCATCGAGAGCGCGAAATCGACGAGCGCCGCCAGTACGGGAGCCATGGGCAGCGAGAGGCGCGGGAAGTAGACCTTCGTGACGAGCGCCTGGTTCGCGACGAGGCTCTCGCTTCCGCCGGTCACGGCGCGCGCGAAGAGCTGCCAGGGCGCGAGCGCGCAGAAGGTCGAGAGCGCGTACGGGACGCCGGGCATGCCCGGCATCCGCTGCGGTCCGAGCAGCATGCCGAAGAGGCCGCCGAAGACCGCGAGCGTCAGCACGGGCTGGAGCAGCGCCCATGCGACACCGAGTGCGGACTGCTTGTAGCGGACCCGCAGGTCGCGCCACGCGAGAAGGCCCACGAGCTCGCGGCTGCGCCACAGCTCGGGCAGCCCGAGGGCCCCGAGTCCCGTCCGCGCGCGGATCACGAGGGTCTCCGTGGACGCACTCCCCGCCATGCCGGACGGATCGGCGCGCGGAGGCATCCGGTTGAGCGGGCCGACCGATTTTTCCGTGACGCGGGGCGCACTCGCGCGCGCTGGCTGCGTCGCGCTGAGCCTCAGGCCTCGCGGCCAGCGCCGAGGCTCTCCCGGAGCGCCAGCCAGACGAAGCGCGGGTTGTGCCACACGTAGCGGCGCCAGAGGCGCCGCGGCTCGCAGGCCAGGCGGAAGAGCCACTCGAGCCCCGCGCGCCGGACCCAGCGCGGAGCCTGGCGCTTCGCGCCGGCCAGGAAGTCGAAGGCGGCGCCGACGCCGACCATCGCGCACGGGAGCCGTTCGCGGTGCGCGGCCATCCAGCGCTCCTGCTTCGGGCAGCCGAGCCCGACGAAGAGGATGCGCGCGCCGGACTCGCGGATCGCTTCTACGACCGCTGTGTCCTCTTCCGGTGTCAGCGCGCGGTACGGCGGGCTGCTCGCGAAGGCGATGCGGAGGCCCGAGAAGCGCAGGGCGAGCCGCCGTGAGAGCTCTCCGATCACGTCGGGGCTGCCGCCGTAGAGGGCGATCGGTACGCGGCGCGCGGCCGCCGCCGCGCAGACCGCCGGCACGAGGTCGGGCCCGTAGACGCGCTCGGCGTCGCGCAGTCCCCGCGCACGCAGCGCCCAGACGAGCGGCATGCCGTCGGAGGTGACGAGGTCCGCGGCGTTCACGATGCGCTGGAGGGCCGGGTCGTCGTGCGCCTCCATCACCATGTGGACTGTCGCGACGCAGGTCGTACCGCCGCCCGTCTCCGCCATCTCGAGGATCGCCTGAACCGCGCGCGCGTAGGTCGAGGCGTCGACGCGCATGCCGAGGATGCGCCGCGCGCCGGAGGCGTGGAGCCCCGCGTCGCGCTTTCGCGCGGGCGCCTCGCCGCCGGACTCGCACGAATCGCACTGCATCGGCTCCGGTATCGGAGACGCCACCGCGGCAATTGAGCACGAGTGCGCAGCCGCGGCGCCTAAAGGCGCGAACGCGCGGCGCCGATGCGGAGGCGTGCGCCGACCCGCGGTCCGCTCGCTGCTTGCGCTCGTGTCGCTGCTCGCCGCCTGCGCGAAGCCGCAGGCACCGCAGTGGCCGCCGGGCCTCCTGCTCTCGGCCGACCGGAGCGCGCTCGCAACCTTTCTCGACTCCCTCGCAGAGCTCGAGGGGACGCCGCTCGCGCGCGTCGCGGGCGAGTGGGAGACCGCGCTGCCCGGTTGCGCGCAGGTCGAGGCGTCCGCGCCGGACGGGGATCCGCACGCGCTGCTCGCGTCGGTCCGCTGCGCGGATCCGCACGGTCCGCTCGCCGCCTTCCACGCGACGCGCGGCGCACACGCGCTCGCGCTCGCCTTCCCGGGCGAGGGCGACGCGCGCGCGACCGCGCTCGCCGACCTCGTGGGCGGCGCCGCCCGCGCGACGCTTCGCTGGCCCGAGCCGGACGGCCGCCTCGCGGATCTCCTGCCCGGCGACGCGCCGGCCGGCCCGGACCGGCTGGCCGTCGCGGATCGCGTCGCGCACGGGCGCGCGCGATCGGCCGGCCCTCTGGACCTCGCGGCGTGGGTGCCGAGCGGGAGCCAGGGCGACCGGCTCTTCCACCTGCGCGACCGCGTGCTCTCGGCGGCACTGCTCGACGGCACGCTCGAGCTCGCGCTGTATGCGCCCGAGGCCGGCGCCGCGATGCCCCGCACCGCCCTCGCCCTCGGCGTCCGCCAGGTCGACGCCGCGCGCGCGGCCGCCGATCGCTTCCTCGACGAGATCGGCGCGATGTGGCAGCTGCGCCGCGCGCCGTTCTCGGCCAACGCCGCCACGGGCGCGTGTCTGCCCGATCTGCACCTGCTGCCCGAGCTCGCGCCTTGCTATGCGGTTGCGCGAGACGCGCTCGTTCTCGGCTGGAACGAGGCGAGCCTGCGACACGCGCTCGGGTCGGAGGCGGCCTCCCAGCAGACGGCGGCCGAAGCCGCCCTGCCCGCGCGCTTCGACCTCGACCTCGCGAAGCTGCGCGCGGCGGATCTCGCGCTCGCCGCGAAGCTCGGGCGCGAGCCGGCGGCGCTGCGCTGGCCATGGCGGAGCGTGCGCGCAAGCGCCGGGCGCGATTCGGGCGCATTGCGGTTCGACGTCGAGCTGCTGCCGGAGCGCGCGTCGTGAAGCGCGCCGTCCAGTCGGCCGTCGCGCTCTCGGCGCTCGGACTGCTGCTCGCCGCGGGCCATGTGTCGTTCCAGCGGACGCGCGCGGAGCTCGCGGCGCTCGCCGCTTGCGAGGCGCTCTCGCAGGGCGACGTCTCGACCGCGCTCGCGAAGAGCGAAGGAAAGGTCACGCCGGACGCAAGCGGCCACGCGCTCGCGACGTGTCGCTGCCGCGCGCTCCAGGCGAGCGGCCGTCCCGAAAAGTGCGCGTCGCTGCTGGCCGGCGTCTTCGAAGACCCGGCCGCGCGCGACTGGATGCCGGCGCCCGACCTCGCGGCCTTCTGGATCGCGTCGCAGCGCTCGTCGGGGCGGACGCGCGAGGCGGCCGAGTTCGCGCGCCGCGCCGGCGCCGCGTACCCCGACGACGCGTCCGTCTTCGTCGAGGAGCTCGCGACACGCGCGAGCGTCGAGGACGAGGCCGACGTCGTGCGCGAGCTCGCGGCGCGTATCCCGCCGCGCGGCGAGGCCGCGGCCCGCATGCGCGTCGCGCTGGCGCAGCGCGCGCTCCGCGCGGGCGACGGCGCCGCGGCCGTGAAGGCGCTCGGCGCCGCGCCGCCCGAGAACGCGGGGGCCGCACAGGGACCCTGGTTCGACGCGCGCGCCGTCGCCGCCGCATTCATGAGCGACATGCAGGGCGTGCAGCAGAGCTTCGCCGCCTGGCGCGTCGCGGGCGGCGACCCGGTCGAGCTGCGCGCGCGCTACGCGCTGACGCTCAGCATCTCGGGTCTCGCGGATCCGAAGCGCACGCCGGTAGACCTGCTGCGCGCTGCGCTCGCCGAGACGAAGGGGCACGCGAGCGAAGGCCTGCGCCGCGCGCTGGCCATCCGCCTCGTGCAGACGCTCGCGAACGCGAAGCGCACCGGCGAGGCGCTCGCCATCTACGACGCGGAGGCGCCGCTCTTCGCGGGCACGGAGCTCCGGCGCGACGAGATCGTGCGCGCGGCGCGGCTCGAGACGCTCGGCCGCGCGTCGTCCTCGGAGCGGCGCGGCGCGCTCGCCTTCCACGTCGCCGACGCGAAGCCCGGCGACGTGCTCTGGATCTCGCCCGAGCCGGACGCCGATGCGGACACGGCCTACGAGGCGTTGCCTGTGCCGCCTGGCGGCGTCGCCCTGGCGCGGCGCGCCGAAGGCATGTCGCCGCAGCGCTGGGTGCTCCGCGACGCAGAAGGCCGCCTGCGCGGGTCGGGCACCGTGTCGCCCGTCGCGGGCGCGCGCACGGACGTCGCGGTCGCGCCGAGCGAGCTGCGTGCGCCGGACGTGCCCTTCGCGAGGACGCGCGCGCCCGGCGACGGCCGCCGCCGCCTGATGCTCGTGCTGCTCGACTGCGGCGACTGGCGCATCGCCTCGTATCTGCGCGCGCGCGGCGAGCTGCCGGTCCTCGACGCGCTGCTGCGCGACGGACACCGCGCGGTGCTGGACAGCGACCCGCCGCTCACCGCCGCGGCGCTCGAATCGATGGTGACGCCCGAGCGCGAGAGCGGCGTCTCGGTGCTCGGCCTCGTGCATCGGCTCGGCGGCGAGCTCGCCGGGTTGGAATCGGTCGGCACGAATCCCTTCGAGGCGCTCTCGTGGGTGCTGCCCGAGAGCGCGGACCTCTTCGCGACGATCGGCGCAGGCGATCTGCGCGCCGCGAACCTGCTCCTCGCGCACGGCGGCATCCGCGCCGGCCGACACGGCGAGGTGGTGGGTCCGCACGGCGCCGCCGATCGGCCGCTGGTCGGGCGCGCCGAGCGCGAGCTCGAGGGCGAGGAGCGCACCCGCTTTCCGGAGCTGACGGCGCTCGAGAATCCACGCGACGCGCACCTCGTACACAGCACCGCGGCCGAGCTCGATGCGGCGGTGGAGATCGCGCGCGAGGGCGCGATCGACTTCCTCGCCCTGCGCGTCGAGCCGCTCGACATCCTGACCCATGCCCACTTCGGCGAGGCGGTCGCAGACGGCCAGGACGACGGCCGCGGGCTGCTCTTCTCCGTCTACCGCTACATCGATTCGCGCCTCGCCGCGGTCGACGCCGCGCTCGATGCCGACGACGTGCTGATCGTGATGTCGGACCACGGCATCCGCACCGCGATGGAGCACTCGCGCGATGCGATGTTCGTCGCGGTCGGCGGCGGCGTGCCGGCGGGCCGCGCGCCGGGGCACCCGGCGCTGCGCGGCGTCTCGCGCACGGTGGCCGACCTCCTCGGGGTCGCGACGCGCTGGCCCGACACGGGCGTCGCGCCCTTCGCAGCGTCCGGGCATGCGCTTGCGGCGCGCGAGCGCCGCTCGGATCCTTCCGGCCGGCTCTGACCGGAAGGCGCGACGCACTCGCGGCGGCCCGGCAGTCTCGCGGAGGCGCCGTGCCGCGCATCGTCTGGGTCTACGCGCTCACGATCCTCGCTATCGCCTTCGCGGCGATCTTCGTGCGGCTGGCACTGCCCGCCCCGCCGACCGTCACCGGCTTCTACCGCATGTTCTTCGCGGCGATCGCGATGGCCGTGTGGGCCGCGCTGATCGGCCGGCGTGTCGTGTGGCGTGGCCGCGCTGCGGGGTTCGCGCTCGCGTCGGGCGCCTGCTTCGGGCTCGATCTCGCCTTCTGGCACACCTCGATCGTCCTGACGAGCGTCGGGCTCGCGACCTTGCTCGTGAACCTCACGCCGGTCCACCTCGGCGTGTACGCGGTGACGGTACGGCGCGAGCGGCTCGCGCCGCGCTTCGTGGCCGGCGCGGCGCTGGCGCTCGCCGGCATGGTGCTGCTGCTCGGGCCGGGCCTGCACGCGAGCGGACACGCGAGTGGGCTCCGCGGCCCCGGCTTCGCGATCGTCGCCTCGCTCTTCTACGCGGGCTACCTGCTGCTGATGAGCGAGGCGCGCCGCGAGATGGACGCCTTCGACGCGCTGCTGCTCATGACGCTCGCGTCGGCCGGCGTGCTCGCGTCCGTCGCGCTCGCGGCCGGCAATCCCTTCGGCGGCTTCAGCGGCGCCTCCTGGGCCGCGATGCTCGGCTGCGCGCTGCTGACACAGGTCGGCGGCGTGCTCGGCGTCGTGTGGCTGCTGCGCCACCTGCCGCCGACCTACGCCTCCGTCACCTTGCTCGCGCAGCCGGTGTGCGCCGCGCTCCTCGCATGGCTGCTCCTCGGCGAGTCGATCGGCCCGCTGCAAGCGGCCGGCGGCGGGGTCGTGCTCGCGGGCATCGCGCTCGCGGCGGTGCGGAACGCTTGAGACGGCCTAATCTCGCGACGGGTGGGGGCGTCTCTCTTCGACCGGAAGTTCGGTGCAGACCGGCTGCGTGAGCTTCCTCGCGGGCCGGGCGTCTATCTGTTCCGCGATGCCGAAGGGCGCGTGCTCTACGCGGGCAAGGCCAAGGATCTGCGGCGGCGGCTGACCGGCTACCGCAATGCCTCGCGCCGCAAGGCGCACCGCAAGATGCGCGCGCTGGTACGCGAGGCGGCGTCGCTCGAGGTGCGCCTGCACGAGAGCGAGATGCAGGCGCTGCTGTGCGAGAACGAGCTGATCCGCACCTTGCGACCGCGCTTCAACGTCGACGGCGCGTTTTCGTTTCTCTACCCGGTGCTCGGCGTCGGCCGCCACGACGGGCGCGTGCTCCTCGCGTTCACGTCGACGCCCGAGGCATGGAGCCGTCTCGCCGTCCGCTGGCACGGGTGCTTCCGCTCGCGCGCGCGAGCGCGTGCCGCGTTCGATGCGCTCGTTGCGCTGCTGGGTCGCCTGGGGCATCGCGAGCCGGTGTCGCGGCTGCCCGCCGTGCCGCTCCGGCGAGGCGCGCGGCTCGAGGCCTTTCGCCGGCTGCCGTCCGATCTGGCTACTGCTGCGGATGCGTTCCTCTCGGGTGAGTCGGCGGAGCTGCTGACGCGGCTCTCGGACCGCCTGGTCGAGAGCTCGAGCGCCCGCCGCGAAGCCGCCGAGGTGGGGCAACAACTGAGAACGCTCGACGACTTCGCGCGCAAGGACGTCGCGGCCCTGCGCCGAGCGCTTCGGAAGACGGGTCGCACCGGCTGGGTTCCCGGACAGGAACGCGACGCTCTCTTCATCGCGGCAAGCCACACCCGCGCATGAGCACAGCAAGAACGAGGAACACGTGCCTCGCTACCCTGCGCCGCCATGCGCATCGGTGTGATCAGCGACACGCACAACCACCTCGCGAACGTCGCACGGATCGTCGAGCTGCTGAACGCGGCGCGGGTCGAGCGCGTGATCCACACGGGCGACATCACGCAGGCGAAGACCTTGCACGCGCTCGCGGCGCTCGACGCACCGCTCTGCGGTGTCTACGGCAACAACGACGTCGAGCGCGCGTCGCTCGAGCGCGCCTGCGCGGAGCTCGGCTTCGAGTTCACGGACCCGCCGCTGCGGCTCGCGCTGGCGGGGCGCCGGGTGCTGGTCGTCCACGACCCGCGCGACCTGCGCGCGCACCCCGCCAACGCAGAGCTGGCACTCCACGGCCACGACCACCGCACCGTGCGCGAGCGCCGCCACGGCCTGCTCGTCTTCAACCCGGGCGAATGCGCGGGCCACCTGCCCGGGCACAACCGCGTCGGCGTCGTCGACCTGCTCCGCCTCGAGACCGAGCTCCTCCACTTCTGATTCTCTGATTCCGGGTAAGCTGCAACGCGTGAGCTGGAAGCCCGAGGTCGAGGGCATCGAGGAGCGCGCGCGACGCGCAGGCGGGCTCGGCGGTGCCGACGCGGTCGCGCGCCAGCACGAGCGCGGGCGACTCACGATCCGCGAGCGGATCGCGGGCCTTCTCGACCCGGAGAGCTTCGCCGAGCAGGGTCCGCTCGCGGGCGCCTCCACGACCGACGCGCACGGCCGCGTCGACTTCACGCCCGCGAACTACGTGCTGGGCCTCGGGCGCGTCGACGGCCGGCCGGTCGTGGTCGGCGGCGAGGACTTCACGCAGCGCGGCGGCTCGCCTTCGCCGGCCGGGCTCCGCAAGAGCGTGTATGCGGAGGAGCTCGCCAGCCGCATGCGAGTGCCGCTCGTGCGCTTCCTCGAAGGCGGGGGCGGTAGCGTCGCCGGCACGGCGGGCCGGGCGCCGCAGCCGGGCGCGACACCACAGGGCGGCGAGCCCGTCTACGCGCCGCACCGCTTCGCCTCGATGGCGCAGGCGATGGCGACGGTGCCGGTCGTCTCGGCCGCGATGGGTGCAGTCGCGGGGCTTCCCGCCGCGCGGCTCGTCGCCTCGCACTTCGCGCTGATGACCCGCGACACCGCGCAGGTGATGATCGGCGGCCCGGCGCTCGTCGAGCGCGCGCTCGGCGAGCGCCTCACGAAGGAGGAGCTCGGCGGCGCGAAGGTCCACGAGCGGAGCGGCGTCGTCGACGCCGTGGTTGCCGACGAGCGCGCGGTCTTCGAAGCGGTGCGAGCCTTCCTCGCCTTCCTGCCGACGAACGTCTGGGAGCCGGCGCCGCGCACGCCGTGCGGCGACGACCCCGCGCGGGCCGAGGAGAGCCTCCTCTCGCACGTGCCGCGGGAGCGCCGCCGCGCCTACGACATGCGGAAGCTCCTCGCCCTCGTGCTCGACCGCGGCAGCTTCTTCGAGCTCGGGCGCGGGCACGGGCGCTCGCAGATCGCGGGGCTCGCGCGTCTCTCGGGGCAACCCATCGGCGTGTGGGCCAACGACCCGATGCACTACGCGGGCGCGATGTCGGCCGACGCCGCGCGCAAGGTCCGCCGCTTCGTCGACCTCTGCGAGACCTTCCACCTGCCGGTCGTCGCCTTCGTCGACGAGCCGGGCTTCATGATCGGCAGCGAGGCCGAGCGCGCGGCGACGATCCGATTCGGCACCGAGGCGCTCTTCGCGGTCGTGCAGGCGACCGTGCCCTGGTGCTCGGTGATCGTGCGGAAGACCTACGGCGTGGCGGCGGCGGCGCACTTCGCGCCGGGCGCGCACGTGCTCGCGTGGCCGTCGGCGGAAGGCGGCGCGCTGCCCGTCGAGGGCGGCGTCGCGGTCGCCTTCCGCCGCGAGATCGAGGCCGCGGCGGATCCGGAGACGCTCCGCCGCGAGCTCGAGGAGCGCTTCGCGGCGGCGCGCTCGCCCTTCGCGCGCGCGGAGGCCTTCGGCGTCCACGATCTCGTCGATCCGCGCCGCACGCGGCCCGCGCTCTGCGCGTGGATCGAGTGGATCCAGCCCGCGCTGCGCCTGCAGCTCGGGCCGCGCGCGCACGCAATCAGGCCTTGAACTCCCAGAACTGCGGCGGGAGCGGCGCCGGCTCCTCGATCTCGGGCTCGGGCAGCTCGTCGGCCGAGCCCTCTTCCTGTCCCGCGGACGGCGACGACGCCGGCTTCGGCTTCGCGGGCGCAGCGGGCTGCGCCGGCCCCTCGGCCAGCAGCACCAGCCGCTGGTAGAGCGCGAGCTCCGGGAACGACGCGAAGGGCATCCCGCGCGCGGCGTCCGGATCGGGCAGCGGCACCCCCTTCGAGCGGCCGAGCACGGTCGCGACCATCTGGCGCAGCGCCTCGAGCGGCGACTCGACCCCCGGCACCACGCGCCGCGGGTCGAAGCGGTCGGCGCGCAGCCGGATCACGCGCAGCCGGTCGCCCGCGGAGGCCTTCCAGTCGAGCACGAGGTCGACGATCAGCACGGGCTTGTCGGAGAGCCCCTGGATCGCCGCGACCGACACCGCCTGGATGCGGTCGTAGCGCATCAGCTTCTTCTGGCCCGATGCCGTCGAGAAGTGGACGCCCTCTTCGTCGAGCTCGATCGGCAAGGCCTCGATCGCGTCGAGAACGCGCACGCGCGTGTCGATGTCGATCGGGATCGGCGCGCGCGCGTCGGAGCTCGCGGGCCGCGCCTCGAGCGCCGCCTCGATCTCGCGCGGCATCCGCCGGATCACGTCCCCGAGGAGCTCCTCGAGGGCCTGTCGCTCCTCGAGCTCGATCTCGGGTCGCTGCAGCGCGCGCCAGGCGGCGTCGTGCGCGATCTGCGTGTCGATGTCGCGCGCGGCGCGCGCGACGCGGCTGGCAACCACCGCGCGGTTCGCGTCGCCTGCGTTCTCGAGCGCGGCGCGCAGCGCCTTGGCCGCGCCCGCACGGTCCTCGGTCTCGTGCAGCAGCGTCGCGAGCCGGATCAGCAGCGCGGGCTCGGCATCGCGCGGCACCTCGCTCGCGGAGATCTCCAGCCAGTGGTCGAGCGCCGCGGCCAGCAGCCCGGCCTTCAGCTCGAGGCGCACCGCCCGGAGCAGCGCGGCGCGCGCGGCCGGCGCGCGGCCGAGCGCCTGCGCCGTCTCGCGCAGCGTCAGCACGGCGTCGAGCGAGTCGGGCTCGCGCCGCGCCCACGCGGTCGCGTGCACGAAGGCGTCCTCGAGCTTTCCGCTCGCGCGCAGCTTCGCCACCTTCGCCGCGTCCGGAGCGTTCGACTTCTCCTTCTCCGCGTCGTCCGGCGAGAAGGAGGAAAGGCCGGTCAGCCGCATCGCTTGATAGGCGGCGAACGCACAGAGCGCGCCGCCCGCGAAGGCGCCGTACGTCACGATCGGATCCAACGTGCCCGGCAGCAGCGCCGCACCCGGCGCATCGAGCGACCACTGCCAGCCCGCGAGCGGCGGCAGCAGCAGCCAGAGGCTGCCCATCACGAGTCCGACCCAGTAGAAGCCGTCGTTGCGGGCCCTCACGTAGTGCAGGGCGAAGAGCGGCAACAATCCGGCGAGCATGCCGGACGATCCCACGAAGGGCCGCGCGCTATTCGGCGCGCCGATCGCATAACCGGCAGCTGCACCGGCCGCCGCCAGCGCCG
>Ga0335084_10000702_pt1 | contig 29301 bp, 27 predicted proteins | sample Lox_Sample_44_FD_206721 | JGI IMG/M metagenome (GOLD analysis project Ga0335084, IMG submission 206721) | Soil microbial communities from Loxahatchee National Wildlife Refuge, Florida, United States - Lox_Sample_4.4 | ecosystem: Environmental > Terrestrial > Soil > Wetlands | place: USA... | reverse complement strand
CGAAATTGAGCGATCGCTTCGGTCGCGCTGACAAAGGCCAGATCCTGATCGGCCATCCCATCCCCCGCCTTCGAGACGCCAGCTGCGACGCCCGCTTCAGGAGCGCGCGCGAAACGCTCGACTCGCCCGCCCGTCGGGGCCGCATCAGCGAGCGCGGTGAGACTATCGCGCTAAGCCCTTGGAATCAATCGCAGTGTAAGCGATTACCGGGGGCCTTGGCCCAAGTGCAAACGCCGGCCATTCTGACAACCCATGATCAGCGCGTGCGTTGCGGATCATCGTTGCGACCACTGATTGGTGCTCGGGAGAGGGGGTGGCGTTACCGGCCCCCAACGAGGCGATGTTCTCGTCTTGTCACTCGATCCCGTGACGCTGGCGCCAATCGACGGGGAACAGCGCATAGCAGACCGTCGCCTTCTCGCCTTCGTAGCGCAGCGGCGTGTTCTCGGGGATCCAGATCACATCGCCAGCTGTGGCTTCGTAGGTGTCCTTGCCGACGCGCAACCGGAAGGTTCCTTCCAGCACCACGATCATCTCGTCATAGAGCACGGTCCATTCGATGGAGCAGCCGTCGAACTGCGCGATGCCGGCGCCCATGGTCTTGCTCAGATCGGGGCCCACCAACCGGGCAATGGTCGCCTTGCCCGGCGGCCCGCCATAGACCTCGAACTTCATCTCGCTGCGCTTGAAATGCTTCACGCCGGCCATGCGCGGGCTCCCCGGGGAATTCCATGTGGGAGCGAATATTGGCCGCGAGGAGCGACGTTGTCACCCCATGCTCTTTCGGCCATGCATTTCGGATCGCGCCACGCTTCTCCATCGTCACTCCCGCGAACGCGGGCGCCCATTCGCGGGGGTACGCGCGCGGTTTCGAGACTTGCTCGCGCTTGGGTCCCGGTTCTCCGCGCTGCGCGCTACGCCCGGGATGTTAGCGGAGCGGGAAGCGACGGCATTGTAAGGTCGCTTCGCTACTCCGCCGCAGCGGGATGGCGGGCAGGGGCCAGCGGCAGGCCCAGCGCCTTCCAGGTCTCGGTCATGGCAGCGGCGAGCGCCGCCATATGCTCGTCGCTATGGCAGGGGGTTGCCGTGAAGCGCAGCCTCTCCTCGCCGCGCGGCACGGTCGGATAATTGATCGGTTGCACATAGATGGCATGACGGTCGAGCAGCCGGTCGCTCGCCTGCTTGCAGAGGTGGGCGTCGCCGACCCTGACCGGCACAATGTGGCTTTCCGATGCCATGACAGGGAGGCCCGCCTCGGTCAGAACGCGCTTCAGCCGCTGCGCCCTTTCGTGGAGGCGGACGCGCTCGACGGAGCTGGCCTTCAGGTGGCGAATGCTCGCCAAAGCGCCGGCCGCGATGGAGGGCGTCATCGAGCTGGTGAAGATGAAGCCTGGCGCATAGGAACGTACAAAGTCGACCAGGGCCGCGGAGCCCGCGATATAGCCGCCGACCACGCCGAAGGCCTTGGCCAGCGTCCCCTCGATCACCGTCAGGCGGCGCATCAGCCGGTCGCGTTCGGCGATGCCGCCACCACGCGGCCCATACATGCCGACCGCATGCACTTCGTCGAGATAGGTGAGAGCGCCGTAGCGCTCGGCGACGTCGCAGATGGCGCCGACGGGCGCGATGTCGCCATCCATGCTGTAGACGCTCTCGAACGCGACGATCTTGGGCCTGGTCGGATCGGCGCGGCTCAGGAGCTCATCCAAATGCGCCACATCGTTATGGCGGAAGATGTGCTTCTCGGCGCCGGAATGGCGGATACCCTCGATCATCGAATTGTGGTTGAGCGCGTCCGAGAAGATGACGCAGTTCGGCAGCAGACGGCCCAGCGTGGACAGCGTCGCCTGATTCGAGACATAGCCCGAGCTGAACAGCAGGGCGGCGTCCTTGCCATGGAGGTCTGCGAGCTCGCGCTCCAGCTGCACGTGATAATGATTGGTGCCGGAGATGTTGCGGGTGCCGCCGGCACCCGCTCCACAACGCTCGATCGCCTCGGTCATCGCGGCCAGAACCGCCGGATGCTGGCCCATCCCAAGATAATCGTTGGAGCACCAGACAGTGACGTCCTGGATTCGCCCGTCGCCCGTATGCCGGCGCGCCCGCGGAAACTGACCCGCGCACCGCTCCAGATCGGCGAAAACCCGATAGCGTCCCTCGCGCTTCAGATCGTCGACCTTGGTTCGAAAGAAGCTCTCGTAATTCATCGCATTCCCGTCCGGCCCTGCCATTGGATCGGCCTCGTCGGCGATCCCGCATCACGATGGCCCACTCTGCCCAGCCTTCTTGACCGTTTTGCGGCGCCCTTTGTCGCAGGTTTGTCCGCCCGGTCAAAGCAACATTTTGTCGCCCCAGCAAGGGCTTGCAATTCCCAGCGGTGGCGCTGCCAAACCGCGGTTCAAGGTTCCAGCCTTGGTTCAGGGTACGACCCCGACTATTGCCGCCCAAGACCATTCTCGGGGCAATGTATTGAGCCTGAATGAAGAATACGTTCCGCTCAGGAACGCCTAGGCGGTGGCTTTGCGATCGGCGAGGCCGCGCAGCTGGGCCTGGAGCAGACCCAGCACCACCAGACCAGTCCCGGCCAATTGCAGCCAGGTCGGCATTCGGCCCATCAGGGCGAGGACGAGGATGGTGATGATCGGCATCAGATTGAGGAACAGGCTGGCGACCACGAGGCCCAGCTTCTGCACCCCATAGTTCCAGAACAGCATGGCGAAGGCGACGCCGCCGACCGAGATCCAGAGGACGAGCCCAATATCTAGCATGTCGCGGGGCGCTCCCGGGGTCAGACGCGCGAATCCGAGCGCGCCGGCGATCAGGTAGAAGGCAATGATCATGGCCACGCCGGGGCCGAGCGTCGCAGTCGTGATGCGCATCTGTGACCAGCCTGGCAGCCAGCGCTGGGCCGCCAGCGAGTACCAGCTCCACAGGAACATGGCGATCAGGATCAATGGCTCGCCGCCGCGCACGGCAAAGGGATTCCCCGCATTTTCGGGGTCCCAAGTCGCCAGCGCACAGCCCAGCACCGCGAGCGCGATGGCCGGAAACATGCGGCGCTCGATGGGCTGGCCGAAGCAGATCCGGCCTACCAACGCCGCGACCGCCGGCGAGGCGGCGTTCATGATCGCGACCATGACCGGGTTCGAGGTGGCGATTCCGAGATTATAGACGGGGCCGAACAGCCCGGCGCCCGCTGCGCCGAGCAGCCACAGCCGCCAGCTGGCGACCGGCATGGTCAGGCGACTGGTCGCCGGCTCACGCCAGCGGAACAAGAGCCAGAGCGCAAGGTAGCCGGCGGCGAAACGGACTACCGAGAGGAACCAAGGGTCCCAATGTTCCAACAGCACTGCGGAGGCCGGAATATTGGTGCCCCAGGCGATGACCGTGAAGAGAAGCGCTAGATTGGGGCCGAGCATGAGGATAGCGGGATTGAGCAGATAGGGGGACGCCGAGGCTCGTCATAGCGCCTTCGCGAATATCGCCAGGGCATGTTGCCGACCCCTGCCCGACTGGTCAATAAATGGAGGTCGCAAAGCAGCGCCAGCCGCTCGATCCTGGACCGAGAGACGAAATTGGAGGGGGAGTGCCGCCGATGCCCCATGAAACGATTCTATTCGAGATGCGCGGGCCGGTCGGCCTTCTGACGCTCAATCGGCCCGACAAGCTCAACGCGATCAGCGGCCGGATGATGGAGGAGATCGACGCGCTGCTCGACCGCGTCGAGCGCGATCCCGAGGTGCGGGCGCTGGTGGTGACTGGCGCGGGCCGAGCCTTTTCCGCGGGTTTCGACCTGACCGAAGGCGCCAATCGGCCCTGGAACACTGTCGGTGACGTCCGGCCCGTGCTGCAGGCCGATTTCGATTTCGTCATGCGCTTCTGGCACAGCCCCCTGCCGACGGTGGCGGCGGTGAAGGGCTATGCCTTGGCCGGCGCCTGCGAGCTGGCCATGGCCTGCGACATCACCATCGCTGCGGCCGGGGCGCGCTTCGGCGAGCCCGAGCTGCGCTTCGGCAGCGGCATCATCGCGCTCCTCATGCCCTGGCTCTCCGGGCCCAAGCGCGCCAAGGAGGCGCTCCTGACCGGCAACGACAAGATCTCGGCCGAAGATGCCTTGGCGATGGGGCTGGTGAACCGGGTCGTGCCCGAGGGCGAGGAGGTCAAGGTGGCGCTGGCGATCGCCCGCGAGATCGCGATCAACGATCGCGAGAAGGTTCGGCTCACCAAGCAGGCCGTCAACCGCACCTACTCGATCATGGGCTTCGAGCAGGCGCTCGCCATGGGGCTCGACACCGATGTGCAGATCGAGGCGCTGCAGACGCCCGAGGGCAAGACCTTCCGCGAGATCCGCCAGCGCGAGGGGCTCAGGGCCGCGCTCGCCTGGCGCGACGCGCGGTTCGAGAAGAAGGAATAGAGCCGGGCTTTCGCCGGCAAGAGAAGAGGAACAGAGGGAGGACCCACATGAACGACCACAGCCCGCGCCCTAACGAGCCCTTGCGGCCGATCGATTCCGCGGTCACCCCGCGTTTTGCGCATATCGCCACCTTCATGCGCACGCCCTACCGGCCGAGCGCGGCCGGCCTCGACATTGCGCTGGCGGGCGTGCCGTTCGATCTGGGCTCCACCAACCGGGACGGTCCGCGCCATGGCCCGGCGCAAATCCGCGAGATGTCGCGGCTCATCAGGCAGGTCAACCCGACCACGCGAGTGGCACCCTTCGATCTCTGCCAGGTCGCCGATGTCGGCGATGCGCCGGTCAATCCGCTCGACGCCGCCGGCAGCATCGACAAGATCACGGCCTTCTTCGCCGAGATCGCCAAGGCCGGTGCGGCACCCGTCTCTGTGGGCGGCGATCATACGGTGACGCTGCCGATCCTGCGCGGCATCGTGCGGAACGGCCCGGTCGGTTGCGTCCATTTCGACGCCCATGCCGACACGCTCGACGAGCTGCTGGGGTCGCGGATCAATCACGCGACGCCATTCCGGCGCGCGGTCGAGGAGGGGATCATCGATCCCAAGCGCACCATCCAAATCGGCCTGCGCGGCACGCGTTACAGCGACGATGACATCCAGTACGGCTATGACGTCGGCATGCGCGTCATCACGATGGACGACTTCGACGAGATGGGCCGCACTGAGGTGGTGAGGGAAATCCACCGCGTGGTCGGACAGCATCCAACCTATGTCACCTTCGATATCGACGGCCTCGATCCGGTGTTCTGTCCCGGCACCGGCGCGCCCGAGCCGGGCGGTCTGACCATGCGCGACGCGCAAGTGGTCCTGCGCGGCCTGATGGGCCTCAATCTCATCGGCGGCGACGTGTGCGAGGTCTCGCCGCCCTTAGATCCCCAGGGTCACACCGCGCTCAACGGCGCCAATCTGATGTTCGAGATCCTCTGTATCGTGGCGGATTCGGTGGCGCGGCGCAAAGCGCGCCGGTAGGGGCGCGAGCGGCCGATGGAGGCCCAGGGCCCTCCATCGGTGGCCCCGTTGGCGGCAGGCGTTGGCTGTGCCGCCAACATGCCGGCAATCGCTTGTTCTCCACTCTTGCTTGTGGAAAATCCCGTCGCGGCGCCGCGCGCAAATTGTCGCAGGTCGCGACGGCTGAAGCCCATTTTCCCGGGCCGGCGTTGGTTTGCTCGAATTGCGATGGTGTCGCGCGCTTCGCGCATGACGGATGCTCGTCACATCTAACCAAATTTTTATTGTCGCAAGGCATCTTGCATCGAAAGGCGGGATGAAGTTGGAGTGCGTTTGACGGCAATCCCCGCCGCGATGTTTTTTTGTTCTTGCGGGGAATGACGGATGTCTATCGCCAATACGATCAACCGACTGCCTATCGGCTTTAAGCTTCTACTTCCGCTGATGCTGGCCCTGGCCGTGGCCTTGGGCGCGTCGGCCTGGCTGACGGCGACCAAGAGCGCCGATATCGCGCGCGACTTGGCGCTCGAAGCCGGCCAGCAGCAGGCGAGCGACATCGGCTCCGATGTCGAGAAGGCCTTCGGGCACGGCTTCGGCACGCTGGCGGCCCTGCGCGACAGCTTCATCGAGCTGCGCAAGCACGGAATCACCGACCGTAGCGCGTATGTCGATGTGCTCAAGGCGGCGCTGGAAGCCAATCCGAGCGTTTTCGGCACCTGGACCGGTTGGGAACCCAACGCTTTCGATGGCAAGGACGCCGATTTCGCCAATAGCGGGGGCTATGAGGACGCGACGGGTCGCTTCGTGCCTTATGTGGTGCGTTCCCCCAACGGGATCTCCGAGGAGCCGCTCAAGGACTACGACAAGCCCGGCGCGGGCGATTACTACTTGCTCGCCTTCAATAGCGGCGAGCCGCAGATTCTCGAGCCCTATAGCTATGAGGCGGCCGGCCGAACGGTCGTCATGATTAGCCTGGTGCTGCCGGTCATCGTCGACGGCAAGACCTTGGGCGTGGTCGGGCTCGACATGGCGCTGGACCAGGTCAACGACACGCTCGCAAAGATCAAGCCCTACGGCACCGGCTCGGTTTCGTTGGTCTCGAACCAGGGCCTGTGGGCCGCCTATGCCAAGACCGAGAGCATCGGCAAACCGATCAAGGAGACGGACGCACAGCTTGCCGAGGTTCTGCCGAGCATCGCAGCCGGCAAGGTTTACACGATGGAGGCCTTCTCGGTCTCACTGAAGACGAATGTTTTCCGCGTCTTCCAGCCGGTGGTGACGGATGCGGAAAAGGAACCCTGGTCGGTGATGGTCAACCTGCCGCTGGACAAGATCATGGCGCCGGTGACGGAGCTGACCTATTACACGGTGGGTGCGGCGGCGGGAGCGGTGCTGCTGCTGGCGCTGGTGATCTTCCTACTGACCCGTTCGTTGATCTCCAAGCCGGTCGGCAACCTGACCGGGGTAGTGAGCAAGCTGGCCGAGGGCTACACGGCGGTCGAGGTGCCGGCGACCAAGCGCGGCGACGAGCTGGGCGTGATGGCGCGGGCGATCGATTTCTTCCGCCAGAAGCTGATCGAGATCGAGGAACTGCGCCAGAAGCAGAAGCAGGCCGAGATCGAGGCGGCGGAGGCCCGGCGCAAGGGCATGCTGGAGTTGGCGGACAGCTTCGAGACCAGCGTGAAGGGCGTGGTCCAGTCGGTCTCGTCGGCGGCGACGGAGCTGCAGGCGAGCTCGCAGAGCATGGCCTCGATCGCCGAGGAGACCACGCGCCAGAGCGCCGCGGTCGCGGCGGCGACGCAGCAGGCCTCGGCCAGCGTCACGACCGTGGCGACGGCGTCGGAGGAGCTGTCGGCCTCGATCGGCGAGATCAGCCGGCAGGTGAGCGAGAGCTCAACGGTGGCGCGCGGTGCCGTCGAGGAAGTGAGCCGAACCGGCCAGACGGTGGAAGGCCTGGCACAGGCGGCCGAGAAGATTGGCGGCATCGTTCAGCTCATCAACGAGATCGCCAGCCAAACCAACCTCCTGGCCTTGAATGCCACGATCGAGGCGGCGCGGGCTGGCGACGCCGGCAAGGGCTTCGCGGTGGTGGCCTCGGAGGTGAAGAACCTGGCGACCCAGACGGCCAAGGCGACCGAGGAGATCTCGAGCCAGATCGGCTCGATGCAGACCGTGACCCAGGATGCGGTAGGCGCGATGCAGAAGATCCGCAGCACCATCGACCGGGTCAACGAGATCGCCTCGGCGATCGCGTCGGCAGTGGAGGAGCAGTCGGCAGCGACCAAGGAGATTTCGGGCAACGCCCAGCAGGCCTCGCAAGGCACCGACGAGGTCACGCGCAACATCGCCGGCGTGTCGCAGGCGGCGGCCGACGCCGGCCATGCGGCTTCCCAGGTGCTGAACGCCTCCTCCGATCTCTCCCGCCAGTCCGAGACCCTGCGCAATCAGGTCGATGGCTTCATACGGAGGATTCGCGAAGGGTAGCAGCTTCCGAACTCTCCGCGACGATGTCCCGACGGTGCCGCGACGGCACCGTCGGGTTCATTCATTCCGGACGGATACGGCTCCGCGAAAACCGACAGATGTTCGAATTCTCCCTCCAGACCGCGATCGCATCGACCATCGGCATCTCGCTGGTCGTGACTGCGACCATGCTCCAGCTGCGCATGGCGACGGGTCGGCGCGAGTATGCATTCTGGACGCTCGGTTATGTCTTTTACACTCTGCGGCAGATCTCGCAGTTTCTGTTGGTCACGGGGGCGATCTCGTTCCAGGCAGCACCCGACATCCTGGTCGCGCTCTATTTCGGGTTCATCTGGTGCGGTGTGCGCACCTTCCTCGGCAAGAGCCGCCATCCGATCGATGTCATGGCCGCGGTGGGGGTGGTGTCGATCTGGGCGATCTTCGCACGCCTCGATCAGATGACGTTTCTGGCGACGACCCTTCCGCTCTACGCGGTCGGCTCGGCCGTGATGGCGCATCTGGCCTACGAGTTCTGGCGCCGCCGTTCGCTGCCCGATGGCGATGGCCTCGCCATCCTGGGCGGCCTTTTCCTGCTACGCGCCATTCATTTCGGCGACTATCCGTTCCTGCGCCCGGTCGAGTGGTTTGCGCCCTGGGGGTTCTTCATCGGCGCCTGGCTCGACGTCGCCATCGGTGTGACCCTCTTGGTGACGGCTCAGCGTCACGAGAAGCTGAAGGCCCAGCGGCTCGCGGAATCGCTACAAAGCGAGAACGAGCTGCGCCGCGAGACCGAGGGGCGGCTGCGCGAGGCCAACGAAACGATGAGCGAGTTCGCCGCGCGCCTCGAGATCGAGAAGGATCAAGCCAGGGCCGCCAGCCGGGCCAAGAGCGAGTTCCTCGCCAATATGAGCCACGAGTTCCGCACGCCGCTCAATGCGATCATCGGTTTTGCCGAGATCTTGGCCGCGAGCAAGTCGAAAGGGCTCGACCAGGAGGCAAGCGACTATCTCAACCACATCCTGGTCAGCGGCAGGCATCTCAACAAGCTGATTTCCAGCATTCTCGATCTCTGTCGGCTCGAAACCGGTCGCTGGCCGATCGAACCCTGCGTTCTCGACTATGGCGCGATCTTGAGCGAGAGCGTCGGCATGCTGGCGCCCGAAATCGAGCAGAAGCGGCTGCAGGTCACGGTGGATGCCGATCCGGCCCCAAGTCGGATCGTGAGCGATCCAACGGCCCTGCGCCAGATCGTCATCAGCATCCTCGGCAACGCCATCAAGTTCACGCCGGAAGACGGCAAGGTCACCTTGTCGCTGAAGCGCGACGCGCGTGGCAACGCCATCCTCGTAATCGCCGATACCGGAATCGGAATTGCGACCGCCGACCTGCCGCGGATCTTCGACCTCTTTTGGCAGGGCGACGCATCCCTGACCAAACGCTACGAGGGCGTCGGCGTGGGCCTCCCGCTGACCAAGCGTCTGGTCGAGATGCTGGCGGGTCATATCTGGGTTTCGAGCGCCCCCGGCCGCGGCACGAGCGTGACCGTCGAGCTGCCGGAAGGCGGTCCCGGCATCGCGCCGTCCAACCCCGGCCCGATCCCGCCGAGCGTCGTCGCCGATCTGCAGCGATTGGCCGCCGTCTATCCGGTGCAAGGGACTCTTGCATCGACGCCGACCTCCGCACGTCCGGCGTCGGCGGAGGACGACGCGGGCGAGCGCGCGTCTCCCGGTCGTCGCGCGGCTATGTGATCGGCCGCCGCGGCGGCCCGATGCCTCACCCTGCGGTGATTTCTTCGGGTTCCTTGGCGGCGCTCGGGGGCCGGGGCGAGACGCGGTGCTCACGGATCGAGATATAGACGCCGCTCCCGATCAGGATCGCGATTCCGACCCAGGTCCATCGATCCGGGAAATCGCCGAAGAAGACATATCCCACCGTGACGGCGCCGATCATCTCCGCATAGGAGAAAGGCGAGAGCATCGATGCCTCGCCGCGCTCATAGGCCAGAATCACCAGGTAGTGGCCGAGCGCTGCAATCGCCCCCAGCGCGACCATGAAGCCCCACTGCTCGAGGCTCGGCGCCACCCAGAAGAACGGGACGATCAGGCTGGTGCCGATCAGGCCCAGCAGCGCGGTATAGGCCAGCGTGACCAGCGCCGGCGCCGTGCCGGCGAGCCGACGGGTGATGATCACGTAGAACGCATAAACGAGGCCGGTGCTGAGGCCGAAGAGCGCGGCCGGCTGAAACACGCCGAGTCCGGGCCGAATGATCACAAGCGCGCCGAGAAGGCCGACGCCGACTGCGCTTAAGCGGCGTATCCCGACCTTCTCGGCCAGCAGAAGCGGCGACAGCAGGGTGACCGTCAGCGGTGAAACGAAGCTGAGCGCCAGGGTATCGGCGATCGGCATATAGGCGACGCCGCCGAAGAAGAGGAACGTCGATGCCGTGAGGCAGACGCCTCGCAGAAGCTGCAGGCCCATGCGCGCCGGCATCAGCTCCCGCAACCGGTGGCGCACCAGGAAGGCCGGTGCCAGCCACAGAACATGAAAAGTGAAGCGCGCCCAGGTGATCTGCCATAACGACATCTCATGGCTGAGATGCTTCGCGATGGCATCCATAAGGGGCAGGATCGCCATGGCGCCGAGAAGCAGCAGGATCGCCTGCATCCGATGCTGGGTCGGGAGCTTGCCTTGGGTCACGGGTCTGGTTGTCGGTCAGGAACTTTGATATCGCGCCATTACTGCAGCTGCGGGACCGATCTCGCGCACGCGTCCGCCTTCGAGCCAGATCGCCTTGTTGCAGAGCTCGGCGAGGAGGTGGGTGTTATGCGACGCGACCACGAGGATTTGGGAGCGCTGGATCAACTGCTGCATCCGCTCGGTCGAGCGCTTGGCGAATTCGACGTCGCCAACGCCGATGATCTCGTCGAGCAGCAGGACATCCGGGGCAACGCAGGTGGAGACGGAGAAGGCGAGCCGCAGGCGCATGCCGGTCGAATAGGTCGTGAGCGGCAGATCGATGTGGTCGCCGAGCGCCGCAAACTCGACGATTTCCGCGAGGCGCGCCGTGATCTCGGCCTTGCTCATGCCAAGCAGGCGGCCGCGCAGCATGACGTTCTCCCGGCCGGTCGCCTCATCCTCCATCCCGAGGTTGATGTCGAGCAGAGCGGCTATTCGGCCTTCGACTTGGACCCGACCATAGGCCGGTTCGTAGATGCCGGCCAGGACCGAGAGGAACGTCGATTTGCCGGCACCGTTGCGACCGACCAGCGCGACATGGTCGCCGGCCTCGAACTCGCAGCTGACGTCGCGGAGCGCATGGACCAGGATCTGGTGCCGTGGTCCTTCGCCGATGCGGCCGGCTGGCAGGAGCCTGGCCTTCAACGAGCGTGCGCTCGCGCTGTAGACCGGAAGGTCCACCGACACCTCGTCGAGTTGGATCCGCGCCATGGTGCTCACACCCAGTAGGTGATGCGGGCGCGAAAGCGCGCGAACAGCAGGAAACCGCCGACGGCGCCGACGGCGAGCATGCCTAGAACGGCCAGCCAGCTCGCCGCGGATGGCGCCTCGCCGAGGAAGGCAGAACGCATGATCTCGACGAAATGGGTGGCAGGATTGAAAGCCAGCAGCTGGCCCGCCCGGCCTAGGCGCGCCGGCTGGTAGAGAACCGGGGTCAGGAAGAACAGCAATTGCAGCAGGCTGCTGACGATCGGAATGAGGTCCCGAAATCTGGCGGCAATCATGCCCAGGACCAGGGCCAGGATCAGCCCCGCGGCCGCGGTGGCGAGGAAGGCCGGGATCAGCATCAGCGTCCAAGCCGTCGGCCGCACGCCCGCCAGCGCGAAGATGAGCAGAACCACCGGCAAATTGTGGGCAAAGACCAGAAGGTCGCGCCATACCGACGCCAGCACGAAGGTGGTCTTCGGCAACCGCATCTGGCGCAGGAAGCGAAGCGATCCGATAAAGACCATGCAGCCATCGGTAATGAAGGATGACAGCAGCAGCCAGGTGGCATAACCGGTGGCGATGTAGGGCATGAACTCGCGCATCGAGCTGCCCGAGAGCTGCGAGAATACCCCGCCGACCAGCAGAATGAAAAAAGCCATGCTGAGGGTGATCCAGAAGGGGCCCAGCAGGGAGCGGCGATAGCGGCGGCGCAGCTCGCTCCAACCCAGAAGCGCCGAAAGTCTCCAGTTGCGCGCGCCGTCGCACAGGTCCGCGAGGGCGGCCATGAATGCGGCCCGGCTCCAGGCCCGCGCATGGCCCGTCATCTGGACGGCCGGGGCCGACCTCATGGCGGGGCCGGGCGGCGCCGCGGGGCGAGTCGGAATCGGGTCGGACATGGATAGACGGTTCCCCGCGGACAGGTAGCGGACCGGCCAGACCCTAAGGCCCCGGTCGGCCCGCGGCAAGCGGGCGCGACCTCTCGGCCGCTGGGAGGAACGCGGCTATGCCGGATAGGGCGGGAGGTTCCAGCCCCTGGGCGACAGCGTGAAGATCTCGAAGCCGTTGGCGGTGACGCCGATGCTGTGCTCGAACTGCGCCGAGAGCGAGCGGTCGCGCGTCACGGCGGTCCAGCCGTCGTCGAGCAGCTTCACCTCGAAGCGGCCGGCATTGATCATCGGCTCGATCGTGAAGAACATGCCCTCGCGCAAGGCCGGGCCGCTGCCACGGCGACCGAAATGGAGCACGCTGGGCGCGTCATGAAACACCCGGCCGATGCCGTGGCCGCAGAAATCGCGGACCACCGAGAAGCGGTGGCCTTCGGCAAAGCTCTGGATGGCGTGTCCGATGTCGCCTAGCGTGGCCCCCGGGCGGACCGCCTCGATGCCGCGCATCATCGCCTCGTAGGTCACTTCGCAGAGGCGCCGTGCCTTCACCCCGATTTCGCCGACATAGAACATGCGGTTGGTGTCGCCGTGCCAGCCGTCGAGAATCGTGGTCACGTCGATATTGAGGATGTCGCCCTTCGACAGCCTCTTGTCGCCGGGGATGCCGTGACAGACCACGTGATTGATCGAGGTGCAGATCGACTTGGGAAAACCGCGGTAGTTGAGCGGTGCCGGGATCGCGCCGTGGCCCACGATGAAATCGTGACACAGCCGGTCGAGTTCGCCGGTGGTCACGCCCGGAACCACATGCGGCGCGATGAAGTCCAGCGTTTCGGCCGCAAGCCGACCCGCCGCCCGCATCCCGGCGAAATCTTCCGGTCCGTGGATCTTGATGCGGCGCTCTTCGAGGCGCCAGTCATGGGCCATATCGTTCGATGACATATCGGGTCGAAGCGTTTCTGCGGCTAGGGCGGTTCCGGCCCGCCATGGCGATCACATGGCGCACAGGGGGCGAGGGAGCCCCCGGGGTCCGCGCGAGGGTGGTTTCAAGGCCTCAATTAATGGCGCCTGCCGGCGATTTGCAAGGGTCGGGCACCGCCCCCGGCAGCCGGCCCCCCGCGCCTTCCGCGGGAGCCCTTCTATGACGGGGATGGGGATTTTTGCCTCGGCTCCCGGCTTTGGCCCATATTGCGGCGAGAGAGCCTCGGCGGGGCTCGTTGCGGCTGCTATCCTGCCGTTGCTAAGTTCGCCGCACTCCTTGAGGAATCCGATTCCAGCCTTACCTAATCTGCGGCTGCTCAATTCATCACCAAAGGTTGTTCTCATGCGATTTCCGGCCCTGGCGCTCCTGTTGCTGCTGACCGGCTGCTCGGGCTTCCCCCTGCCCCACTGGCTGCGCAGCGACGATGTCGGTAGCAGGACGACCAGCAGCAGCACCGGGAACGTGGCGGCGCCGGCCGACGACCTCAGCTCCTGCCAGGAGCAGGCGCGCGCCATGATCAAGCGGGATCAGGCGATCGATCAGGACATCAACAATCAAGACACGAATACCGACCTAAAGCAGGGCTTTGGCGACCTGAACAACAATCTGAACGAATACAACACCAAGCAGCGCTATGAGCGAATCGTGGACGATTGCATGCGCGCGCGCGGCTATGACAGCCAGAACCCGAACGTGAAGCCGGTGCAGGTCGAGCAGCCGGGGGGAACGACGACCGCGCCGGCGACAACGTCTGGCGCGGCGCCCGAGGCGACGCCGGCACCGGCGCCGTCCTCGGACATCAATCCGGCGCTACCTACCTATCCTTGATTGCCCAGCCAATCTTTGATCGAGACGCTCGATCGCCGTGCCGACCCCTGCGAGCACCATGAGCCAGCCTGCCAGTCAGTCCGCAACGGCCGCCGTTCTCATCATCGGCAACGAGATCCTGTCGGGCCGCACCCAGGACGTGAACTTGGCTTACTTGGCTAAGGAGTTGAGCGCGCTCGGTATCCCGGTTCGCGAAGCCCGCGTGGTGCCGGACGTCGAGGCGGAGATCGTCGCCGCCGTGAACGCCTGCCGGGCCCGATACAGTTATGTCTTCACCACCGGCGGAATCGGGCCGACCCATGACGACATCACCTCTGGCTGCGTCGCCAAGGCCTTCGGCGTCGAGTTGGTGCAGGATCCGGAGGCGGTCGCGCTGCTGCGCCGCCACTACACCGGCGACCAGCTCAACGAAGCCCGGCTGCGCATGGCGACCGTGCCCAAGGGCAGCCGGCTGATCGAGAACCCGGTCTCGACCGCGCCGGGCTTCCAGATCGGCAATGTCTATGTGCTCGCGGGCGTACCGGCGATCATGCGCGCCATGTTCGACGGGCTGAAGGGCGGGCTCAAGGGCGGACGACCGGTCGCCTCGCGCACCGTCAGCACTTATCTCGGCGAGGGCGTCATTGCCGAGGCGCTGGGGGCGCTTCAGGCCCGCCATCCGACGGTCGACCTCGGCAGCTACCCTTTCTTTCGCCGCGGCAAGTTCGGCACCAGCCTGGTGGCGCGCGGCACCGACGAGGCCGAGCTCGATCAAGTGGCGGAAGGCTTGCGCGCGCTGATCCGCGATCACGGCGCCGATCCGATCGAGGGCGAGGTCAGCTGACGCCTTCGGGCCGGTCTCAGCCGGCTTCTGTCTCCTGCCTGGCCTGTGCAGCCGGCATCCCTGATTTGAGGTAATTCTTCGCCAGCGCGTGATAGACGCCCTCGGGGCAGATCAATCGCGATGTCGTCGAAGCGATCATTGCGGCTGCCATCAGCGGCACCATCATCGCATGATTGTCGGTCATCTCGGTCACGATCACGAAAGCGGTGATCGGCGCCTGCACCACGCCGGCGAAATAGGCCACCATGCCCAGGAGGATCATCGCTCCCACCGGCACGCTGGAGAAGACCGTGGCAAGATTCAGGCCGAGCCCGCCGCCTATGGCGAGCGAAGGCGAGAAGATTCCGCCCGGTATGCCGCTGATCGAGGTCAGTGATGTCGCCACGAGCTTGAGGAGGCCAAAGCTCCAAGGCAGCGAACTCCCGCTCGCGAGCACTCCCTTGATTTGCTCGTAGCCGGTGCCGAAGGTCGTATCGCCTGAAGCGATGCCGCAGAAAGCGACACCCAAACCACACAAGACCGCGAAAGGCACCGGCCGCCTCGCCACCCAGCTCCCGATTCCACCCGGCAGGCCGCCGGCCACGAGGATCAGGATCCGGCTGAAGATCCCGCCCATCAAACCGCCGACCACGCCGCAGACAGGCACGGCCAGCCAGCCTCCGCCGGTATCGAGCATGGCCGATGTCGTGCCGAAATAGGTGTAGTCGCCGACCAGCGCCATCGAGGTCAGGCCCGCGGCGATCACGCCGCCGATGATCAGCCCGCTGGTGCGAACCTCGAAGGCGCGGCTCATCTCCTCGATGCCGAAGACGATGCCGGCAAGAGGCGTGTTGAAGGCGGCGGCGACGCCGGCCGCCGCACCCGCCAGGATCAGGCCGGGTTGCCGACGCGGCGAGAAGCGGCCGAGCGCGAACATGATGGAAGCGCCGACCTGGACCGTGGGTCCCTCGCGGCCCGCGGAGGCGCCGCAAAGCAGGCCGAGCAGGGTCAGGACGATCTTGCCGATGGCGATCCGGATCGAAACCAGCCGGCTGCGGGAGGCGTAATCCTTGAGCTGGCGCGCGGCGATCGCCTGCGGAATGCCGCTGCCTTGCGAGTTCTGGAAGAAGCGACGGGTCAGATAGACCGAAAGGCCGAAGCCCGCCGGCGTTACGGCCAGGGAGGCATATCGCGATTGCAGCAACAATTGATGAAAAGCGGATTGCGCCCGGTCGGCCAGCAGCGCCAGCAGCACCGCGGCCGCGCCCACCGCGACGCCGCCCATCAGAAACAGGGCACGGCGCTGCCAGCGGGCGGAGAGCGCCTTCAGGCGGCGCGAATGACGGGTGGAGAGCAAAGACACGGGCGGGCGGCCACTGGGGACGACATTGCAGGACGCCTCATATTCACCCGAACGGCACAATCATCCAATCTTGTTCGATGCGAGGGGAGGCGACCGAAGCGCAAGGGCGATCTGCGCCGCGATCTGCTGGAGCGGAGCCTGGCGATTCTGGACCGGGCGGGCTTCGGCGTCGTCCAACTGCCGCCGGACGATCTGCCGATCGACCAAGCCCGCGCCTCGCTCGACTTTGCGCTCGACCAGATCGCGGACTATCTCAAGCATGGCTACCGCTTCTTGTGCCGCGATCTGCCGGGGCAAGGCAACCCGCCCCCTGGCGCTCATATCTGGATCAGGAGATTCGCGGCCGGGCCTTGTCCGGCATCGAGAATTTTCGCCGCTCTCTCGATGCGGCCGGGCTGCGGGTGCTCGAGGACCGGGTCACCGCCATCCGGAAGCAGGCGGCCGTGCCTTCGCGGGCGACCTAGAGCCGGGTCGGCGGCATCCTTCCGCCTTGTGTCGGCGGGGCCCTGCCGACTAGCCTCTGGCCGGTCTGCCGCAGAGACCCAGCCCGCTTGGCGAAACTGGTAGACGCAAGGGACTTAAAATCCCTAGGTCCGAAAGGGCTGTGCCGGTTCGAGTCCGGCAGCGGGCACCAGGTCGCCGTGGCGTCGGAACAACCGCCGCATGGGGGGTCAGGCCAACACTTCCAGGCCCGCGGCCGCGACCCGTCCGTCCTGCTGGGCGGAGCCGCCGCTGATGCCGATTGCGCCAATGATCTCCTCCTCCACCGCCAAGGGCAGGCCGCCCTCCACCGGGACGACGCCAGGCAGGCCCAAGGCGGGCATCCAGCCGCCGGTCAGGCGGTCCTCGAGCGCCTTGGTCGGCCGCTTGAACAGGAGCGCCGAACGCGCTTTCGCGATCGCCACCTCGATGCTGCCGAGCTGCGTCTCGTCCATCCGCGCAAAACAGAGCAGGTGACCGCCATCGTCCACGATTGCAATGCACATGGTGAAGCCCTGCCGCAGAGCCTCGGCCTCGGCCGCCGCCGCGATGCGCCGGGCCGCCTCGAGGGTGAGCTTCTTTCTCTCCGGCAGCGCCATGGCGACGGTGCCCTTCATGCCCGGCGTTGTCATGATGGCTGGATCCCTTCTCTTGGGCCAAGCGCGCACGGAATCGAGCGGCCCGGCGGGTGGCCTTTGGCCGGGCACGCACCGGCCCGGTCCGGTCGGCCGTCGATCATACCGAATATTGAGCATAAAGGTCCTGCCCGGCGGGGGCGAAAGCCGCTCCTGGCCGAACCCATGCCGGAACGATCTTGCAAGGAGGCCGGGGGCTTCCCGGCAGGGGCTTGTCGGGTAACGGGGTTCGCCGGTAAGCATGCTCTGTGACGCGAAACCGTCCGGCGTCTGGTGCGCGAGCCGTCAAGGCCGTGCCAGCACCAATGGCGGCATCGGAGGATGGGTGGCCTGGATGCGTGACCGGCCGATTGGGCTGGGAGAGCCTGGACCTTGGTTCGAGGCGCCAACGGTCTTCAATCCCCGCTTCTCGATGGCGACCCTTGGCGGCCGCTTCGTCGCCCTGGTCTTTTTAGGGCAGGCCAGCGTTCCGCAATGCCGTGCCTTTGTGAAGCATCTGGCGGGCGCCCCGCTGCCGGACCGCGACGGCCTCCATATGCGCTTCGCCGTCTCCCTCGACGTCGCGGATCTGCGCGATCCGGCGGTCGCGGCTGCGTTCCCGAAGCAACGCGTCTTTCATGATCCAGATGGCCGGATCTCCGGGCTCTACGGCGCCCTGGGTCCCCGCGAGGGTTTGGAGCAGGGCTATCGACCCTATTGGCTCATTCTCGACCCGATGCTACGCGTCTATGCCAGAGGTAGCATCGAGCGTCCCGATGTTTTCGTCGCGGCGCTCGAGGCGGTCCCGGAACCGGCAGAGCATGCGGGCGTTGGCTGCGAGCTATGGGCGCCCGTGCTTCTCGTCCCGCGCGTCCTGGAGCCAGAGCTCTGCAAGGCGCTGATCGGTGTCTATGAGAGCGGGCGGCCCAATGCCTCGGGATTCATGCGCACCGAGAACGGGAGAACGGTCGGAAAGCTCGACCCCACTTTCAAGCGCCGCAACGATGTGATCATCGAGGATCCCGCCTTGCGCACTACGCTGGTCCGCCGCATCCATGATCGTCTGGCGCCCGAGATCAAGAAGTGCTTCCAATTCTCGGTGAATCGGATCGAGCGCTACATCGTCGCCTGCTACAGCGCGGAGGACGCTGGCTTCTTCAGGGCGCACCGCGACAACACCACGGCCGGAACCGCCCATCGGCGGTTTGCCGCCACGATCAATCTCAATGCCGAGGAGCATGACGGGGGCGAGTTGCGGTTCCCCGAATTCGGCCCCCGCAGCTACAAGGCACCCACCGGCGGCGCGATTGTCTTCTCATGCTCGTTGCTGCACGAGGCTCTACCGGTCACGCGCGGGCTGCGCTATGCGACCCTGCCGTTTCTCTACGATAACGAGGCGGCGGCGATTCGCCGCGCGAACCAGAAGTTTATCGAGAGCGCGCGCCCGCAGACGGAAGACGTCGAGACCGAGCCGGAGGCGCGAGCCGACGATGCGGAAGCCAAGGACGACTATTGAAGGCTGTGCCGGTTGTCCTCGCTTCACGCCGACCGCCCGTTTGCAACGGCCCGGGCCGGACCGGATCCGCCCGCAAGAGCGAGCAAGCGGCGTCCCATTTCCGGAATGCCGGCTGAGTGGACCGGCGGCCCTTCAGGCGATTCTCCGGCCCGGCTCGCGGCTACGCCAGGTTCTTGGCGAAGAATGCCGCGGTCCTGCCATCCGCTTGCTCGGCCAGAGCCGGCACGCGCGAGCTGCCGGTATGGCGCGCGAAGGCGTGATCGGCGTCATAGTCGTAGATCGTCACCAGCGGGTTGTTCTTCAGCGTGGCATGGACCTTGGCCTGGGCCTCGGGCGGAACGAACTTGTCCTGCTTGGCGATATGCATCAGCAGCGGCTTCTTGATTCCGCCCCGCTCGCCCAGCAGGCCGTCGAGGCCGGTGCCGTAATAGGCGGCGGTCGCGTCGCTGTCGGTACGGGTGGCGCAGAGGAAGGCGAGCCGGCCGCCCAGGCAGTAGCCGATCATGCCGACCTTCTTGCAGCCCCGGCTGCGCAATGCGGCGATGCTCGCCTTGAGATCGTTGATGCCCTTGTCCTGATCGAACTTCTGCATGTAGGCGAGGCCCTGCTGGAACTGCTCCGGCACGTCGGCATCGAGCTCGACGCCCGGCTTCATTCGCCAGAAGAGATCGGGCGCGACCGCGGCATATCCTTTTGCGGCCCAGCTGTCGGTCATGGCGCGGATCCCGGGGTTCACGCCGAGTATCTCCTGAATGACGACAATGCCGGCCTTGGCTTGTCCCGGCGGTGTGGCGAGATAGGCGCCCATCTTTCCGGCGCCGCCCAAGGCGGCGATTTCGATCTTCTGTCCCATGGCGAGGTTCCTCTGGCGATGGTGGCGGGAGAGGCGGGAAGTGGCCGGCGCCGCCCCCTCCTGCGGCGCCGGCCGGTCGATCTCAAGCCTTGCAGAAGGCGAGCAGCTCCTCGTTGACCTTGTCCTTCAGGGTCGTGCACATGCCGTGCGGCGCGCCCTTGTAGACGACGAGCTTGGCGTCCTTCACGAGCTTCGAGGATAACATGGCCGAATCGCCGATCGGAACGATCTGATCGTCATCGCCATGCAGGATCAGGGTCGGCTTGTCGATTTTCTTGAGATCCTCGGTCAGGTCGGTCTCGGAAAAGGCCTTGATGCAGAAATAGGAGGCGGGAAACCCCGCCATCATGCTCTGCAGCCAGAAAGATTCCCGCACGCCCTCGGAGACCTTCGCGCCCGGCCGGTTATAGCCGTAGAACGGCAGGCTGAGATCTTTCCAGAACTGCGAGCGATCGGCCTGGACGCTGGCGCGAAGACCATCGAAGACCTCGATCGGCAGGCCGTCGGGATTGGCGGTGGTCTTGAGCATGAGCGGCGGGATCGCGCCGATCAGCACGGCCTTGGCGACGCGTTTCGTGCCGTGGCGGCCGATATAGCGGGTCACCTCGCCGCCCCCCGTGGAATGGCCGACATGGATGGCGTTCTTCAGATCGAGATGATCCACCAGCGTTGCGAGATCGTCGGCATAGGTACTGAGGTCGTTGCCCTCCCAGGGCTGGCTCGACCGGCCATGGCCGCGGCGGTCATGGGCGATGCAGCGATAGCCATGGGATGCCAGATAGAACATCTGGTCCTCGAAGGCATCCGCGGTCAGCGGCCAGCCATGGCTGAAGACGATCGGCTGACCTTTGCCCCAGTCCTTGTAATAGATCTGGGTACCGTCCTTGGTCGTGACGTAGCTCATGTTCCGTCTCCTATCGTTGCTTTTGGAAAACTTCGAGAAGGCCTCGGAGCCGGCGCCTCCGGTTTCTGCTGGGGCCGACAGATTGGCCAGGAGAGGTCCAGCGATCGCGGTTGCGGCGGCCAATCGCAGCAGGTCACGCCTACTGGGCGAGCCGTTGTCGGCGGGTTCTTCGGGATCCGTCATGCGGAGGATGCCTCTTCGGTGGAAGAGTTATCCTGGCGGGCTCCAATGACATTCAATAGGACAAAAGTATCGCCTCACCGACATTTGCTGCATGAACCGCAGGAAATGGACGGGGTCGGGGTAAGGGGCTCGGACGGCGCGGCCGGGCGTGACGCCTAGAGGAAGCTCGCCCGAACCAGGAAATTCCAGAGTGTCACGCGCGATTCCTCGTAGATCAGCGCGTCATGAAGTACGCCGTTGGGCTCGAACAGGCTCACATTGGTGGCGCCGCGGAGGCGCTGGCGGCATCGCTCCCGGGCCTCCGGCTCGTGGCCCGCGTCGAACCAGAGATCATGTTCCGAGACGATCACCATGGTCGGCAGCTTGTCGGCGCGCTGCGGCTCGAAGCGACAGGGGGCGCCAATCGCGAAGCGGCCGGCGAGCGCCGGATCGGTAAAGGCGAGCACCGCATCGCCGCCCTCGTCGAAACCGCCGGCGAAGATGTGCGCCTTGTCGGCCCATGCCGCATTCAGCACCTGTGCCAGCGCATAGCCCAGCTCGTCGATCCGCCATTTCTGGATCTGTGCCAGGGGTGCCTCGAAATCGCGTTTCTGGGTCCGCGGGTCGCAGCTGATCGGCCGGTCGTGACGGGCGAAGCTGTTCGGCGCGATCACGATATAGCCCAACTCGGCCAGGGTGCTGCCTTGATTGCGGATATCGGCAAGGTCGTCGGAGCGCGCGCAGCCATGGAGATGGATCACGATCGGCAGCGGATCGGCGGCATGAAGGGCCAGGAAATGCCGTATATAGGGCTGATCCATCGGCCCGCTGATGACACGCAGATTGAGGTCGCTATCCTCATAGCGCAGGAACACCTGCGCATGGTCCCAGGTGCTGGCGAGGTCGGAATCCAGGGCCTGGCGAACGGGCGGGGACGTGGTTGCGGCGGGCACAACAATCACCGCCCCGGCCCCGGCATCGCCCGCGGCGTGCGCACCGGAGCCGGGTCCGGGTTCCGCTGCGGCCAACCCGGCCAGTACCAAGAGGATCGCGAAGGCGGCAACGGGCCGCATGGCGCCCATGCTAGGCCCGAGGGCCCTCCCACGGCAATGCCAGTTGGGCAGGCCTTCAGCCGGTCAGGCGGCGTCCTTCTGCCGGACGCGATCCAGCAGCCGGTGCATGAAGCTCTCGCACCGGGTCAGTTGGTCGAGGCTGACCCATTCGTCGGGCTTGTGCGCCTGGGCGATGCTGCCAGGTCCGCAGATGATGGTCGGCAGGCCTGCCTGCTGAAAGAGGCCGGCTTCGGTGCCGAAGGCCACCTTGCGCACCATGTTGGCGCCGGCGAGCGTCTTGGCGAGGACCACCAGATCGGCCTCCTCGGGCATGTCGAGGCCAGGGAAGGCCGAGATCTCCTCGAAGGTGATGCCGGTGTCGGGCGCCACCGCCCGCATCGCCGGCAGCAGCTCGCGATCGACGAAGGCTTTGAGCTCGGCGAACATCGCCTCGGGGTCGACCCCGGCGATGTAGCGAAACTCGAAATCGAAATAGCAATCCTTCGGCACGATATTGAGCGCCGTGCCGCCATGGACGACGCCGGTATGGACCGTCGTGTGCGCGATGTCATAGTCGTTGTCGAACGGTCCGTCCTTGGCGCAGCGCTGCCCCATGCGCTTGAGGAACGCGATCATCTCGGCCGCATACTCGATCGCGTTGACCCCCTTGGGTGCCAGCGAGGAATGGGCCTCGAACCCGCGTACCCGCGCGCGCAGGCTCTTCTTGCCCTTGTGCGCGACGATCACCTTCATGTCGGTCGGTTCACCGATGATGACAGCCGAGGGCTTGATCCGCAGATCCTTGAGCAGCGCGATGAGGCGGCGCACGCCGACGCAGCCGACCTCCTCGTCATAGGAGAAGATCAAATGGATCGGCTGGCGTAGCGGTTGCTTGAGGAATTCCGGCACCATGGCAAGCGTGATCGCCAGGAAGCTCTTCATGTCGCAGGTGCCCCGGCCATAGAGCTTGCCGTCGCGCTCCGCCACGGTCCAAGGATCGCTGCTCCATTCCTGGCCGTCGATCGGCACCACGTCGGTATGGCCAGAGAGCGCGATGCCCGGTCGGTCGGTCGGCCCCAGCGTCGCATAGAGGTTCGCCTTCTTGCCGCTCTCGTCGAACACCATCTGCGATTCGACCCCGTGCGAGGCGAGGTACTCGCGGATGAAACCGATGATCTGGAGATTGGAATTGCGGCTCGTGGTGTCGAAGGCCACGAGCTTGCGGATCAGGTCCAGGCTTCGCGAAGAGGGCGACAAGAGGATGGGTTCCATGTTGCACCGGGAAACCCCCATCATAGGGCAGGGAGGCGGGCGAGGCCAAGCACCCGGGCCGGCGCTAAAGGCCCGGTAGATGGCCGTTTTTCGGACATTCGCCGGTTCTGGGCTATAGTCGCGCGATGCGCGAGCAACACCTCGAACGAAGATGGCTCAGCCTGGAACCGGTCGCCGGTTCGGCGCCGCTGGTGCTCGATTCCCCGCATAGCGGGCGCGAATATCCCGGGGATTTCGGCTATGCGGTGCCGTTCGAGGCCCTGCGGCGGACCGAGGATGCCTATGTGGACCGGTTGTTCCAGGACGCCGCGAGGCTCGGCGCCTGCTTTCTGTCGGCCCTGTTTCCCCGGAGCTATGTCGATCCCAATCGGCATGAGACGGAGATCGACCCGCTGCTGCTGGCCGATCCCTGGCCGGGCGAGATCAGGGCCTCGGAGCGCGCCGACAAGGGGCTCGGCGTCGTCCGCCGGCTGGTGGGGCCGCGGCTCGCGGTCTATGACCGGCTGTTGCCCTCGGTCGAGATTCAAGCGCGGCTCGAGGGCTATCATCGGCCCTACCACGACAAGCTGCAGGCGATGCTCGATGCCATCCATGCGCGGTTCGGCCAGGTCTGGCATCTCAACTGCCATTCGATGAAGGCGATGGGGCGGGGCCGACAAGGCGCGCCGGCACCGATCCGCGAGGATTTCGTGCTGGGGGATCTCGATGGCGAGAGCTGCGATCCGGCCTTTCGCGACCTGGTCGCCAGTGAATTGCGCGGCATGGGTTACAGCGTTGCCATCAACGCGCCCTTCCGCGGCGCCGAGCTGGTGACCCGTCACGGCATGCCCGACCAGGGCCGGCATTCCTTGCAGGTCGAGATCAATCGCCGGCTCTATCTCGACGAGATGAGCGTCACGACCCATGGCGGGTTCGCGCGGCTGAAATCCGATCTCGACCGGCTGGTCGCCCGCATCGTCGATTTTGCCGCGAGCGAGGCGGAAGCGGCGGAGTAGGCGGCGAGTCAATGTGATCGCTACGCTCTACCTCAAAGCTTCGAGCGAAGTTCAGGATCGGCTTTACGGCTCTGTCTTGAGGCAGCCTCTTCTTCTACTTCCTCCCGCTCGCCGCCTGCGCCGTTGGGAAAGGAAGTGAAGAAAAAAAGAAAATACTCACCCCCTTCCCTTGCGGGAGTGGGTAGGGGGAGAGGGTGATCCGGAATGAAGCACTATGTTGATGTCACTCGCTCGTGGCGATCGCGTCAGATTACGAACTGCTCGCTCAGGATCCGTTCTTCGAGATTATGCTCGGGGTCGAACAGCAATGTCAGTTGGCGCGTCTGATCCACCCGCACGCTGACTTCGATCACGTCGCGCACTTCCGTCGAATCGGCGACCGCGCTGACGGGGCGCTTCTCGGGCTCATTGATCTCGAACACAGTCTCGGCCGTTTCCGGCAGTAGGGCGCCGCGCCAGCGCCGCGGCCGGAAGGCGCTGATCGGCGTCAGAGCCAACAGGTTCGAGCCCAGCGGTAGGATCGGCCCATGCGCCGAAAGATTGTAGGCGGTGCTGCCGGCTGGGGTCGACAGCAGGATGCCGTCGCAGATCAGCTCGCGCAGGCGCACCTTGCCGTCGACCCGGATCGCGATCTTGGCGGTTTGGCGCGTCTCGCGCAGCAGCGAGACCTCGTTGATGGCGATCGCCTCGACGAGGCTGCCATCGCGCGAGCGTGCCTTCATCTGCAAGGGGCGCAGCGTGACCGGCTGGCTGCGCGCGATGCGCTCGGGCAGCCCGTCCTCCTGATACTGATTCATCAGGAAGCCGACGGTGCCGCAATTCATGCCATAGATCGGCACCGCCCGATCCAGATAGCGATGCAGCGTCTCCAGCATGAACCCGTCGCCACCGAGCGCCACGATCACCCCCGCCCTTTCCGGGTCGTCGGCGCCGTAACGATGGGTCAGGCGCTGGAGCGCGCTTCGTGCCTCGGTGCTGTCGGCCGCGACGAAGGCGATGGTGCGATTGCGGGCGGCGATGCGGCTGGCGGCGGCGCGGTCTGACAAGCCTGTTCCCCGGGGGTTGGCGGCGACGCTCCACTATAACGGCAAGGGCCGTGCTTGCCAGCCACCGGGGCGGCGCGGCAGAGTGCGCCCCGAAGGCCTGGGGGAGCGCTGCAACGCCTCGGGTGGCAACGGGGAGTTACCGATGAATTCGCTGCGAAATGGCCCTGCGAACGGCATGGTATTGCGGGGGCGGACGCTGCTGTGGGCCGGTCTCGTGGCAGCCATAATGGCTGGCCTCTCCGTGGCAGCCCGGGCCGACGACGCCACGAAGGCCTCCGACGACAGCCATGCGGACTACTACTACCCGACGCCTGATAGCAGCGAGATCTATTACGCCCGCGTCCAGGCACTGATGGAAAGCGACCGCAGCCGGCGGATCGGATTCGTCACCGGCCTGACCAAGCAGCTGCTGTCGCAGCGCTACGATCCCGGCTACGCGATCTTCGCCAAAGGTGACGATGCCGACAAGCTGATCATCGTCGCGCTCGAATCGGGTCGTTTCGACACGATCTATCGCGCCCGTGCGCTGCTGGCCAACCTGACGGCCGTCGCGCGTCTGACGCCCTTCTTCCAGCAATATACGCTCGCGGATCAGGCGACCTTCCTCGATCTGCTGAAGCTCCTGGGTTTCACCCAAGTGACGATCAGCGACGGCGCCAAGTTCGCCCATCAGATCGAGATTCGGTAAGCGATCGACCGCGGACGCCGAAGCCTGTCCGGCCACGGCCGTCAGCCGCCGGTGACGCTCATATGGCGCGGGACGGCCGGGCCGGTATGCCGGCGGTCGATCATGAAGTCGTGGCCTTTGGGCTTGCGCGCGATCGCCTCACGGATTGCAGCCTCCAGCGGCACATCGTCGCCGGGCGCTGTGCGCAAGGGGGCGCGGAGATCGGCGCTGTCCTCCTGGCCCAGGCACATATAGAGCATGCCGGTGCAGGTGACGCGCACCCGGTTACAGCTTTCGCAGAAATTGTGGGTCAAGGGCGTGATGAAGCCGAGCCGTCCGCCTGTCTCCTTGATGCGGACATAGCGCGCCGGCCCGCCGGTGCGATAGTCGATGTCCTCCAGCGTCCAGCGCCGCGCCAGATCGGCGCGCACCATCGACAGCGGCAGATATTGATCGAGCCGGTTCTCGCCGCCGATATCGCCCATCGGCATGACCTCGATCAGGGTCAGATCGAAGCCCTCGGCGCCGCACCAGGCGACGAGCCGATCGAACTCGTCGTCATTGACGCCCTTGAGGGCGACGGCGTTGACCTTCACCTGGAGGCCCGCGCGCTTGGCGGCCTCGAGACCCTCCAGCACCACCGGCAAGCTGCCGCGTCGGGTGATCTCGGCGAATTTGCGCTCGTCCAACGTGTCGATCGAGACATTGACCCGGCGCACGCCGAGGCCTGCCAGCTCCGCTGCGTAGCGGGACAGCTGGCTGCCATTGGTGGTGACGGTCAGCTCCTCCAGTGCGCCGCTTTCGAGATGGCGCGAAAGACCACGGAAGAGCTGCATGATGCCGCGCCGGACCAGCGGTTCGCCGCCGGTCAGGCGCAGCTTCTTCACGCCCAGCCGCACAAAGGCGCTGCAGAGCCGGTCCAGCTCCTCCAGCGTCAGTACCTCGCGCTTGGGCAGGAACTCCATGTCTTCCGCCATGCAATAGACGCAGCGGAAATCGCAGCGATCGGTGACCGATACGCGCAGATAACGGATATGCCGGCCGAAGGGGTCGATCATCTCGGCGAACTCTCCCATGGCCCCCAATATAGGGTCTCGCCGGGCGAATTTCGTCCCTGAATTTGATAGGGATAGCGGCTGCTAAGGCACGGAAATGTTAGGAAAACCGCTTGACTGATGTCGCTTCTGCGACGCGGCGCTTTTCTGGACGATGCCGGGACTTTCGTGGCACTTTCCTGAGAATAGCAGGATGGCGAGGCTCGATGATTGTCTGGTTGGCGTCCTTCCCAAGGTCCGGGAACACATTTCTGCGCTCGATGCTTCGGCAGGCGCTCGGGCTGTATTCATACTCGATCTACAACGACGTTGACGACATTGGCGGCAATGACGACGTGCGCCAGGCCGTGGGGCATCTGTTCATCAATGGCCCGATCGAGGAATTCTGCAAGGAATCAACACTGGGCCCCGAGATCGTGCCAGTGAAGACGCACGAACCCCCGATCGATCAGGCGCCCGCGATTTACGTGGTGCGTGACGGTCGCGCCGCGCTCGTGTCCTACTGGAACTACCTGAGAAAGTTTCGCCAACGTCAGGATCTGACGCTCCAGGACGTGATCCGAGGGCGAGGCACGAGATTTGGCAGCTGGAGCCTGCATCTTCAGCAATGGGCGCCGCTCACCCGCCCGAGAACGCTGCTGCTACGATATGAGGACCTCGTCGACGATCCGGATGCCGCCGTTGCCAAGATCGCCTCCTTCCTAGGTCGGCAGCCCGTCGCGCGGTGGCAAGACAATTTCCAGGAGATGCAGGCTGCATTTCCCGCCTTCTTCAACACCGCCTCCAACGCGAAGAACATCGGCCAAATGACCGCCGAAGACCGACGGATCTTTTGGCATCTTCACGGCGATGGAATGCGGGCGATGGGGTATGAAGCAGCGGAGGCCATTCGCCCGGAATAGGCGCGGATCACGGTTGCATATCGCTCTCGTAGCGCTGCAGAAACCCGTGTTGCGCGACGAGGCGACGAATGGCTGCCCTTTGCGATAGGGACCAGCTGACTTTATCGCGGCTCCTGCTTGGAGCCGCCCGGACAACCGTTACGCAGGCGTCAAGCCAAGCCGGTTCAGCCGCCAACCCGAGCCGCTCGGCCAAGGTCGCGAGCTCGAGCCTCGGCCGCGACACGACGTCCCCATGGTGAAGCGTGATCACATCGTCAGGCCGCATTTCAAGGAGCTGCGCCGCCGCCAGGCAGCGTCGAGTGTAGTTCTCGATGGCGCCATCAAGTCCGATTGTTCCACCGATCTGCAGCGCCATCGCCGCGATATTGTCCAGAGGATTGCGGACGACATGCACGAAACGCAAGGGGACCCCGAAGAAAGCCGCGGTCCTGTCGACGTTTGAGGGATTTTGGTAGAAGTAATCCGCTGTGCTTCCTCCCTTCTTGTCGCCGATGACGCTCAATCGACGAAACTGTCCCTGATGGGCGCCTGGAACGGCGTAAGAGTATTTGCCCCAGGCCCGCCCGACTTTCGCAAAGTGCCGAGAGTTCTCCCAAATCAGATAGTAGATCTGTTCCCTGTTGAATCCGGCCGCGATCAAACCGCAGACATTCAGTTCATGCGCGATCAAACAATCGGCGTGTGCGTCCAGCAGGGCGCCAACGAGGCTGTGCCCGGAGCGGCCCTGGCCCAGGAACAGGGCCACGGACATTGGCTGCAACAAGGCAGAGAGGGGACCGGCGCCCCCCTTCTCGCCCTGCGTCCTTCGGAGGGAGAGATCAAAGATGGCGTTCAGCTCTTCCGGCGTCGCGCCGAACAACGGAATCTCGTGTATCTGACGCTCCCTGATGGCGGAATCGGCCATGAGGAAGCCGAGGCCGTTCCTACCGAAGGACTTCTGGTCGCGCATTGGATCGTTGATCTCGCGTGAATTGTTGCGCCCGGTCGCTGAAGGAGAGTCAGTTCTGCAATTGGAGGCGCTACAAGAACAGCCTATCCGAACCGTTCGATCCAGCGAACCTCTCTCGGTTCGGGCTATGGTACCGAATAGGTCTCCCGATGCGCCTGGCAAAAGCTTCGCAGCAACTCGCGTCGCTGGTGGTCGCCAGCATGGCTGGCCAGCACCGCCTGGGAACATCTCCGATTGTGCTCAAAGTAATCCATGAGCGCCGGGCTATCCCAGGTCTTGTCATCGCCCAGATGGAAGGTCAGATGCGCGTCGCGCAGGATCAGCACACTTTCGCTCAGCGCGACGAGATTGAAAATCAGAGCACGCATGACATCGGGCGCGCCGACGCAAACATTCGATCGAACGAAGCGATCGAACAATCGTCGCGGGAAAATGAAACAGTCGAAGCCGTCGTGACTCTGGCCATAGTCGGCGTACATGAGCGGAAGCAACTGGGGATCGAGACTGAACTTCGCGATGGTCCGGCGATTGACGATCAGGCTCTCAAAGCCAAGATTCAAAATGCGCTGCACGCTGCCGTAGAAATGCGGCATTAGACAGATGTCGACATTCGTAAAGATCACATAGTCCTGGTCATCCGCGGCGGC
>Ga0335084_10000701_pt1 | contig 29301 bp, 22 predicted proteins | sample Lox_Sample_44_FD_206721 | JGI IMG/M metagenome (GOLD analysis project Ga0335084, IMG submission 206721) | Soil microbial communities from Loxahatchee National Wildlife Refuge, Florida, United States - Lox_Sample_4.4 | ecosystem: Environmental > Terrestrial > Soil > Wetlands | place: USA... | reverse complement strand
GCGCGCGGTGCCTAAGATTCTGCGCTAGACATCTACACCTATCTTCAAGGTCATGCGTGCTGAGCTCAATCGGCAATTTCATGTATTGGCCGTTATTAAAGTCTGCAACCGACATCGGTAGATTTTGCAGCTTTGGGCCGAGCGGGACGGGAGGTATGAAGCCCAGCCTGACGACTGGGCTTCATGAGTCCTCGGGGTTTTAGCGAGTCGGACTGCCAGCCTGGCAGGTCTTGGAGATGTGCTTGAACGAAGTGACGTCAATCGTCTTTTGGGCTGGCCCCATCGTGCTATTGCTGGCGCCGCTGTTCGTGGACGTAGACGCTGCACTTTCTGTGCCGGTCACCTTGATTTCGTGGCCGACGTGTTCGCTCAACTTCGCGGTGTTTCCGGTCAGCTCAAAGTTGTTGCCCTTCATGTCGGTCAGCACGTAGCTGCCTGCCGAACCACTCAAACAACCTTCAACCGTTGTGTGACTGCCGGTATTGGTGGATTTCGACTGACTGGGATAATTTTGTGCGGCGGCCCAGGTGGCGCCAAGCAGCAGCACCGAAACTGCAAACAGATATCGCATCATTGTGACCTCCATCATTCGTATTCTGCATGCGGTTGCGAGCGCATGCGGTTGAGTTACGTGAACGAATTCCACGCCTCTTGAGGCGCAGTCGACGATTGCAGGCACCGTTTAAGGAGTGACCATTTCCTCCTTAAACGCGGGAACGGTTGAGGACTTCGGAGCATTCGAAATGAGGGGTTCGTCAAGCCGGTAGATGACTCCGAAAGGGCACAGCGACACGACTCAAACCGGTCACCTTCGACATATGTCGCGCGCTCCACTAACTTGTGCGGCGTCGAATGCAAAGCGGAATAAACACCAGAAGAAGTAACCAGATCTCCGTCCTTGAACACATTGAACACGGTCATCCAGCGCTCATTTCAGGTTTTGAATCACGCTTCACAGTGACGCCACCACAAAGTTTCCACCGGAGCGGGCGCGAGTCGCAATACAGCATTTGCCCGATCTTGTCAGCTATTTTCGTGTGGTTCATTCGACCGGAATTTCAGCCCGGGGAGACTGTTGTTAACTGCTGTCTTTGCAGCGTGTTGGCGGCGCATCTCGCGCTCGGAGCTGCACATCCAACTAGATAGGAGGAAGCAACAGTGAGAATCGAAAGATGGAAAACAGCGATTGGAGGCGTTTTTCTGGCGGCTCTGTGTGTACCCGCGTGGTCGGCGGAACAACATTCGGCAATGCCAGGAACTGTCAACTACGTTGAGGGTCAGGCATCGATCGGCCAAAGTGCGCACGAAATCTGTCATCTGGAATGCGCGCTCCGCGTCGTGGATTTCCGGGTCGCGATCCCTGGGCCTCATGCCGATCATTTTGCCGGTCGTTATTGTCGGCCTGGGCGCGTTCACGCTGCTCTGAAGCCTGCTTTTGTTGCTCCTGCTTGGCGTGTTTTTGTTGGTCCTCGGCTTGCTTTTGCTGCTCATGCTGAACATGCTTCTGATCGTCCGCCTGGCGTTTTTCTTTCTGTTGCTCGGCAGGTTGAGATTGTCCGCCCGGTTCCCGTTTACCTTCGGAGGGCTTTGAATCCGGTTTGTCCGGCTTCCCTTGCTGCGGGGCCGGCTTAGCGTTGTCCTCTTGATCCTGTTGTGCCTGCACTACGATTGCAAGCCCGACCAGTAACAACGAAACCGCAACGAAGGTTACGATTCTGTTCTTCATGGATTCCTCCAATAACAACTCTTTCGTCTTTTGTTTTTTCGCGCTGCTTCCGGAGTAGAGATGTCAGCGGGGAAATGCGGCATGCTCAGCCACCAGCGATACGGGCTCAGCGTTTTCCTGACATACGGCCAAAGACCTTAGACAAATGAAGGCAGATCTCCTCGACATTCGAAGATTCGGCTATCGGTCTGGATAAGTGGATGACTGCTGAGGTTATAGGTCGGCTGAGGAGACTGAGCACACACCAGGTGGTGGATAGGTCGAACTCTGGCGCCCGACACGTGCACTTGATGATGTCCGGTCTCGAACGGAGCGATTCAAGCTGCTATGAAGGCGGCAGCTTTGAAGCCAAGCGATTTCAAGACATCACTGGCGATCTCGATTGTGGGCAGCCTTACTAACTCACTTGGTCGCGTCCTCGAGAGGATCTTGAGTGTGTGGTCAATCGTCGCAATGTCTATTCGGAATGCCAATAGTACTTCGCGTGCTTTTTCACTGGTATCGTATTTGCGTGCCGCGCCAGAGCTGAGACCGTGCTTAACCACGGAAATTTCCACTCTGCCACTTTCGCTTCGACTGATAAAGACATCCGCTTCCATGAAGGCTCGTCCCTGTTGCGATTGAGACCTTTGCAGTTCATCCTCTCTCAGACACCTTGAGTTGGAAATACCATGAATACTGTAGGACGAGATATCGCAAGACATACTGGGCGATAGGTCCATTTATGATTCCAGGGCCCGACAACGTTGGAGAAAGCGGCCAAACACTGTGCCGAGCGCCCGCGGATTCACCCTTCAAACCATTTGCTGTTTTGTTTACTTTTTTGCGCTAATCGAACAACCCGCCGAATCCGGCCAGGCATCTTCACCCCGTCGCGATTTAGCGACGAGGTGACTTGACCGGGCAGGCCTGAGTTGATCCAACGCATTTCCAACCAGCTTCACAAGTCCATCACTAAACATCCAACCGCTCCCTGCAACCATTTCTCGTCGAGGTGACCCCATGAAGTCTATTACTCTGAGCGTCCGTGCTGTATTGCTTGTGGTTTGTACAATTTGGTGGACGGTCCCGGTGCAGGCCCAGTTTCGTGCCTCGCTACGAGGGACAGTGACCGACCCTCAGGGTGCGGTGGTTCCCCGGGCCACAGTGACCCCTGACGAACAAGGACACAAACGGCACTCTGGCCTCCATTTCCGACGACAATGGTATCTATCAGTTTAATGCGCTGCCGCCGGCCCCTTACCGGCTCACTGTGGAACGCTCCGGCTTCCGGCGGAGAGCATTGACAGCGTGCAGATTATCCCGGAACAGCTCAACTCGCTTGACCTGCAGCTAGAGGTAGGGAAGGTGAGCCACACAATAACTGTTACCAACACCGTCCAGGCGTGGACACGGAAACAGCCACGGTCAGCGGCTTGATCCACACTTCCCAGGAGGAGAACGGGGTTATGACCGGAGGTTTCCCAAAGATCGCGGTCGAGCCTTCGAAAAAGCTCGATGGTCCCAGCTCCAACGTAAGTTGTGTGCAATCCCTAACAAGGGGGATAGGGTGGGCGAGAGTGCGGGGCGAACCTTGAAGGTGCGAATAGGCTTCATGCGGATTTTCCCGGTGGGCGGGCTGCCTTTGGGACAAGCCGCGCACCACTACACCCGGAATATTGGCAGGTACCGACTCCACAATTTTGTCTTCTGCAACAATCTGCACATCCGAAGGGACATGCCCGGGTCCGAATCGGTCCGGGCATTTCTCGATGGGTGACGCCACCAATCCACGTGTCTTATGGCAGCGTGGGTGCGCCATCCAACCTCTCATTGATTCTTGTGGGCATTTGACTGGAGTATGATTCGTCGAAGATGAGCAATTCTCCTGCTGCAAAGTCCGAGAAAACGCTGAACGAAGCATTTTCCTCACTGTCGACTCGCCGCCGCTATGAAGTTTGGTTCCTGCGCTTCGGTCTGGCCGATGGCGGCGGGGCCTGGTGGTTCCGATATCTGCTGGTGAATCCCGGGCGAGGGGGCTGTCCTGGACACCCGGCGGGAATGCCGGTCCAAGTGTGGGCCACGTGGTTTCCAAAGGACGGAAGGCCGCAAAGCTTTATTCAGGGATTCTCCCTGGCGGGTTTGGAGCTGAGCGCCAGAGGGCGAGATCCGGTCCATTTCCGAATCGGCAACAATGAGATGCAGCAGAACGCCTGCCGCGGAGCGTTGGAAGTGGGGAGACACTCGATTTCCTGGGACCTACGATTTCATTCCACCTTTCGGGTCACGCTGAGCAGCAAGGGCTGGATTGGTTTTTCACGAACGCCGCATTCCGACGCAGTCTTTTCCGGGCAGATCATGCTGGATGGCCGCCGCTTTCACGGCGATCCTCTGGGGTTTGGAGTGCAAGGGCATAACTGTGGCTACCGGCATCGTAAGTTCTGGCGGTGGGCCCACGCGTATTTTCTGCGGCCCGACGGAGCGCCCAGCACGTTGGAAGTCCTGGTTTACGAAATGCCGTTCGGGCTGGTTTTTCGCAAAGTGGTGCTATGGCATAACGCAGAACAGCGCGTCTTTCGTCATTTGAAGGAGAGCAGAAGTGACCAGGAAAATTTGCGCTGGGATTTCCGTTGTGTGACGCGCGATGGATTCGAACTGGAAGTCACGCTTGACGGTCGCGGCGCCAGCCAACATCGCTTGCCTTACTTAAAGACTGACTGCAAGGGCAGCCTGGAAGTGATGAACAACAGCCTGGCGAAAGCGACCCTGTGCCTGAAGCCACGCGGGGGACCGGTGGAAAAATTAGAAACGACTACTGGGGCGGTATTGGAAATGGGCAGTGCAGGAGATCAGCGGGAGGTTTGAGCCTTGGCGAGGCGCTCGGCGACGATGCTGTAGGCTGACGGGTTAAATGCCATCCCGATATGGGTGCCTGGGACTTCAAAGTTGGACTCAGGATCGCTGGTCATGCAATATCGCCAATTCACGATGCCATCGTGGCGGGTGTAAATCGCGGTCTGGAGCAGGGAGTCCGAAATGCTGCGCTTCAACGAATCAACAAAATTGCAGGTGCAACGCCCGGTGTAGCAGTCTGGCAGGACTCCGCGGCCATGTTCCTGCAGGATGCGCAGGCGAACGGCTTCGGCGGCATGGAGAACAGTTCGAGTGGTTACGGTGCCTCGAATGGGAGAGGCCAGGGTAATGACCGAGGCGACGTCGCGGGGCCTTTGGCCTGCTACCGAGCGCGCAATCACCCCACCCAGACTATGACCGATCAGGTGAATTTTTCGTCCTGTCTCTGCCCTAGCTTTTTCTATGGTCTCGTTCAAATGGCGCTGGATGAGCAGGTTGGGGCAGTCGGCGTTGATCCCAATGCCGGAAAAATATGGCCGGTAGCCAATGCGTCCCAACCAACCATGGAGTTCCATCAAATAAAGGTCGGTGCCGAGAAAACCGGGAATGATGACGACCCCGGAGTCATCCCCATGGGGCACGCCAAAGCCGTAGTAAGTAGGGGTTGCGTGCAGCAGGAGAATCTCTGCTGCGAAGAGCGCTTCCGTCCACGGTGAGAGATCAAGATCGGAAGGGGCCTGTGGAGTGTGTTTGCGGTCCTGATCCTTCGATCGAGCTTTAGCTCTCTTCTCTTTGCGCAATTTCGTTCCAGCTCGGCCTGGAATCCGAGCATATTGCCGCCGATCTAACACGCCGACCCTTGACCGATTGAAATTATACCTTGATGTCCTGGGTGGCCCTATAGCACATTTGGGCTATGACATTCACTTCGGGGCAGCAAAGCAATGTAAGGGGTCTCTGAAAAGGATCGCCGCCCGGGTCTCTCGATCTGTCCCTTGCCGTTTTTCGCGATGTAAGCGCCCTCCTTTGGACGATCTTACAAGCTGATGAGCGGGCTCCCTAGCGCTTCCGCCGGGATCGTTTTGGTCGTGCGGGTTTTTCGAGGCGTGCCTCCAGCTCTGCCACTCGCTTGCGCAACCCCTCGAGTTCCGGTTCGGTCGGGGCTTGCGGCGGTGGGGGTGGCGACTCGCCCAGAAGCTTCTTCATCATGTCCATCGGGGACAGAATAGCCGACTGGACCTCGCCCAGACGGCTGTGCACCGCGTCCTGTACCTTCTGATAGGCGTCAAAGGCGGATTTCAAGTACCACATGATGAACTCCTGCCGAACCTCATCGGAGGCGATGACGAGCTGGCGCAGCAGTTCGAGGGGTAGCCCGGTGGGCTTGTCCTTGGCATCTTCCATGATGACCTGGGTCAGGGTGACACGGGTAAGGTCCTGGCCGGTCTTGGCGTCCACGACCTGGACCGTCTTGCCTTCACGAACCAATGCGGCGATGTCGTCGAGATTCACATAGCGGCTGGCGGCGGTGTCGTACAGCCTGCGGTTGCCATATTTCTTGATGACGATGGTGCCTGGTTTCACCCCTCCCCCTATGTTGCAGTGCACAAAGGACAAATACATATTGACACAAATCCAGTAGCTTCGTATAGTTAATTCGATGCTGCAGTGCAGCATAACTATTAAGAAACCAGTGGAGGTGTCAAAATGCCGGCAACGGTAAAATCAGAGTCCTCCCGAACTCATCCTCGGGAGCCATCCTTTGTTACTCTTCTTTCCAGCTGGGCCCAACAGGGCGTACAGAGCTTTTTTGCTACGCAACGGATCCTGCTGGATCTCGCTATGCGACAGAATGCGAGCGTCATGCACTCTGTGCGGCAACAATTGACCGATCCCCAGTACTCACCGGCGGCCATTCTGGGCGAAATCGCCGGGGAGGGTGTGACCAATTTCATTGAGGGGCAGAAAGTACTACTTGAACTGGGACTAAAACAACATGAACTCCTGATGTCCGGCGTGCAGGAACGCATTGAGGATCCGCGCGCCAGCCATGCGGTTGAGCTGCTGCGACGCAGCGTGGAGACCTTTATCCATATGCAGCGGGAGTTCCTGAAGATCGCGGGAAAACAGACTCATGCCTGGGTGGAGGCAGCCAAGGCGGGGAAGCCGTACCAGACCGAACTCCTGGCGGACCTGGCCCGTGAAGGTATGGAGAACTTTGTCAAAGCCCAGAAACAATTCATGGATGTCATTGCCGAAGAGACATCCAAAGTCATCGGCAGCAAGCACGGCAACGGCTTCAAGAAGATCAAGAAGACCGAGCTGGCTACTCTGGCGCGACAGGCCACCGAATCCTTCATCGATGCCCAAAGGAAGCTGGTTGATCTGGCCGGCAAGCAGATGAATGCCAACGTGAAAACGGCAGGCAAGGTTCCGGAACTCCTGAAGCCATTTCCCTTCGTGCCGTTCACTGAGCTCACGCGGGAGGGGGTGAAAAGCTACGTCGATGCCCAGAAGGCGCTGATGGATGTAATGGTAAAGCCGGGCGGCGAGCACAAACCCCGCGGCAGGACCAAGCATGCGAAGGCGAAGAGGCACGCAGCCGCGGCCTGATTGAGGTGCGGCGAATCCCAGGACTGTGAGTGGATTTGCGGCTTGAGCTCAGCGCGAGCCAGCCGAAGTCCTGCAGGGCCGAGTTGAACGGGCCCTGCAGGACGTTTTCGATTGAACTCAAATACAGGAATTGCCCGAACTAACTGTCCCCGGTGTGCAGCGCTCGGCGTGTCGCCTCCAGAGTGTTAATCAACGACTCCTTAGGGAGCTTTTGAATGATCGGTTCGATAACCCATCCCAGCCCTAAAGGTACGTCTCGCGTCAGTGAAATGGCTCGACACTCCACGTACACTCCACCCTCCCATTCCTGGAATTTCCAGTAGGAATACAGGCGCCACAGGAACCCATTCCCGGTATCGGGGGGCAGCAAGCTTTCCTTGGGCGTCCCGGCATTCTCTACTTCCGCAATCCGCGTAGTATACGAACGACAAACCCAGCGAGTTGCATCCAGAGGACGATAGTGCACCTCATGGTCCGTATCGAGGACCACGGTCAGGATCTTCTTCTTGAGAAGACGTAGAAAGATTCGAAAATCGTTGCCCCGACGGCTGATTAGCCTGGAGGCGATTACGTCGGGCTTGTAGATATTTTTATGATTGTTGTAGTCCTGAATCAGCGCCAAGGTCTTTTTCAGGTTCGTAGCAGGAATGAATAGGGCGCCGATCCAGTCATGGATCAAACCATGGGGCACTTTGACCGGCCCTTGACCGGTCCAGAATTGCGCCACAGTCTCTCCTCCGCGGACCAGTTGGGCCCTCTCGGAATTGACTTCAGACCACAGAAATGGGCCGCTTCCCTGGAGCGCCTGCTCCATTCCCGTTTCGGCTTCACGAATATATTCATCAAAAGCCTCTACGGTCTGAGGCTTCAACTGCGTTGGCTTTGCGGTTTGTGCCATAGCACTCCGTCTATTCCGAATGGTGGCACCTGAAATGAAGCCATGAGGAGATGCTCGCTCACCCAGGCGCCGCCGGGTTCGTAGCCTGTGCTTCCTCCGTGCGCAGCGGGATGGTTGTGAACTTTGATCGCTGGTTTCCGCAGGCGCGGGGAACGCCGGAACGACGACCCAAGCCTTCAGGAGAGCAACAGTTTCTCCAAGGCAGGTTTGTTGCGGATGATCAGGGTAGCACCCTTCAATTGCAGCAGTTGCTTCTTCTTGAACTCGGAGAACAGGCGGCTGACCGTCTCGCGCGTGGTTCCGATCATCTCCGCGATTTCTTCGTGGGTGAGAGTCAGTTTGATATGCGAAGGATCAGCCGATTTGGCCGCGTCTGCCGACCACGAGAGCAGCAGCTTGGCCAGCTTCTCTGAGGGTGAACCTGCCAGTCCCAACATGCGGACTTCCTCGAAGGCCGAGTAGTAATTACGGCTGAGCTGTTCTGCCACACGCAGCGCAGTTTCTCCATTTTCACGCAGGAATTGCAACAAGGCATCGCGGGTAATGAAGTTTACCTGGCCCGGCTCCATCATTTCGGCCGTAAGCTCATAGGGCCGGTTGGAAATCGTCGCATTCAGTCCGAGGACATCGCCTGCTTCGGCCAGGTTGAGGATGACCGTTTTGCCTTCCCGGGAAGAGGTGTAAAGCTTCGCTTTCCCCGTACACAGCACAAACACTCCACGCGGCTGCTGGCCCTCGATGAACAACATTGCCGACTTGGGATAGACGGCCGTGGACTTGATTTCATTGAGCTTTTGCAAAGCCGGCAAAGGCAAATTGCAGAAAAGATGTTCTTCGCGCACCGGACAGGTAGCGCAGTTGTCAATGATATTCAGGCCGTAGGGCGCACGCATTGGGACCCCGCTACTTCAGGGATTGTAACACCCTGTGATTACCGTCACCAACCGTCGTGACCTTACCCACGGCTTTCGGAAGCCGGGTCGGAGACAATATCGAGAGGTTACACGACGCGCTTTAAGTTCCACTGACGGGATCAGCCTGAAGAGGTCGATTACCAGGGCTTTCTAGCGCTCACAGTGAAACGATGGGGCAGCACATTTTCTAACGTGCAGTAAAGATGGAGGGACCAATGGACACGACACACAGATATCGCGCGCTGGCCTGGTGGACTTCCGGGCAAACCGGTCTGGCCAAGTCCGATTCTGCGCCCAATGCGATTCATTTCAGTGCGCCGCCGCAATTCGGCGGGCTGGAAGGCCGCTGGACGCCCGAGGACCTATTGCTGGCCGCGCTGGCAAGCTGCTTCACGACTACCTTCCGGGCGATTGCGGGAAATTCGAAGTTCGAGTACACCGACCTGCAGGTGGAAGTTGAAGGAACGGTCAGTAAGGCTGAATCGGGATACAGCTTCAGGGAAATCATCCTCCGTCCAACCGTAACTATTCCGACTGAAGAAAATCGCGATCGGGCGCTGTATCTCTTACAGAAAACCAAGACGGCGTGCCTGGTTTCGAAAGCCCTGGAGACCGCCCCCTCATTGGAGCCTCATGTGGAGACTGTTGCGCCTTTACCTGTGGGCTGATCGGGATTGTGAACGGCCATGAAAAGCGCCATCTTGAGATCAATGCCTGGAATCCTCCGCCTGCAGCTGCTGTATTTAGCAATTGCGGCTGGAGTCTATGCCATCTTCTGGGCTGTAACCGGGCAGGGGCCATCTCTCTCCGCCACCCTGATCTACTCTTTTTTCCTGGGAAATTTCACCATACTGGCAATGGAAAACAGGTGGATTCGCCGGTTAGCGCGGGAGTCCTCCTGGTACTGGCCGCTCAAGCTGGTTCTGTTGCTGGCGGTTACTTGCGTTGCCGTGACGCTCTCCACCCTCGTGGTTTTTCTGATTTCTGCGGAGACGCAGGGAGATTTCAAGCACTTTCTCTCCACCGGCTGGAAGTTCCCATCTGTGGCCAACCTGATTTTTGGTATAGCGGTCCTCATTTACCGGGAGACCAAGCGCCATTTGGAAGAGCGCAATCGCCAATTGGAACGGACGGTTAAGCTGGGAGCTGCCGAACGAGAGCTGGATGCTGCGGAGCTCAAGCAGGCGCGCGAAATTCAAGAGGGACTCTTGCCCAAGGAGCTTCCGCAACTGACCGAGTTTGAGATAGCCGGGGCTTGGGAACCGGCACAGCTCGTGGGCGGCGACTACTACGACGTGATCCGGCTGGGCAAAGACAAGCTGGCGATCTGCATTGCCGACGTCGTCGGAAAAGGCATCTCAGCGGCACTGTTGATGGCCAATGTGCAGGCCTCGGTGCGGGCGTTTGCCAGTGAATCGATTCCCCCCTCATACGTGTGCAGCCGAATCAATTCTGTGCTCTGCGCGAATCTTGCATCGGGAAAATTTGTGACGCTCTTCTACGGCGTCCTCGATGCAAGCAGCCGAATTCTGCAATACACCAATGCAGGGCACCTGCGCCCAATTCTGATCGGCGGCGACGGAAAGCTGAAACACCTGGAAAATGGCGGTGCGCTGTTGGGTGTCTTCCCGGACTGGAAGTACGAGACCTCAACGGTCGAACTGGACCCCGGTGACCTGTTCATGGCATTTACGGACGGGATCACGGAAGCGATGGACCGGGACGGCGAAGAGTTCGGGGAGGAACGACTGATTCAGGTCGCGAGAAACACAGGGGAGCAGTCCATAGAAGACCTGAGAGCGCAATTGCTCGGAAGCGTACAGCAATTCTGCAATTTTCAGATGCGGGATGACGCCACTTTAATTCTCATAGCCGCATCTCGTGTCGGCCCGGAGCGGAGAAGGGCAGCGCTAATTGAATGTCAAGGCAAAGCGAGGGAGCTTGCCGAAGTGAGACCATGATCGACCTCAGCAGGTATGAGGCTCGATAGGCTCGATTGGGCGGCCGACGGCTGTAATTGGGGATTGTGACGCCGGACGCGAGAGCAGTTGGGGCATTCGTGATTGCAGTCACAGCGTGCTGTGCGGCCGGTCATGGCCACCCCGAAAGTTCACGGCGAGACTACGAGCAGTTCGGCAGGGTAGTCAGGAACAGGAGGAAGCCCCATGATGATGCTATATCGGCTTGTCCGTCTGATCGAAACCCATTCGCAGGCTCTGGCCGCTTGCCTTCTCGATCGAGTGCAGAGCTCACAGGCAACCCCGGACTACCGGAATGTACCACCGGAGGAGTTGAAAGAGCGGGTATATGAAATCTATCGCCATCTGGGCGATTGGCTCATAAACAGGGATGAATTCGATCTGGAGCAGCGATATTTGAAAATCGGCGCGCGCCGGGCCCAGCAGAACGTGCCGCTCAGCCAGGTGGCGTGGGCAATCATCCTGACCAAAGACAATCTATGGGAATTCCTAAAGAAGGAGTCGGAACTGGAACGCCCCGTCGAAGCCTTGGGTGAACTGGAGTTGCTGCAAATGCTGAACCGCTTCTTCGATCGGGCGATCTATTATGCGGCCGTCGGCTACGAGCGGGCGCTTGCCGAAATCGCCGCAGCCGATACCTGCGCGATGGCCGGCACCTGATCAGGAAATTGACAAGACATAAAGTCTAGTCACGCGTGCCCCCGAATCGCGTATCACGCGGCAAGAAAAGGTAAGCCTGCCCAGGCGGGGGTACCGACGGGCCTACGGGATCAGGCCATTCATTTCGGCGTCTTGTCGTCCGGCGGGGAGTTGGTCTTCGCCAATGAACGAACGTAGTTAACCAGGTTCCAGAGCCCTTCTGCTTTCATCCGCTTGCCTTCCGGAGGCATATCGCCTTTGCCATTCTTGATTATGTAGAAGAGCTCTCCGTCGGTCCGGGCTTTCAAGGTTGCTGGATTAGTGAAGTCGGTGACCTTCAGCTTCATGTCCTCCGCGATATCGCCCTTGCCATCGCCGTCCTTTCCATGGCACATAGCGCAGTCGTAGCCCCACCATTTCTTGCCGTCAGCGATGGACTCTGGAGTCGGCTTCACGGGGTTGGCCTGTTTCGCCGCATCGGCAGGAATGGTATAAGGCGCGACCGGCGCCGCCTTGGGAGGGGTTTGCTCTTGCTGGGCCGGAGCAGAGATCCCAATCAGAAGCAAGAAAGCAACAGTCAGTAAGGTCTTCAACACAGCAGCCTCCTACCTCCAGGTTCGACCGCAAGCTGGTCGGGGACGAAGCGCCGACCAAGCCTGACAAAAGTGCTGATGCTTAGGGTCCCGGCACTCGCAGTCGCCAGTTTGAGTCGAAGCGATATGGATTATACGCCTCATGTCCAGCGCACCCGGTGGGGATCAAATATCGGGTGCGTTGCGCGTGCCCCAAAATGATCCATGCATCCTAGCAGAGCAGGTTGCTTTACCTGCCCTCGGTCAGTACCGACTGATTGACACACTGGAACAATCAGCGTACGGTCAGAAGTATTGAGGAGATAGCTCGTACCTCGTTCAGGTTCTCTATTCTAAGACATTCCATCTGAAGTACTCTCCCCTTAGCCGACCACAGGAGGTTCACAATCCTTGCTTCCCGCGAATCCACACCAGCAAAGCCCAAAACCCTCGCTCTCCAGAAAAAGAGGGTTTCAGAAGTGAGGCAGATCTCAGGTCCAGCACAGTTAGAAAACAGGATTAGAGAGCGCGCCTATCAGCTCTACGATGCCCGGGGTTGTGCGCCGGGCAAGGACCAGCAGGATTGGCTCCAAGCCGAGCACGAGATCATGGACCCACGACCCTAGGTCGGGGAACGGCCGCTGTCGACCTCCGTGGTTCTTCGGGAAATTGGTCCCCAGGGGTGCCTAGTGACAAGTTGCCTAGAGTGTGAGAGCCTCAGCCGGGTCTTTGAGTCCAAGCTTACGGCCTTTTCCGCTGTGCTTTACCGCATCAACACAGAATTTGCGGCGAGACAGCAGGTCGATATGGAACGCGCCAAAAAACGACATGGAAGAGCACATGTCGACTTGCTCCTTGTACTACCCGTCTGCGGGCCTAGTGTTGCGATTCAGGCAGTTGGACGGCCAGGAACCGCTTTTTCGCAGCAGTAGGCATACATTCTCGCGTTTTGGCTCTCGTTGCCGCACTCACCAAGGTCGTTCCCTTTCCTGACATGGAGCCCTTCACAAGGCAATTTCAAAGCATGCGGGGGCCTGCTTGCGGGGAGCTTAAGAGCGGTCGTCCCTGCTATTCCGAGCCCTGGATACCGGCAAGTGTGCCCTCGTGTGACTACGCTCACACGTAGTCGTGATGTGTACCACGGAATCGACTTAGCTCCGGTGGTTTACTTGAACACGTTACTACTGATCAGTGGACGAGAGTGAGGCGACTGCAATGGAACTGCGCAATTGGTCGAAGTCCGAGTTCGAATACGGCCGCAGAGTTTTGAGCTCTGCTCTGGAAGGAGCACGTTGCGGAGGAGGAGCATTCCTCAAAGGACGGTCCGTTACTCCATTTATTAGCGAAGGAATTCGAGATGCCCTGAAGCCTGCCGCGGTTGGAGCGTGCATCGGCGTGCTCGGGAGTTGCCCAGGGAACCATCGCAACTCTATCGGTAGAACGTTGGCCTTCGGGCTGGTGGGAGGGGCCATTGGATTTGCTGCGGGTGTTGCCTGGAAGACCCGTGGTTTGACTGAGTGCGTCGCCAGCAATGCGTTCAGGAACATTAACAAGCGGCGCGATGAGCACTGGCTGGAGAGACATCCCATCGACTACGCATAGAAACCGACGAAAGTTACAGCGAATCCGGGGCGATCCTGCAAGGGTTGACTACTGCGAACGAAGGAGGCGGCAATGAGCACGAGTGAAGCGGTGCAAGAGCGAGATCAGATCCCGCTTGCCGCAGACGACCTCAGTGAAGAACGAATTGCCTACCTGGAGCGACTCGTCAGTCAAGCCAGAACCGCCGCTGCGGTTTTTACCCAATTCACGCAGGAAGACGTCGATCGCATCGTGAAGCCGATGGTCCTGGCCGGACTGGAACAAGCTCATCATCTCGCCTGCATGGCGGTTGAAGAAACCAAACTCGGAGTCATGGAAGACAAAGTCCTTAAGAACATGGTGGCGACCGAGTTTGCCTACAACTACGTCAAGGACAAGCGTACCGTCGGCGTCATTCGCGAGTTTCCCGAACGCAATCTGGTGGAGATGGCAGAGCCGATCGGGGTCATCTTCTCCCTCACCCCGATTACCAACCCCACTTCCACGGTGCTCTTCAAATGCATCATGGCCATCAAGACGCGGAACGCGGTCATTTTCAGTCCCCACCCTGGCGCCTGGCGCTGCTGCTCAGAAGCGGCGCGAATCATGTACGAGGCAGCAATCAAGCACGGCGCACCTGAGGGAGTTTTCGGCTGCCTGGAATCGCACACGCTGCAGGACAACGCCTACCTGATGCGGCACAAAGATGTGGGTTTGATTGACGCTACCGGCGGACCAGGCGCGGTCAAAGCTGCTTACAGCTCCGGCAAGCCAGCGCTCGGGGTGGGAGCCGGGAACACGCCGGTTTACCTGGAAAGAACGGCGGACCTGAACACCGCGGTGGTGGACATCATCGTCTCCAAGACGTTCGACAACGGAACCATTTGCGCTTCCGAGCAAACCGTGGTGATTGACGATGAGATTCATGACCCGGTGTTGAAGAAATTTGCCGATCTGGGCGCACACATTTGCAATGAGAAGGAGACGGAACTGCTGGGACGGACGGTCATCGATCCGAAGACCGGATTCATGCAAGGCATGGCGGTCGGGCAGAAGGCCACAGACATCGCCCGGTTTGCGGGCATTTCGGTAAAGCCAAACACCAAATTGCTGATTGCGCCCATTCAGGGCGTGGGCCGCAAACATCCCCTGTCAGCTGAGACTCTGTTCCCAGTGCTCGCCGTCTATCGAGCGAAGTCCGTCGATGAGGCGCTGAAGGTATGCGTGGATGTGAATCATGCCGGCGGGCTGGGACATACGGCGGTCATTTTCTCGCGCAACGATGAGGTCATCCGCAAGTTCGGTGAGGTGATGAACGCGGGCCGGATCATTGTGAATTCACCGGGTTCGGTGGGAGCGTTGGGCGGGGTTTACAACGACCTGGTGCCCACCTTCAGTTTTGGATGCGGGACCGGCGGCGGCAACAGCACAACCGATAACACAAATATCTATCACTACCTCAACATCAAGCGCGTGGCGCGGAGGACACAGGCCCATATGTGGTACCGGGTCCCTAACCAGATCTACTTCAACATGAACGCGGTGGAGAACGTGAAGGATTTCCAGTCGCGCTGCACCATCATTATTACTAACCCGGCTTTGGAGAGGTTCGGGCACGTGGACATCGTCCGGCGCAATCTCTCACCGCAAACCCACATCCATGTCTCGGTCATTCCGGACGCCGAGCCCGAGGTCAAGGTGGTGATGCAAGGAGTGGAGGCGCTCAACTTCTACAAAGCGGATCAGATCATTGCGCTAGGCGGCGGGTCGGTGATTGATGCGGCCAAGATCATGAAGCTCAAGTATGAGTCGCCGGAGGCTGACCTGGAAGAGCTGGCCGCACCCTTCCTGGATTTGCGCAAACGCGTGGTCGAGTATCCGACCGAGAAAATCAATCGGGTGCGGTTGGTGGCCATCCCCACGACCAGCGGAACCGGGAGCGAAGTCACTCCCTTTGCGGTCCTGACCGACAAGGAGCGCAAGCGCAAAGTCACACTGGCCGACTACTCGCTGACCCCGGATGTGGCGATCGTTGATCCCCAGTTTGTTCTGTCGATGCCGAAGGGCCTGACTGCGGATACCGGCATCGACTGCCTGACCCATGCGCTGGAAGCCGCCGTTTCCAGTTACGCCTCCGCCTATACCGACTGCAACGCCATGCAGGCAATCCGGATGGTGTTCAAGTACCTACCTGTCGCGTATGAGCATCCCCGCGACGAAGAGGCGCGCAGCATGATGCACAACGCGGCCTGCATTGCGGCGATGGCGTTTTCCAACGCTTCAGTAGGCGTGAATCATGCGCTGGCGCATGCCTTCGGGGCGCGCTTTGGAGTGGCGCACGGCCGCGCCAACGCGCTCATGCTGCCGCACGTCATTGCTTACAACGCGGCTGTGCCCAGCAAGTTTGTGCCGTCGCCCTACCAGAAGGGGCATGTCGCACACAACAAATACGCGACCATCGCCGACCTGCTGGCTCTGGGCGGTCATACCGTTGAGGAAAAGGTGAAGAACCTGATCACGGCCGTAGAGCAGTTACTCGATCAATTGGAATTTCCCCGGTCGATCGCCGACCTGGGCATTTCGAAGGAAGAATTTGAACGGGCGATGCCTGCACTGACCAAGCTTGCCTTTGATGATCCTTCCGGGCGGTCGAACCCTCGAATGCCTCTGATGAGCGAATTGGCCGATTTGTTCTGGAGCGCTTATCACGGCCGAGGCCTGGCCGAGGGGGCCAAGGCGTCTCAGCACCGAAGCGCGTAGCGGACAGGAGTGGTTATGGCAATGATCGCCGTGTGGCTGAAGATTGACGAAGAACGCGTGGTCCAGGCCTTGCAGAAGGCGGGTGAAACGCTGGACAGCGCCGATGGCGAAGTGCTTTTGGATTTCTCATCTGTGCGCAGGATTGTACCGCGTGCGCTCCAAGTCATGGAAGAGTTCGCGGGTATGGCCGACAGCAAAGGGGTCAAAGTCGTATTGCGTGGCGTCAACGTCGATGTTTACAGAGTATTCAAACTGGTGAAGCTGGCGTCGCGATTTTCGTTCGTGAGTTGAGATGCGCGATGGTTGGGCAACCGGATAGGAGAGCTGGCATGAAGACACATGAAAACGGCGAACGCCTTTCCTGGGGTGACAGCGTTTTCCTGAATCTCGAACGTGAAGGCATGCCCCTCAATGTCGGCAGTGTCAGCCTGCTGGAGGGCAAGATCCCGTTCCAGGCCTATCTCCGGTTCGTCGAGTCGAAGCTGCCGCAGATTCCTCGCTACCTCAAGCGTGTGGTGAGCGCGCCGTTGAATATCGGCCTTCCCATCTGGGACTACGATCCTGAGTTCGACCTGCGCAACCACGTACACGAGGTGACGCTCAAGAATGGTAGCGACAGGGAGTTGAAAGCGCTCGCGGGAAAACTTTTCAGCAAGGTGATGGACCGGCGGCACCCGCTGTGGGACCTGACCCTGGTGCAAGGGCTGAAAGGCGATCGCACCGGTCTCATCTTCCGCATGCACCATTGCCTCGCCGATGGCATTGCCGGAGTGGGGCTCATGAGCGTGCTCATGGATGCGAGTCCGGCGACTCCGCCCCTGCCCAGGAAAAAGCTGCATGTCCCGCCGCCCCGTGACGCCGCAACGGCGCTGGTGGAGGGGTTGGCAGGGTCCTACTCCGATCTCATCAATCGAATTCTGTCGGCATGGTCAGGGGCATTGCACATGGCGGAAGGGACCATGGCGACCGGCGGAAAGCTGGCCGCAGAGGAACTCTCCCGGCTGCTGCCAGAACTCACAACCACCACCGAGCGCTTGCGGTTTAACGTGATTTACCGCGGGCCACAGAAATTCGCCTGGGCGGAAATTTCGCTGGCGGACGTGAAGGACATACGGCATGCCTCTGGAACCAGCGTCAATGATGTTCTGCTGGCTCTGGTGACGGCGACCATTCGACGCTACTCGGAACACCACGGCGAACAGGTTAAGGGACGACTGATCCGCATAATGGTTCCGGTGAATCTGCGCGGCAGCGACAATCGTGAGAATTCAGGAAACCACATTTCGCTGGTTCCGGTCACTCTCCCCCTGGATATTCGCTCTCCGAAAAGGCTGCTGGCAGCGGTCCACAAGAAGACGGAGTTTCTCAAGCGCGCCCATGCCGCCGAGTTCGTCAGTTTGGTTGGCGGGTTGATCGGCATCTTCCCGGGCCCGATGCAGGCGCTGGCCGGGCCGATGATAAGCCAGGTGCCGTTTACACCGTTCAACATGGTGTGCACGAGTGTGCCCGGGCCACAATTCCCGCTCTATCTGCTGGGCCACAAGATGCTGCACTGGTATCCCTATGTCCCGATCGGAGGCGAGATGGCGGTCAACTGCGCCATCTTGAGCTACAACGGGATGGTTTATTTCGGCTTCAGCGGAGATGTGCATGCAGCGCCTGACCTATGGCGTTTAGAAAAATTCGTGAAACAGAGTTTCGTTGAGCTGCGCGACGCTACCAGACCCCCAGCGCCACGAAAGAAAGCGGAGCGGAAGAAACCGGCACGGACGAATAAGCTGGTGTCGAAACCGGCAGAGCCTGCGGCAACCACGGCTCGTGCACCGATTCCACTGACGGCGGTTCGCTCCTCATTCGAATCAACAGCAGCACCGGAAGCAACGGAAGCAAAGGAAGCAAAGGAGAAATTTCGGCCCCAACTAATCGCTTAGAGATTTGCTCAGGAGTGTAGGTCATGGTAGGGATTGAGCTGGCGGCGCAAGTGACACCCTGGTTAGCTTCGGGGCGGACCCTGTTCCTGATCATTCATCTTCTGGGCATCGCCGGTTTTGCCTATATTGTGGCCAGGCGCCTGGTGCCACTTCTCCGGGCCGAACGCGATTTTCGTTTTGACCATCCCCTGGCGCGGCTGGGCAAGGTCCTGAAATTCGGCCTGGTACAGTGGAAGCATCCCCGTTACCGCGTCGCCGGCATCATTCATATTTTCATTTTTGCGGGATTTATTTGCCTGGTGCTGCGCGCTTTTTATGTGCTGATTATCGGCGTCTCCGAGAATTTTGTAATGCCGGGCCTGGCGGGAGAAGCCGGGCATACATACAACATCATCACCGATTACGCTGCGACCGTCGTGTGTCTGTGCATGGTGATCGCAATCGTGCGCCGGCTGGTGTTCAAACCAGCGCGCTATGCGGTGCCGGAAAAATTCGGCAAGGCCCACACCGCGGACGCCATCTTCCTGCTGGCGCTGATTGCAATCCTCATGGTGGCGGACAGCCTGTTCGCCGCCGCGAGAGGAGCCAGCCAGGTACAGCAAGGCCAAAATGTTGAATTGCTGGCCGCCTGGTCATTGCCGTGGATGCTTCAAGGACTTCTGGTTTCAAGTTCCTTGTCTGCACTCAAGGAGTTCTACTTCGGCGCCTATCTTCTCCATGAAGTGACCTTCTATTTCCTGCTGTGCTATCGCCCCTTTGGAATTCAGTTTCACGTGGAAACCTCGCTGTTCAATCTCTACTTCGCGAAATTGGCCCGGGGCACGCTGAAGCCGGTGAAATATGGCGTGAGCGACGAGCATCTCGACCAGGTGAAGTCCTTCGGAGTGAAGACCTTCGAAGACTTTACCTGGAAGCACATGCTGGACTTCTATTCCTGTGCGGATTGTGGGCGCTGCTCGGATAACTGTCCGGCCAATGCCGTGGGAAGGCCGTTGTCACCGAGGTTCATCACCATCAAGGCGAGAGACTACGCTTTCCAGCATTACCCGATGCTGGGCAGGCCAAACAACCACAAACCGCTGATTGGGGGAATTTATTCAGAGGACGAAATCTGGTCCTGCACCACCTGCGGCGCTTGCGAAGAAGAGTGCCCGCTGCTGGTGGAGTATATCGACAAGATTGTTGATCTGCGCCGGGGCATGATCGATGACGGGAACGTGCCTCAGTCGCTGCAGAAGCCGCTGAAAGCGCTGGAAAGTCGGGGGAACCCCTACGGCAAAATGGAAAAGAGAAGAGCGGATTGGGTAAACGCCAAAGACTTCCGGCAAACCTGCCCGGTCAAGACCCTGGATGGGAAGATCAGAGCCGACACGCTGTATTTCGTGGACAGTGTCACCTCCTACGATGACCGGATCCAGTCCGTTGGACGCGCTACCGCGAAAATCCTTGACCACGTGGGCGAGGATTTCGGAGTCCTGGGCGCTGCGGAAAAAGATAGCGGGCATGAAGTCCGCCGCTTCGGCGAAGAGACGCTGTTCATGGCTCTGCGCGACCACAACGCGGAGGCCATCAAGGCCAGTGGAGTAAGGCGGATCGTCACCGCCGACCCGCACGCCTACAACGCTTTGAAGCATGACTACAAGGACATGCCCCCGGTTGAGCACATCAGCCAAGTGATCGCCAGCGAAGTGAAATCCGGCAAGATCAAGTTTAATGCCGTGAAAAATGCCAACAACGTTTACACCTACCACGACCCCTGCTACCTGGGGCGGCACAACCAGGTTTACGACGATCCGCGCGATGTGCTCGATGCCATTCCCGGTCTGAAGCGAGTCGAGATGAGCCGTTCCCGGGACCGTTCCTTCTGCTGTGGTGGTGGCGGACTAATGCTGTGCTACGAGCCCAAAGAAGAACAGCGCATGGGTGTGAAGCGAGTTCAGATGGCTGCCGAGGCCGGGGCGAATGTGATCGTGACAGCGTGTCCGTTTTGCATGGTGAATATAGAAGATGCGATCAAGGTCGCGGGCATGGAAGGCAAGATGACCGCCATCGACTTGGCAGAACTGGCGGAGCAACAGATGGTGCGGGAAGACTCGAATGTAGAGGCCGACGGAGTTGAAGAAGTCCACCAAGAGAGCGTTGCAGGGAGGTAGACGTGGAAATTCTAGTTTGCGCAAGAAGAGTGCCTGACACTTCGGAAAACGAGATCACGCTTAACAGCGCGGGAAATGATATCGAGCGCGATGATCTGGTCTATTCGATCAACGAACCAGATAACTACGCGGTGGAAGAAGCCCTGCAGATGGCTGCCAGAGTTGGGGGAAACGTCACCGTGGTCACGGTTGGCGGCGAAGACGACGAAGAAATCCTCCGCCGGGAGATGGCCATGGGGGCGAACCATGGCGTGCTGATCAGCGACAAGGCTTTTTCCGGATCCGATGGCAGGGGCATTGCGACCATCCTGAAAGCCTTCGTCCAGAAGGGCAACTACGACCTGATCCTGACCGGAGTGCAGGCTGAGGATGGCGGCGCGCAGGTGGGCGGGATGCTGGCGGCGATGCTCGACTATCCGTTCGCTTCGCTGGTGAATTCCGTCGAAGTCCTAGAAGGCCGGAAGCTGAAGATCGGCCGGGAAATCGCAGGTGGCGACAAGGAGATGAACGAAATTGATCTCCCCTGCGTGTTGTCCATCCAGACTGGCATCAATGAGCCGCGTTATGTCGGCATGCGAGGCATCCGGGCGGTAGCTTCTGTGCCCATCCCAACTTACGGCGCGTCTGAGTTGGCGATTGACGCGAGCGCGGTAGGGGAAGCGGCGGCAAAAGTAAAGCGGGCGGACTACTTCCTCCCCGCGCTGGGCAAGGGAGCCGAGATGCTTGAAGGCAGCCGGGAAGAAGTCATCGACCAATTGGTTGGCCTGGTGGCAGCCAAAGGAGGGTTGAAGTAATGGCTCGAATATTTGCTTACATCGCACACAAAGGTGGGGTAGCCGATGACTCCGCAGCCGAGTTGGCGGCTGCGGCAAGAAAGATCGATGCTGCCGCGGCGCCGACTGCCGTAGTCACAGGTTGGGGCGCGGAACTCGATTCCGTTTGCAACACCCTCCGCGGCTTCTACCCCGAGGTATGGAAGATTGCCAATGAGTCGCTGGCATATCCGAATGCGGAACTGGTGCGGAAAGCGCTACTCAACGTCCTGCCGGCAGACGGTGTTGTGTTAGTTGCGCACGAGCATTTCGGAATCGATCTGGCCCCCGGCCTCTCCATCAAGCTGAAGGCAGCTTTTGTGTCGGATGTGCTGGAGATCGAAGGAGAGGAAGACGCCCAACTCAAACTCGTCCGCCAGGAGTTTGGCGGGCAGGTGAGCGCTCACGTTCGCTGTGATATTTCGGCGGGCGCGGTGGTCACCCTACGCCCGGGTGCATTCAAGCCGCTGGAAGGTGCTCCTGCGGACGGCTCGGTGATCGACAAATCGGCCGATGCCGGCGTGCTGACGGCGTCGCGTCGCTACCTGCAGACGGTGGTTGCCGGAGCAGGTGATGTCGACATCACCAAGCACAATGTTCTGGTTTCCATCGGCCGCGGCATCCAGGAAAAAGATAACGTCGCAATGGCCCAGGAACTCGCCGACGCGATGGGCGGAGCGCTGAGCTGCTCGCGACCCGTGGTTGACGCCAAATGGCTGGATAAGTCCCGGCAGGTGGGCTCGTCGGGAAAGACCGTCAAGCCCAAAGTCTATCTGGCGTGCGGCATCAGTGGCGCCTTCCAGCACCTGGTTGGCATCAAGGGCAATCCCTTCATCGTGGCGATTAACAAGAACCCTAAAGCCCCGATTTTTCAGGTGGCGGATGTCGGGATTGTCGACGACCTCCTGGAGTTCCTGCCCGAGTTGACGAATAAGGTCCGTGAAATTCATAACGGTTCAGCAAAGAGGACGGCATGATTACCAACAAGACACTGAAACTGAGTTTGAAATCGCTTCGGGAGTTCGCCAAGAAACGGCTTCCCGACGAAACCCTGATCGAGCTGGATGCGCGTGACGAATGTCCGCTGGAGATCGTTCGCCACATGTGCAGTCCGGACAAGCTGGGGATTCAACTTCTGTTTATTCCGGAAGAATTCGGCGGTATGGGCGGCGGCGCGTTCGACGTGTACTGCGTCTGTGAAGAAATGGCACGCATCGATTTGGGCGTCGCGACGGCGGTGCTGGCTACCTTTTTGGGCAGCGATCCCATCACGGTGGGAGCCACTCCGGAGCAAAAGAAGCTCTGGCTGGGGCGCATCGCGGATGAAGGTCTGCTGTTTGCCTACGGCGCTACCGAGCCGGAAGCGGGCAGCGATCTGGGGGCGCTTCGCACCACCGCGGACCGCGTCAGTGAAAACGGCCGCGTTATCGGCTACAAGATTACGGGCAACAAACAATGGATCAGCAATGGCGGAATCGCCGATGCGTGCACGATTCTGGCCAATACCCCAGCCGGTCCGAGCTGGTTCATCGTGGAAAAGGGCGCGAAGGGTTTTAGCCACGACAAGCCGGAAGACAAGCACGGCATCCGGCTCAGCAACACAGCCGCCCTCGCGCTCGACAACGTCTATGTTGACGCCGAGCGCCTGGTCGGAGGCGTAGAAGGCCAGGGTCTGAACCAAGCGCAGGCAGTATTCGGTTACACCCGCCTGATGGTTGCGGCATTTGGCCTCGGCGCCGGGTGGGCTGCGCTCGATCGAGCGATACCTTATTCCACCAAGCGTATCCAGGCCGGTGCGCCTCTATCCGAAAAGCAGGGCTACACGCACAAACTCATCGTGCCGCACGTGGCCCGGCTGGAGGCAGCTCGCTCCTACATCGAAGACACCGCGGAGCGCATCGACGGAGGGGCAGAAGGAAGCCTGAACACCGAAGGGGCGATCGCGAAGTACATGGCAACCGAAGCCGGAAATGCAGCCGCCGAGGCCAGCATCCAGGCGCTGGGCGGTTACGGCTATACCCACGAATACATGGTGGAGAAGATCAAGCGCGACGTGCGGATCACGACTATTTACGAGGGCACCTCCGAAATCATGGAGATGACCATCAGCCGCGATCGCTGGCAGCTCCACCTGAAAACGCGCGGGCAGCATTATCACGAGCAAGCGAAAAAGTTCGAAGCGCTACACGCCAGCCATGTGGACGTGGGGGCTGACAGTGCGGCCCTGGCTTTCCACGCCCTGGCCGAAGTGATGGAGCGATGCCGGGTGGCGCGTCTGACTCGCTACCAACACATTCTTCTGCGCCTGGGCGAGTTGATCGCGTACGCGGAGTCCGCCGGCAGCCTGGCCCGCCGCGCTTCGTTGCTGGCGGAAAACAAGCTGAACGAAAAAGCCAGCCGGCGGTTCGACGCGACGGGGCTGGCGGCGGTGAGCCGAATCTTCGCGCGCGAAGCCGCGCTCAAGGTGGCCGAAGAGGGTTTGCGCTGGGTCGTCGGAGCCGGTGGTGTAAGCGACGCCGAGCTGGCCACTTTTGAAACAGCTCTGGGAATGCCTGCTGTTCATCGTGCCCAGGCGGGACTGATTTCAGACATGGATTACGTAGCAGACGTGCTGTACAGCCGCGCAGCGAAACGCAAGGAGCTGGCTGCGTAGCGTTGGAAGAAGGATTGACCGCATGCGGACTGAGCTTTCGCAGTCCACCGTTCTCTCCTTAATTAAGGGAGCGCAGTCATGGAAAACACTTCATACCGAGCCATAGCAATCGTAGGGGCGGGAGCCATTTTGCCCGATGCGCCAAACGTCCAGGCTTTTTGGGAAAACGTGAAGAACGGGCGTTACAGCATCACCGAAGTGAAGCCCGACCGTTGGGACCCGGCGCTCTATTACGATCAGGACCACAGCGCGCCAGACAAAACTTACTCCAAGATCGGCGGCTGGGTACGCGAGTATCCGTGGGACCCGATGAAGTGGCACCTGCCTATCCCTCCGCGGGTGGCCGATGCCATGGATGGGTCGCAAAAATGGGCAATCGCCTGCACCCGCGAAGCCCTGGAAGACTACGGTTACCCCAAGCGTCCGCTGGACCTGGATCGTACCGCCGTGATCCTGGGCAATGCCTTGGGCGGGGAAAAGCACTATCTCACCGCGTTGCGCGTGTTTTTTCCTGAATACGCGCACGAATTGGCTGAAAGCGCCAGTTTCGCCACATTGCCGGAAGCGCTGCGCCGCGACATCACCCGCGAGTTGCGCGAGGGGATCGGCAAACATCTGCCCCCGGTTACCGAAGACAGCATGCCTGGCGAACTGGCCAATTGCATTGCCGGCCGGGTTGCGAATATCTACAACTTTCACGGTCCTAACTACGTTTGCGATGCCGCGTGCGCCTCGGCGATGGCGGCGATTAGCGCCGCAGCCGAGGGATTGATTCACAACGACTATGACCTCGCGGTCAGCGGCGGCATCGATCGCAACATGGGCGCAACAAGTTTTGTGAAGTTCAGCAAAATCGGGGCCCTATCCGCGACCGGAACTCGTCCCTATGCCGAGGGAGCAGATGGGTTCGTCATGGGCGAAGGCGCAGCCATCTTCTTGCTCAAGCGCCTGGCGGATGCAGAACGTGACGGAGACAAGATTTACGCCGTGCTGCGCGGCATGGGCGGATCCAGCGACGGTAGAGGGAAGGGTATCACCGCACCCAACCCGATTGGTCAGAAATTCGCCATCGAGCGGGCCTGGCAGAATGCTGGATTGCCACTCGCTACGGCCACTTATGTTGAAGGTCACGGTACTTCCACACGAGTTGGTGACGTAGTGGAGGTGCAGAGTATGGCGGAGGCGCTCAGTGGTTTTAACCTGCCCTCGCACTCGGTGGCCCTGGGCTCGGTCAAGTCGAACTTCGGCCATCTCAAGGGAGCGGCTGGAGCTGCCGGATTTTTGAAGACCGCTTTGGCGCTTCGGGACAAGGTGTTGCCGCCTAGCCTGCATTGCGGACATCCCAGCCCGGATATCGATTTCGCCCACACTCCGCTCTACGTCAATACCGAATTGAAGCCGTGGACGGTTCCGGCGGACGGCGTGCGGCGCGCCGGGTTGAGCGCCTTTGGTTTTGGCGGCACCAATTTCCATGCCGTCCTCGAAGAATACATTCCTCACCGGTTGAACGGAAACGGCAAGCGCTCGGTGGCCGTAAATGAGATGCCGGCGGCTGCGAAAGAACCCATCATGAATATCCATGAAGTTTCCCGTACCGCAAGTTCCGCTTATAAAGCTCCGTTGCGCGGCGCGATGGTGATCGGCGCCGCGACAGAAGTCGCGCTGGTTGAGCGTCTGCGCGCGGTGGAGAAGGACGCCAGGGAGGGCCGCGCGCCCGCGCCCGCTGCTCCAGCGGAATCAGACCTGCGCGCACCCGAACGGCTGGCCATCGACTATGGCAACGCCAGCGAACTGGCGGAGAAAGCCGGCAACGCGCTGAAGGCGCTGAAGGCCAATCAGCCGGCAATGTGGAAGGTCCTGCGGGCGCAAGGCATTTTCCGCGGCCATGGTCCGGCGTCGAAGGTTGCGTTCCTGTATCCGGGCCAAGGCTCGCAGTACGTGAACATGCTCAAGCCGCTGCGTGCGGCCGAGCCGATTGTGGCCGAAACTTTTGCCGAGGCGGATCGCGTAATGACGCCTCTGCTGGGCAAGCCCCTTAGTGAATACATCTTCGTGGACAGGACGGACGCGGACGCGGTAGCCCAAGCGGAAGACGATCTACGTCAGACTGCGATCACACAGCCGGCTGTGTTGGCCACGGATCTTGCCCTGACCCGGCTTTTTTCCGCCTATGGCATCAGGCCCGACTTCACCATGGGGCACAGCCTGGGCGAATACGGAGCGCTGCTGGCAGCCGACGCGCTGCCCTTTGCTGACGCGCTCGAGGCGGTCAGTGCCCGCGGCCGCGAGATGACCCGCTTCGCGCCGGAAGACAAGGGCCGCATGGCGGCCGTGTTTGCTCCGCTGGAGGAAATGGAGCGAATCCTGAAGACCGTGAGCGGGAATGTCGTCATCGCCAACGTCAACAGCAATCATCAGGCGGTCATCGGCGGCGCCAGCAAACCCGTCGAGCAAGCCATGGAAGCGTTTCAGAAAGCTGGTTATGACGTGACTCCGTTAGCGGTCAGCCATGCCTTCCACACTTCGATTGTGGCGCCGGCCAGTGATCCGCTGCGGCGAGTCCTGGCACGCCTGCATCTGGCATCGCCGCGCCTGCCCATTGTTGCCAACACCAGCGGCTACTTCTATCCCATGGGGCCGGACGTTGTGCCGCAGATGTTGGACATTCTGGCGCAGCAGGTCGCGGCTCCGGTGCAGTTCGTTAAGGGGCTGCGCACGCTCTACCAGGCGGGCGCGCGAGTCTTTGTTGAAGTTGGACCGAAGAAGGCGCTGCAAGGGTTTGCCGAAGATGTGCTGGGCGAGCGTGGCGACGTGGTCGCGCTCTTCAGCAATCATCCGAAAATCGGCGATGTCCCTGCCTTCAACCAGGCGCTGTGCGGTCTTTATGCCGCGGGACAGGGCCGCGGGACGGCAGACACAGGGCGCGAGCCAGCCACCGTGCCAGCGGTTTCTGCCACTCCGGAAATCGCCAGGCCAATTGCAGAGATGGCACCGGCAGCAGGTGCTGCGTTGTCAGCGGCGCCGGCCAACGGCGATCACTACGTCGAACTGGGCCACTTGTTTGCCGACATTCTGGAACGAGGCTGGCAGATTACTCACGGCGGAAAACCTGCTCCTACCGCACTTCCGGTGACGATTACCGGCGCGGCCTTGGGCCTGCCCGGGACCGATCACGTCTTCGACGACGCCAACATCGGCCGCATCCTGGGAGGAAATCAGTTCATCGATTCCATTCCCGCGCGCTTGCGCCGCGACATGCTCGACAAACACATCACACGGCTGGTGAAAAGCGACAACGGCGGAAGATTTGAGACCATCAGTGACGTAGCGGACGTTATCAAGCTGGCGGGCCGCGGTGGCGCGTTCGATCTGGAAAACGAATTCGGCGTCTCCGCCGACCGCAAGGCTGCCCTCGACCGGGTCACTCAGCTGGCCATCGCGGTGGGGCTCGACGCATTGCGCGACGCCGGCATTCCGCTGATTCTACGCTATAAGACGACCACAAAGAATACACAACTGCCGGACCGTTGGGCTCTGCCAGACGCCCTGCGTGACGATACGGGTGTGATTTTTGCCTCGGCCTTCCCCGGCCTGGATTCCTTCGCCGACGAGATGTCGCGCTGTCACGCGGACCACGCCCGCCGCGAACAACTAGCCACGCTGGAGAGCCTGCAGGCTCGGGCGGCAGAAACGAATGGTCATTCCGTCCTGGGACAGGAGATTGACCGGCACGCTGCAGAGCTGCGCGCCGCCATCGAGAAAGAGCCCTATGTATTCGACCGGCGTTACCTGTTCAGGGTGTTGCCAATGGGGCATTCCCAATTTGCCGAATTCATTGGCGCGCGTGGACCTAACACGGCGGTGAACGCCGCTTGCGCCAGTACCACCCAGGCGGTCGCCCTCGCCGAGGACTGGATCCGGGCCGGACGGTGCCGCCGCGTGATCGTGGTCTCGGCCGACGATATCACTACGGACAATCTGATTGGCTGGATGGGTGCCGGTTTTCTGGCCACCGGAGCTGCGGCCACGGACGAAGTGGTCGAAGAGGCCGCTACTCCTTTTGACCGCCGCCGGCACGGCATGATCATCGGCATGGGCGCCGCCGGACTTGTGGTGGAGAGCGCGGAGGCTGCCCGCGAGCGGGGAATCCAGCCCATCTGCGAAGTACTGAGCACGGTGACGGCCAACAGCGCCTTTCACGGCACTCGCCTCGACGTGCAGCACATTAGCCAGATGATGGAAGACTTGGTGGCCAATGCGGAAGTGCACAGCGGCATTCAACGTCGTCAGATCGCTCCGCGGACAGTGTTTGTTTCCCACGAAACTTACACCCCCGCGCGCGGCGGCAGCGCGGCGGCGGAGATCCACGCATTACGGCACGTCTTTGGCAACACCGCAGACCAAATTGTGATCGCTAACACGAAAGGCTTCACCGGTCATGCCATGGGTGCGGGCGTCGAAGATGTCGTGGCAGTGAAGACGCTGGAAACGGGAGTGGTACCGCCTGTAGCCAACTTCAAGGAAGTTGATCCTGACCTGGGCGCGTTGAACTTGTCGAAAGGCGGGGCCTATCCCGTCGAGTACGCATTGCGCCTGGGAGCCGGCTTCGGTTCGCAGATCGCCATGACCCTGCTGCATTGGGTGACGACAAAAGACGGGGTTCATCAAGGCCCTGATGCTCTGGGTTATGCCTACCGGATCGCCGACACGCCCGCGTGGAAGGCATGGCTCAGCCAGATCGCGGGCCATTCGTCCGCAGAACTGGAAGTGGTTCGGCGAACCCTGCGCGTACGCGATCAAGCGTCAGCCGCGCGAGTTGCGGCGCAGGAACCTCGGACCTCGCCCGTGCCGGCGCCGAAATCGGTGTCAGCGCCTCCACTTCAGCCGCCACCTCCAGTGATGAAAAAAGCACCGGCGGCGGTCACCGCTGTTCCCGAGCCGAGCGCGAAAGCAAAAGTTGCCGCGCCTGTGCCGGCAGTAGTACCCGCGCCTTCCGGCCCGTCAATCGCCAGGGTCGAAGGCGATTCTGTAAAAGAGCGCATTTTGACTCTGGCCGTAGAGAAGACCGGCTATCCGCGAGACATGCTGGACCTGGATCTCGATCTCGAAGCCGACCTCGGAGTGGATACGGTGAAACAGGCGGAGATGTTCGCGGCCATTCGTGAGATCTACAGCATCCCACGCGACGAGAACCGCAAGCTGCGCGACTACCCAACGTTGGCGCATGTCATCCGCTTC
>Ga0335084_10000698_pt1 | contig 29332 bp, 32 predicted proteins | sample Lox_Sample_44_FD_206721 | JGI IMG/M metagenome (GOLD analysis project Ga0335084, IMG submission 206721) | Soil microbial communities from Loxahatchee National Wildlife Refuge, Florida, United States - Lox_Sample_4.4 | ecosystem: Environmental > Terrestrial > Soil > Wetlands | place: USA... | reverse complement strand
GCTTTCGCCCCGACTACTCGTGGCTCGAGGTGCCGGTGCTCGACCGCAAGGGCCGCATCCGCCACGACGGGGGTGTAGTCGAGGCCCCGGGCCTGTACCTGATGGGCATTCCGTTCCTGCGGCGCCGAAAATCGAGTCTCATCGACGGCGCCGGCGATGACGCTCGAGACCTGAGCGCTCACCTGGCTTCCTACCTCGGTCACCGAGCCTCCGTGCCGCGGCTCGAACGACAAGCGCTCAGCCGGTAAAGGTACGAGTCAGGACAATCCGGGCAGCCGCAGTGTCACGCCGGCACCGCCCAGCGCGCTGCGCGCGATCACGATGCGCCCGCCGTACGCATCCACGATGTCGCGCGTGACCGCCAAGCCGATGCCGTGGCCCGGCACCGATTGATCGGCGCGGTTCCCTCTTTCCAGCACGCGCTGGGCATTGGCTTCCGATATGCCAGGTCCGTCGTCTTCCACGCTGAGCGCGAGCTCGCCTCCACTGACCGAGGCGCAGATGCGCACGCGGCCACGGCACCACTTGCAAGCGTTGTCGAGCACGTTGCCGAGCAGCTCCATGAGATCACCTTCGTCGCCGCGGAAGCGAATGGCGGGGTCGATGACGATTTCGGTTTCGATCTGCTGCTCTGCGTGCACTTTCGCCAGTGCCTTGAGCGTTCGTTCCACCGCCGGCCGTAGCGGCAGCGGCGCTGCCAGCCCGCTGCGCCCGGAAGCGGCCGCCCGCTGCAGGTGATAACCCACGATGCGATCCATGCGTTCCACTTGCTCTTCGAGCGCGCGTCCGAGCTCCGGCTCGGGCTTGGCCATGCTCAATGCGCCGCGCACGAGCGCCAGCGGCGTCTTGAGGCTGTGCGCCAAGTCCGCTAGCGCATCGCGGTAGCGCTTCTGGCGCGCACGCTCGTGAGTGAGCAGCGTGTTTAGATTGTCTGTCAATCGCCTCACTTCAGTGGGGTAGTTTCCGGCGATGTTTTGCTGCTGTCCCTGCTCCAGCCGGGTCAGCTCGTCGGCGACCTGCCGCAGCGGGCTCAAGCCCCAGCGCAGGATCAACAGCTGCGCCACGAGCAGCAGCAGCGCCATCGCTCCGAGCCAGCCCCACAGGCTGCGACGGTAGATGTTGAGTTGCTCGTGGTAGGGGTGCAGATCCTCCGCCACACCGAAGGTGAACGGATACCTGCCTCCCGCCGTGGCCCAGCTCACGCCAAAGCTCTGCACGAAGAAGCCATCGCCGCTGCCGGCGGCTTCGTCGAAGGCATGGCTTCCCGCTGGCAGCGGCGAAATCTGTGGCAGCTCGACGTTCAACGCTGAATGCGAACGCCATAGCGCGTGACCTTGGCCGTCGGATATCACCGCATACAGCCCCGAGCCCGGCACCTCGAGCTTGGGATCTGAGGGGGCGTTGCCGAGCGTGAGCTGGCCCTGCGCGTCGACCTCGGCCGCGGCCATCAGCAGGTACACCTGTGCCAGCAAGCGCTCCTCGCGGGAGCTGCGCGCGCTGTCGCGGAAGGCCCGCTCGAGCGCGAAAGCCGACAGTGCGACGAACACGGCCAGCACAAGCCCGGCGCCGACCGTCACTCGCGCGGTGAGCGAGCGCATCAGGGGTCGCCGAGCCGAAAGCGGTAGCCCCGCCCGCGCACCGTTTCCACCGGCTGCAAGCGTCCGTCGGGATCGAGTTTGCGCCGCAGACGGCCGATGAGCACTTCAATCACGTTGCTGTCGCGCTCTTCGTCGTGCGGGTAGAGATGTGCGGCCAGTTCGTCTTTCGACAGCACGCGCCGGCGCTCGCGCACCAGGTGCTCGAGCAAGCGGTATTCGTAAGAGGTGAGCTCCACCTCCTGGCCGTCCACGCTGACGTTCTGTGCACCCAGGTCCAGCGTGATCGGGCCGCAGCGTAGGACCTCCTGCGCGGCGCCGGCCGCGCGCCGCAGCAGGGCCTTGAGCCTGGCCAGCAGCTCCTCGGTCTCGAACGGCTTGGTGAGATAGTCGTCGGCGCCGGTCTCCAGCCCTTGAACTTTGTCCTGCCAGCGGCCGCGCGCGGTGAGGACGAGTATCGGGAGATGGCTGCCGCGGCTGCGCAGCCGGGCGATGATGTCCAGGCCCGAGAGCCCGGGCAACCCGATATCGACGATGGCAGCGTCATAGGGATATTCGGAGGCGAGGTAAAGCCCCTCCTTCCCCTCCCCGGTGCAGTCCACCGTGTAGCCCTGAGCCTCGAGCTGCGAACGAACCTGCTGCTGCAAGGCGGACTCGTCTTCCACCACCAGGATGCGCATGGCGGTGCCCCTCAGTCGCGCATGGCGCCCGTCTGCGCGTCCACGTAGACCACGCGGATTTCACCGCTGCGCGTGAGCACCTTGATACGGTACTGGCCGCCGAGGTCCTTGGCGTCCAGCACCTTCCCGCCGGTGGCTCGCTGCACGATGGCGACGGCCTGCGCCAGCGTGACGCGGCGGTCTGCCACGGTGCGCGGCGCGAAACCCTGTGCCCCCGTGCCCTCTGCGGACCATCGTTGCGCCTGCGCGGACGTACATAGACCCGCCAGCAGGGTCAGTGCCACGAGTGCGCACATCGACGTGAGAAGTTTCATGTACAGATCATCGCCGATGCGGGAGCGGCTCGCAACGCAGCGGGGCCGTATACTTTCACCGTATGAACCTCTACGCAAAGCTGCGCGAGCGCGCAGAGCAAGGCACTCCGGTCCGGGTGGGCGTGATCGGCCTGGGCAAGTTTGCCGCCATGTACCTGGCGCAAGTGCCCAAGACGCCGGGGGTCCACGTGGTCGGGATCGCCGACCTGGCTCCCGCAGGGGCGCGCGCAAACCTCGAGCGCGTTGGCTGGCCAGCGCAGCGCTACGGAGCGATCTCGCTCGACGCCGCGATCGCGTCCGGCAGCACCCATGTCGGCGACGACTGGCAGGCGCTGGTGTCTCATCCCCGCGTCGACATCATCCTCGAAGCCACTGGCAATCCGATCGCAGCCGTCGACCACGCGCTCACCGCGTTCCTCCACGGCAAGCACGTAGTCATGGTCACGGTCGAAGCCGACGCATTCTGCGGGCCTCTGCTCGCGCTGCGGGCACGCGAGGCCGGCGTGGTCTACAGCCTCGCCTACGGCGACCAGCCCGCGCTGATCTGCGACCTGGTGGATTGGGCGCGTGCCGCCGGGTTCAGCGTGGTCGCGGCCGGCCGCGGGCACAAATGGCTGCCGCACTTCGCTCAATCGACACCGGAAACGGTGTGGGGTTACTACGGGCTCACCCCCGAGCAGGCCGCGGCCGGTGGCCTCAACCCGAAAATGTTCAACTCGTTTCTGGACGGCTCCAAGCCGGCCATCGAATGCACGGCGGTGTGCAACGCCACGGGCCTGACGCCGGCTCCCGATGGTCTGAGCTATCCCTCCGCAAGCATCGACGAGATCCCGACCGTAATGCGACCGCGTACTGAGGGTGGACAGCTTCACCACCAGGGGCAAGTCGAGGTCGTTTGTTCCCTGGATTCCCGCGGCCAGCCGATCCCCTACGACATCCGGTTCGGCGTGTGGGTCGTGTTCGAAGGCGAGACCGAATACATCCGCCGCTGCTTCCGCGAGTACGGCGTGCGCACCGATCCGTCCGGGCGCTACGCCTGCCTGTACAAGCGCTGGCACCTGATCGGCCTCGAGGTCGGAATCTCGGTGGCCTCGGTCGCCGTGCGTGGCGAGCCTACGGGCAGTCCGACAGGCTGGCGTGCCGACGCGATCGCCACTGCAAAACGCGACCTGCGCTGCGGCGAGATCCTCGACGGCGAGGGCGGCTACACCGTGGTGGGCAAGCTGATGCCCTCGGCCGATTCGCTCAGCTTCGGAGCGCTTCCGCTCGGTCTTGCACATGGCTGGAAGCTGCTCAAACCGGTGGCTGCAGGCCGTCCGCTGCGCTGGAGTGACGTTGCGGTCGACGACTCGAACAGCGCCGTCAAAACGCGCCGGGAGATGGAGCGAGCCTTCGCGGCGAATGCGGAGCTGGTGGCGGGCTGAGGCCCGCCGCACCGTCTTAGCGGGCGAGCGGCTCGACGCTCACGCGCACCGGCAGGCGCGCACCCGGATCGTAGGGCAGGAACGTCGTGTAGGAGCGGCCCTGGTATTCGTAAGCGACGTGGTACCCGCTGATCCGGCTCTCCCACTGGTCCACGGTCCGGCAACGGCGCACCTCGCGTTCGCTGTACTCGACCTCGCCGCCGCGGCCCTGCACGCGGTCGCCGACGATTGCGCCTGCCAATGCGCCCACGGCCGCGGAAGCCACACGCCCGTTGCCCTCGCCGAAGCGCGAGCCTAGCAGTCCGCCCGCTACGCCACCGATAAGCGGGCCGACCACAGAGTCGTTGCGGCGGTAGGACGTCTGCGGGACCATCTCGGAGTAACACTCCTGACGCGGAACGTTCACCCTTTCGTACTGGGGCGAGACGTTCTGGACCCGCGCGTAATCTTGGAAATCGGGGCCGGCGAAAGCAGTGCCGGTGGCGCTCAAGGCCAGCGTTGCGGCCATAGTCAATGCGGTGCGTTTCATGGTTGCTCCTTCTGCCTGGTTTTCCCGAGCCAGCTCAGTTCAGCGGACCGCGGAAGATGATGGTCACACCGTCCCGGTCGTAGCCGCGATAGGCAAAACGGCCGTGTTGCCAGGCGGGTGCCGGTGTCCAGGTGCCATGGGGATAGGCTGGACACCACCGGTTATGTTGCCAACCGCGATAGTGCTGATACTCGTGCCAGTGACGCTCGGCCGGTGACCAGCCGCCGCCATGCCAGCCCCGATATTGGGGGACGCCGTGATCTTGGGTGCGCCAATTTCCCGCCAGCGCGAGTGTACTGGTGCAGAGCAACAACGCGCCCACGGCAGGGATCATAAGCTTCGTGTTCATCGCTCAACCTCCTTGGTTGGTTCGGACCAGGGACCATCGGCCGCCTGGTTGCTCCCAGATTAGATGGGCAGCGCTGAACGGATGCTGAACGGGTCGCGGGCCGGTTTCGACACCGCGCGCGAAGTTTGCGGTTCGAGCCGTTGACACGCCCAGCGGGCGGGAGTAGCGTCAGTTCGTTCGAACGCGGAAACGTTCGGGCGAGGCGGCTCGCGCAGAAGGAGCCTCTCGGGGGAGATCCCGCAGCGCGGCGCCTGGCTATCAACCAGCACAAAAAGCCAATCGGGAGGAGCACCTTATGGAGTTCAACATCCTGCACCACTTCAAGGGCCTGGAGAACATTCCCAAGGATCCTTATAACGCCGATCAAATCGGCAGCTCGCTGTTCCTCACCGGGAACATGGGGCCGCGGATCTCAGAAAAGATGGACGGCTATGCGAAGAAGGCGGGCATGTCCCGTCGCAACTTCCTGAGATCGTCTCTCGCTTTTCCGGCGGCGATGCTGGCCGCCAACGAAGTCACCGGCATGAAGTTCTTCGAGGTCGGCGAGGCTGAAGCGGCGGACATCAACGCCAAGAACGAGGCGATCCAACTCGCGCGCGCGAGCAGCGACTTCATCGTTGACGCCCATACCCATGTGTGCACGCGTCCAGCTCACTATGTGGAAGGTGTGAACACCACCACGCGCGGCATGTGGTTCGTGCAGCTGCTCGATGATCTCGGCAAAGCCTTCGGCCTGCCCAACGGGACCAAGGACATGACGGTCGAGAACTACGGGAAGATGATCCTGAAAGATAGCGACACCACCGTGGGCGTGTTCAATCCGTTCGGCTTCCGCGAAGACTACGGCGGCCAGGACATGATCCCGATGGACTATCAGGTCCATGTCCGCGAGAGCTGGCCCAAGTCCACCGTCATGCTGGCCGGCGGCCTCACCCCGAACCAGGGCATGAGCGAAACCCTGGAGCGGTTGCAGATGTACGTCGACATCTACAAGATCTCGGGTCTGAAGCTGTACACGTTCGACTCCACCAAGCAGAAGGGCTGGTGGTTCGACGACGAGAAGAGGGCCTACCCGATCTGGGAAGCCTGCCAGAAGATGGGCATCAAGAACATCGGCTGCCACAAAGGCATTCCGTTCGGCCAGTTCTACGCCCGCTATGCGCACGTCGAGGACTTCGACGCCACGGCCGACGACTTCCTCGACCTCAACTTCATCGCCTACCACTCAGCCTGGCCGTATCACCAGGAGCTGGCGGCGCTGAAGGGCTTCAAGCCGCAGCGCAAGAACCTGTACTGCGAAGTCGGTTCCACCTTCGCCGCGACGGTCAGCAGCCGTCCGATGGAGTGCGCCCATGTTCTCGGCACGCTGCTGCGCGATATCGGGCCCGACTACGTCATGTGGGGTACCGACTCGCTGTTGTGGGGCAACCCGCAGTGGCAGATCGACGCGTTCCGCAAGTTCCAGATTCCCGATCAACTGGTCGAAGGGTACGGCTATCCCAAGATCACGCCGGAAATTCGACGCAAGGTCTTCGGAGAGAACGCGGCGCGCATCTGGAACATCAACAAGCAGCAGGCGATGGAAGCCAAGGCGCAACTGGTGGCGACCAAGCTCGCCTGAGAAGGAGACTCAAGCAGTACCTGCGGGGCCGATCCCAAGGGGTCGGCCCTTTTTCGTTGTAGCCGAGATTGCGGGAGAGCGAAGTGCCAATCTACGAATACGCCTGCGACGACTGTCTAATCATCTATCAGACGCGCCACGGCATCAACGCTGCGGGCCCGGACAAATGTCCGAAGTGCGAGGGCGCGCTGCGCAAGGTGTTGTCCGCTCCGTACCTTAACACGCGCAACTACTCCAGTCCGACCGAGGCCAAGTATGCCAACCTCTCGGTCAGCGACGAGATCGCGAAGGAGAAAGATCTGCAGAAGGTATATCGGACCATCTGGATTCCGCCGGAGGTGAAGCACAGTCCTTGGGACGAGCACTAGCACTGGCTCCCGCGACTCCATGACGTTGGACTGGATCGCTCGACACCACCTGGCCGCGCTGGTCGCGGCATGCGCGGCTGCACCCTTGGCGATAGGCAGTGCGGACACGCTCGACTCCGCGGCGCTGTCGGCCGGGAGCTTCACCACTCCGGCCGCCGATTCCAACGCCTTCTCGATACCGGTCGCGATGCTCGACAGGGAGCAAGTCGAAGCATTCGCGAAGGGCAAGGAACAGTTCAACGAAGCGTGGGTCGTCGCGCCGCAAGGGGGCGGAGTCTGGGGTCTTGGCCCCACGTTCAACGAGGACCGCTGCGCCCATTGCCATGCGAACAACGGTCGCGCGAAGGCTCCCGACAACGGCCACGAAGCCGAGCTGGGGATGCTGGTGCGGCTCAGCATTCCCGGGGAAACCCAGCAGGGCGGGCCTAACCCCCATCCGGCATATGGAGACCAGCTCCAGAACCGCGGTATTCCCGGTCGCGTACCGGCCGAAGGCCGCGCGATCTTCAACTACGCGACGCGCGAAATCAGCTTTGCAGACGGCGAGAGAGTGAACCTGCGGGTGGCGAGCATCGAGTTCAAGGATTTGCAGTTCGGCGAACTCGGACCCGACACCATGATCTCGCCGCGGATCGCACCGGCGGTCGTCGGAATGGGGCTGCTGGAAGCGGTTCCCGAAGAAACCATCCTCGCCCTTGCGAAGGAAGAGGAGAAGCTCGGGGTCGGCGGCAAGCCCAATTACGTGTGGGACTACGAGGCCGACCGGACTGTGCTGGGGCGCTTCGGCTGGAAGGCGAATCAGCCGAGCCTGCGCCAGCAGACTGCGGCCGCATTCCTGGGCGATATCGGGGCGACCACATATATGTTCCCGGAGGAGAACTGTCCGGCAGTTCAACGCCAATGCCTGGAAGTACCGTCCGCGAGCAAATGCGGGGGGCAGGGCGGATGCACTGGGAACGCTTTCCGGCCGGAGGTGATTCCGAGCCGGCTGAACAACATCACCTTGTACCTGCAAGCGCTCGCGGTCCCCGCCCGGCGCAACGTGAACGACCCGGACGTAAGGCGCGGCGAGCTACTGTTCGGTCAAGCCCAATGCAACGCGTGTCACACGCCCGAGCTCAAGACCGGCAGCAAGACCGCGATGCCCGCTGCCGCCAACCTCGTGATTCACCCGTACACCGATCTGCTCCTGCACGACATGGGCGAGGGACTCGCCGACTCTCGCCCCGACTTCAAAGCGAACGGGCGTGAATGGCGCACGCCCCCGCTATGGGGGATCGGCCTGCTGCGGGCGGTGAGCGGGCAAAGCGATCTGCTGCACGATGGCCGTGCCCGCGATGTCACCGAAGCCATTCTGTGGCATGGAGGACAGGCCGAGAAATCCCGCGAGGCGTTCAGGACGATGCCCAAGCCCGATCGCGAGGCGCTGCTGAAGTTCGTCGACTCGCTGTAGTCTGGACGAAGCGACAGGGCAGGGGCATCGTTCCCCCGGGGACCGGCGCCTTGCGCGCTGTTTACCGGTGACGGTCTCGATAGGGGATCATCGACAGGTCCGACCATCGAACCCTCGAGGCAGCGGTGCGGCGTGCCTGCAAAACTCGGCGAGGATATAGCGACTCGGGTATCCGACCCGGGATCAACTCGACCCTGCGATTGGCGACCGCGAAGAAGGCGTCCGGGTCATTCTCGAGCATGAGCTTCTGAGCCAGCATGAGATCCGAGAGCGGCAGGTCGGATCTTGGACCCGCGCAGTAGGAAGTCCCGGTTGCCGCGTGCAGGACATTGAACACGGTGCTCGGCAGGATCCAGAATCTCCCCCGCTTGGCGACCTGCACCGAAAAATAGCCACGAGTCTCGAACTCCTCGCGCTGCGCCGGGGTGAGCGTGCGAAGCAGCAGCTTCCGGGCGCGCACCTCGGCAGCCATGCGCACGCTCAGTGGCGCAGGCATGGCGCAGTCGACCGGGTCATCCGCACCAACCGCTTCGCGGCGGCGTCCCCATGCTTGCCGGAGGACCCGCCCTAAGCGCCCAAGATCCATCCTGGGCTCAGCCGCCGGCTATGCGCGGCACCACGATCGTCTCGTTCTCCAGTGCGGAGAAGCTGGTGGCCTTCTCGTCGGACTTGCCCTCGCCGCGGTTCACCTTGAAGGCGGTGGAGCCGCCTGCCAGTAATCGCTCGAAGAGAGCCTGTGCTTGGGCGCGGGCCAGCGCCGTTGCCTCGGTGTCGTCAAATGCAATCACTCGATCCCCGGAAGAATCCAATACGCGAAGAATCTTCATAGTTCACCTCCTGTAGATGATGGGGAGGGCGCACTTTGCAGTGACTGTCCAGCTAAAGCGCTGAGCCGGCCGCAACGTTCCCCTGCGGTCCTCCACCTACCGGTTGGACCTCATGCGGCTCGTATAAGTTTACCCCGGCGGTCAAATGAGTCTCTACCGCCGCAATGTGGCGACGAGCCGCTGTGGCTGCGCCAGCAGGTCGAGAGCGAGAAGGATGTCAGGGGCCACCACATGCGCTGCAGCGAGCGTCACCGCAGCTGCACCCTCGGGCCCCAGCACTGCAATGCCGACAGCGGCGGCAGCCAGCATCCCGCGGTCGTTGCACCCGTTGCCGATTGCTACCGTGCGTTCCGCGCCAAGCGCCTTCAAGTATTCCGCCTTCGCGAGGTCTTGCCCGCTCGGAGGCAAAATGGTGAGGCGCAGGGGGATACCGGCAAGGGCGGCGCGCGCTTGTCCAAAAGTGTCGGCAGTCACGACATGCAGCACAAGCTTTTCGGCCAGGGTGTAGAGGCGCCCCTTGACGCCGTCGAGCAGCAACCCGTCGCCTGCCAGAGTGCCGTTGTAGTCGCACACGAGATGCTCGATTTCAAGCAGGCGGAAGCCGGGGACAGAGACGGTTAACACGGGAGGTCCAGGACACCCCCTACGTCCGCACGACGGTGACCGCGCAGTGCGCGTAGGCGATGACCTGCCGCGCCACGGATCCAATGAGCCATCGCTCGAACAACGTGTGTCCGCGATGACCGACGACAATGTGATCGATTTCGTGCCTCTCGGCATAACGCACGATCTGTTCGGCGGGGTGGCCTACGACTACCTCGAACTGGGCCTGGATGGGCTCGTGCGCGAGCTTCGCTCTGGGCACGCTCAGAACCTTCTTGTAGTGCCGGCGCGAGTTCTCTATCACGGCTTCGGTCTCGACGTCCTCAGAGAACTCGGGGGGACGAGCAACCCCAAGCACATGCAACTCGGCGCCGTAGCGCTTCGCCAGGTCCAGCGCAAACGCGAACGCGTCCTGGGCAGACTGGGAGCCGTCGTAACCCAGCAGGATCTTGTTGATCATGATGTTCTCCTGGGTGATACCTGCTGAGGGGTGGCCTCAGATGTGCCCTGAGCCGCCTCCGTCGCAGGGGGGAGCAGGTGGCGTGGCAGGAAGAAGGCGTTGGCGATGAGAGTGGGCACTACCGCGCTCCCGATTACTGCCGCGATGAGATAGGAGTATTGAGCGCTGTCGATGATGTTATGCGTCAATCCGAACAGCGCTGAGATGCTGCCGAACGTCAATCCTGTGGACATGAGCAATGTTGTGTACGTTGCCTCCTGCTTTGGTGAATTGAAAGCCCGCGTCACCGGATATACTCCAAGGACCTTGGTCACCATCTTGGCGCCCAAGAGGATCAGAAAAGTCATTGGTGCGGCAAGCAGTGCGGGCACCGAGACGTAGGACCCTGCGCGTATGAAGTAAAACGGCGTGAGAAACCCGAGCGTCAACGTCCTGAGCCTGCGCACCAGGGCATGATCCTTGCCGACCGTACCGGCCAGTACCATGCCCATCACATATGCGGGCAGCACCGGCTCGCTGCCGGCCCACAGCGCTAGCGCCCCGAGTCCGAACATGCACAGCAGCAGAAACTTGGCCTCCAGCTCGGAGGGTCTACCACCGAACCGCCTGAAGAATCGGGGAGTGAGCCAAGGCAGGATGGTGAACGTTACGACGCTCACGCCGGCAAATATCAAGGTCTTGACGGTGAAGGGTGAGAACATTAGGCCTAACGCGAGTACGGTCGCGAGGTCGTTGATGAAACACGCGGCAAGCACCGTTTTGCCGTAGTTCGTGGTGTTGAGGCCGTACTCGAGCATCACCGCGTAGACAACGGCAACCGACGTCGTGGACAGGGCAATTCCCGCCAGCCAGCTCGACGGGCCGGACCAGCCGAGCCACCAGTAAGCCACGGCCGCGCAGCCCAGAAAAGGAGCAAAAAACGCAATCAATCCTATGGTCGAGGTCTCCTTCCAGCTCTTGCGCAACACTACGGGGTCGAGCTCGGCGCCCGCGAGGAAGGTCAGCAGTCCCGCGCCGGTGCTGGACAAGAATTTGACCCACGTTTGGTCGGTCCCGAGTGCGGATGCGCCGATCGCGGCACCGATGATGAGCTGTGCCACGGTTCCCACCACGATTTCCGACATCGCGGTCGCGATACGCAGCCAAATAGACAGCAGAACCGCGGCCAGGGCGAGCCCGAGCCACAGCGCGGCGAGAGCCCAGATCTCAGTCATGTCGGTTCTCTTTTACTCATCCGCTGCCACGGCCGGCGGATCCTCGCTGTCCGGGTTGATGACGCCGAAGCGCGCCGGGATGTGCGCATAGAACACGCGGATCTTCTGTTCACGGATTAGAGCCAACAGCCGCTTCGCCTCATCCGGCGTGACGATGAACTCGACCTCGATGGTCAGTGTCCCAGCCAGCTCGAAGAAGTGGTCCTCGTGCAGGTGGTGATGGCGGCCGAACCCGGCCATGGCCCGGAATGCGGAGCCCCCGCGAATACCGATCTTGCTGGCCTGCTGCAGCAGCCAGTCCCACAACAGGATGCCGTGGTGCCGCTGGTTCTCATGCAGGTAGAACCTGAGGAAAGAGCCTTCCATAGCGCCTGCTCCGTCAATAGTCCTGTTTGGAAGGAATGACTCCGCGCATGCTGCCGGCTCGATCAACCCTAGCCGCGTACCAATGCAACAGTGCCGATGCCCGCAAAGGTCATCAGCACCGAGCCGATGACGTGTGCCGCTATCGCGGCAAGCGCCCACAGCAGCTGCTCCTCGCGTAAAAGCGTGACGATCTCGGCGGAGAACGTCGAAAACGTGGTGAGCCCGCCACAGAAGCCGGTCACGACCAGCAACCGCCACTCCGGCGCGAGCGTGGAGAACCAGGCGAAGAAGGCGATCGCCACCCCGATCACGTAGCCGCCGACCAAGTTGGCAGCCAGGGTACCGGGTGGAACGGTGGGGAAGAGGCCGTTGAGCTTAGTGCCGAGCATCCAGCGCAGCAATGCGCCTAGAGCGGCTCCGAGCGAGATCGCAACAATCGATTTCCACATAAACCTGTCCTCGTTACTGTTTGTACGCGGACAGGACCACCGGCAAATGCCGACGCCCCGCCCAAAGGGAACGTAGGCATCATCAGCCAAACAACGGCGGTTAGTGGAGGAATGCCATCTCCGTAGGCAATCATACCTCCCTATACCCAGAATTCAAACTCATGCCGGTACGGCCTCGATCAGACTCCAGATCGAGCGGGTAGGCACGACGCGGGCGAGGCGAAACCCCGCGCGCTCCAGCAGGCTGCGGTATTCGCGCTCGGTGCGTTCCCGGCCGCCGTGGGTTGTCAGCATCATGTGCAGGTCGATCCATTTTGCAGGAGAGGGGTCATTCCCCAGTGGGACGATGCGCTCGCAGATCATGAGTCGAGCCCGAGGCTTGCATACCGACAGGCAGGTCTTCAGGATGCGGTTGCAGCCTTCGTCGTCCCAGTCGTGCAGGATGTGTTTTAGAAAATAGAGGTCGGCCCCAGCGGGCAAGGACTCGAAGAAGCTGCCTGCCACGAACCGGCAGCGCGCACTGAATCCCGCGCGCGCGATGAACTCCTCCGCGCGCGCTTTGACATGCGGGAGGTCGAATAGGATGCCACGCAGGTCGGGCGCCGCCTCCAGCATTGCACACAATGCAGCGCCGACGCCGCCCGCGACATCCACGACCGATCCCAGGGCGGAGAAGTCGTAGGCTTCCACCATGGCGGCATTGGTCATCGACGAGGCGCTCGCCATAGCGCGATCGAACAGCGCCGCGACCGGCGGCTGCTGCACCAAGTAGTCGAAGAACTTCTGACCATACACGTGATCGAAACCGGTCTCCCCGGTTCGTACTGTATGCAGCAGCGCGCCCCAGGATTTCCAGCCCGTTTCGTGACCGAACAAGAGGACCAGATCACGCAAAGAATCCGGCCTGCCCTCCAATAGCAACTCCGAGAGTTCGGTGTTCCGGAAGCGACCTTGGTCGTCCTCCGCGAAGATGCCTAGGCTAGCCAGCGCTCTCAACACCCGGTGGAGTGCGCTTGCGTCGGCTTTGACCCGGCGCGCCAGCTCGGACATCGGCATGGGACCCGCTGCCAGGCTGCCCGCCACGTCCAGCTCGGCGGCTGTCCACAGTGCGCGCGAGGTGAAGTACGCAAGCATGATCTCGCGCATACGGGACGCTGGCGTGGAACCGGGTTTTTCGGAGTCTGGGGGACGGCTCACGTGCGGATCTCCTAACGGAATAGTCGCTTACAAATCGAATACGGACGGAAGTGCAACGTCCGCTTCGCTGCACCGCGCCTACTTGATCACCTCGTCGGCCTCAATCAACACCGACTGCGGGAATTGAAGCCCGAGAGCCTTCGCGGTCTTCCGGTTAATAACAAGCCGGAACCGGCTGCTGTAATCCACGGGAATGTCGGCCGGCTTGACGCCATGGAGGATTTTCGCAATGAGCTCAGCGGCACGGCGATACCTGTCGGAGACCGAAACCCCGTACGACATCAGACCGCCCTCGTATGTGAATACCTCCTCCCAGTACGCGGTCGGTAAGCGATGCTTGGATGCGAAGGTGATGACGCGACCTCGAGCGGCGAAGGTCGCTATATTGGGCGAAACGATCATCGCGTCTACCCGTTTCCGAGCGACTTGGGATAAGGCACGCTCCAGGTCCTCAGGACTTCCGATGTCAATGAAGCTCACTCGAACGCCAATTCTTGGTCCCGCTCTCTCGAGAGCCGCCTTTGTCTGCGAGCTACTCTCTTTGTACCAATGCGTATCGATCACGCATACAACGTGTCTCAGCCGTGAAAGCGTGTCCTTCAGCAGCTGCAGATGTCTGGTCATGATGTCCCCGGGCACATACCCGGCGACGCCGGTAATGTTCCCGCCCGGATGCGCCGCGCTGGCTACAAGCCCCTCAGCGACCGGATCCACCGTGAGCGCGACGATCGGGATCTGCTTGCCAGCCTTTTTCTCGGCGTCGACGACGTCCTTTACGAGTGCGGAGGGGACCGCGTAGATCACATCAGGATCCAGTGCGATCAGCTCTTCGGCCAACCTCGGGCCTGATTCGAAGGTTCCGCCCGTCGTGCGGATATCGAGCACTGCCGTTGTGCCATCGATATAGCCGTTCTCGCGCAGACCCTCGTGGAAGGCCTTGACCCATTGATCAACAAAGCCGGGCCATAGCACCCCGATGCGTGGAAGGCGGTCAGCCTGCTCGGCCGAGAACGCAGGCGTGCAGGTGAGAGCCGCCGGACCGGCGATTGCGGCGATGCAAAGCAGGAGCAAGAGCAGCCCGGGTGGAGCGAACCGCAACCTGGGGCCAAGAAGAGAGAGCCTCACCGCATTCCTCCGCCAAGTGGCTTCATCGAACCATTCCCCCGCGAGCGGGGAGGGTTAGGTTGGGGGCTGCGTCACCACGACTCACCGGATCACCTCATCGGCGCGGAGCAGGATCGACTCGGGGATCGTGATGCCGAGTGCTTTCGCAGCCCTCAGGTTGACGACGAGCTCGAACTCGGTCGGTTGTTCGATGGGCAGGTCGCCCGGCTTCGCACCCTTCAGGATCCTGTCGACATATCCGGCTGATCGGCGGTACAAGTCGGCGAAGTTTGGCCCATAGAACATGAGCCCGCCGGCCTCGACGAAAACGCGGTTGAAGGACATGGCAGGAAGTTGGGCCTTGGACGCTAGTTCGACAAGCGTCGTTCGATGCACAGAGAGGAGCGGATCCTCGACCACGTACAGCGCTTGGGCGCGCGCTCGGGAAAAAGCCGAAAATGCCGGACGGAACTGCTTCGGCGTTCGCGCGCTTTCGAAAGTCAGTTCGATCGAAAGCGAGGGCGCTGCTGCCTTGAGCTCCTCAATCACCTTGGGGCTGTACGGCGCATCCGGGTTCGACAGGACCGCGACCTTGGTGAGCCGCGGCATCGCTTCCTTGAGCAGTTGCAGCCGTTTGGCAGTGAGATCGGTCGTCATGACAGAGAGTCCGGTTGCGTTCCCCCCAGGATGAGCTAGGCTCGCGACCAGGCCGGATCCGACCGGGTCCGCGACAATGGCCATGACGACGGGAATGGTGGACGTGGCGCGCCTGACTGCTTGAGCTGCGACCGTGCTTTCGACGACGATGACATCGACTTTGCGCGCGACCAGTTCCGCCGCCAATGCCGGCACTTTCGCGTAATCACCGTTGGCGAGTCGCCAGTCGATCACCACATCGCGTCCCTCCGCGTAACCCTTGTCGCGCAGTGCCTCTCGGAACGCCTGCAGCTCCCGGCTCTCAGGCGAGAAGATCACTAGAAGGACCCCGATGTGCCGCGGCGCTGCAGGCTGCTGCGCATTCGCAGGAGCACACTGATAAGCGAGATTCATCGCGATCGCAAGCAGCAGACCGAGACGGATCACCGGATCACCTCACCCTCCGATCCACTAGGTAAGGTAACAAGAAGGTACTACCCGATGCGCAGGAGTGTCAATCGGGCGCAACAGAGTCGTCCCGGACTTCGCTGATTGGCCATGAGTAGAAACCTTCCCTGGTAGCGCGATCCGCTGACAAATCCCGGGGCGTCCTCGATGCGCTTGGCGTGCTCCCGCGCGCTTGTTGACGCATAATTGGATCCGGTTTGAGATGCCGAGCCCTGTGCGGCCCGGCTCGAATCATCCCCAATCTAGCTTCCTATGGCCCAGTACGTTTACACCATGATCCGGGTGGGCAAGGTGGTGCCCCCCAAGCGCGTGATCCTCAAGGATATCTCGCTGTCCTTCTTCCCCGGCGCCAAGATCGGCGTGCTGGGGTTGAACGGCTCGGGCAAGTCCAGCCTGCTCAAGATCATGGCAGGCGAGGATAAGGAGATCGAGGGCGAAGCCATCCCGATGCCCGACATGCGCATCGGCTTCCTGCCGCAGGAACCTCAGCTCGATCCTGAACAGACGGTTCGTCAGGAGGTCGAGGAGGGGTTGGGCGAGCTGCTGGAGGCGAAAAAGAAGCTGGATGAAATCTACGCTGCATACGCCGAGCCCGACGCCGATTTTGACAAGCTTGCGACTGAGCAGGCCAAGTACGAAGCCATCCTGGCCGCGAGCGGCAGCGACGTGGAGCATCAGCTCGAGATCGCCGCCGATGCGTTGCGCCTGCCGCCGTGGGACGCAAAGATCGCCAACCTGTCCGGCGGCGAGAAGCGCCGCGTGGCGCTGTGCCGGCTGCTGCTTTCCAAGCCCGACATGCTGCTGCTCGACGAGCCTACCAACCACCTCGATGCCGAGAGCGTCGACTGGCTCGAGCAGTTCCTGCAGAAGTTTCCCGGCACCGTGGTGGCGGTAACCCACGACCGTTACTTCCTCGACAACGCGGCGCAATGGATCCTGGAGCTCGACCGCGGCCACGGCATTCCTTGGAAGGGTAATTACAGCTCGTGGCTCGAGCAGAAGGAGCAGCGCCTGCAGATCGAGGCCAAGCAGGAGTCCGCCCGCATCAAGGCCATGCAGAAGGAGCTCGAGTGGGTGCGCTCCAACCCCAAGGCGCGTCAAGCCAAGAGCAAGGCGCGCATCGCCCGCTTCGATGAGCTGAGCTCCTACGAGCAGCAGAAGCGCAACGAGACGCAGGAGATCTTCATCCCCGTGGCGGAGCGCCTGGGCGACAGCGTCATCGAGTTCAAGAACGTGTCGAAGGGCTACGGCGAGCGTCTGCTGATCGACGATCTCAGCATCAAAATCCCGCCCGGTGCGATCGTGGGCATCATCGGCCCGAACGGCGCGGGCAAGTCCACGCTGTTTCGCATGATCATGGGAAAGGAGAAGCCCGACGGCGGCGAGATCATCCTCGGCCCTACCGTGAAGCTCGCGCACGTGGACCAGTCGCGCGATGCGTTGGAGAACGACAAGACCGTCTGGGAAGCGGTCTCCGGCGGCGCCGACATCCTCACGATCGGCAAGTTCGAGATGCCTTCGCGTGCCTATCTCGGGCGCTTCAACTTCAAGGGCGCGGATCAGCAGAAGCTGGTGGGTAATCTCTCGGGCGGCGAGCGCGGCCGGCTGCATCTGGCCGAGACGCTCATGGCCGGCGCCAATGTGCTGCTGCTCGACGAGCCGTCTAACGATCTGGACGTCGAAACCTTGCGCGCACTGGAAGATGCGCTGCAGGAGTTCGCCGGCTGTGTCCTGGTCATCTCACATGACCGCTGGTTTCTCGATCGCGTTGCCACCCACATCCTGGCCTTCGAAGGAGATTCGCAGGTCGTGTTCTTCGACGGCAACTACCAGGAGTACGAGGCGGACAAGAAGAAGCGGTTGGGTGAAGAAGGCGCCCAGCCCAAGCGCATCCGCTTCAAGCCGCTGAAGGCTTGAGCACCGCTTTCTAGACGGTCAGAGCAACACCGGCGCGGCGCAGGTGCCGCGTGTTGCCCTACCGCGAGTCGTACATCCCCTTGCGGGTTTCGAAGTTGGGACCCGATCCTCTGCAGTTCTCCCGCGGGCGTTTCCGGCGTTCCGATCAAGGACCGCGGCGTTGCAGTCATTCACCGCGCCCTCTCCACAAAACATACTTCGCTCGTCCCGTGTTTCCGCTGACGGGTGTGAATCAGTTAACACCATTCCTGATATCGAAGGAGAAGAGTATGCCTCTCATCAACGTGAAGCTTATCGACGGCGTATTTTCGCAATCGCAGAGGAAGCAGATCGCGATCAAGCTCACCGAAAGACGCGTAACCGACGTTGGAAGGGCGGGGTCGTGAACCGGCACGGCGACCCCGGGCTCCTCGACATCAGGGCGCCGACCGCCGCCGCGGCCGAAGCATTCGGCCGCGGCCTGCACAACTTGCTGCGGGCGGCCGGCGACCCCCTGGTCGAGATCGAGCCTGCGCTCAACGAGCACCCGTCATTCGTGATGGGCCATCTGCTGCGCGCGGCGGTGGCCATCCTGGCGAAGGATGCGAGGGCGTTGCCGCTGCTCGAGTCAGCGCTAGAGGCTGCCGGGGGCGAAGGTATCGGACCGACGGATTACGAGCGTCGTCATCTCGCTGCGGCACGTGCATGGCTTCGCGGCGAGCCCGAGCTCGCGGCCGAGCGCTATGCCGCTATCCTGCGTGAGTGGCCGCGCGATGTCCTGGCATTGCGGCTTGCGCAATCGAGTTATTTTTTCGTCGGTCAGACGGCGGCGCTGCGCGATGCCGCGGACCTGGTGGCGCCCGCATGGAGTCGCGGCATGCCCGGCTTCGAGTATGTGCTGGCCATGGCCGCGTTTGGATGCGCCGAGAACGGCGAAAGCGAACGTGCCGAGACCTTGGGTCGCTGGGCGGCCGAGATCGAACCAGAGTTCCCGTTCGCGATCCATGCAGTGGCCCATGCGTTGCATGGACGCCGCGATTACGCTGGCGGCAGGCTCTGGATGCAGCAGCGGCAGGCACAATGGCTAACCGACAGCCGCATGGTTGCACACAACACCTGGCATCTCGCTCAGTTCGAATTGGCGTCGGGAGAACCGACGCGCGCTCTTGCGGCATTGGACCTGCGATTGATCCCGGCGGCATTCACATCGGCGGCCAGCGCGGCAGACGCGACCGCGCTGCTGTGGCGCCTGCAGCTGGACGGAGTCGACCCGGGCTCACGCTGGTTGCTTCTGGCCGACTGCTGGAATATGTACAGATCGCCAGGCTTCTGGCCGTTCCTGGATCTTCACGCCGCGATCGCCTTCAACGCGGCCGGCGATTTCGACAGAGCGCAACGGCATGCGCGCGCGGTGGCAGCGTGCGCTCGGGCTGACACACACAGCGCACACCTGGCTCGCACGGTGACGTTGCCTGGTTTGCGCGCGATCGAAGCCTTTGCGGCGGAGGCTTATGACAGTGCGGGCGTCGCGCTTCGGGCATTGCGTCCCGCGCTCGGCTACCTTGGCGCAAGCCAGGTCCAGGTCTCTCTCTTCGAGCGCATGCTCATCGAAGCGGAGCGGCGGCGCGGCGGCTCGCGTCGATCCTGGCTCTCGATGCACATGGTTGCGGCGTGATCCCTATGCCTCGCCGGACTGGGCGGGGCGGCCGCTCTCTTGCGCCAGGTGGCGGGCGGGACTCCGAACTCGCGCTTGAACGCCCGAAAGCTGCCGCTCCGGCTAGCGTTCGGTTTGAGGTTCGAGCAGCTTGCGCAACACGAGGCGGCGGTTGCGGATGTACGGTCTGATCTCGGTCGCCCAGCGGCCCTTATCGACAGCCTTTGCCCAGGCGTCGCTGGTGAGAACCTCTGGACTTTCCAGCTCGTATACCGCGCTGTAGCGCGGCTCGCCTTCGGCGGCAATGGTTTGCTTCTTGCCAGCGATGAACATCGTCAGGGGCTCGGACTTGTAGCGCCTGGCAGACAGGACCCCGGGCACTTTCAGCAGAAATGGAACATGCTCGCTGTCGTAGAGCTCGTTGAACAGCTCTTCCTTGGCCGGATCCACGTCCATGCTGGCGATGAAGATGTAGCGCGCTTTGGCAGCCATGGCCTCGTCCTCTTGGGAGTCATCGGAGAGCAGGCATCCTACCGCACCGGCCTACCATGTTGCTGACCGGTGGTGGTGAGGCGAGAATGGCCGGCGCGACTCCAATCGATTTGCGGACTTTTCTAGATGAAGAGGGGGCTCTTCGTTCTCGCGGGTATTTTCGTGGGCGCGGCCGCGCTTTCTGCCGCGCAGGGCCGATTCGTCGGCAAAGTCGTGGTCGAATGGCTGGATGACCCGTTCGTGGCCAAACTGCGGCTGCGCGAGGATTTCGGCTTTGAGGACCCGGCAGGCAAGCTATGGCTTGCGCCGCAGGGCCAGGTGCTGGACGGCGCTTCGATCCCGCCGGTGTTCCGCGACATGATCGGGATGCCGTTCGTCGGAGACTACCGGCGCGCATCGATTGTCTACGACTACTACTGCCAGGTCATGAGCGAACCGTGGCGGGACGTGCATCGAATGTTCTACTACGCCAGCCTGACCGAAGGCGCGGGCGAGGTGAACGCAAAGGTGATGTATGCGGCGCTTTACGCCGCGGGCTTGCGCTGGGAGATGGCCGGATCGCGCTGCTTCAGATCATGCCACGTGGCTGCACCGTCACTCACGTGGAAGCCCCAGGTGGAAAACGAGGACGTGAGACCGGTCGTGGAGTGGGTCAAGCAGGCAAACCCGAGTTTGGAAGAGATCGACTCCCGCCTCGATGCAACCCTGAAAAAGCCAGGGCCGCACGTGTTCGCGCAGGGGCACTGAGCGGGACGCGTCAGGCCGCGTGCGCCTGCGCGAGCGTGGGTAGGGGCGCTGCCTGGATGACGCGATCGCGGCCTTGCCGCTTCGCCTGGTACAAGGAGCGATCGGCCGCCGCGAGAAGATCCTCCGGCAGGATCCGATCGTCGGGTACGGTCGTGGCCACCCCGACGCTCACCGTGATCGTCTTGGCCGAGCGGCCGGTGCCTTCGATGACGAGCCCGCTGATCGCGCGCCGCAGCAGCTCGGCGCGCTCGCGCGCGTGGCGCCGCTCGACGCCCGTTGCCAGCACGACGAATTCCTCTCCGCCGTAGCGGGCGACCAGGTCCGAGCCTCGTGCAAAACACCGCTGCACCGCGTCGGCCACGGCGCAGATGCAGCGGTCCCCACACAAGTGCCCGAAGCTGTCGTTGAAGCGTTTGAAGTGATCGATGTCGATCATGAATAGCGACAGCGGAAGTTGCTCACGCCGAGCCCGGTTCCACTCGCGCTCGACTTGCTCGCTGAAGTAGCGGCGATTGTATAGACCGGTGAGCGCGTCCTTCAAGGCGAGTCCCTGGAGCATGCGCTTGGTCTTCTCCAGCCGGTGTTGCTTCTCGATGAGCTGCTGCTCGGTGAGCACGCGCGCGGTCACATCCGAAAGCGTTCCAACGAAGTGCTTGACCTGTCCGGCGCGTTCCAGGATCGGCGCCAGGCTCAGCTCGTTCCAGAACATCGATCCATTCTTGCGGTAATTGCGCAACGTGACCATGCAGCTGGCGCCGCGCTTGAGCGCAACCCGGACCTCGTCCAAGCCGTCTTGATTCGTGTCCTCGCGTTGCAGAAAGCGGCAGTTCTTGCCCAGCACCTCCTCGGCGCGATAACCGGTCAGTCGTTCGAAAGCCGGGTTTACGTATACCAGCGGCATCTCGGGCACACGCGCGTCGGCGATGACGAGGCCGTCATTCGACGCCGCCACCGCCTGCCGCAACAACTCTGTAGTGATCTCAGTCTTCATCGGTTTTGTCAAGGAATCGATCCAAGTCCCTGACGTAACAAGTTTCGGAAAAATCCCGCCCATCTTTAGCCTTTTTTTGACCTTCCGGGCAGGAAGCAGTTCTCGTGCCTGCCGGGTGCTGGTTTTTCAAGGCAGTTCAGGGGGTTAATTAGGCTTTTCGAGGAAGCCACCGCGGCCTGGACGGAGTAGTCGCGTGGACAAGGCCCGTAGGCGAGATAGAGCCCCGTCAGCGCGACGGAGTGGCGCGCAGTTCGCGAGCCTGTGAGCTGGACGCCGCGTGAATTTCTCACAGCCCCACTGGTAATGCGTCAACGAGCCAAAGGGGTCCTCAACCGTAAAGTAGTCACAACAGGAAACGCACTACGGACGGACCCAGACCATGACGACCAAGACCCTCACCAGCCTGCTGATCGGAGCGCTTCTGACCGCTGCCGCCAGCGTCTATGCCGACGAGAGCCCGATCCAGGTCGCCATGGAAGATGGAAAGACCCGCGCCCAGTTCAGCGTTGGCGATTCGCACTGTGTGCTGGTAGATGACCAGGTCCACTGCACCCGCATCGCCAAGTAGGCGCTACTGATCCGAGCCGACCGACCCGATTTCTCCTCCCTGAGTGGTTCGGCCTGCCTCCCGGCAGGCCATTTTTTTGGTTGTGAAGCGCTACGAAGACGCGAAGCGCACGCCGGGGCATCCTCCAGCTACTTAATCTGATCGGATGCAGCCAACGCTTCGCGCATCGCCGCGACGTTGAATCCGGGCTTGCGAGCCGCATCGAGGATGACCTTCTCGCGTCGGGCCATCAGATCGATCGCAGCCGGCAGCTTGTCGAGCTCGTCGGGTTTGAACACGACCGCACCGTGCCGGTCGGCGTGAACGATGTCGCCGTCGGACACCCCCATGCCGAAAATGTCCACCGGGGTTCCGAACTCCACGACCTGACCGTTTGCATGACTCGGGCTGAGCGTGGCTGCGAGGCACTGGAACTGCGGATGCATCGCGTCGAGGTCGCGCATCGAACCGTTGGTGACGGCGCCGACGCAGCCCAAACCCCAGTGCACCGTCGTGTTGACCTCGCCCCAGAACGCGCCCAGGCCGGGCTGGCTGTCGATGTCCTGCACCACGGCAATGGATGGTAGCTTCGGCTGCGCGAGATTCTCGTAGTATCCCAGGAGCTTCTGACGCCGTGCTGCGGAGTCGAACGGCACCGAGCAGCGGAACAGCGCGGTTCTCGCATAACCCACGATGGGCGGCAGCGCTGGAAAAGAAGCGAGCAATCTTTGCCGCGTGAACCCGTTCATGAAGCGTTTGCCCCGCACAACCTCCAGAGCGTTACAGATTGTCGGCGTATCGAACTTGCGCAGATGCTCGAATGCGGCGCGGGTATCCATTTGGGTCTCCTCGGAAAGTGGATATAGAAAAGTATCAGTATGACTTGGGCAGCCCGAGCACCTTCTCGGCGATGAAGCAGAGAATCAGCTGCGGGCTGACCGGTGCGAGGCGTGGGATCATCGCCTCGCGCAAGAAGCGCTCGATGTGATATTCCTTCGCGTAACCCATGCCTCCGTGTGTAAGCATCGCCTGCTCGCAGGTTCGGAAGCACGCCTCTGCAGCGAGGTATTTCGCTGCATTCGCTTCTGCGCCGCACGGCTCACCTCGGTCGTACAAGGCAGCCGCCTTAAACACCATCAAGTCTGCGGCTTCGAGCTCCATCCAGCAGCGTGCGAGCGGGTGCTGGATCGCCTGATTCTGTCCGATCGGCCGGTCGAACACCACGCGTTCGTTCGCGTAGGCGACCGCACGGGCGAGCGCCGCACGGCCCAAGCCGACGGCCTCCGCAGCGATCAGGATGCGCTCGGGGTTGAGCCCATGCAGCAGATAATCGAAACCTTTGCCCTCTTCGCCGATGCGATCGTTCACGGGGACGGGCAGCTCTTCGATGAAGAGCAGGTTCGAGTCCACCGCATGGCGGCCCATCTTTTCGATCTGTCGTGCTTCGACGTAGCGCCGGTCGAGTTGCGTGTAGAAGAGCGACAGGCCGTCGGTTCCCCGCCCACGTTCGGCGCCGGAGGTCCTGGCGAGGATCAGCATTTTGTGCGCGACCTGTGCGGTCGAGATCCAGATCTTCTGGCCGCGCAAGAGGTAGCGATCGCCGTCGCGCCGAGCCGAGGTCTTCGTCTTGGCGGTGTTCAGCCCGGCGTCCGGCTCAGTCACCGCGAAGCAAGCCTTCTCTTCACCGCGAATGAGCGGCGGAAGCCAGCGTTTCTTCTGCTCCGGTGACCCGTGCACGACCACGGGATTGAGCCCGAAAATGTTCATGTGCACGCTGGAGGCACCCGAGAAGCCGGCCCCCGACTGACTGATCGCCTGCATCATCAGCGCCGCCTCGGTGATGCCGAGCCCGGTGCCGCCGTAGTCATGCGGCATGGCAATGCCCAGCCAGCCAGCCTCCGCGATCGCCCGGTGGAAGTCGTCGGGGAAATGACCGTTGCGGTCTCGCTCCAGCCAGTATTGCGCATCGAACCGGGTGCAGAGCTTCGCAACGCTGTCGCGGATCGCGAGCTGCTCAGGGGTGAAGGAGAAGTCCATCAGGGAGCCAACAAGGTCACACCGCGCCGCGCAAGCTCAGCGATCTCGGCATCGGAATAGCCGGCTTCGCGCAGCACCTCCATCGAATGTTCGCCCAAGCGCGGGGCTGGCCGAGGCAGGCCAGGCTCGGACTCCGACCAGTGCGTCGGCGTGCGAGGTGCGAGCAGCCTGCCTTCGCTGGGGTGATTCTCGGTCGCAAAGAATCCGCTCGCGGCCAAGTGCGGATCGTGGACCACATCCTCGATCGAGTTCATGGCAGAGACCGGGATGTCGGCTTTCTCGAGCAGCGCCGTCCATTCGGCCGTCGTGCGGGTTTTCATCAGGTCGGCCAACGCATCGTAGATCTCCGCGATGTGGCGAGCGCGGCTGCCCTGGCTGGAATAGCGGGGGTCTGCCATCAGCTCGGGCTGCCCGATGGCGTCGAAGAAGCTCTTCCATTGCTTGTCGTTATACACGAGCACGCAGATGTACCCGTCCCTGGTGGCGTAAGGGCGGCGAGCCAACAATCGCGCGTAGCCGGGGTCTGCTATCGGAGGATCATAGGTCAAGCCGGCGGAGTGATCGCCCAGGACAAAGTGTGCGACGCTTTCGAACATCGGCACCTCTACCGCCTGTCCCTGGCCCGTACGCTCCCGGTGGAACAGTGCACTGGTCACCGCGTAGACCGCGTGCAACCCAGTGAGCCGATCAGCGAGGTTCACCGGTGCGTAGCGCGGTGCTTCGGCGCCGTTACGCGACGCCAGCCAGGGGACGCCGGAGGCGCCTTGGATCAAGTCATCGTAGGCGGCTTTCGCCGCGTAGGGGCCACGCTGAGAATAGCCATACGCTCCCACGTAGAGAATGCGTGGGTTCACTTGGCGGACGGCCTCGTAGGATAGTCCGAGGCGTGCCATCGCCTGCGGCCGCACGTTGTAGATGAGCGCGTCCGTGGCGGGCACCAATCGCATCAGCGCTTCGCGCCCCTCGGGCCGCTTCAGGTCCAGAACGATTCCGCGCTTGCCGCGATTGAGATTCAGGAACATGTAGCCCATGCCGGGACTGCGCATGGGCCCGGCATGGCGCATGTTGTCGCCCTCGTGCGGCTCGACTTTGATCACGTCCGCGCCAAGCTCGGCGAGGATCTGGGCCGCGAACGGGCCCATCACGACCGTGGTGAGATCGATGACCTTCACCCCGGATAAAGGACCTGGCATGAGGAGTTCGAGTCTTGTAAGCGTACGTTGCGCACGAGTTTACCTCAGGTGTGCAGGCTGCTACCGGTTACGAGAGAGGACGGGCACTTGGCTACTGACCCTCACGCGATCGCAGGATGAGATGTTCGATTCGGGGTGCGGCAGCCGCACGGGACCCGCGAGATAATTCGGCCAGCGCGCGAACGCCATCCTGTCGCGCTCAATCCACCAGGAGGAACGTCATGGCCTACGCAGACTACAAGATGCTCAAACTGAATCGACCGGAGCCCGGCACCCTGGAGATCGTGATGGGCCAGGAAGGCAAGCTCAGCGTGGCCGACGCACAGACGCACCGCGAGCTGGCGGAAATCTGGCGCGATGTCGATGCCGATCCCGATACCTCAGTGGCGATCATCCGGGGCGTGGGCAAGGGCTTCTCGGGCGGCGGCAGCCTCGACTTGGTGGAGACCATGACGCAGGATTTCGACACGCGCGCACGCGTCTGGCGCGAGGCACGCGACCTCGTCTACAACCTCATCAACTGCTCCAAGATCATCGTTTCCGCCATGCATGGCCCGGCGGTGGGCGCGGGGCTGGTGACGGGGCTGCTGGCGGATATCTCCATCGCGGCCCGCGACGCGCGGATCATCGATGGCCACACTCGCCTGGGTGTGGCTGCGGGAGACCATGCCGCCATCGTATGGCCGCTGCTGTGCGGTATGGCCAAAGCCAAGTACTATTTACTGTTGTGCGACGAGGTCAGCGGCGAGGAAGCCGAGCGCATCGGCTTGGTCTCGCTATGCGTCGAAGAAACCGAACTGAGGGACAAGGCTCTGGAGGTGGCTCGGCGGCTCGCGCGCGGATCGCAGCCGGCGCTGCGCTGGACCAAGTACAGCCTGAATAACTGGTTGCGGATGGCGGGTCCGACGTTCGACGCCTCGCTGGCGCTCGAGATGCTCGGGTTCTCGGGCCCGGACGTACGCGAAGGGTTGGCGTCGCTGCGCCAGAAACGGAGCCCGAATTTCGGTCCGTCGTGCCCCTTTTAACTTGTAGCCTCGATGAAGCGGAGCGCAATTCAGGACTTCCCCGGGGGTTGCGCGTCGGTTCACGCGGGCGGCGCGGCTACGTGGCGAACTCGCGCAGGACCTTGCCGGGCTGGCCGCTACCGGAGATCGGGCCTTGCTCGTCAACTACACGCACGCCGTTGACCCACACTCCGTGCAGACCAACCGCGGGCGTGTCGACCCGGCTGGCGCCCCCCGGTAGATCCCACACGCGGCGCTTGGCGCCGCGCCCTACTGTTGTCGGATCGAACAGGACGAGATCGGCCCAGGTGCCCGGCGTGAGGCGTCCGCGATCCTTGATCCGGTAGGCGTCTGCCGCGCGGCTGGTCACTGCTTGTACTGCTTGCTCCAGGGTCAGGTCACCGCGTTCGCGCACCCAGTGGCCGAACAGGTGCAGGCCGAATCCGGCGTCGCACAGAAATGCGAGATGGGCGCCGGCGTCGGACAGCGTGATCGCGGAGTGCGGATGTCGCAACAGGCCTCGCACTGCGTCCTCATCGGTGTTGAACAGCTTGCAGTCCACGAGCGCGTCCAGCTCGCTGTCCAGCCCGAAGTCGAAGAACCAGTCAAATGGATCTTTGTCTTCGGCCCGCGCCAGCTCGGCGACGTTGCGGCCCACCAGTTCGCGATGGCGCGGCTCGCGCACTTCCGTGATCGTCATGTGGTTCAAGCTGTGATAGGAGAACCGATTCGGCACGGTCCTGCTGCGAGCCTCGGCTTTCACTGCGTCCCGGAATTCCCGGTCGGCCAGCACACGCCGGAACTGCTCCGAACCTTCGGCTTCGATCGCAGGACGCCAGGCCAACAAAGCTTCCAGCGGATAAGGGTGGCGCAGCGTGAATTCCATGCCGAGCGGGAAACAGCCGACCTGGCCCCACAGCTCGCGGCCACGTCTGCGTGCAGCTCCGATCTCCTCGAACTCGCTGAACACGCGCGCGGGATCGTTGGGGTCGACGAACATCGCGGCGATCATCACCGGCCGCCCGTTGCGCGCGGAGACCTGTTCCAGCCATGGCACCGTCGTGGTCATCCCCTTGGTGAGCATGAACACGCCTCTGCCGACGTCGCCGAGCGCGCCGGTAAGCTCCATCAGCTCGTGCTCGTCGGCCAGCCTCGAGGGCATAGGAATTCCATTTTCGCCGTTGTGCTGCTCGAGCGTCGAAGTGGCGAAGCCGACCGCTCCGGCGCGCAGCGCGTCAGTGACGAGGCGCTTCATCTCTGCCACCTCGGCCTTCGTCGCGGCGCGCTTGGATGCGTCTTCGCCCAGCACGTAGGTGCGCACCGAGGAGTGACCGACGAAGGACGCCACGTTGGGTACTATCCCCTTGCGGTCAAGCAGCTCGAGGTATTGAGGATAGCTCTCGAAACTCCAGTCGACACCTGCGCGCAGCGCTTCCAGCGGCATGCCCTCGACGTGGGTCAGATTGCGCAGCGTCTGGTCGCGATCCTTCTCCCGACAAGGTGCAATAGTAAATCCACAGTTGCCGATCACCACGCTGGTCACGCCCAGCGCGACGGATGGGGTGGCGAAGCAGTCCCATAGCAGCTGGGCGTCGAAGTGCGTATGCAGATCGATGATCCCGGGCGCCAAGACCAGACCGTCGGCGTTGATGCGCGTGTGCGCGGGGCCGACGTCGCTGCCCACGGCTGCGATATGGCCGTCTTTCACGGCCAGGCTGCCGGGCCGGGCCGGTGTTCCAAGCCCGTCGATCAAGGTCGCGTTTTCAATCACCAGATCGTGCACTTCTGCACCTCCTCCGCTCGCGTCGCGAACGCAAAGATATTACTCCGTTGCAGATTACCCAGCTGCCGGATCGACGTGCTAGCATTTTCGCAAAGGAGGTCGACATGAACATAGCCATTGCGGGAACCGGCCGAATGGGCAGCGCGATCGCTCAGCGTCTCATCGAGCGCGGACATTCGGTGACCGTGTGGAATCGAACGCCGGAGAAAGCGAAAGCGGCGCAAGCCGCGGGCGCACAAGTCGCAACCACGCCGGCCGAACTGGTCCAGCATTCGGAAGTGGTGATCACGATTCTCACTAATGCGGCAGCGATCGAGGCCGTGTATCACGGCCCTCAAGGGCTGCTATCGGGCCAAGTGAAGGGCAAGCTGTTCATCGAGATGAGCACCGTGCGTCCGGACACCGAGCGGGCGCTCGCGGCAAAGATCGCGCTGAAGGGCGCGCAGATGGTGGAGTGCCCGGTTGGCGGCACGGTTGGCCCAGCGAGGGAGGGCAAGCTGCTCGGACTAGTCGGAGCGGACGATGCAGCATTCGAACGCGCCAAGCCGCTACTCGATCAGATGTGCCGCCGCGTGGAGCGCTGTGGCCCGATCGGTGCAGGCGCCACATTGAAACTCGCAGTCAACTTACCGCTGATCGTATTCTGGGAAGCTTTCGGCGAGGCCATGGCCCTGGCGCGGCCGCTCGGTGTCGACCCCGCGCGTTTGGTCGATCTGTTCACCGAGACCGCGGGCGGCACAAACGTGCTGAAGAACCGCGCCGCGTTGGTGGCGAAAGCGCTCGCCGGAGAGGACACCGGACCCGCGACCTTCGACCTCGACTCGATGCGCAAGGACTTGCGCACGATGCTCGAGGAGGCGCGCTCGCGCGGTTTCGAGCTGCCCGCCGCCGCGAGCGTACTCTCCGCGCTCGACCAGGCATCCGCCACTGGGCAGGGCGGCATCGACGGCGTACGCATCCCCGCGTATGTCGTGAGGCGGAGTGGGGTCGGCGAGTGAAAGCCGTCAGCTGAGACTACCGCCTTCGTACAGAAGGCGGTGTTCGCCCGTTTCCTAAAGCGCAGGAGGCCGGCAGCATACAGCAGGGCCAGCCCCAGGTTCGCGGCGGTCGACGTCTGTCGATCCGTTTGCGCGTGTCTCAAGCGGAATAGGCGAAGGTCGAATAGAAGCCGTTCTTACCCGAGAGTGCCCAGCTTAAGCCGTGGTCGTCGTATTTGAATACGGTTGATTTCGCCACCACTCGGGCGTTGCTGGTATGTTGCGAAACTGGAAGGTTGTTGATCGTGATGTCGGCGCCATCCCGGCCCTCCACCGCAAAAATTTCGTGCTCGG
>Ga0335084_10000696_pt1 | contig 29356 bp, 32 predicted proteins | sample Lox_Sample_44_FD_206721 | JGI IMG/M metagenome (GOLD analysis project Ga0335084, IMG submission 206721) | Soil microbial communities from Loxahatchee National Wildlife Refuge, Florida, United States - Lox_Sample_4.4 | ecosystem: Environmental > Terrestrial > Soil > Wetlands | place: USA... | reverse complement strand
GCCTTCGACGGCTCGAGCGTCTTGTCGACCAGGACCTGCACGATCTCCGACGGACGCGTGGGGATCTCGCCCGAGAACACCTCGCCGGTGAACCCGTCGATCGAGATGGGATCGCCCTGGTGGAGCACCTCGCTCCGTCCGTCGATGCGCATCTCGCCGCGCTCGTAGTTGATGACGAGCACGCCGCAGCCGACGACGCACACCTTGCCCATCTGCCGGCCGACGAGCGCCGCGTGGCTCGTCATGCCGCCGCGCGCGGTGAGGATGCCCCCGGCCGCGGCCATGCCACGGATGTCCTCGGGCGAGGTCTCGTTGCGGACCAGGATCACGCGGTCGCCGCGCTTGGCCATCTCCTCCGCGTCCTCGGCGTGGAACGCGATCCTGCCACTCGCCGCGCCGGGCCCCGCGTTGAGTCCCTTGGCGAGCAGGCGGGCCCCGGCCTCGCGCTTCGCCGACAGATCGAAGACGGGGCGCAGCAGCTCGTTCAGCCGCTCGGGATCGACCCGCAGGAGGGCGGTCTTCGGCGCGATCAGCTTCTCGTGCACCATGTCGACGGCGATCTTCGCGGCCGCGACGGCGGTTCGCTTCCCGACCCGGCACTGCAACATGTAGAGCGTGCCCTGCTGGATCGTGAACTCGATGTCCATGACGTCGCGGTAGTGGCGCTCGAGCGTGCGGCGGACCTGCATGAGCTGCCCGTGGATCCTCGGGTTCTCCTTGCCGAGCTGCGCGATCGGCAGCGGCGTGCGGATGCCCGCGACGACGTCCTCGCCCTGGGCGTTCATCAGATACTCGCCGTAGAAGACGTTCTCGCCCGAGGCGGGATCACGCGTGAACGCGACGCCCGTACCGGAGTCGGCGCCCATGTTGCCGAACACCATCGACTGGACGTTCACCGCGGTGCCCCAGCTCTCGGGGATGTCGTTCAGCTTGCGGTAGATGATGGCGCGCTCGTTGTTCCACGAGCCGAACACCGCGCCGATGGCGCCCCAGAGCTGCTCGTGGGGATCCTCGGGGAAGAGGACACCCTTGCGCATCTTGATGAGCGCCTTGAACTCCTGCACGAGCTCGCGGAGGTCGTCGGCCGTGAGGTCGGTGTCGAGCGTCACGCCGCGCGCGCGCTTCTTCTCGTGGAGCGCGACCTCGAACGGATCCTCCTCGGTCTTGGTGCGCGGCTTGAGGTCGAGGACGACGTCGCCGTACATCTGCACGAAGCGCCGGTAGGAGTCGTACGCGAAGCGCTCGTTGCCCGTGTCGCGGATGAGACCCTGCACGGTCAGGTCGTTCAGGCCGAGGTTGAGGATCGTGTCCATCATCCCCGGCATCGACGCGCGAGCGCCCGACCGCACCGACACCAGCAGGGGATTCTCGGGATCGCCGAAGGTCTTGCCGAGCGCCTTCTCCACCTTCTTGAGGGCGGTCTCGACCTGTGCGCGCAGGACCGCGGGGTAGCGCCGGCCGTTCGCGTAGTAGTAGGTGCAGACCTCGGTCGAGATCGTGAACCCCGCAGGAACCGGGAGGCGCATGCGGGCCATCTCCGCGAGGTTCGCGCCCTTGCCGCCGAGGAGATCCTTCATCTCGGCGCGTCCGTCGGCACCGCCGCCGCCGAACGAGTAGACGTACCGCCGGCCCTTCGCGGCGACGGGCTTGCGAGCCGATCGCTTCGCCGTGGCCTTGGTGCGCGTCTTCGCCATGCTCTGAACCTCTTCCTCCCCGGATTTCGAGGGAAAGCGGCGAAGCTAGCGGACGCGAGGTGTGGAATCAACGCGCGAGCGCATGAGAAACGCGCGCGAGCGAACGGGTCCCGACGTGACGCTGGCGAGCATCTGCTCGGCGACCGAACGCGCTTCGGCCGGGATCGGTCCGGCGGTCGCGGCCTCGCCGATCGGCCGCGTCGCGAGACGCGCGAGCAGGCGCGCCGTCGCCGGCGCGAGCGGTCGCACGATCTCGCCCGGCGGGACGCAGCGCCGGCACGCGAGCCCGCCCCGCTCGACGACGAGGAAGGCGCCGTCGCCGCGACCGAGATCCGCGCTGCAGCCCCGGCAGCGGTCGAGCGCGGGCTCGTACCCACTGGCCGCCAGCAGATGGAGCTCGAACGCCCGCAGCACGGGCTCGATCGCCACGCCGCCGTCGAGCAGCGCGAGCGTCTCGTGCAGGAGTCCGTAGACGTCGTGGCCCGACTCGCGCCCGACGGTCATGCGGTCGGTGACGTCGATGACGTAGCTGCCGGCGGCGAACCGATCGACGTCCTGCGAGAAGCTGCGCAGCGGCGCCAGCAGCTCGCACCGCACCAGGAAGACGAGATCGGCGTGCGGGCGCTGTTGGAAGACGGCCCGGACGTTGACGAACGGCTGCAGGGTGCCGCCGAAGCGCCGGCGCGAATGCTTGGCGCCCTTCGCGATGCCGGTGATCTTGCCGTGGCCCTGGGTCAGCAGCGTCGCGATGACGTCGAGCTCCCCATACGGGCGGGTTCGTAGCACGTAGGCCGGGCTCGCGATCTCGACTGACACGCTGGACGGCTCCAGTCGGCTACCACAACCTTGACTTTGCAGCCAACGGTGCCTACCAGCCCGACGCTGAGCGCCTCACCGAGGCGGCTCTCGGTCATGGACGAAGACGACATCCTACGGCGCCAAGCGACGCCCTCCGGCGCCGCGGGTCGCGACGCCACGGCCGAGCGGGTGGCGGAGCTCGAAGCCGAGCTCGCGGCCGCCCGGGAAGAGGCACGACAGAACCACGATCGCTGGGTGCGCGAGCGCGCCGACCTGGAGAACCAGAGGAAGCGGGCGGCGCGCGAGCGCCAGGACGCCACGCGGTTCGGGACTGAGGCCCTCATGCGGGACCTGCTGCCGGTCGTCGACAACCTCGAGCGGGCGATCGAGGCCGCCGGGGGTGCCGATGCCGCCGGCTCCCTCCGCCAAGGCGTCCAGCTGGTCCTCAAGGCGCTGTTGGACGCCCTGCAGCGTCACGGGGTCGAGCGCCTGACGGCCGAGGGCGCGCCCTTCGACCCGACCCAGCACGAGGCCGTCGCCCACGTCGAGAGCGCCACGCACCCCGCCGGCCAGATCCTCCAGCAGCATCAGGCCGGATATCGCCTGCACGATCGGCTGCTTAGGCCGGCGCTCGTGACCGTCTCGAAAGGCACGCCCGGGTCGTTGAACCTTGCCAACGACGGGGGCGGTGATTAACAGCGCACCCTAAGGAGAATCCTGAGAATGCCGAAGGTCATCGGAATCGACCTGGGGACGACGAACTCGTGCGTCTCCATCATGGAAGGCGGGGACACCACCGTCATCACCAACGCGGAAGGGGCACGGATCACCCCCTCGGTGGTCGCCATCGCGGAGAGCGGTGAGCGGCTGGTCGGCCAGATCGCGCGACGTCAGGCCATCACGAATCCCGAGAACACCATCTTCGCCATCAAGCGGCTGATCGGGCGGCGCTACGACGACGCCGAGGTGCAGAAGGCCACGAAGGTCCTGCCCTACAAGATCGTCAAGGCCGACAACGGCGACGCGTGGGTCGAGATCCGGGGCAAGAAGTACAGCCCGGCCGAGGTCTCGGCGATGATCGTCCAGAAGATGAAGCAGACCGCCGAGGACTACCTCGGCGAGAAGGTGACCGAGGCCGTCATCACGGTCCCGGCCTATTTCAACGACGCCCAGCGCCAGGCGACGAAGGACGCCGGCCGCATCGCGGGCCTCGACGTGAAGCGCATCGTGAACGAGCCCACCGCGGCGGCGCTCGCCTACGGTCTCGACAAGAAGAAGGACGAGAAGATCGTCGTGTTCGACCTGGGCGGCGGCACGTTCGACGTGTCGATCCTCGAGATCGGTGACGGCGTCGTCGAGGTGAAGGCCACCAACGGCGACACGTTCCTCGGCGGCGAGGACTTCGACCAGCGCGTGATCGACTACCTGGCCGACGAGTTCAAGAAGGACCAGGGCATCGACCTGCGCAAGGACCGCATGGCCCTCCAGCGTCTGAAGGAAGCCGCGGAGAAGGCGAAGGCCGAGCTCTCGACGGTGACCGAGACGGACATCAATCTGCCGTTCGTGACCGCCGACCAGAGCGGTCCGAAGCACCTCAACATGAAGCTCACGCGGGCGAAGCTCGAAGCCCTGTGCGCCGACCTGCTCGATCGGCTCGAAGGTCCGTGCGTCACCGCGCTGAAGGACGCGAAGCTCACCACGCGCGAGATCGACGAAGTCGTCCTGGTCGGCGGCATGACCCGCATGCCGGCCGTGCAGGCGCGCGTGAAGAAGCTCTTCAACAAGGAGCCGCACAAGGGCGTGAACCCCGACGAGGTCGTCGCGATCGGCGCCGCCGTGCAGGGCGCCGTGCTCTCCGGCGACGTGAAGGACGTGCTGCTCCTCGACGTGACGCCGCTCTCGCTCGGCATCGAGACGCTGGGCGGAGTGTTCACGAAGCTCATCGACAAGAACACGACCATTCCCACCCGCAAGAGCCAGGTCTTTTCCACCGCGGGCGACAACCAGTCCGCCGTCACCATCCGCGTCTTCCAGGGCGAGCGCGAGATGGCGGGCGACAACAAGCTCCTCGGCCAGTTCGACCTGGTGGGCATCCCGCCGGCACCTCGCGGCGTGCCGCAGGTCGAGGTCACGTTCGACATCGACGCGAACGGCATCGTGCACGTCTCTGCGAAGGATCTCGGCACCGGCAAGGAGCAGTCGATCCAGATCACGGCGTCGAGCGGTCTCAGCAAGGAAGAGATCGACAAGATGGTGAAGGACGCCGCCTCGCACGCCGACGAGGACCGCAAGAAGCGCGAGACGATCGACGCACGCAACCAGCTCGACGGGCTGGTCTACCAAACCGAGAAGACGCTCGGCGAGCACGGCGCGTCGCTCGACCCGACGGCGAAGGGCGAGATCGACTCCGCCCTGGCCGAGGCCAAGAAGGCGCTCGAGTCCGAGGATGCGTCGGCCATCAAGGCCGCGGCCGACACCCTCGCGCGGGCTTCGCACAAGCTGGCCGAGGCGATGTACAGCAAGGCGACCAAGCCGGACGGCGGCGGCGCGACCGACGGCGCGGGACCGAGCGGCGGCGCCAAGAGCAAGGACGACGTCGTCGAGGCGGAGTTCGAGGAAGTGAAGGAATAAAGGGTCCGTCGCTTGCGACGGACGTGCGAGTGCGAGAGTAGGGGCCTTCATCGCGCGGGCGGTGAGGGCCCTTCGGTCTTCCGATGAAACGCGACTACTACGAGGTGCTCGGCGTCTCACGGACGGCCGACGACGAGGCGCTGAAGAAGGCGTACCGGAAGCTCGCTCTCAAGTATCACCCCGACAAGAACCCCGACGGTGGTCGCGAGACCGAGGAGCGCTTCAAGGAGCTGAACGAGGCCTACCAGATCCTCTGCGACCCCCAGCGTCGCACCCAGTACGACCGCTTCGGGCACGCCGCGTTCGAGCAGGGCGGCGGCATGGGCTTCGACTTCGGCGCCGGGTTCGACGACATCATCGGCGATCTCTTCGGCGACTTCTTCGGGACGGGCCGGGGACGGTCCGGGCGCTCGCGGGCGCGCCGCGGCGCCGACCTGCAGTACCAGCTCACGATCTCGTTCGTCGAAGCCAGCCGCGGCTGCGAGAAGACGCTCTCGATCCCGCGCCTCACGCGCTGCGAGACGTGCGGGGGCCGCGGCGCCAAGCCCGGTACCACGCCGCAGACCTGCCCGCAGTGCAACGGCTCGGGCCAGATGCGCTTCCAGCAGGGCTTTTTCTCGATCGCGAAGACGTGCGGGAAGTGCGGCGGGCAGGGGCAGATCGTCACGAGCCCGTGTCCGTCCTGCGAGGGCGCCGGGGCGCGCCGGATGACGTACACCGTCAACGTGAAGATCCCCGCCGGCGTCGACCAGGGCTCGCGCCTGAAGCTGCGCGGCGAAGGCGAGGCCGGCGAGAGCGGCGGCCCGTCGGGCGACCTGTACGTGCTGCTCGACGTCGAAGAGCACCCCATCTTCACGCGCGACGGCAACGACCTCGTGTGCGAGGTCCCGATCAGCATCACGCAGGCGGCGCTCGGCACCGAGCTCGAGGTGCCGACCCTCGACGGGAGCGCCAAGGTGAAGGTGCCCGCCGGCACGCAGTCGGGCCACCCGTTCCGGCTGCGAGGCCGCGGGGTGCCGGACGTCGGGGGCTACGGAACCGGCGACCAGCTCGTCCGGGTCGTCGTCGAGACGCCGCGCAAGCTCACCGCGCGCCAGCGCGAGCTCCTGGAGGAGTTCGCGAAGCAAGCCGGCGAGGACGTTCACCCGCTGTCGAAGAGCTTCTTCGACAAGGTGAAGTCCATGCTCGGCTAGGCGCGAGCCGCCCGTGCCGCGGCGCCTCTCCGAGCTCGGCGAGCACGGCTGGATCGCGACGGTCGTGCGCCGGCTCGGACGCCCGCGCGGCGCCGTGCGGGTCGGACCCGGCGACGACGCGGCCGCGCTCCGGGTCGGCGGCGCGACGCTCCTCGTCACCACTGACAGCCTCGTCGACGGCGTGCACTTCCGCCGCGGATGGCTCGCGCCGCGTGCGCTCGGCGAGCGGGCGTTTCGCGTGAACGCGAGCGACCTCGCGGCGATGGGCGGACGACCGCTGGCGGCCGTCATGGCGCTCGAGGTTCCGCCCACGACGCCGGTGCGGACGCTCGACGGGATCGTCGCCGGCTTCGTCGCGGACGCGCGCCGGCACGGCGCCGATCTCGCCGGTGGCAACGTCACGCGCGGCGCCCGCCTCGCCGTCACCGTCACGCTGCTCGGGCGCGCCGGGCGCCGCATCGTCAGGCGAGCCGGCGCGCGCCCCGGCGACCTCGTCTGCGTGACCGGGGCGCTCGGAGCGACGGGGACGGCGGTGCACGCCCGGCGCGCGGGACGCACGGCGCCGCTGCCGCGCGTCCCCGATCGACTCGCCGCGGGCGGGCTGCTGGCGACGGTCGCGAGCGCGATGATCGACGTCTCCGACGGCCTTCTGCAGGACCTCGGGCACGTCTGCCGGGCGAGCCGCGTCGCGATGCGGATCGACGCGGCGCGGGTGCCGGTGGCGACCGCGTGCCGCCGCCGGTTCGGCAAGCGCGCCCCGATCGTCGCGGCGACGGCCGGCGAGGACTACGAGCTCGCCTTCACGCTCGCCCGCCGCCGCCTTCCGGCGCTCGCGCGGCGGCTGCGGCGCATCGGCTGTCGCGTGACGCCGATCGGCGTCGTCCTCGCGGGGCCGCCCGCGGTCGTGCTGGTCGACGCGCGGGGCGAGACGGTGCACCCACCGCGTCGAGGCTTCGACCACTTGCGACTTGCTGGACGCCGGTCTCGCGGCTAACCAGAGCGCATGGATCGGGAGCAGCTCGCGGATCTCCTCCGTGCGCTCGCCCGAGGCGAGCAGACGGTGGACGCCGCGCTGGACCGCCTGCGCGCACTCCCGTTCGAAGATCTCGGCTTCGCGCGTCTCGACCATCATCGCAGCCTGCGCAACGGCTTCGGTGAGGTCGTCTTCGGCGCCGGCAAGACGGCGGAGCAGATCGTCGCGATCGCCGATCGGCTCGCGACGGCCGCCGGCAACGTTCTGGTGACCCGCCTCGACGCCGACGCCGCGGCAGCGCTCGGCCGCGCCGTGCCGGGCTTCCGCTACCACGACGTCGCGCGGCTCGCGATCCGACAGGTCCGGCCGGTGGAGCCGATCGGGACGGGCCCGCTCTTCGTGCTGAGCGCCGGCACCGCCGACCTCCCGGTGGCCGAGGAGGCAGCCCTCTCCGCCGAGTTCCTCGGCGCGCGCGTCGAGCGGCTGTACGACGTGGGGGTGGCGGGCATCCACCGGCTGCTCGCCGAGCACCAGCGCCTGTGGGAGGCCGCCGTCCTCGTCGTCGTCGCGGGGATGGAAGGCGCCCTGCCGAGCGTCGTGGGCGGCCTCGTCGATCGCCCGGTCATCGGCGTGCCGACCAGCGTCGGCTACGGCGCCAGCTTCGGGGGCATCGCGGCGCTCCTGGCGATGCTGAACTCCTGCGCCGCGGGCGTCACCATCGTCAACATCGACAACGGCTTCGGTGCCGCGGCCGCCGCGGTGCGGATCCTGCAGCGGTCCTCGTGATGGCCGAGATCACGAGCGGTCGCGCCCGGCGCCTCCTGTCGGTGGGCAGCCTCACGTCGGCCGTGGGCGGCAGCTACATCTGGCAGGCGCTCAAGCGGCCGTTCCAGTCCTCGGAGCGGGCGGACGAGGATCTCCTCGCCGTCCACATCCGCAACGCCGAGCGCATGGTGGCCGGCTCCACGGAGCTCCGCGGTGCGTTCATGAAGCTCGTGCAGATGCTCTCGATGCGCACGGATCTCTTTCCCGCCGAGGCGCTCGAACGTCTGGCCGTCGTCCAGTCGAGCGTCCCGCCGATGCCGTACGAGCGGGTGCGCGAGGTGCTGACGCGCGAGCTGGGATCGCCCCCTGAGAAGGCGTTCCGGCGCTTCGAGCGGGAGGCGTTCGCCGCGGCGTCGCTCGGGCAGGTGCATCGTGGGGAGCTCCACGACGGCACCGCCGTCGCGGTGAAGGTGCAGTACCCCGGCATCGCGGAGACGGTGACGCAGGACATCCGCAACGTGCGGGCCCTCGTGCGCGCGCTCACGACCGTCGTCCGGGACGTCATGCGGCAGGACTTCGACCGCGAAGAGGTGGTCGCCGAGCTGGAAGCGCGCCTGCGCGAGGAGCTCGACTACACACGCGAGGCGGCGAACATCGAACGCTTCCGGCGCCTGCTCGCGTCCGACCGCGAGGTGACGATCCCACGCGTGTATCCGGCGCTCAGCACGCGCTGCGTGCTGACGATGCAGTACCTCGAAGGCTACCCGCTGCAGGAGATCCTGGCGCCCGGCGTCGACCCCGCGCTGCGGCGCTGGGTGGCCGAGAAGCTCTTCCGCCTGCTCTGGCGTCAGGTGCTCGAGTTCGGGGTGCTGCACGGCGATCCGCATCCGGGCAACTACCTCGTGACGCACCACCCGAAGATCGCCCTGCTCGACTTCGGCTCCGTGCGCGTCTTCGAGCCGGAGATCCGCGCCGGCTACCTCCGGCTCGCGCGCGGCCTGCTGGCGCGCGACGACCGCGAGATCGCGGCCGCCTGCGTCGCCCTCGGCTTTGCGAAGGACGATCCCGCGCCGGTCGTGCAGATGATGCACGTCGTGTGCGAGCCGCTCGAGCGCGACGAGCCGTTCGATCCCGCACAGTACGATCTCGTCGATCGGGGCATGCAGGTGACGCAGCTCGCCCTCGTGCATCGCATCTTCCACGCCCCCGGCCACCCGGTGCTGCTCCTGCGGGCGCTCGCGGGGCTCGACGGGTACTTGAAGCAGTGCGGGGCCGTGCTCAACTGGCACCGGATCTTCCGCGACGTCGTATCGGCCATTCCCGACACGGAAAGGACCTGCGCATGAAACGCCTGTTCGCGCTCTCCGCCATCGGCCGGGATCGCCCCGGCATCGTCGCCGACCTCGCCGAGCTCATCTACGAATGCGATTGCAACCTCGAGGACTCGCGCATGACGCTGCTCGGCTCCGAGTTCGCCGTGCTCCTGCTGCTCTCGGGGCAGGGCGACGAGGTCGAGCGACGTCTGTCGGCCGGCTGCAAGCGGCTCGAGTGGGAGAGGCGCCTCACGGTCTTCTTCCGGCCGGTCGAAGACGCCGTGATCCCCGCCGACGAGCTCCCGGGGACGCAGCTCGAATGCACGATCGCCGGAGTCGACAAAGCGGGCATCGTCGCGCGCGTCGCGCGGACGCTCGCGGGCCTTCGGGTGAACATCGAGGACCTGCACACGGAGCTCCGCCCGGAGCCCGGCTCGGGCACCCCGATCTACACGATGCGCATCCTGATGCGCGTCCCGCCCGGCCTCGAGCCGCGGGTCCTGCGGACGCGACTCGAGCAGGATGCGGCCGCCCTCTGCGTGGACATCACGATCGCGCCGCCCGCCGGCGCGGCGTGAGCGTGCTACCAGGTGATCGTCGACGCGCCGCGGAGCCCCGCCGGCGTGAAGACGGCGTGTGGGATATCGGGGTCGGAGCGCCAGGTCAGGTCGAGACGCGTCGTCGTCCGGTCGAGCGTCCCCTCGACCGTCGTGCGGCCCGGTCGCTGGTGGCCGTCGACGCTCTGGAAGTCCTCGTTGCGACCGAACGCCGCCAGGTTGCTGATCGAGCGCTCGTAGTACTTCGTGCGAAGGATCGTGTGGTCGGCCGGATCGATCGTCAGCACGATGAGCGCCCATGCCGACGGAAGGCCAGGCGCGCCGGTGACGACGGTCCCGGTCGGCCCCTCGTCGCTCACCTGGGGGATCTTGAGCAAGCCCGGCGTGAAGACGGCGAGATCCTCGAAGAGGACGTCCGAGCCGGCCAGGCGTGCGCCCGGCGCCGATCGGGCGACCCGGGCGCCCGTTCGCAGGATGACCTTGCCCGGTCGGACGAGCGCGCGCGTGCCGTCGCGCGTCTCGACGTATATGGTGCGCCCGCTACCGAGCATGACCACCTGCACGACCGTCGTGGCACCCCGATCCTGCCGCTCGAGCCTGACGTCGGCCCGCGCCGGCGACGGGAAGCGCGCGTTGCGCGCCACCAGATCGAGCAGAACCGGCAGCGGCTCGGCGCGGACGGGCGTCGCGGCCACGAGCGCGATAAGCGCGGCGATGCGGGCGCGCGGCGTCATCGGGCGATCATCGCGGCTCGCGGCCGAGTGTCAAGGGTTGCGTGAGATGCGGGGAGCGAGGCGGTCGTGAGAGAGGGCACGTGGCTCGTCTGGGCGCTCGCCATCGTGGCGGCGCTCGAAACGGGGTGGCTCGCCTACCCGACGGTCCGGCGCGTCGTACTGTCCCTCGAGGAGACGCCGGCGAGCCGGGGGCACCGCCTCGCGGCCGAGCTCGGCTGCTTCGCGTGCCACGGCCCCGAAGGCGGCGGCGGCACCAAGAATCCCGGCAGCCAGGAGGGCGAGGTCCCGGCGTTCACCGAGCAGACGCAGATGATGTACGTGAAGACGCCCGACGACCTCCGCGAGTACATCCTCGACGGCGCCCCGAAGCGGCGACGCGAGGACCCCGACTATCGCGCCCGCATGGAAGCGGCGGCGCTCCGGATGCCGGCGTACCGCGGGCTCGTCTCCGGGTCGCAGGTGGAGGACCTGGTCGCGTACCTCCGTGCCACCTCGGGACAGATCCTCCCCGACGAGGCGAAGGCGACGCGCGGCGGCGAGCTGGCCCTGGAGTACCACTGCATGAACTGTCACGGCCCGTTCGGCGCGGGCGGCGTCTCGAACCCCGGGTCGTTCAAGGGCTACATCCCCGGCTTCTGGGGCGACGACTACGACGAGCTCGTGCGCAGCGACGACGAGCTGCACCAATGGATCGCCGACGGCGAGATCCCGCGCATCTCGCAGCATCCGATCGGCGGCTATTTCTTCCGGCGCCAGGCCGCGAAGATGCCCGCGTACGGGAAGCTGCTGCCGCCGGACGACATCGAAGCGCTCGAGGCGTACGTCGAGTGGATCCACGCCGGCGCGTGGAAGCCGAAGCTCAAGTGAGCCGGGGCCGGCGCGTCAGGGCAGGGCGCCGGCCTGGATCCACGCGAGGATCGTGTAGATCTCGGCGTCGGTGAGACACCGCTCGACCGGCGTCACGATGTCCGGGCATCCGTCGGGCATCCGGCGCGCGCCGACGCCGAACAGCCCCTTGGTGAGGAAGCTCTTCTTGATGCTGCCCGGCTTCACGCGCGCGAGCTTGGGTGAGCGGACCGCACGCTGGTTCACGAGCGCCGCCAGCGACTGCCCGTCCTCGAGCGAGAGGCTCGCCTGCGGGAGCTCTCCCGAGTGGCAGCCCGTGTAGGTGCACGTCGCGGTGAAGAGGGGTTGCACCGACGCGGCGAGCCCCGGGCGCGCCGGGTTGCAGACGAGCTTCAGCTTGTCCTTGTCCTTCTTGCCGCCCGCCACAGCCGTCGTTCGGACCGTCACCACGGCGGGCTTGAGCTTCGCCTGTGACGGCGCGATCGAGAGCCGGACGAGCCCGGGCGCGGTGCAGGTCTGGGCCGAGGGCGAGAGCTGACCGACGGCGGAGACGAAGGCGTCCGCGCCGGCGCCCTTCGCGACCGCCGTCGGCGTGGCGTCGAGCGGGGTCGCGGGACACGACCCGACGCCGACGTTCGTGCAGGCCGTGACCGCGAGCGTGCAGGTGCCGTCGATCGTTCCGTCCTGGTCGCAGGTCGGATCACCGTCGGTGCAGGCGACGGCGGAGCCGCCGACGCCCCCGAAGGCGAGGAAGCAGTCCGTCGCCGCCGGCCCGCCGCCGCCCGCGCACGCGGGCGGACACTGGGCCCGCACCGCAACGGGAGCGAGCGCGGCACAGAGCAGGGTGATGACGGCGACACGCATGCGAGCCTCGACCGGTGGTGGTCGAAAACCATCACGGAGGGGTGCGACGTTGTCAACCGAGGCGCGTCGCCACGCGCCGCACGCCGACGCCGGAGCGCCGGTGCCGCGTCAATCGACCTTGGCGACGTTTGCCGCCTGGAGCCCCTTGGGCCCCTGCGTCACCTCGAACGACACGCGCTGTCCCTGCTCGAGCGAGCGGAAGCCACTCCCGCCGATGGCGGAATAGTGCACGAAGACGTCTTCGCCCTCGTCAGTCGTGATGAAGCCGTAGCCTTTCTGACCGTTGAACCACTTCACCTTGCCCTGTGCCACGGGTCGCGTCTCCTTCCCAGGATGCCGTCGCTGCAACCCAGCGACCGCCGCGCTCCTAGCACAGCGGCTCCGCGCAAGGCAACAACAAATTGCGACGGCGCATGCGGACGGCGCGGTGAGTTGCAACGTCGACCTGCGTAGCCTAGGACGCCGGGCATGGCGGTGATGGTCGGGCGCGCCGCGGCGCCCGTCGCGCCGCGGCGGCGAGGCAAACAGCGGCGCGTCCGCGTTCGTCGACGGTCGTCGGCGCTCGATCGGATGGCGTACCTCGGCCTGCGCGCCGTGATGGGCGGTCTCGCCATGCTGCCGCTCGGCGTGGCGATGCGCGTGACCGAGGCAGTGGCGCTGGTCGCGTACGTGTGCGACCGGCCGCACCGCCGGGTCGGCATGCAGAACCTGGCGATCGCGTTCCCCGAGCGCTCCCTGGGCGAGCGCCGGCGGATCCTGCGGGTCTCGTTCCTGAATCTCGGGCGCATGGTGGCCGAGCTGGCGCACCTGCCGCACCTCACCGACGACGATCTGCGGCGGATGGTGGTCTTCGAGAACGAGGCGTGGTGGGCCGAGAACATCGCCGCGCCGCGCGAGACCGGCGGCCTCGTCCTGTCGGGGCACTTCGGCAACTGGGAGCTCCTCGTCTTCGCGCACGGCATGCGCGGCTATCCGGTCTCGATGGTGCATCGGGCGATCGCGAACCCGCTCGTCGACCGGTGGCTCAATGCCCTGCGGGCTCGTGCCGGCACGCGCCTCGTGCGCAAGCGTCACGCGGCGGGCGGGGTGCTGAAGGCCCTCCACGACCGCGAGCTCCTGGTCCTGCCGTTCGACCAGAATTCGACGCGCGGGCTCGGCGTGTTCGTCGACTTCTTCGGGCTCCCCGCCAGCACGAACTCCGGCATGGCCCGCCTCTCCCTACGCAGCGGCGCCCCCGCCGTCCCGGTGTTCATCGTGCGGGAGGGGCGGGGCGCCCGCCATCGCGTGCACGTCTTGCCCCTCATGTATGCGGAGCGTAGTGGTGATCTCGAAAAGGACGTGCGGATCAACACACAACGGTACTCCGACGTGTTCGAGAGCATGGTGCGCCGCTACCCGGAGCAATGGTTCTGGGTGCACAAGCGGTGGAAGACCCGCCCCGCGGGCGAGCCGAAGCTGTACTGACGATGCCGACCAAGCGACGAAGCACTCCCGCTCCGAAGCCGTCTCCTGCGAAGGGGGGCGAGAGCGTGCGCGCGCTCGAGCGCCGCGTGAAGCGGCTGGAGGCCGCGCTCGCCGCCGAACGTGTCCGCCACGCGAAGCAGCTCGAGGGCGTACGGCGCGCGGCCAATCGCCGGCTCGCCGCGATGGTGCAGGAGATCGCCAGCCTGCGACACCACGAGGCGCGGGCCGAGGCGCTCGCGCGCATGCTCGCCGAGCGCGAGGCGGGGGCGAAGGACACGACCGATGGACAAGATCCGGGTCGTCCTGGTTGACGATCACACCGTCGTCCGCCAGGGCCTGCGGCGGATCCTCGAATCGGACGACGAGATCGAGATCGTCGGCGAGGCGGGCGACGGGCGCACGGCGATCGACCTCGCCCAGAAGCTGCGCCCGCACGTGGTCGTGATGGACGTGGCGATGCCCGAGCTGAACGGCATCGAGGCGACGCGCCAGATCATGAAGCGCGTCGAGGGCGTGAAGGTGCTCGTGCTCTCGATGCACGACGACGACGTCTACGTCCGCCAGGCGCTCAAGGCGGGCGCCCGCGGCTACCTGCTGAAGGACGCCGAGGACCTGGATCTCATCAAGGCGGTGAAGGCGATCCGCGGCGGCGGCTCGGTCTTCAGCCCGCCGGTCTCTCGTGTGGTTCTCTCGGGCTACCTGGGCGACCGGCCTGAGGGCGACGGCGAGGACAGCGTCGCGCAGCTGACGGATCGCGAGCGCGAGGTGCTGCAGCTCATCGCGGAGGGCCGGACCAACAAGGAGGTCGCGAGCGCTCTCTCGGTCTCGATCAACACGGTCGAGACACATCGCAAGCACATCATGGAGAAGCTCGATCTGCACAACACGGCGGAGCTCGTCCGGTTCGCGATCCGGAAGAAGATCGTGCACTAGGGCCTTCGTCGTTTCGAAGCCTGCGTGCGTGGGGACGGGAGCGGGGGCTCCGCTTCGATTCGGCGCGCCGACATGCGCGTCGTCACGACCGCTGCGGTACGTACGGCGCCTCATAGGCGCTTCGCCCCCGCTCCCGCCCCCACGCTACAGATCTCGGAACGCCGATCGCGCGGGCTCGATCCATCCCAGCCGCGGAGCGAGGGGGTCCGGCGTGTCGTGCGCTCTCGCGAAGCGGTGGGAGTGCGGGCGCGGGGGCGCCCGCACACGCATCCCTCGATCGAGATGCGCTCCTCGCTTGACCCCCTAGGTCAAGCGCTCTAATCGTCTGCTCGAAGTCGTGGGAAAATCGCCGTTGCAGCAGGCGCGCGAGGCGCCGGGGTCGACCAAGGCGCGCATCCTGGCGGCGGCGGAGGACGTGTTCGCGGCGCGCGGGTTCGAGGGCGCGGGGACGCGGGAGATCGCCGCCCGGGCGGGCGTCAACATCTCGAGCCTGCACTACCACTGGGCGTCCAAGGAGACGCTCTACGTCGCGGTCTTCCACGACATCTTCGAGCGCCTGCTGGATCTCCTGCGCGCCACGCTCGCCCGCCCCGACGACCAGCGCGATCGCGAGGTCGTCGTGTCGCGCGTCATGCGGGAGCTGGTCGCCTTCATGGCCGACCACCCGACGGTGCCAAAGCTCCTCGCCCGGCGCCTCCTCGAGACCGACGTCGACCTCGGCATCGACCGCGAGGTCCTCGTCCCGGCGTGGACCGCCTTCACCGAGCAGATGGGACGGACGGGACGGCGCATGTCCGATACCGAGTCGCGCCTGTTCATGCTGTCGGCGCACTCGGTGCTCCTCATCTACATGCTCGACAGCCCCTCCTATCAGAGCCTGCTCGGCGGGAGCGTGTTCCGCGCGCCGCTGCGCGAGCAGGTGGAACGCCACCTCGTGCGACTCGTCGAGGCACTGCTGGAACCCTGACACCATGAAAGCCCTCATCACCGCCTCGTTCGATCCCGCCGCGCTGGCGCGGCTGGCGCGCCACATGGACGTCGTCCACGAGGACTGGAAGGCACGCAACCACATCTACTTCGACGGCGCGGCCTTCGCGAAGCGGATCGCCGAGGTCGGCGCCGACGTGCTCATCATCGAGGCGGACCTCGTCCACTCCGAGGTCCTGGACACCTGCCCGCTCCAGATGATCGGCTGCTGTCGCGGCGATCCGGTGAACGTCGACGTCGCGCTCGCGACCGAGAAGGGCATCCCGGTGTTCCACACGCCCGGGCGCAACGCCGACGCCGTCGCCGACCTGACGCTGGCGTTCATGCTGGCGCTGACGCGCCGCCTGCCGGCGATGTGGGCGACGTACTGGGGCGGCGGTGCGCGACAGGTCGAGCGCGCGAGCGATTTCCTCGAGCTGTACAAGAGCTTCACGGGCGTCGAGCTCGGCGGGCTCACGGTGGGGCTCGTGGGCCTCGGCGCGGTCGGCCGCGAGGTGGCCGCGCGCCTCGCGCCGTTCAAAGCTCGCATCCTGGCCTACGACCCGTACGTGACGGCGCCACCCCCGGCTGTGACACTCGTCGGGCTCGACGAGCTCCTCGGGCAATCAGACGTCGTCTCGCTGCACGCACCGGTGACGCCGGAGACGACGGGGCTCGTCTCGCGCGAGCGGCTCGCGCTCATGAAGCCCACCGCCTATCTCGTCAACACGGCGCGGGCGGCGCTCACGGACGAGGACGCGCTCTACGAGATGCTGGCCGCCGGCCGGCTCGCCGGCGCGGCGCTCGACGTCCTCACCGTCGAGCCGCTGCAGCCCGGGAACCGGTTCCTCGCGCTACCCAACGCCATCGTCACGCCGCACATCGGCGGCGCCACGGTCGACGTCACGCGCCACCAGAGCGAGATCGTGGTCGACGCGATCGAGCGTCACCTGCGCGGCGAGCGCCCGCGCTGGGTCGCGAACCCCGCCGTGTACGAGCGTCGGAGCTGAGTCGCGCGTGGATTGCTTCGTCACGCTCGACGCGGGAACCGGCTCCGGGCGCTGCGTCGTCGTCGACGCCGGCGGGCGTGTCCTCGCCAAGGCCCACGAGCCGCTCACCTACGACGTGGTCATCGATCCGAGCTTTCCGATGGTGCGCGGGTTCGACCTCGACCCCGACCGTTTCTGGGGGGCGCTGGCGCGCTGCGCGCGTCGCGCGATGGCGGATCTCCCGCCGGGGGCGAGCGTGCGCGGCGTGATCGCGACGAGCCAGCGCGAGGGGTGCGTGTTCCTCGACCGCGACGGCCGGGTGCTCTATGCGGGGCCGAACCTCGACGCCCGTGCCGCGATGGAAGGGCTGGAGGCCGAGGGGCAGGTTCCGTCGGGCCGGCTGCACGCGATCACCGGGCACGCGCCGCCGTACATCTTTCCGCTGGCGCGCTACCTCTGGTTCCGCAAGCACCACGACGCGACGCGCATCGTGTCGCTGCTCATGCTGAACGACTGGATCACGTTCCTGCTCTCCGGCGAGCGCGTGGCCGAGGAGTCGAACGCCTGCGAGTCGATGCTCTACGACGTGACGGCGCGCGCGTGGTCCGACGAGCTGCTCGAGACCTTCGGCATTCCCTCGGCGATCCTTCCGGGCGTGTGCCCGACCGGCGCCGTGGCCGGACGCGTGACGGCCGACGCCGCGCGCGCGACCGGCATCCCGGTGGGCACGCCCGTCTTCGCAGGGGGCGCCGACACGGAGAGCGCGCTCCTCGGCAGCGGGGTCTTCGAGGTCGGCGCGACCGGTGCGGTGCTCGGCACGACGACGCCGGTGCAGAGCGTGACCGATCGCGCGGTCATCGATCCCGCCGGCAATCTCTGGACGAGCTGCCACGTGGTGCCCGGCCGCTGGGTGCTCGAATCGAACGGCGGCGACACCGGCGGATCGTACCGCTGGCTGCTCGAGCTGCTCTACGGCGCCGCCGACGCCGACGCCCACGCGCGCGCGGACGCCGCCGCCGCCGAAGTCGAAGACACGGGCCGCCACGTCTTCGCCCACATCGGCCCCGCCATCTTCAACCTGGCGGAGATGAATCCCTTCCAGCCCGCGGGGCTGCTCTTCCGCTTCCCGATGCTGCACATGGACCGCCCGACCCGCGGCGAGCTGTTGCGCGGGTTCTTCGAGAACGTCGCCTTCGCGATCCGTGGCAACTGCGAGCAGATCACGGCCGTCATCGGGCGTGACATCGATCGCCTGTGGGTGAGCGGCGGCATGACCCAGAGCCCGACCCTGCTCGGCATTCTGGCGGCGACGCTCGGGCGCCCGCTGCTCGTCGCGGAGGTGCCGGAGAGCGCCAGCGTCGGGTGCGCGATCCTCGCGGCCGTCGGCGCCGGCGTCCATGCCGACCTGCCGACCGCGGTCGCCGCCATGGTGCGGACCCGCACGGTGTCGCCCGACCCGTCGCGGACCGCGGTCCTGGACGACCGCTATCAGAAGTGGCGGGAGATCTACCGCACGCTGCGCGGCTGGAGTCTGTGAGGGCGGGCGCGTGATCCGCGGCGTGCTCTTCGATCTCGACGGGACGCTCGCCGATACCGAGCCGATCCAGTGGCAGGCGTATCGGCGCGCGTTGTTGCCCTTCGGCGTCGACGTCGGGGTCGACGAGTATCAGCGCGAGTGGATCGCGCGCGAGGGCGGCGCCGAGTACGCATGTCGCACCTACGGCCTGCCGATCGACGCCGCCGAGCTGCGCGCGCGCAAGAACGCACTCTACCGGGAGCTCATCGCGACCGGCGTCGCGGCGCGTCCCGGCGCGCGGGCCGCGCTCGAGCGCCTGCGGCCGGCGTATCGCCTGGGCCTCGCGACCAACACCGTCCGCACCGACGCCGACGTCGTGCTCGCGAGCGTGGGCGTGCGTGATCTCCTCGACGGGATCGTGGTGCGCGAGGACTACGCGCGTGCGAAGCCCGCGCCGGACGCGTATCTCGCCGCGGCACGCCGCCTCGGCCTCGCGCCGTCGGAGTGCGTCGTCGTGGAGGACGCCCTGCGCGGCGTCGAGGCTGGCCGCGACGCCGGGTGCCTCGTCATCGCGATTCCGAACGACCTCACGCGCGATCAGGACTTCCGCGACGCCGTGCGACGCCTCTCGGGGCTGGACGAGCTCACCGTCGATCTGTTGCAGGAGCTGTCACGCGCAGGCTAACCATGCCCGCCGTGCCGGCGCGGCCGATGATCGAGGTCGAGGACGTGACGAAGCGCTTCGGCGCGATCGACGCGGTCCGCGGCATCTCGTTCCGCGTCGCCGAGGGCGAGATCGTGGGCTTCCTCGGCCCCAACGGCGCCGGCAAGACGACCACCATGCGGATGCTCGCGGGCATCTTTCCGCCCACGAGCGGACGCGTGCGCGTGGCGGGACACGACGTGCTCGCCGCGTCGCTGCTCTCGCGCAAGGCGATCGGCTACTTCCCGGAGAACGCCCCGTACTATCCCGAGCTTCTCGTAACCGAGTATCTGCGCTTCGTCGCCCGCCTGAAGCGCCTGCCCCGCGCCCGGCGAGCGGCGGCGGTCGAGCATGCGCTGCACGCGTGCGCGCTCGAGAGCGTGGCGGGTCGGCGCGTGGGCACGCTGTCGAAGGGCTACCGCCAGCGCGTCGGGCTCGCGCAGGCGCTGCTCGGCGATCCGGCGGTCCTGATCCTGGACGAGCCCACCATCGGCCTCGATCCGGGGCAGGTGGTCGAGATCCGCGACCTCATCCGCGGCCTGCGCGGCACGCGCACGGTGCTCTTCTCGAGCCACATCCTCTCCGAGGTCGAGGCGCTCTGCGAGCGCGTGATCGTGATCGCGCGCGGGGCGCTCGTGGGCGAAGGCACGCCGGCCGAGCTCGCCAGGCGGCTCGGGAAGCGGCAGCGCGCGATCGTGCGCACCGACGGCGCCGGCGACGCCGTCCGGGCGACGCTGCGCGCGATGCCCGGTGTCGATCGCGTCGAGGAGCAGGACGGCGCGATCGTCGTCGAGTCGACGGGCGAGGACGATCTCGCCGGGAGCGTCGGCCGGGCGATGCAGCGCGGTGGGTGGGCCGTGCGCGAGCTCCGGCAGGAGACGCTCGACCTCGAGGACATCTTCCTCGAGCTCGTGCACGGGGGACGGGCGTGATCGTCCTCGCGATCGTGCGCAAGGAGCTGTCGCTCTACTTCTCGTCCTTCCTCTTCTACGCCCTCACGGCCGTGTTTCTCGCGCTGTCGGGCTACCTCTTCTACACGAACCTCGACTTCTACGTCCGGTTCGGCGGCATGAACCTGGCGCGCGGCCTGTGGCAGTACCAGCTCTTCGACATGCGCGAGCGGCTGCTCGTCCTGGTGCCGCTCCTCACCATGCGTCTGTTCGCCGAAGAGCGGCGGCTGGGCACGCTCGAGCTCCTGTGGACGTATCCGCTGCGCGACGGCGAGATCATCGCCGGCAAGTTCCTCGCCTGTCTCGCGATCGTGACGCTGATGCTCGCCGGCACGGTCACCTATCCGCTCTGGCTCTCGCGCCTCCAGCCTGTCGACGCCGGGCCGCTCGTCGCGGGCTACCTCGGCCTGTGGCTCCTGGCCGCCGCGTTCATCGCCTGCGGGCTCTTCCTGTCGGCGCTCACCGACAGCCAGCTCATCGCCGGCGCGTCGACCTACGGCGTCCTCCTGTTCTTCTGGATGATCACCTGGAACGAGGCCGCCGTCAGCGAGGGCAGCCTGCGGATCTTGAGGCCGTTCTCGCTCTTCGACCGCTTCGCGGTCTTCGCGCAGGGCGGCATCGACACCCGCGACGTGAGCTACCTCCTGTTCTTCACGGCCGCGTTCCTGTGCGCGACCTTCCTTGCGCTCGACTCGCGACGCTGGCGCGGGGTGCGCTCGTGACGGCGCGCGCCGGCTGGCAGTGGCTCCAGCTCGGGCTGCAGGTGGTCCTGCTGCTGCTCGGGCTCGGGCTCCTGCAGGTGGCGGCGGAGCGCACCAACCGTCGCGTGGACTTGACGCGCGCGCGCGACCTCTCGCTCTCGACCGTGACGCAGCAGGTGCTCGACGAACTTCAGGCGCCACTGCGGATCACCGCCTTCTACCGGCGGGGAAGCCGCGGGCCGCAGGCGGCGCTCCTCGCCCGCATGCGAGCCGCGAGCCCGCGCGTCGAGTACGAGCTTCTGGATCTCGACCGTTACCCCGAGCGCGCGCGCGTCTTCGGCATCTCGCAGTACGGTCGCGCCGCGCTCGAGTACGAAGGCCGACGCGCGGTCGTGACGACGCTGCCCGAGGAGCAGCTCGTGGGAGGCATCCTGCAGGTGCTGCGCGGGACACCGCGCCGCGTGCTGTTCACGTCGGGCCATGGCGAGCGGACGCCGACGGGCGAATCGGACGCCTACGCCCGCTTCGTCTCGGCGCTCGCCAACGAGAACTATCGCACCGAGGGCGTGTCGCTCGTCGGCGCCGACATCCCGAGCGACGTCGAGCTGGTCGTGGTCGCAGGGCCGCGCCACGATCTCCTCGAGGCCGAGGTCGATCGCCTGGCCGCCTACGTGAAGGGCGGCGGCGGGCTCCTCCTGCTGCTCGAGCCCGGGCGCCTGCCGAACCTGGGTGCGCTGCTCTCGAGCATGGGGATCGAGCTCCGCGACGACTTCATCGTCGACCACGAGCGCAGCATCATCGGCACCGACGGGCTCGCGGCCGTGGTCGAGCTCTTCAAGCGCGGGAATCCCATCTCCGAGCCGACCGGCAATCCCATTCAGAGCGGCGCCGTGCTGCCGTCGGCGCGCTCGGTGGACGTCGCCCACGAGGTCCCCGGCGTCGACGCGCAGGCGATCGCGCGCACGGCACCGACCGCGTGGGCGATGGCGGATCCCGAGCGCGCGCGCCGCGGCGAGGCGCCGAGCGAGGCCGCGCACGACGTTCCCGGCGGCGCGGCGGTGATGGTGATGGCCGAGGTCGGTGCGCCCGGGCCGGGCACGCGCCCGGGGCGCGTGGTCGTCGTGGGCGACGCCGACTTCGCGAGCGACGGCTACATCGACCTGCTCGGGAACCGCGACCTGGCGCTCAACGCCGTCGCGTGGGTGACCGAAGATCGCACGCTCGCCGGCGAGCGCACGACGCGCGTGGCCGAGGTCTTCCGCCCGCTCTCGCCGCTCGTTCTGACCGAGCGGCAGGCTCGCGGGCTCCTGCTCGGAACGACGGTGATCGAGCCCGGCCTCGTGCTCGTCGCGGGCGCCGTGCTGGTGGGCCTGCGCCGCCGGCGGGGCTAGCGATGCGGCGCACGCTCCTGCTGGTCGCGCTCGTGGTCGCGGGTGCGATCGCCGTCCTCGTGACGGAGCCGCCGCTCCGCCGCACGGGACAGGAGCTGGCGCGCGGTCCACGCGTCTTCCGCACCAGCCCCGGCGGCATCCGGGGCATCGAGCTGACGCTCGGCGGACGGCGTCTCGTCGCCGAGCGCACGCACGAGGGCTGGAGCTCGGGCGGCGCGCCGGTGGCGCCGTCTACGCGCGAGGCGCTGCACGAGCTCGCGGCCTATCTCGCGGGGCTGCGCGCGGTCGACGCCTTCCGGACGACGAGCTTCGCGGGGTTCGGCCTGGATCCGCCGAACGGGCTCCTCGTCCTGGCGACGCCGCGCGGGCCGCAGCGGCTCGCGCTCGGCTCGCTCAACGCCGCGGGCAGCACGCTCTACGCACGACGCGACGACGAGCAGCGCGTGCTGCAGATCGGCGTCTACTTCGCGTCGGTTCTCGAGCGCATGCTGCGACCGGCGCCGGGGGCGTGAACGCTACTGTCCCGAGATCGGGTAGTCGGGCTCGCCCACGCAGCGAGCGCAGCGACAGAGATCGCGCAGCTCGGAGACGAGGAGCAGCGTCTCGTGCCGATCGGCCCACCGGATGAAGATGCTCTGCCCGCCGAGTACGTCGACCAGCACCGGCTGCTCGGCTTGGGGCGAGACCTCGGATACCGGCTCCGCGACGCACGCGTCGCACGGGCAAGCCCGGCGCACGTTGCGATGCGGAAGGATGCTGTCATGGCCGTCGCCCCACTGGACGCCGAGGGCGTAGCGACCCACCTGCGTGAGCTTGTCGATGCGGAGCGCCTCCGGGGAGCGAGCGGCCACGGTTCAGCTAGGTAGAGGAGGGGCCGGCGCGCGGCAACCACCGGTCGACCACCCCGCGGGCTCGGTCGTGTGATTAGGTCAGTTGATTGACAAGCTCGTCGGGCCGGGAGTAGGGCACGATCCATGAAGATCACGGAGCTGGGCGACGCCGACGGACACATCATCGAGCCGGGCGATCTGTGGGCCGAGCGCATGCCGGCGGACCTGCGCGAGATGGCGCCGCGCTTCGGTCGCGACGAGCAGGGGGTATTCCGGCAGCACATCTACGGCATCGACATCGCGACGCTCGACACGATGCACGGCGGTATGCGGCCGCGCGACATGCTGCAGAACATGGGGCTCGCGGCGGCGATGGGCCAGGACCTGGCGCGCGTCTTCTCCGACGACGATCGCGAGCGCTACACGATGGTCGATGCACCCGAATGGACACGCGACGGCAAGAAGCGGCTCGCGTTCAACCTGGAGCACGGCGTCGGCCGCGCGGTGCTCTTTCCCACCTTCATGCTCGCGGGCGGCACCTTCCAGCCGCACATCGCGGCGGCGGCCTGCCAGGTCTACAACGACTGGATCCAGGACGACTACTGCAAGGGCTCGGGCGGGCGGCTGATCCCGGTCGCGGCGCTCCCGATCGTCGACGTCGACGCCTCGATCGCCGAGACGAAGCGGGTCGCCGAGCGCGGCTTTCCGGCCGTCTTCATCCGCACGAACCCCGTCTTGAAGAAGAAGTACTCGGACCGCAGCTTCGATCCGCTCTGGCAGACGATCCAGGACGCGGGCGTGAAGCTCGGCCTCCATCCGTTGCCCGTCTGGGATCAGGATGGCACGGCGCGCGGCTTCGCCTTGAAGGACATCATGGCGGCCTCGGCGCTCGGCTTCCCGCTCGACATGATGCACACGCTCTACGACATGATGGCGGGCGGCGTCTTCGACCGCTTCCCCCAGATGCAGACGATGATCCTCGAAGCCGGCTGCGGCTGGATTCCGTCGATGTTCGAGCGTTTCGAGGAGCACATGGAGATGTTCGGGAAGGTGAAGGCGCCCGAGTGGAAGTCGAAGCCGATGGACATCTTCCTGCGCCAGATGATGGTCACGGTCGAGGCCTGCGAGGAGATCGACATCAAGATCGCGCTCCAGTTCCTGCCGGCCGATCACATCGCGCTCGCGTCGGACTGGCCGCACTACGACGGCACCCCCGATCTCCTCGCGGGGTTCGCCAAGGCGACGCACGGCCTCGCGGACGAGGACGTTCGCATGCTCGCGACCGGCACCCTCGAGCGCTGGTTTCCGTCTTGAGCGACGCGCCCGTCGCGTACGGTCTGGTCGCGAACGCCGCGGCTCGGCCCGAGCACCCGGCGCTGGTCTGTGGCGCCCGGCGGCTCACCTACGCCGCGCTCGATCGGCTCGCCAACCGCACGGCGCACGTGCTCGCGGGCCGGGGAGTCGCCGCGGGCGGACGCGTCGCCCTGATGCTGCCGAACGGTGTCGAGTTCTTCGCCGTGACGAACGCCGCGGCGAAGCTCGGCGCGCTCGCCGTCCCGATCAACTACCGCTGGCGTCGCGACGAGCTGGCGTACCTCTTCACCGACTCGGCGGCCGACGTGCTGGTCGTCGACGCGGCGTTCCTGGGCGAGGTCGAGCCGGCCCTCGCAGCGGCGGGACGTCCCGCGCGCGACCGCGTGCTCGTCCTGGGCGAGGCCCCGGGCTGGGTGTCGTTCGACGCCGCGGTGGCGTCGGCGCCGGAGGCGGCGCCGCGCGGCGCGATCGCGCAGAGCGGCTACAACATCGTGATCTACACGTCGGGGACGACGGGGCGCCCGAAGGGCGTGCTCCATCCGTCGGTCGACCCGAAGCTCGGCTTCGAGGCGCAGAAGGGGCTCGTCGAGATGTGGGGATTCCGCCCCGACGACGTGCACCTCATGGTCGGGCCCGCGTACCACACGATGCCGAGCGCGTACGTGACGCAGCACCTGTTCATCGGCGCGACGTGCGTCCTGATGGAGAAGTTCGACGCCGAGGAGTGCTTGCGGCTCGTCGCGGCCGAGCGCGTCACCACGACCGCGATGGTGCCGGCGCACTTCATCCGCATCCTCGAGCTGCCCGGGGAGGTTCGGCGGCGCTACGATCTCTCGAGCCTCCGCAAGGTGCTGCACGCCGCGGCGCCGTGTCCGGCCGACGTGAAGCGCCGGATCATGGACGTCCTGCCGCCCGACGTCGTGTGGGAGTTCTACGGCGCGACCGAAGGGCCGGGCACGATCATCAGCCCGGGGGATTGGCGGCGAAAGCCGGGGAGCGTCGGGCGGCCGTGGCCGGGCGTCACGGTGAAGATCCTCGACGACGGCGGGCGCGAATGTCCGCCGAACGCCGTCGGCACGATCTACCTCTCCTCACGGGGCGGCCAGAAGTTCCGCTACCACAACGCGGAGGAGAAGACGGCGGCCGCCTTCCGCGGCGAGTTCTTCACGGTCGGCGACATGGGCTACCTCGACGCCGACGGCTACCTCTTCATCTCCGATCGTAAGCACGACATGGTGATCTCGGGCGGCGTCAACATCTACCCGCTGGAGGTCGAAAACGTGCTGGTCGCGCATCCCGACGTGGTCGACGTCGCCGTCGTCGGCGTACCCGACGCGCGCTGGGGGGAGGCGCTGGTCGCCGTCGTCGAGCGGCGCGCGGGATCGGGGCTCACGCCCGAGGGCCTGCAGGCGTGGAGCCGCGAGCGGATCGCCGACTACAAGGTGCCGCGCCGGATCGAGCTCGTCCCCGAGCTGCCGCGCGACCCGAACGGCAAGGTGCTGAAGCGCCTGCTGCGCGAGCAGCTCAGCCGAGCATGACGCCGCCACCGTCGACGACCAGGACCTGACCCGTCATCATGTCCGAGTCGTCGGAGGCGAGGAACACCGCGGTGCCGGTGAGGTCGTCCGGCTGCAGGGGCTTGCGCAGCGCGCTGAACATCACGAGCGACGAGAGGATCTGCTCGGGCACGACGCGCTTGGTCGCCTCGGACAGCGTCACGCCGGGCGCGATCGCGTTGACGTTGATGCCCCACGGTCCGAGGGCGCCGGCCATGTACTTCGTGAGCCCCGCCACGCCGTTCTTGGCGACGCTGTAGTGGAACGGGGGCATGGGCAGATCGGGATTCTCGGTGTCCACCATGCCGACGTTCGCGAGGTAGGCCGCGGTCGACGACTGGTGGATGATCTTCCCCTTGTGCTGGCGCTTCATGTGGCGCTCGACCGCGCGGCTCATGATCCAGACGCCCGTCAAGTTCACCGAGAGCACCTTGTTGAAGTACTCGAGCGTGTTCTGCGTGCGGTCGAGGTCGTAGTAGATCGCGGCGTTGTTGACCAGGATGTCGATCCGCCCGAGCTGTGCCATCACCTGGTCGGCGAGCGCCTTCGCGCTGGCTTCGCTGGACACGTCGACCTTGGCGGGGATCGCGCGCGGCCCGAGCGCCGTGCACTCCTTGGCGACGGCATCGGCGGCGTCCTCGCGGAGGTCGGCGACGACGACGTGCGCGCCCTCGCGCGCGAAGCGCAGCGCGTAGGCCTTGCCGATGCCCTGTGCCGCGCCGGTGATGATGGCCACCCGGTTTTCGAGCCGCATGCGCGGGCGGCCTAACACCGGGGCGCGCGGGCGGTCAACCGGGGCTTTTCTCTTCTCGTCGCGCCTCGCGCTCGATCTCGTCCTCGAGCTCCTCGATGGAGATTGTCTTGAAGCGCGTGAGCGGCGAGGGGATCGTCGGGATCGGCCATTCGATCCGGATCTCGCCGGAGTGGCTCACGTGGTGCGGATGCGGGGGCGGACCGTCCTGATACGCGGGATCGACGGCCGGATCGAGCGGCCGCAGACGGTAGAGCGAGCAGTTCGACATCATCGCAGCGCCCTCCTCAACGTCCGAAGTCGAGCGCACACTACTCCAATTCGCGGGTGGCGAACAGCCCCTTGACTCGAACCCGTCCCGCGGACGACACACCATGGCGGAGACCGCCATGCCCGACGCCTCGCGACCCTTCGCCGACGTCGTGAAGCAGCGCGAGGCGCCGCCCGCGCTGCCGATCGACCGCTACCTGGAGGAGATCGACGCGCTCGTCGCCGCGCACGACTACGTGAAGCAGGACAAGGTGACGCCCGCGATCGGCGCCGGCACGGCGTCGCGCGACGTCGTGCGGCGCGTCGCCCTCGAGTACTACTACCTCGGGAAGTGGATGACGCCGGAATTCCCGATCCTGATCGCGAACGCCCCTGACGCCTACAGCTTCACCATGGAGCACTCGACCCACTACCATCACTGGGCGCAAAACTTCGCCGACGAGGCCGGCTATCTGCGCGATCCGAACCACGTGCGGATGAAGGTCGAGTGGTGCCACCAGCTCGGCCTCGGCGACGACGAGATCGCGGCCTACACGCCGCTGCCCGAGACGATCGCGATGACGTGCACGATGCTGTTCTACATCCGCCGCTCGTACGAGGAGGGTCTGGCCGTGTTCGGCTACGCGGGCGAGCGCGTCGCGGCCGGGAGCGGGTACGCCCGAACCCTGCACGAGGGCCTCAAGACCCACTACGGGATGGTGGTCCGCAACTTCGAGGTGCACGCCTACGCCGAACCCGAGCACGGCGACAGGGCCTCGGACCTCTTCCGTCTGGTCGCGACCACGCGAGCGGTGCAGGACCGTTGCCGGGAGGCCATCCGCAACTTCCTGCTCACGGCCGAGTGCCGCGTGCGGGCGATGAACCGCTGGGTCGAGTGAATCCGGCGCGACGACGGACGCGGCGTCCGGGACGGCCGGCCGGCGCGAGCGGCGACCGGACGCGAGAACGCGTGCTCGCGGCGGCGGTCGAGACGTTCGCACGGACCGGGCTCGCGGGAACGTCGGTGCGCGACATCGCGCGCCAGGCGCGCATCCGCGTCTCGACCCTCTATCACTACTACCCGTCGAAGGAGGCCCTCTACCACGCGGTGCTCGAGCGCATGGCCGACCAGGTGCGCGAGATGGTCGTGGCCGCCCTGGGGCGCGGCCGCGACTTCAAGGAGACGGCAGCGTCGGCGATCAACCAGCTCTTCGACTTCTTCCTGCGCAACCGCGCCTACGTCCAGCTCGGCCACCGCATGGCGCTCGAAGGACGGCCGGGCACGCTCGCCGACGACCGCATCGCGGAGCGCTGGCTCGGCCTGCTCGAAGGGACGCTCCGCCCGCCGCAGGTGCGCGGCGAGGTGAAGAACGTCGACCCCGTCTTGCTGATGCTCTCGATCGACGCGCTCGTGCACTGGCACATCGTCGCCGACGACCTCTACAAGCGCATGCTCGGCAGGGGGCTCGACGACCCCGAGCTGGCCCGCCAGGTTCGGGAGCACGTGACGCAGGTGGCGCTCCGGACCCTCGGCCTCGATTGATCGGCCGCCGGTGCCGGAGAGCACCGGGCAGGGCGTAACCCCCGCGCGCCGGTCGGGTTCGACCCGCCCGAACCTGCGGGCCCGGCGTGGCGACGCGGGGCTCGCCGAACCGCGCTCCGGCGCGAGGAGGTCGATCATGATCCGCAGTACACTCTGGTACGGGTTGGGTTTCATGGCGGCGTTGGGGGGCAGCGCATTCGCGGGGACGGCTGCCGACGCCGACTTCGGCCGCACGGGGTGGTACGTGGGAGGCGGCGGCACGTATGCCGTCGAGAGCTTCGATCGCGGACAGGCGAGGGGGAGCATCGACGTCGGCAACGCGGCGGGTCTCCGCGTGCTCGGCGGATACCGCGCCCATCCGAACCTCGCGGCCGAGCTCGATGTCGACTACCTGCCCTCGTTCGGCGTCGACGTGGACGGCCACCGCGTCGGCCACGTCAGCGCCATCGCGTCGACCCTGAACGGCAAGGGCTACCTCACCACCGGCCGCGTGCAGCCGTACGGCGTCGCGGGCGTCGGCGCGCTCCATGCGGTCGCGTCGGATTCGCTCGGGCTCCGCACCAGCGACGCCACCGGGTTCCTCGCCCGCTTCGGTGGCGGCGTGGACGTGTACGCGACCTCGCACGTGGTCGTGAACCTGGAGAGCAGCTACGACCTGCCCACCGGCGACGTGTCCGACCTCCGCTTCGTCCCCATCACCCTGGGCGCCCAGTACCGCTTCTGAGCCTGGACCCCCCTCGTTCGGCGTAGAGACGGCGTGGGCTGCACTCCGGCAGCCCGCGCCGTCGCACGTTCGGGACCTTGACTCGGCCCGCCAGGGGATTACCTTCGGAATCGAGCAGTTGCTCTATTTCGAGAAAGGAGCGTGAGGTCCGTGCCGGTCGGCTTTCCTTCCTTCGAGACGCTGTCGCTGATCCTCGTCACGGGTTTGCTCGTGGTGTCGGTCGCGGCGATCCTGTTCGGTCACTTCCGCGGGCGCTGAAGCGGCGCCCCGGAGCGTTCCGGCGGCGACGCGGCGCGGGTTGACAGCCGCGGCGCCTTTTCGAGATACGACACGGCTGCGCGATTTCGTCGTGACGAACACCCCGACAGCGACCGTGTACCACGACGAAGACGCCGACCTGGCGGCGCT
>Ga0335084_10000695_pt1 | contig 29371 bp, 28 predicted proteins | sample Lox_Sample_44_FD_206721 | JGI IMG/M metagenome (GOLD analysis project Ga0335084, IMG submission 206721) | Soil microbial communities from Loxahatchee National Wildlife Refuge, Florida, United States - Lox_Sample_4.4 | ecosystem: Environmental > Terrestrial > Soil > Wetlands | place: USA... | reverse complement strand
ATTCCCTTCGAAGGCAAGACGCTGTACGGCGTATTGCGAAAGCCCGCCGCGGCCGGCCGCCTGCCCATCCTCGTCATGGCGCCGGGCCTGGACTCGACCAAGGAAGAGCTGCACGCCTACGAGGAGCCCTTCCTCGCCCGCGGCATCGCGATCCTCGCGATCGACGGACCGGGACAAGGCGAGGCCGAGTACGAGATCCCCATCTGCGGCGACTACGAGCGCGCTGCGCGCGCCGCCTGCGACTGGATCGAAAAGCGCGCCGACCTCGATTCCTCGAGGATCGCCATGTGGGGCGTCAGCCTCGGCGGCTACTACGCGCCGCGCGCCACCGCCTACGAGAAGCGCATCAAGGCCTGCATCGGCATCTCGGGCCCGTTCGAGTGGAAGGAGATCTGGGCAGCGCTCCCCGAGCTCACGCGCGAGGCTTTCCGCGTGCGCAGCCACTGTGCCACCGAAGCCGAGGCGCTCGCGAACGCGGCGACGCTGTCGATGAAGGACGCCGCGGCGAAAATCGCCTGTCCCATCTTCATCGTTACCGGACGGCAGGACCGGCTCGTCCCCGCCTCGCACGCCGAACGCCTGGCGAAGGCCGTCTCGGGCCCGGTAGAGTTGCTGATCGTCGAGGACGGCGGGCACAATGCCAACAACCGTCCCTACCGCTACCGCAGCCTGACGGCCGACTGGCTCGCGGGGCAATTGAAGCTGTCCAGGATTTGAAGGCCGAAAACAGGAGAGAGACCATGCTGAAGCGCTTTTGCTGGACCCTTGCCGCGGCGTCCCTCGTGTCGGCTGCCGCCGCTCAGACCTTTCCAAGCAGGACCGTGCACCTGGTATCGGGCGTCACGCCGGGGAGCGCCTCCGACACCATGGCGCGCATCCTCGCTGAAAAGCTGACGGTCAGCCTCGGTCAGCAGGTCATCGTCGAGAACTGGCTCGGCGCAGGAGGGCTCGTCGGCGCGTCCCGGGTCGCCAAGACGGACCCCGACGGCCACACCATCATGATCTACGCTTCGGCGTTCACGGTTTCGCCGCTGCTCACTCCGGGAGTACTCGATCCCAAGGACCTCACGCCCGTAGCGACAATCGCGACCATCCCCACGGTCCTGGTGGTCAAGGCCGACAAGGGCTACAAGACCGTGGCCGATCTCGTCGCTGCCGCCAAGGCGAAACCGGGCGCGATCATCGCGACTTCGGCAGGCATCGGAAGCGCGACCCATATGAACCTCGAGCGCTTCCGTATCGCCGCGGGGATCCAAGTGCTGCACGTGCCGCTGAAGGGCGCGCCTGAAGCGCTGACCGAGGTGCTGACCGGTCGCGCGGATTTCTACTTCGCACTCCCGTTCCAGGCCCGCGCCCAGGCCGGCAAGGTCCTCGCCCTCGCGGTCGGCTCGCCCAAGAGAAGCTCTCTCTTCCCGGACGTTCCCACCACGGTCGAGGCGGGATACCCGAACTCCGACTACAACTTCTGGGTCGGGGCGCTGATGCCTTCAAGGACTCCGCGCGAGATCGTGCAGCGTCTGCACCGCGAATTCAACGCCGCGGTAAACGCGCCCGACGTGCGCGAGCGCATCGTCAAGACCGGAGCCGATCCCCTGACGCTCACGCTCCCGGAATTCGAGGCGATGATCCGGGAGGAGTTCGAGGCGAACGCGAAGCTCATCAAAGCCGCCAATATCAAGGCTGAGTGAAGGCCGGCGCGCTAGGCTGCGACGCGCCCTCGTGGCATACTTCGCACTCCGCAAAGCAGTCCGAGGATAGGCGCAATGGCCAAACCGGGAAAGCATACCGAGCCGAAGATGGTCCGGCCCGACGACATCAATCCGCACCACAACTGGAAACGGCCGCTGCAGGCGCCGGGCCACACCCAGGTCGATTTCGAGGAGCGAGTCAATTTCCGCCGTCTGCACGAGTATCGCATCGCCCGCGTGCGCGCCGCGCTGTCGCAATCGGGGCTCGGGGCGCTGCTGTGCTTCGATCAGCACAACATCCGCTACACCACGAGCACAGTGATCGGCGAATGGGCGCGCGACAAGCTGACGCGCTATTCGCTCCTGACGGGCAACGGCGATCCCTACATCTGGGACTTCGGCAGCGCGGCCAAGCACCACCGGCTGTACGCGCCCTGGCTGCATACCGACCACTGCCGCGCCGGGATGCTGGGCATGCGCGGAGCGACCGGCGCGGATATCACCTACTTTCGCGACGGGGCGAAGGAGATCAAGGCCGTCCTCGACGCCGAAGGCGTGGGCAAAATGCCGCTCGGCGTCGACGTGGTCGAGCCGCCGATGCTGTTCGAGCTGCAGAAGCTCGGAATCGAGGTGCGCGACGGCCAGCAGGTGATGCTGATGGCGCGGGAGGTGAAGAACATCGACGAGCTTACGCTCCTCAACATGGCTTCTGCCATGGTCGACGGCGTCTACCAGGACATCGCCGAGGCCCTGAAACCCGGCGTCAAGGAGTCGCAGATCGTCGCGCTCGCGACCGCGCGGCTCTACGAGATGGGCTCGGACTGCGTGGAGGCGATCAACTCGATCTCCGGTGAACGCTGCTCCCCGCACCCGCACAACTTCACCGACCGGCTGATACGCCCGGGCGACCAGGCTTTCTTCGACGTCATCCAGTCGTTCATGGGCTACCGCACCTGCTACTACCGCACCTTCAGCGTCGGGCGCGCGACCGCGCCGCAGCGCACCGCCTACCGCAAGGCGCGCGAGTGGATGGACCGTGCGATCGAGCTCCTGAAGCCCGGGATGTCGAGCGACAAGATCGCGCGCGCTTTTCCCGAGGCGAAGGAAATCGGGTTTTCGAGCGAGATGGAGGCTTTCGGCCTGAATTTCTGCCACGGCCTGGGACTTGGGCTGCACGAGCGGCCGCTGATCTCGCGCGTCAATTCGCTGAAGGAGCCGATCGAGCTGAAGGCCGGGATGGTCTTCGCCGTGGAGACCTATTGCCCCGCGACCGACGGCATCTCGGCGGCCAGAATCGAAGAGGAAGTGATCCTCGGCCCCGACGGCGCGAAGATCATCTCGCTCTATCCGGCCGAAGAGCTGCCGATCGCCAACCCGTATTGAAAACCGGGGACAGACCACGTTTTCTCACACCGATGAAGAGGACGATTGCAGCTGCGAAAAAAAGCGTGGTCTGTCCCCGGTTTTCCTAACGAGAGATTCCAGAATATGAGCGTGACCCAGAAAGCCCACCCCGTGCAGCGCTCGGGGACATTGCCCGAAGCAACGCGGCTGCAGCTCTTTCGCCTGCAGGTCGAGATCCGCCACTGCGAGAAGCGCGCCTACGACCTTTTCCTGCAGAACCTGGTGAAGGGAACGAGTCACCTCGCGCTCGGCCAGGAGGCAGTCGCGGCCGGCTTTGCGGCGGCGATGAACAAGGACGACTACACCTTCTGCACCTACCGCGGCCATCACCATACGCTCGCGCGCGGCGCATCGATGCTCTCGGTGCTGGGCGAGCTGATGGGACGGCAATGTGGGTTGATGAAAGGCAAGGGCGGCTCGATGCACCTGACCAGCGTCGAGCACGGGGTGATGGGTTCCTACGCCATCGTCGGCGCGCACCTGCCGATCGCAGCCGGCGCCGCCTGGTCGGCGCAGTACCGCGGCACCAAGCAGGTCGCCGTCGCCTTCTTCGGCGACGGCGCGACCAACATCGGCGCGTTCCACGAGGCCCTCAATCTTGCTGCGGTATGGAAGCTGCCGGTGATCTTCTGCTGCGAGAACAACATGTACATGGAGTACACGCCGATCTCGGCGGTGACCGCGGTGAAGCATCCCGCGGCCGACCGCGCGGGAAGCTACGGCCTGGAGCGCCAGGTGATCGACGGCAACGACGCCGATATCGTATACAGCACGGCGAGCGACGCCATCGCCAAGGCGCGCTCGGGCGGCGGGCCCTCGCTCATCGAATGCCTCACTTACCGGCACAGCGGCCACTCGCGCGCCGACCCGGCGAAGTACCGGCCCAAGGAAGAGCTCGAGGAATGGCTGAAGCGCGATCCGGTGGCGCTCTACCGTCAACGGCTGCTCGCCGCGGGGGTCGCCGAGGCGAAGCTCGCGCAGGTCGAGGCCGAATCGATGGCCAAGCTCGAGCAGGCGACCGAGGCCGCCAAGGCCTCGCCCACGCCTGCGATCGAGTCGGCGATGACCGACGTATGGGCCGACGGAGGCAACGCATGGCGCAACTGAGCTATCGCGATGCCGTCGCCGCCGGCATCGCCCAGGAGATGAGGCGCGACGAGCGCGTGGTGCTGTTCGGCGAGGATACGGCCGCCGCGGGCGGCGTGTTCAAGACCACGGTAGGCCTGTTCGAGGAATTCGGGCCGAGGCGCGTGAAGGACACGCCGATCTCGGAGCTCGCCATCCTCGGCGCGGCAATGGGAGCGGCGATGACTGGCCTCAGGCCGGTCGCCGAGATCATGTTTTCGGATTTTCTCGCCTGCTGCTGGGACTACGTCGCGAACGAGATCGCCAAGACGCGCTACATGAGCGACGGTCAGATCACGATTCCGCTGGTGATCCGCACCGCGAACGGCGGGGGAGCGCGCTTCGGCGCCCAGCACTCGCAGAGCGTGGAGAACTGGGCGATGGCGATACCGGGCATCAAGGTGGTCGCGCCTTCCACGCCGGCGGACGCGAAAGGGCTGCTGGCCGCCGCGATCCGCGATCCGGACCCGGTGCTGTTCTTCGAGCACAAGAGCCTGCTCGCCGACAAGGGTGAGGTGCCCGAGGGCGAGTACGTCGAGCCGCTCGGAAAGGCTAAGGTGCTGCGCGAAGGCAAGGACGTCACCATCATCGCGCTCGCCGCGATGGTCCCGCGCGCGCTCAAGGCGGCCGAGGCGCTTGCCGCCGAGAGCGGGATCTCGGCGACGGTCATCGACGTGCGCTCGCTCGTGCCGCTCGACGCGCGCACGCTGCTCGAGCACTCGGCGCGCACCGGGCGCGTCTTCACCGTCGAGGAGAACCCGCGCCTGTGCGGCTGGGGCGCCGAGATCGCCTCGATCATCCAGGAGGAAGCCTTTAGCGCGCTCAAGGGACCGGTGGTCCGCATCACGACCCCGCACGTTCCGCTGCCGGCGTCCGACAGGCTCGAGGACGCGGTCATGCCCACGCCTGCCCGCATCGTCGCCGAAGTGAAGCGCGGACTGGGCCGCACCGCCTAGAGAACGGAGAGAAGCCATGGACGTGATCATGCCGCAGCTGGGCGAGACGGTGACCGAGGGAACGGTCGCCAACTGGTACAAGAAGGTCGGCGACACCGTCAAGGCGGACGAGCCGCTCTTCGACGTGGAGACCGACAAGGTCACGACCGAGATCCCCTCGATCGCCAGCGGCGTGCTCAAGGCGATCCTGGTCGAGCCTGGCAAGACGGTGCCGGTGGGCACGGTGCTCGCTGTGATCGAGTAGACGAAGGAGAGTCGAGTTGAGCTCCGCGAAGGGCAAGAAGATCGGCTGGATCGGCGCCGGGCGCATGGGATTCGAGATGGCGAAGCGCCTCGCGAAGGGCGGCTGCGACATCGCGGTCTGGAACCGCACCCGCGCCAAGGCCGAGCCGCTCGCCAAGGACGGCGCGAAGATCGTCGACGCGCTCCCGGACCTCGCGGGCTGCGACATCGTTTTCTGCATGGTGTCGACCTACGACGACGTCAAGGAAGTGATCGCGGGCCCGAAGGGCCTGCTCTCGGGCCCGGGCAGGCCGCGCATGGTGGTCGAGTGCTCCTCCATCTCTCTCGAGGGCTCCGCGGATCTGCGCAAGATCCTGGCAGCCAAGGGCATCGAGCTGCTGTCGGCGCCCGTGTCGGGCAACGCCAAGGTGATCAAGGCGGGCAAGCTGACGTTCGTCGTGTCCGGGCCGAAAGCGGCATACGATGCCGCCGCGCCCTACCTCGCGATGATGGGACAGGGCTCCTCCTATGTCGGCGAGGGAGAACTTTCGCGCATCGTGAAGATCTGTCACAACGTGATGCTCGGGGTCGTCGCACAGTGCATGGCGGAGGTCACGGTGCTCGCCGAGAAGGCGGGCGTGCCGCGCCACGCCTTCCTCGACTTTCTCAACAAGAGCGTGATGGGATCGATGTTCACGCGCTACAAGACCCCGGCATTCGTCAACCTCGACTTCCATGTGACCTTCACCCCGTACCTGCTCCGCAAGGACCTCGACCTCGGACTCGAAGGCGGGCGCAGATTCGAGGTCCCGATGCCGCTCGCTTCGGCGACTCGCGACCTCGTTCAATCGATGATGGGCAGGGGCATGACCGAGGAGGATTTCTCGATGTTGCTGGTGCAACAGGCGCAGGCCTCGGGCCTCACGCTCAAGCCGGAGAACGTGGCGGTCGGGGACGGGCTTTCGTAATTTTTTTCACAGAGGAGCTCCAATGAAAACCATCATAAGAACAGTCCTTGCAGCGTTCACGGCGGCGGCCGCGGCGCAGGCTTTCGCGCAGGCCTACCCGAACAAGCCGGTGCACGCGATCATCTCGTTCACGCCCGGCAGCTCGACCGACATCGTCGGGCGCCTGGTGACCCAGAAGCTCTCGGAGATGTGGGGCCAGCCGGTGCTCGCGGAGAACCGCGCCGGCGCCGGCGGCTCCATCGGAACTGCGTTCGTCGCCAAGGCGCCCGCGGACGGCTATACGCTGCTCATCGATTCCAACGCGCACACGGTGACGCCGTCCATCTATGCGAAGCTGCCCTACGACACCCTGAAAGACTTCATCGACGTCGTGCCGCTCGCCTCGCAGCCCAACGTCCTCATCGTGAACGCGACCTCGTCGTACAAGACGCTGATGGACCTGGTCAACGCGGCGAAGGCGAAGCCCGGCGTGATCAACTGGGGCCACGCCGGCGTCGGCAGCGGTACTCACCTCAACACCGAGAAATTCGTCGCGGCGGCGAAGGTCAACGTCACGCAGATTCCGTTCAAGGGAACGCCCGAGGTGATCCAGGCGATGCTGAGCGGGTCGGTGGATTGCTACTGGGCGCCGATCTCGGCCGCGATCCCCCACATCAAGGGCGGCAGGGTTCGTCCGCTCGCGGTGAGCACGTCCAAGCGCAACAGCCAGCTGCCCGATGTTCCCACCACGGGCGAAGCGGGCGTGCAGGGCGCCGATGCGCCGCTGTGGTTCGGTGTCTGGGTAGCCGCCGGCACGCCGGCGAATATCGTCGCCAAGATCAATGCCGACACGCGCAAGGCGCTCGCCGATCCCGCAGTGCGCGACAGGCTGGCCAACCTGGGAAACGACCCCATGGACATGTCTTCCGAGGATTTCGCGAAGTTCGTGCGCAGCGAGATCGAGGAGTATGCGCGCGTGATCAAGGGCGCCGGCATCAAGCCGCAGTGATCCTCAAGGCACGCACCGTCGCTCCCGCGCGGGGGTGACGGTGAATTGACCGGGCTGCTGAGCGCAATCCATGGGCGACACGTATCCGGTGGTGAGAGTGGCGGCGGTGCAGGCCGCCTCGGTATTCCTCGATCGCGAGGGTTCGACCGAAAAGGCCTGTCGCCTGATCCGTGAGGCGGGCGGGCGGGGCGCGCGCGTGGTCGGTTTCCCCGAGGGCTATATACCGGCGCATCCGGTCTGGTATCACCACCATCCGGCGACGAGCGCCATCGCGAACGAGCTTGCCGTCGCGCTCTTCAAGAATTCCGTCGAAATCCCGGGCCCGGAGATCGACGCGCTCTGCGCAGCCGCGCGCGATGCGCACGCCTACGTCGTCGTGGGTGTCTGCGAAAAGCTGCCGCGCACGATCGGCACCATGTTCAACACCCAGGTCTACATCGGGCCCGATGGGACGCTTCTCGGCAAGCACCAGAAGCTCGTTCCCACGGTCGGCGAGCGCCTGGTGCATGCCGGCGGCTTCGGCGACACTTTCGGCGCGTTCCAGACGGAGTTCGGGCCGATGAGCGGCCTGATCTGCGGCGAAAACTCCAACCCGCTCGCCGTGTTCGCGCTTACCGCCGAGAGCACCCGCATTCACGTGATGAGCTGGCCGAATCACTTTCCGGCGAGCGGCGATCCGATGCGCAACCGCGTCGCGCTCGATTCGCAGGCGTTCGCGCAGATGAGCAAGGCCTTCGTGATCTCGGCCTGCGGGACGGTGGACGAGCCGATGATCCGCGCTCTCAGGGTCGGTCCGGAGGCGGAGAAATTCCTGCGCGATGTCGACTGCTGCGGCGGCAGCGTCATCGTCGCTCCCAACGGCCGAATCCTCGCCGGTCCGATGGGCGCAGAGGAAGGCATTCTCTACGCCGACTGCAATCTGGAGATCGGCGTGCTCGCCAAGTTGCGACACGATTTCGCGGGACATTACAACCGGCCGGACGTGTTCCAGGTCCACGTCAACCGCGCTGCGCCGCATATCTATACGGTCCATGGAGCGCGCGACGGCACGGCGCTCCCGGCCCCCGATCAGGAGCAATTGCCCGGTAGGCCCCCGGCGATTCCACAGGCAAGCGCCGACTGGCGCGCGATCGAGGCTCCGCTCGCGGAAGACCTGCCGGCAGACAAGACCAAGCACTAGCAGGGTGGGCGGCGGCCCAACGCTTGCAACTCTGGGCGCGAGAAGGCATCCTTTGAAGGACAGTGCCACCGGCCGACCAGGCCCGCGAGGAGACCCATGGCAAAACAAAGGATCAGCTACGTCCCGCTCGAGGAGATGGACGCGGAGATGCGCAAGGAGATGGAACGCTGCCAGCGCGAAGGCACGCCCCGCCCCGAGAGCTCGGCGATCCGCGCCCACGTCCCGGCATGCTTCTGGTTCTTCGCCAACTCCTGGCGTGACATCTTCAGGAATGGTGTGCTCGACCACGCCATCAAGGAACTTTGCCGCCTCTACGTTTCGCGCTCCGTCGAGTGCGAGTACTGCGGCAACCAGCGTTCGGTCAGGGCGACCACCAGCGGCGCGGTGATCGAGGACCAGGTCAGGGACTTGCTCGACTTCGAAAAGTCGGCTCGCTACGACGAACGGCAGAAAGCCGCCCTCGCTTACGCGGAGGCGATCACCTGGCACACGCCGACCGACGACGTTTTCTGGGAGCGCATGCACAGGCACTTCAGCGAAGCAGAGCTGGTCGAGCTCGGGTGCATGATCGGCCTGACCCTCGGTCAGCAGAGCTGGCTGCGGCTGCTCAACATCGATCACCACCAGGTTCTTGCCGGGACGTCCGCATCCATGGCGCCAGGCTTCGAGGACGCGCGCAAGCTCGCCGACACAAAGGCGTCGTCCGAGTACTGGGCGAAGTCCGCGAAGGCCCGCTCGACCGCTTAGTACAAAGCGGGCCGTGAGGTTCAGCGGCAAGAACTGCATGATCACCGGCGCGGCGGGCAATCTCGGCCGCGCGGTTGCGCAGGCGTTTGCTTCCGAAGGAGCCACGCTGATCCTGATGGACCATCACGAGGATCATCTGCGCTCGGCGTACGGCGACGAGGGCGCGGGCAAGCGCTTCGCTCTCGCCGATCTTCGCGACGCCCTATCCGTGGCGCGAGCGCTCCCGGCCGGAGACCGGATCGATATCCTGTGCAATATCGCCGGCGGATTCCGCATGGGGCAAGCCGTACACGAGACGAGCGACGACACCTGGGATCTGATGCTCGGGCTCAACGCGAAGTCGGTGATCAACTGCGTCCGCGCCGTGGTTCCCGGGATGCTCGCCGCCGGTCACGGCAAGATCGTCAACATCGCCGCCCTCGCGGGATTGTCGGGCAAGGCGAACATGGGCGCCTACAGCGCGTCGAAGAGCGCGGTCATGCGCCTGACCGAGAGCATGTCGGCCGAGTTGCGCGACAAGGGCATCAACGTGAACTGCATCCTGCCCAGCACCATCGACACGCCGCAGAACCGCGCGGACATGCCCAAGGCCGATCCGCGCCGCTGGGTGGCACCCGAGGCTCTCGCGGATGTCGTGCTGTTCCTCGCCTCGGACGCTGCGAGGGCGATTCACGGAGCCGCGATTCCCGTGAACGGCCTGGTCTGAGCTTTCCCGGCGGTGGGCTGATTTACAATAGCCGGCTTTCGAGCTCTCGAGACCAAAATGACTGAAGTCTTCATCTGCGACGCCGTTCGCACGCCCTTCGGACGCTATGCAGGGGCGCTATCCTCGATCCGCACCGACGACCTCGCTACCCTTCCGATCAAGGCGCTGATGGAGCGCAACCCCGCGGTCGATTGGGGCGCGGTCGACGACGTGATCTACGGGTGCGTGAACCAGGCCGGGGAGGACAACCGCAACGTCGCGCGCATGGCGCTGCTCCTGGCCGGATTGCCGGAGAAGGTGCCCGGCGCGACCGTGAACCGGCTGTGCGGGTCGAGCCTGGACGCCGTCGGCACAGCGGCGCGCGCCATCCGGTGCGGCGAGACACAGCTGATGATCGCGGGCGGGGTGGAGAGCATGTCGCGCGCACCCTTTGTCATCCCGAAGGCCGACAGCGCGTTCTCACGCGCGGCGAAGATCGAAGACACGACCATCGGCTGGCGTTTCGTCAACCCTGCGATGAAGGGAAAGTACGGCATCGATTCCATGCCCGAGACCGCCGAAAACGTCGCCGAGGAATTCAAGGTAGCGAGATCGGATCAGGACGCATTTGCGCTCCGCAGCCAGCAGCGGTGGGCCGCCGCACAGGCCCGCGGCTTCTACCGCGGCGAGGTGGTTCCGGTGTCGGTGGTGGGGAAGAAAGGCGCGGCCGTCACGGTCGACCGCGACGAGCATCCGCGCCCCGACGCGACGCTCGAAGGGCTCGCGAAACTGAAAGGCGTCGTGAAGCCCGAGGGCACGGTTACCGCGGGCAACGCCTCGGGCGTGAACGACGGCGCCTGCGCGGTGGTTCTTGCCTCCGAAGCGGCGGCGAGAAAGCACCAGCTCACGCCGCGCGCGCGCGTGGTCGGCATGGCCACGGCGGGCGTCGCGCCGCGCATCATGGGGGTCGGGCCCGCACCCGCGACACGCAAGGTCCTGGACAAGACCGGGCTCAAGCTCGCGCAGATGGAAGTCATCGAGCTGAACGAGGCGTTCGCGGCGCAGGCTCTTGCCGTAACGCGCGATCTCGGGCTGCCCGACGGCACGGAACACGTCAATCCCAACGGCGGCGCGATCGCCATCGGGCATCCCCTCGGCGCCTCGGGCGCACGCCTAGTGACGACGGCGATGTATCAGCTGCAGGCGATCAAGGGTCGCTACGCGCTGTGCACCATGTGCATAGGGGTAGGGCAGGGGATTGCCCTGGTACTCGAGCGGGTCTAGTGCGCGACGCTCTTTACGATGTAGCCGCCCGACTTCTCGTCGTGCTCGAGCTGCAGCATGTTGCGCGACGCCGCTTCGTCCAGCAGCTTGGAGAATGACGAGAAGCCGTAGTAGGACTCGTTGAAGCCTGGGTTGCGCCGCTTCAGCGCCTGCTTGACCATCGAGCCCCAGAGTTTTTCCTCGGCGCCGCGCTCGGCGATCAGGGCCTCGACCGTCTGCATGACGAGGTCCAGGGCCTCGTCGGTCTTGTCCTCCCCGTCCTTGGGCGTGCCCTCCGTCGAGCTCGGCTTGCTCTGCAGTCTCTTCCGCGGCGGGCGACGGGACGGCTTCTCGCGCACCAGGTCGTCGTAGAAGATGAACTCGTCGCAGTTCGCGACCAGGAGGTCGGAGCTCGAGTTCTTCACGCCGACGCCGATCACCGTCTTGTCATTCTCGCGAAGCTTGGAGACGAGCGGCGAAAAGTCGGAGTCGCCGCTGATGATGACGAAGGTGTCGACGTGCGACTTGGTGTAGCACAGGTCGAGCGCGTCGACCACCATGCGGATGTCGGCAGAATTCTTTCCTGACATGCGCACGTGCGGGATCTCGATCAGCTCGAAGGAGGCTTCGTGCATGTCGGCTTTGAAGTCCTTGTACCGCTCCCAGTCGCAGTAGGCCTTCTTGACGACGATGCTGCCTTTCAGGAGGAGGCGCTCGAGGACCTTAGTGATGTCGAACTTGGCGTATTTCGCGTCGCGCACACCCAGCGCAACGTTCTCGAAATCGCAGAATAGCGCCATATTGGCGGTATCGCCGGGTGCGGGCACAAGGACTCCTCAGACCACTGGGAGGGGCATTATCCCATTGTCCCGGGCAAATCAGGGTTGAACTCCGGGCGTTCTCGGCATAGCATCGACGTTTCCCCGGAGCGCAAGCATGCATACCGAAGTCCACGTCCACGGCACCGTCCTTCTGAGAAGCGGCGTCAGCCAAACCGAAATCGAAGTGGCCCTGCGGCCGTGGTTCGACTACGTCGACGTGGACGGGCTGGCGGACGCGCGCAGCGCCCACCAGGACGAGCCCGGCATCGTGTTCGACCGGCGCAGGCGCGCCCTGGATATCTGCTGGACCGGGTACGTCGGCCGCAATTTTCAGCACTCCCTCGAAGGGGCATTCGAGTCCCTATCCCCCTACTCCGAGGAGGCGGCGGCGGTCGAGGTGAGCTACTACCAGGAAGACGGGCAGGACGAGCACAGCTGGGTGTTCGTCGGCCCGACCCCGGATGCGATCCGCGAGATGCAGCGGCGGCGCATGATGGACGATCTCTCGGCGCTGCTCGCACGCCATTTCGGCGATGCCGAGATCGGCGAAGTGCACGCACTGGTGAACCAGCTCTTCGCGCGCCGCGCGGCTGAAGCGCCCCAGGACCGCACCCAGGTCCGCCCCGGCGGCGCGTCCGGAAAGAAGCACCTGCACTAGCTTGCGGTGCCGAAAGTGGCAATCCGCCTTTTCGAGGCGGGTCCGCAGTCCATTCAGTGGAAGTCCTTGATTTCCTAATGTATTACATGCAGTGTACGCTGTAAGATGTTCATTATATTATAGTTATTCCACATCAAGCTTATTCTAAGAAAGCCATCTTAAGTCCCTGTTGTAGTTAAAAATTTCGTCAGTTTCAGGCTTGACCACCCCTTCGGTTTCCTCTAGAGTGGTAAGAAGTAGGTTTTAGTGGGAAACCGTGGCGCTTCGCTTCGCCACCACGAGGGGGTTCATTGTTTCAAGGGGCGACAGAGCTGAGTCTCGACGCCAAGGGAAGGCTTGCCGTGCCGACCCGGCATCGCGACGCCTTGTTATCGGGAGGCCGCACCCTGATCCTCACCGCCCACCCCGATAGCTGCCTGCTTCTCTATCCGAGCGTTGCCTGGGAGCCGATCGGCGCCAAGGTCCAAGCGCTTTCCAGCTTCAACGAGCAGGCTCGCTGGTGGCAGCGGCTCCTCGTCGGCTTCGCCGAGGAGCTGGAACCCGATGGCCAGGGCCGAATCCTGATTTCGCCGGCATTGCGCAAGTTCGCCGGGCTGAAAAAAGACGTGATGCTGGTGGGACAGGGAAGTCACTTCGAGATCTGGGACATCGCCGCTTGGGACGAGCGGCTTTCCAGAGGTCTGACGCAAGTGGGCACTAACCCTCCCCCAGGGACCGAAAACTTCTCGCTGTGAACGCCGGTGCACACATCCCCGTCCTCCTTCATCCCGCGGTTGACGCGCTCGCAATCGAATCAAGGCCAGACGGCACCTTCGTGGATGCGACCTTCGGCAGGGGCGGCCACAGCCGTCTGATTCTGGAGCGGCTCGGTCCGAGCGGCCGGCTGATCGCGATCGACCGGGATCCCGAAGCGGTCGCGGCCGCCCGGGCGATCGAGGATCCGCGACTCACGCCGGCCCACGCGCGCTTCAGTGAGCTGCAGGCAACGCTCGTCGCCCTGCGCACCGGAGAGGCCGACGGGGTGCTCTTCGACCTGGGCGTGTCTTCGCCTCAGCTCGACGACCCGCAGCGCGGCTTCGGGTTTCGCGCGGACGGGCCCCTGGATATGCGCATGGACCCGAGCCGCGGCGAGGGAGCGGCGGAATGGCTGGAGCGGGCGGACGAGGCTGAGATCAGGGAGGTGATCAGCACCTATGGCGAAGAACGGTTTGCTAAACAGATTGCAAAGGCGATTGTTGCTGCTCGGCGAAGAGGGCCTATCAGGCGGACCGGGGAATTTGCCGCTGTCGTGGCTGCGGCCGTCAGGACGCGTGAACCGGGCCAGAACCCGGCGACGCGGACGTTTCAGGCTCTACGGATTCACGTCAATCAGGAGCTTGAGGAATTGTCGCTAGCACTGCCCCAGGCCCTCGCCGTCCTCAGGCACCTGGGACGCCTGGCGGTGATCAGCTTCCACTCGCTCGAAGACCGGATCGTAAAGAACTTCATGCGCGCCGGGGCGCGGCCGGCGCTTCCGGAGCGCCTGCCGGTCAGGGCGCGGGACATGCCCCCGCCCAAGCTGCGCATCGTCGGCCCTCCGCGGAGGCCGGGAGCCGAGGAAATCAGAGCCAACCCGCGCGCAAGAAGCGCCGTGCTGCGCGTCGCCGAGAAGCTCTCCTGAATTTGCGATGGTGCGCCTGAATCTGCTCCTACTCGTCGTGCTCGCTGCCTGCGCGCTCGGTCTGGTGACATCGCAGCACCGGGCGCGCACGATCTTCGCCGAGCTCGAGCAGGAGCAGGAACGTTCGCGTCAGCTCGGGGTCGAATATGGTCAGCTGCAGCTCGAAGCCAGCACGTGGGCGGTGCACGCACGCGTCGAACGCATCGCCAGCCGCCAGCTGCACATGCGTGTTCCAGAAGCGAAACGCCTCCAGATCGCACGACCGGAAGAGGCGGCGAGATGAACTTTGCCGCCAGTCCCGTTCTCGAGCTCACCCTGCCTGTCTGGCGCTCGCGTTTTCTGCTCTACGTTTTCGTTGCGGGCTTCGTGCTGCTCCTCGGCCGCGCCGTCTATCTGCAGGGCCTGAACAACGATTTCCTCCAGGCGAAAGGGGAGTCGCGGTACAGCCGCGTGATGGAAGTCCCGGCCAACCGTGGTCGCGTTCTCGACCGCAACGGTGAAGCGCTCGCCATCAGCACGCCGGTGAAGTCGATCTGGGCGATCCCGGGCGAGGCCCACCCCGGCGCGCGGCAGCTCGCACGGCTCGCCGCCTTGCTGGAGATGCCGCAGGCGGAAATCGGAAAGCGCCTCGCCGACACCGGCCGCGACTTCGTCTTCCTCAAGAGACAGATCTCGCCGGAAGTTGCCGAGCGCGTCGCAAGCCTGCACATCTCCGGCCTGTTCCAGAATCGCGAATACCGCCGCTATTACCCGAGCGGCGACGTCATGGCGCATGTGCTCGGTTTCACCGGAGCCGACGATATCGGGCAGGAGGGCGTCGAGCTTGCGTATCAGGACCGACTCGCCGGCAAGCCCGGCAGCCGCCGCGTGATCAAGGACCGGCTCGGCCAGACGGTCGAGGATATCGAGTCGATCAAGGCGGCGCAGGACGGAAAAGACCTCACGCTCGCCTTGGACGCCCGCATCCAGAACCTCGCCTTCAGCCAGCTAAAGGCCGCAGTGGCGCAAAACCGGGCGATGGCCGGTGGAGTCGTCGTCCTCGACATCGAGTCCGGCGAGGTGCTCGCTCTCGCGAACTTCCCGACGTACAACCCGAACAACCGCAGCAAGCTCGTCGGCACGCAGCTTCGCAACCGCGCGGTGACCGATACCTTCGAGCCGGGATCGACGCTCAAGCCCTTCACTATCGCGCTCGCGCTGGAAGCCGGGCGCGTGCGGCCCGAGTCCGTTATCCAGACTGCGCCCGGAACACTGAGCATCGGCGGCGCGACCATCCGCGACGCTCACGTGGAGCGTTCGCTCACGGTGGCGCAGGTCATCCAGAAATCTTCGAATGTCGGCGCCGCGAAGATCGCGCTCGGTCTTTCGCCGGAATCGATGTGGGAGATGTTCCGCGACGTGGGCTTCGGCTCGGCGCCCGGCCTCGGGTTTCCGGGAGAGGCCGCCGGCAAGGTCCGGCCCTATCGCAGCTGGCGGCCGATCGAGCAGGCGACGATGTCCTACGGACACGGTATCGCGGTCTCTCTGGTGCAGCTCGCGCGCGCCTACAGCGTGTTCGCCCGTGACGGAGAGCTGGTTCCGCTGTCGCTGGTCCGCGTGGATGCACCGCCCGTCGGTCGGCGCGTCATGGCGCCCAAGACCGCGGCAGCGGTTCGCGCGATGCTGGAGCTGGCGGTCAACCGCGACGGCACCGCACCGCGCGCGCAAATCGTGGGTTATCGCGTGGCCGGCAAGACGGGAACCGCTCACAAGCAGGAAAACGGTGCATATGCGGCCGACAAGTACGTCTCGTCATTCGTCGGCTTCGCGCCTGCGTCGCATCCGCGTCTCGTCGTCGCGGTGATGATCGACGAGCCTTCCACCGGCCGCTACTACGGTGGAACGGTCGCGGCGCCGGTGTTCGCCCAGATCATGGCGGGCGCGCTGCGCGCGCTCGATGTCGCACCCGACCGGCCGATGCAGCCGATCGAGCTGCCGCCCGAGGGCCAGGAAGTGAAGGAAAGCGTCTAGGTGTGCAGAATCACGTCAAACACATCCTGGAACTGCTCGCCGCGCAGGGAGCGCGCTTGACGGGCCTCGCCGCGGACAGCCGCAGCCTCGCAGCAGGGGAGGTCTTCGTGGCCTATCCGGGCTCGCGAAGCGACGGACGTGAATTCATCGCAGGGGCGATCGCTCGCGGCGCCGCTGCCGTTCTATGGGAGCGCGAGGGTTTCCGCTGGAACCCCGAGTGGCGCGTTCCCAATCTTCCGGTTGACGATTTGCGGGGCCTCGCCGGACACCTCGCCCATGAGGTCTACGGGCGGCCGTCCCAGACCCTGTGGACCATGGGTGTCACGGGGACCAACGGGAAGACCTCGTGCAGTCACTGGCTCGCGCAGGCGTGCAGCGCCTGCGGGGCACGCACCGCGCTGGTCGGAACCCTCGGCACCGGATTTCCCGGGGAGCTCGACGCCGGCGTCAACACCACGCCGGACGCGATCCTCCTCCACCGCTCGCTCGCGCGACTGCGCGACGCGGGGGCTCAAGGCGTGGCGATGGAGGTGACCTCGATCGGCCTGGATCAGGGCCGCGTCAACGGCGTCGCCTTTGGCGCGGCGCTGTTCACCAATCTCTCGCGCGATCACCTCGACTATCACGGCGACATGGAGAGCTACGCGCGCGCGAAGCAGAGGCTCTTCGAAACACCGGGGCTGAAGCACGCGGTTCTCAACCTCGACGACGTGCAGGGGGCGCGCCTAGCCCGCGTGCTCGCCGGGCGCGGTCTCAATCGCGCCGGCTACAGCTGCTTCGCGAGCGTCGCGGCCCGCGCGGGCCTCGAGCGCTACGCCGAGGCGCACGCGATCGAGGTGTCGGCCAAGGGAATCGCGTTCGACGTGAAGAGTTCCTGGGGCGACGCGCGCATCGAAAGTGCGCTGCTCGGGCGCTTCAACGTCTCCAATCTGCTGGGAGTCCTGACGACCATGCTCGTGTCAGGGGTGCCCTTCGAGCGCGCCGCCGCGTCCCTCGCTGACATGCGACCCGTCGCGGGCCGCATGCAGAAGCTGGGGGGCGGGGGAAAGCCGCTGGTCATCGTCGACTACGCGCACAGTCCCGACGCGCTGGAAAAGGCCCTGGTCACCCTGAAGGACGTCGCCCGGGCGAGCGGCGGGAAACTGGTCGCGGTATTCGGCTGCGGCGGCGACCGCGATCGCGGCAAGCGCGCGCTGATGGGTGCGGTCGCCTCGCGGCACGCCGACGCCATCGTCGTGACCAGCGACAATCCGCGGGGCGAGGACCCGGCCGCGATCATTGCCGAGATCACCGCCGCGATCCCGGGCGCGTACGAGGAGATCGCCGACCGGCGCGAGGCGATCGCCAGCGCGATTGCAGCGGCGGGCTCTTCCGATGTCGTGCTTCTCGCGGGCAAGGGCCACGAAACCTACCAGGAGGTCGCCGGCCGGCGGCTTCCCTTCTCGGACACGCTCGAGGCCGAGCGGGCGCTGGCGGGATGGAGCCGATGATGAGCCTGCGCGACGCCTCCGCAGCGATCGGCGCGAAGGCACTGGGAAGCGATGTCCGCTTCTTCACGGTGTCGACCGACAGCCGTACGCTCTCGCGTGGCGCCCTGTTCGTGGCCCTGAGAGGCGAGCGCTTCGACGGACATCGCTTCCTCGATGCCGCGAGAGAGGGCGGGGCTGCCGCCGCCCTGGTCGACGCAGAGTCGAAATCGACCGCGGCAAGCGCGCGCCTCCCCCTGCTCGTCGTCGGCGACACTCGGCTCGGCCTCGCTCGCCTGGCGGCGCACTGGCGCGCGCGCTTCGACATCCCGCTCGTCGCGGTAACCGGCTCCAACGGCAAGACCACCGTGAAGGAAATGATCGCGGCGATCCTGCGCGCGCACTTCGGGGAGACGCTGGTGCTCGCCACCGAGGGCAACCTCAACAACGACATCGGCCTGCCCCTGACGCTGCTCAAGTTGCGCGAGGATCACCGAGTCGCGGTGGTCGAGCTGGGGATGAATCATCCGGGCGAAACCGCGAGTCTCGCCGCCATCGCCAGCCCGACGGTGGCGCTCGTCAACAACGCCCAGCGCGAGCACCAGGAATTCATGAAGAACGTCGCCGAGGTCGCGCGCGAGCACGCGTCGGTGTTCGGCGCGCTGCGGCCCGGGGGCGTCGCGGTGATCAACGCCGACGACGAATTTGCCGACTACTGGCGCGGCATTCTCGCGGGGCGGCACCTGCGCGACTTTGGCATCGATCGCCCTGCCCAGGTGAGTGCACGCCACGAGCCTGCAACTTTCGGAAGCCGGATCCGCCTGAGCGCGCCCGAGGGCGAGGCGGCGGTCGATCTGCACGCGAGCGGCCGGCACAACGTCCTGAACGCCTGCGCCGCGGCCGCCAGCGCCCTCGCGGCGGGGGCGAGCCTGGGTGCGGTTGCGCGAGGTCTCGGGGCCTTCCGTCCGGTCGGCGGGCGCATGCAGCGGCTTGCCGCCAGCTCGGGCGCAAGGCTCATCGACGACAGCTACAACGCCAACCCCGATTCGGTGCGCGCCGCTATCGATGTCCTCGCGGCGGAGCCGGGAACGAAGCTCCTCCTGCTCGGAGACATGGGGGAGGTGGGCGAGCGCGGCGTGGCGTTCCACCAGGAGGTCGGCCGCTACGCGCGCGAGCGGGGCGTCGATCACCTCTACGCCCTCGGAGACCTCTCCATGGCGGCTGCCGAAGCCTTCGGAAAGGGCGCGCGGCATTTCGCTACCGTCGAAGAAATGATCGCGGCGGCGCGGAAAGAGGTCGTATCGAACACGACGGCGCTGGTGAAAGGGTCGCGGTTCATGCGCATGGAGCGCGTGGTGCAGGCCCTCGCCGCGGAGCCGCCGCAAGCAGGGGTGCACTGATGCTGCTCGCTCTCACGCAATGGCTCGCGCAGGACGTGCGCGCCTTCAACGTGTTCCAGTACATCACCTTGCGTGCGGTGCTCTCGACGCTCACTGCGCTGGCCATTTCCCTGCTGGCCGGGCCGCTGGTCATCCGCAAGCTCACCGCCTACAAGATCGGCCAGGCGGTGCGCAACGACGGCCCGCAGTCGCATCTCACCAAGGCGGGTACGCCGACCATGGGCGGCGCGCTGGTGCTGCTCTCGATTCTGACCGCGACGCTGCTCTGGGCGGACCTGTCCAATCGCTTCGTCTGGGCCGTGCTGGTGGTGACCTTCGGCTTCGGCGCGATCGGCTGGGTGGACGACTACCGCAAGGTGGTGAAGAACAATCCGAAGGGCCTCTCGGCGAAAGCCAAGTTCTTCTGGCAATCGCTGATCGGCATCCTCGCCGCGGTGTATCTCGCCTTCGCGGTGTCGGCGCCCGGCAGCGGGCAGATCGTCGAGTTGTTTTCCTCGTGGGTGGCGAACGGCTTCTCCATGACCCTGCCCCCGAAGGCCGACCTGATCGTGCCTTTCTTCAAGAACATCGCCTATCCGCTCGGCGCATTCGGCTTCATCCTGCTCAGCTATTTCGTCATCGTCGGCTCGTCGAACGCGGTCAATCTCACCGACGGCCTGGACGGGCTCGCGATCATGCCGGCGGTGATGGTCGCGGGCGGCCTCGCCGTGTTCGCCATGGTTACCGGCCGGGTGGACTACTCACGCTACCTGCTCTTCCCCTACATCCCGGGGGCTGCCGAGCTCACCGTGTTCTGTGGGGCGATGGTCGGCGCCGGCCTGGGCTTCCTCTGGTTCAACGCCTACCCGGCGGACGTGTTCATGGGCGACGTGGGCGCGCTCGCGCTGGGCGCGGCGCTGGGCACGGTCGCGGTGATCGTCCGGCAGGAGATCGTGCTCTTCATCATGGGCGGCGTGTTCGTCGCGGAAACGCTCTCGGTGATGCTCCAGGTTCTCTACTTCAAGTGGAGCGGCGGCAAGCGGATCTTCCGAATGGCGCCGCTGCACCATCACTACGAATTGTCGGGATGGAAGGAATCCCAGGTGGTGGTCCGCTTCTGGATCATCACCATGATGCTGGTGCTGTTCGGTCTTTCCACATTGAAGCTGCGGTGAATTTCGCGGGCAGAAAGGCGCTGGTGCTCGGCTTGGGCGACACGGGACTGTCGATGGCGGCGTGGCTGGTTCGCGGCGGGGCGAGCGTGCGGGTCGCGGACACGCGCGACTCGCCGCCCCGGCTCGCAGCGCTGCGGCGCTCGCTGCCGGGCGTTCCCGCGATCTGCGGCCCGTTCCGCGATGAGACCTTCGCCGGAGTCGACACGATCGCGATCAGCCCCGGCGTTCCGCTCGCCGAGCCGCAGGTACAGCGCGCCCTCGCCGCGGGGACGCGCGTGCTCGGCGATATCGAACTGTTCGCCCAGGCCGTCATCGGCCGGGGCGCGCGGATCATCGCCGTGACGGGCACCAACGGCAAGACCACGGTGACCTCGCTCGCCGGCTCGATGGCCAGGGCCGCGGGGAGCGACTGCGAAGTCGCCGGGAACATCGGCCCTGCGGTCCTGGATGCGCTGATGCGACGCGAGGACTCGGGCAAGACTCCCGACCTGTGGGTGCTCGAGCTCTCCAGCTTCCAGCTCGAGACCACGGCCTCGCTCGCCGCGAATGCTGCGACGGTGCTCAACATCAGCGAGGACCATCTCGACCGCTACCGCGGCGTCGACGCCTACGCAGCCGCCAAGGCGCGGATATTCGCGCGCGGCGGCGTGCAGGTGCTGAACCGCGACGACGCGCGCAGCCTCGGCATGGCGCTGCCCGGGCGAAAGACGATCACGTTCGGCCTGGATGCTCCGCGCCGCGAGGAGGACTGGGGGCTGCTCGAGCGCGGCGGCGAGCCCTGGCTCGCGCAAGGCAGGACCGCCCTTCTCGCGGTGCACGAGATGAAGCTTGCAGGATTGCACAACGCCGCCAACGCGCTCGCCGCGCTCGCGCTGTGCCGGGCCCTGGGCCTGCCGCTCGAGCCGCTTCTCGCCGCACTGCGCGAGTTCAAGGGCCTGCCACATCGCGTCGAGCCGGTCGGCGAGGCGCACGGCGTGCGCTGGTACGACGATTCCAAGGGTACCAACGTCGGCTCTACGGTGGCGGCCCTCGCCGGGCTCGCGCAGGGCGGCACGCGGGTGGTCCTCATCGCCGGAGGCGAGGGCAAGGGACAGGATTTCTCTCCGCTTCGGGGCGCGGTGGCGCGCTCCGCACGCGCTCTCATCCTCATCGGCCGCGACGCTCCTTTGATTGAAGCCGCGGTCGCCGGCGCGGACGTCCCGGTCCTGCGAGCGGAATCGATGGACCAGGCGGTGGCGCTCGCCGGCGAGGCGGCGCGCCCGGGTGACGCGGTGCTGCTCTCGCCCGCGTGCGCGAGCTTCGACATGTTCCGCAACTACAAGCATCGCGGCGAGGTGTTTCGCCTCGCGGTGGAAAGGAGGCTGGTTGCTGCGAAGCATTAGCCCCGGCCGCGCGTCCGCCGCCGAGTACGACAACGGCGTTCTCTGGGCGGCGTTGCTGCTGCTCACTCTCGGGGTGGTGATGGTGTACTCCTCCTCGATCGCCATCGCAGAGGCGAGCAGGTTTACGGGGGGCAGCTCCACCTACTTTCTGCAGCGGCACGTGCTCTTTCTGGCCGCGGGCACGGTCGCGGGAATGCTCGCCTTTCAGGTGCCGGTGCGCGTGTGGCAGCAGGCCGCGCCGTGGCTGTTCCTGCTCGGCGTGGTGCTGCTCGTCCTGCTCCTCGTTCCGGGGATGGGGCGAGAGGTCAACGGGGCGCGGCGCTGGCTCTCGTTCGGGTTCGGGGGCCTGCAGCCATCCGAATTCGTGAAGCTGTTCGTAGTCCTCTACGCCGCGGACTACACGGTGCGCAAGCTCGCGCTCATGCACAGCCTGAAGCGCGGCCTGCTTCCGATGTTCGCGGTGATGCTGGTGGTCGGGTGGCTCCTGCTGCGCGAGCCCGACTTCGGCGCCTTCGTGGTGGTCGCGGCGATCGCCACCGGGGTCCTTTTCCTCGGCGGCATGAACGGCACCTGGTTCGCGGGGTTGCTCCTGATGATGGCGGTGGGCTTCATCGGCCTGGTCCTGTCCTCGCCCTATCGCATGCAGCGCATCTTCGGGTTCATGGATCCGTGGTCCGATCCCTTCGGTCGCGGCTACCAGCTGTCGCACGCGCTCATCGCCTTCGGCCGCGGCGAGTGGTTCGGCGTGGGCCTGGGCGCGAGCGTCGAGAAGCTCCTCTACCTGCCCGAAGCGCACACCGACTTCCTGCTCGCGGTGATCGGCGAAGAACTGGGCTTTGCCGGCGTGCTCGCGGTGATCGCGCTCTTTTCGTGGCTGGTGCTGCGCGCCTTCGCCATCGGGCGCCAGGCCGTCGCGCTCGAACGTCCCTTCGCCGCCCTGGTCGCGCAGGGGATAGGCGTGTGGCTCGGCGTGCAGGCGTTCATCAACATGGGCGTGAACATGGGCGTGCTGCCGACCAAGGGTCTCACCCTTCCGCTCATGAGCTTCGGCGGAAGCGGGCTGCTCGCGAACTGCGTCGCGCTCGCCATCCTGCTGCGCATCGACTGGGAAAGCCGCCAGATCATGCGCGGAGCGCGCCCATGAACGTCCTCGAAGCGAACTCGCCGTGCCAAGAACCGTCATGATCGCGGCCGGCGGAACGGGCGGCCACGTGTTCCCCGGTCTCGCCGTCGCCGACACCCTGCGCGCGTCCGGATGGCGTGTGGTGTGGCTCGGCGCTGAGTCCGGGATGGAAGCGCCGCTGGTCGCGAGGCACGGCTACGAGATGGCCGCGGTGAAATTCTCCGGCGTGCGCGGCAAGGGCTTCCTCGCCTTCCTGCTCCTGCCGCTGAAGCTCCTGCTCGCCTTCTGGCAGAGCGCGCGCGCCATCCTCGCAAGGCGTCCCGACGTCGTGCTCGGCATGGGCGGCTACATGTCCTTCCCCGGGGGGATGATGGCGGCGCTGTTGGGCAGGCCGCTGGTGATCCACGAGCAGAACTCGGTGGCGGGGCTCGCCAACCGCGTGCTCGCCGGCGTCGCCGACCGGGTGCTGTGCGCTTTTCCCGGCGCCCTGAAGGGCGCGACTCACACCGGCAATCCGGTGCGCCCCGAGATCGCGGCGATCGCCCCGCCGGAAACGCGCTACGCGGGACGTTCCGGACCGCTGCGGATCCTGGTCGTCGGCGGAAGCCTCGGGGCCAAGGCTCTGAACGACGCCATGCCGCGCGCGCTCGCGCTGATTCCGCGCGAGTCCCGCCCGCACGTCACCCACCAGTCCGGCGTGCAGCACGCCGCTGCGCTCAAGGAGGCCTACGCGAGCGCTGGGGTGCAAGCGAGCACGCCCGCTTTCATCGACGATATGGCCGGAGCCTATTCCGCGGCTGACCTCGCCGTGTGCCGCGCCGGCGCAACCACGGTTGCGGAGCTCGCCGCCGCGGGCCTGCCGAGCGTGCTGATTCCCTTCCCGCACGCGGTGGACGACCACCAGACGACGAACGCACGCTTCCTCTCGGACGCGGGAGCCGCGGTCCTCGTTCCGCAGCGCGAGCTCACGCCCGAGCGCCTGGCGGAGCTCATCGCCGGTTTCGATCGCAAGCGCCTGCTCGAAATGGCCGCGCGCGCGCGATCGCTCGGCCGGCCCGAGGCGACCGCGGCCGTTGCGCGGACGTGCATGGAGCTCGCCCCGTGAAGCACAAGGTCAAGCGCATTCACTTTGTAGGCATAGGCGGCTCGGGTATGAGCGGCATCGCCGAGGTGCTCCTCAACCTCGGGTATCAGGTCAGCGGATCCGACCTCGCCGCGAATGCGGCGACCGATCGCCTCGCGTCGCTCGGAGCGAAGGTCACGCTGGGACACAGCGCCGACAGCGTCGCCTCGGCCGATGCCGTGGTGGTTTCTTCGGCGGTGGCGGCGAACAACGTCGAAGTGGTCGCGGCGCAGGCGAGGCGCGTTCCGGTGGTGCCGCGCGCACTGATGCTCGCCGAGCTCATGCGGCTCAAGCAGGGGATCGCTGTCGCGGGAACGCACGGCAAGACCACCACCACCAGCCTGATCGCGAGCGTGCTGGCCGAAGGCGGCCTCGATCCCACTTTCGTCATCGGCGGCCGTCTCGTCAGCGCCGCGTCCAACGCACGGCTCGGCGCCGGCGAATTCATCGTCGTCGAGGCCGACGAATCGGACGGCTCCTTTCTCCACTTGCAGCCCGTGGTGGCGGTCGTCACCAACATCGACGCCGACCACATGGAAACCTACCAGCACGACCTGACGCGATTGAAGCGCGCCTTCATCGGCTTCCTGCAGAACCTGCCCTTCTACGGAAGCGCGATCCTTTGCGCGGACGACGCCGGCGTCCGCGAGATCATGCCCGCGATCGCCAAGCCCATCGTCACCTACGGCCTGCGCGAGGATGCAATGGTACGGGGCGTCGACCTCGCAGCCGGCGAGCGCATGCGCTTCAAGGCGATCCGCGAGGGCGCGCCCGCCCTCGAGATCACCCTGAACCTTCCCGGACGGCACAACGTCCAGAACGCCCTCGCGGCGATCGCGGTTGCCACCGAGCTCGGCATCCCCGACGCGGCGATTCGCAAGGCTCTTGCCGAGTTCCGGGGCGTAGGCCGCCGCTTCCAGCGCTACGGCGAGGTGCCGCTCGCGCCGAACGGCAAGGCCCAGGGGAGCTTCACCCTGATCGACGATTACGGGCATCACCCCGCCGAGATGCGGGCGACCCTGGATGCCGCACGCGGCGCGTTCCCGGGCCGGCGCATCGTGCTCGCGTTTCAGCCCCATCGCTATACCCGCACCCGGGATCTCTTCGAGGACTTCGTGAAGGCGCTGTCGGCTGTAGACGCGCTGCTTCTCGCCGACGTCTATCCCGCGGGCGAGGCGCCGATCGTCGCGGCCGACGGACGCTCGCTCGCGCGGGCGATCCGCGTGGCGGGAAAGGTCGAGCCGGTGTTCGTCGAAAAGATCGCCGACATGCCCGAGGCGATACGCAAGCTGGCTCGCCCGGGCGACGTCGTCCTCACCATGGGCGCCGGGTCGATTGGAAGCGTGCCTGCCGCGCTCCTCAAGGGTGGCAGATGAACATGGCCGAACCGATCGCCAAGCCCGCCGCCGCCCTGCGCGGCATCCTGCGGTTGAACGAACCGATGGCGAGGCACGTGACTTGGCGTAGCGGGGGGATCGCCGCGCGCGCCTACTCACCCGCGGATTCCGCGGATCTGGCCGCGTTCCTCGCGACGCTTCCCGCGCGGGAGCCGGTGTACTTCGTCGGCTTGGGAAGCAATCTGCTGGTGCGTGACGGCGGCTACCGCGGCACCGTGATCCTGATGCACAAGTCGGGCGGGGCGATGCGCGTCGAAGGTGATCTGATTTTCGCCGAGGCCGGTACCGCTGCGCCCAAGGTGGCGCGGTTCGCGGCAATGCACGGACACGAAGGCGCGGAGTTCCTCGCGGGCATCCCCGGCACCGTCGGCGGCGCGCTGGCGATGAACGCCGGCTGCTATGGATCGGAGACCTGGGACGTCGTTGCCAAGGTCCTGACGATTTCGCGCGCGGGCAAGCTCATCGAGCGCAAGACCGACGAGTTCGAGATCGGCTATCGACGTGCGGAATTGCGCGGAGCCAAGCTCGGCGAAGACGAGTGGTTCGGCGCCGCCTGGTTCCGTTTCCCTCCCGGGGACGAGAAGCAAGCCCGGCGGCGCATCAAGGAGCTGCTCGCGCGCCGGCTCGCGACGCAGCCGCTCGAGCTGCCCAACGCCGGCTCGGTGTTCCGCAATCCTTCCGGTGATCACGCGGCGCGCCTGATCGAGGCGAGCGGCCTCAAGGGCCGCGAAATCGGCGGCGCGCGCATCTCCGAGAAGCATGCGAATTTCATCGTCAATCCGAAAGGCAAGGCGCGCGCCTCGGACATCGAAGGGCTGATCGGGCTTGCGCGCGACACGGTGAGACAGCGGTTCGGCGTCGAACTGGTGCCCGAAGTGAAAATCATCGGGGACGCCGCATGAGCCCGCGCGACTTCGGCAAGGTGGCGGTACTCATGGGTGGACGTTCCGCCGAGCGGGCCGTTTCGCTCAAGAGCGGCGAGCGGGTGCTCGCCGCGCTGAAAGCCAAGGGGGTGAACGCGCATGCCTTCGATCCGAAGGAGCGCGGAATCGGGGCGCTCGTCGAGGAGCGATTCGATCGCGCCTTCGTCATCCTGCACGGCCGCTGGGGCGAGGACGGCACGATCCAGGGCGCGCTCGAGCTGCTCGGTATCCCCTACACGGGGTCGGGCGTGCTCGCGAGCGCTCTCGCGATGGACAAGTGGCACGCGAAGCTCGTGTGGCAGTCGTGCGGCATCCCGACCCCGCGCTCCGAACTTCTCGCGCGCGGCAGCGACATGCAGGGCGTCGCCACGCGGCTCGGCCTGCCGCTGATGGTGAAGCCCGCCAACGAGGGCTCCTCGATCGGCATGACCAAGGTGAAGAACGCGAGCGAGCTTCCCGAGGCGTATGCCCTCGCCGCCAACTACGACGGCGTGGTGATCGCCGAGACCTTCGTTGAAGGCGTCGAGCTGACGGCGGGAATACTGGGGAACAAGCCGCTGCCGCTCATCAAGCTGGAGACGCCGCGGGAGTTCTACGACTACGAGGCGAAATACCAGGCGGACGACACGCGCTATCTCATTCCTTGCGGACTGCCGCCCGACGCCGAGCGCATCGTCCAGGACGAGGCCTTGTTCGCGTTCGAAGCTCTGGGCTGCAGCGGCTGGGGGCGCGTCGACCTGATGCTGGACCGCTCGGGCAAGCCCTACTTCCTCGAAGTGAATACCTCGCCGGGGATGACCGACCACTCGCTGGTGCCCATGGCCGCGCGCCATGCCGGGCTCTCGTTCGAGGACCTGTGCCTGCGCATTCTCGAATCGGCGCGGCTCGAGAAGGGAGGCGACCGTGTGGGATAACCCGCGCCTGGCCAACGCCGCCGCGGGCGTGCTCTGTGTCCTCGCTCTGGTTCTCCTCGCATACGCCGGCGGACGCGTCCTCCTCGAGTCACCGGCCTTTCTGCTCAAGACGATCGTCGTCGAGGGAGGCCTCGAGCGCGTCGAGCGCCGCGAAATCATCGGCGCCCTTCAGGGACGCCTGAGGGGCACGTTCTTCACGGTGGATCTGGAAGAGGTGCGATCTCTGTTCGAGGGCATTCCCTGGGTGCGCAGAGCCGAACTGCGGCGCAGATGGCCCGACTGTCTCGAGGTGCGCATCGAGGAGCAGGTCGCGCTGGGGCGCTGGGGCCAGGGCAAGAAGACGCAACTGGTCAACATGCAGGGCGAGCTGTTCCGCGGACAGAGCGACGAGTCGCTTCCGGTTCTCGCCGGACCTGCGGGTGCCGAGGGCGATGTCGCGCGCCGCTATCTCGCGTTCCGGGACTTGCTCGCTCCGCTCGCCCTCGAGCCCAGGCAGGTGCTCCTCTCATCGCGCATGGCCTGGCAGCTGAAGCTCTCCAACGGCCTGACGGTCCAGCTCGGACGCGACTCCGACAGGGACCGCGTCGAGGAGCGGCTTGCGCGCTTCGTGTCGGCGTTCCCGCAAACGCTGGCCCAGTCGCGGCAGCGCCTCGACTACGTCGACCTGCGCTACCCCAACGGATTCGCCTTGCGCGTAACCGAGCGGGCCACGGATACGCGCAGGCCCGAGCCCCTCAAGCCGCAGCACAGGCGAGCCTGACATGGCGAGGGAAAACAAGAATCTCATCGTCGCCCTGGATATCGGCACGTCCAAGGTGGTGGCGATCGTGGCCGAGCTCTTCCCCGACGGGCGCATGGACATCGTCGGCATGGGCGGGCACGAGTCCAAGGGCCTCAAGAAGGGCGTGGTCGTGAACATCGAGTCGACCGTGAACGCGATCCAGCGCACCCTCGAGGAAGCCGAGCTGATGGCCGACTGCAAGATCGAGCGCGTGTTCACCGGGATCGCCGGGAGCCACATCAAGAGCTTCAACTCCACCGGGATGGTGGCCATCAAGGACAAGGAGGTCACCCAGACCGACGTCGAACGCGCGATCGAAACGGCCCGCGCGATGCCGATTCCGACCGATCAGCAGGTGCTGCACATCCTCACCCAGGAATTCATCATCGACGGGCAGGACGGGGTGCGCGAGCCGCTCGGGATGAGCGGTGTGCGCCTCGAGGTGAAGGTGCACATCGTCACCGGCGCCGTGTCGGCCGCGCAGAACATCGTCAAGTGCGTGCGCCGCTGCGGCCTGGAGGTCAACGACCTGATCCTGCAGCCGCTCGCCTCCTCGCTCGCGGTCCTGACCGAGGACGAGAAGGAGCTGGGCGTGTGCCTGGTCGACATCGGAGGCGGCACCAGCGACATCGCGGTATTCCGCGAAGGCGCGATCCGCCACACCGCTGTGGTTCCGATCGCCGGGGACCAGATCACCAACGACATCGCCATGGCGCTGCGCACGCCCACCGCCGAGGCCGAGGAGCTCAAGGTGCGTCACGGCTGTGCGCTGAGGCAGCTCGCCGAGGCCGGACAGATGATCGAGGTGGCCGGCGTGGGCGACAGGCCGCCGCGGATGCTCTCGCGCCAGACGCTCGCCGAAGTCATCGAGCCGCGCGTCGAGGAGCTCTACTCCCTCATTCAGCAGGTGCTGCGCGATTCGGGCTACGAGGAACTGCTGTCCTCGGGAATCGTGCTCACGGGAGGCTCGGCGGTGATGCAGGGCATGGCCGAGCTCGGCGAGGAGATCTTCCACATGCCGGTGCGGCTCGGCATCCCGCGCTACAGCGGCTCGCTCGCGGACGTGATCCGCAGCCCGCGCTACGCCACCGCTGTGGGATTGCTGCTCGAGGGCGTGGTGCAGACCCAGCGCGGATTGACCGCGCGCCAGGGCGGATCGCTGCGGCAGGTCGGAAGGAGGATGCGCGAATGGTTCCAGCGGAATTTCTAGAGGCGTTTGCAGGCAGGTGTTTTTCACTTCACCCGGAAGGAGGTCAGCATGTTTGAAGTCGTCGAAAACGCATTGAGCGGCACCGTGATCAAGGTGATCGGTGTCGGCGGCGCCGGAGGCAAC
>Ga0335084_10000694_pt1 | contig 29377 bp, 22 predicted proteins | sample Lox_Sample_44_FD_206721 | JGI IMG/M metagenome (GOLD analysis project Ga0335084, IMG submission 206721) | Soil microbial communities from Loxahatchee National Wildlife Refuge, Florida, United States - Lox_Sample_4.4 | ecosystem: Environmental > Terrestrial > Soil > Wetlands | place: USA... | reverse complement strand
GGTGAACTACGTCGGCGAGCTCGGCTGGGAGCTGCACATTCCGGTCGAGCACCTGTTGTCGGTCTACGACCTGATCTGGGAGGCCGGCGAGCCGCTCGGCATCAGCGACTACGGCCTGTACGCGATGGACAGTCTGCGCCTCGAGAAATGCTACCGCTCATGGAAGGCGGATCTGACGACCGAGTACACGCCGTACATGGCCTCGCTCGATCGCTTCGTGAAGCTCGATAAGCCGGGCGGCTTCATCGGCGCGGAGGCGCTGCGCCGCGAGGCGGCCGTGGGGCCGCGCGAGCGCTTCGTGCCGCTCATCGTCGATGCCGGCGATGCGGATGCCGCGGCCGTGTCGATCGTCTACGACGGCGCGGCGGTCGTCGGCCTCGTGACCTCGGGCGGCTTCGGCTACCGGATCCAGAAGAGCATCGCGCTCGCCTACGTGCGCGCCGATCGCGCGGTCCCCGGGACGGTGCTCGCGGTCGAGATACTCGGCGAGCGGCGCCGCGCGGTCGTCGGCAGCGAGCCGCTCTACGATCCCCAGAACCTGCGTCTGCGGGGCTGAGGTGCCGGGTGCGCCACGCGCCCGTCAGTGGGCCGTCTTGATCCGCGTCCAGATGCGGGTGCGGATCCGCTCCGTCGCCGCGCCGACCTCGCTGGTCAGGTAGAGGCGCTTCGTGATCTCCGGCGTCGGGTAGAGCGTCGGGTCGCCGAGGATCGCCGGGTCGACGAAGCGGCTCGCCTCGAGGTTCTCGTTGCCGTAGTGCGTCTCGTTGGTGATCTTTGCGATCACTTCGGGCCGCAGCAGGAAGTTCAGGAACTCGTGCGCCTCCTCGACATGCGGCGCATCGACCGGGATCAGCATCCCGGAGTAGGTGGCGTTCGCGCCCTCCTTCGGGACCGTGAAGGCGAGCCGGACGTCGACGCCGGCCGCGCGCATCCGCGCCATCGAGACCGCGTAGTCGCTCGACCAGCTCATCGCGATGCAGGTCTCCTGGTTCGCCAGGTCGTTGAGGTACTCGGCCGAGTCGAAGGCCTTGACGTAGGGGCGCACCCGCAGGACCAGCGCCTCGGCCGCGGCGTAATCCTCGGCGCGGGTCGTGTTGGGATCGAGGTGCAGGTAGACGAGCGCGAGCTGCAGCACGTCCTCGGCCGAATCGAGGAAGGTCACGCCGCAGTCCGCGAAGCGGCGGATGATCTCTGGCTTGAAGATCAGGTCGAGACTGTCGACCGGCGCATCCGGCATGCGCTGCCGGACCATCGCGACGTTGTAGCTGAAGCCGTTGATCGCATGCAGGTAGGGCACGGCGTACTGGTTGCCGGGATCGGCGGTCGCCAAGAGCGCCAGCACCCTGGGATCGAGGTTCGACCAGCCGCTCAGCTTCGTGCGATCGAGCTTGCGGTAGGCACCGGCACGGATCTGCCGGCTGAAGTAGTTGGTTGCGGTGCTGACGACGTCGTAGCCCGATCCGCCGGCGAGCAGCTTCGCCTCGAGCGTCTGGTCCGAATCGAAGGTGTCGTAGTCGACCCGGATGCCGGTCGCCCGCTCGAAGTCGGCGACGGTCGACTTGCCGATGAAATCGGCCCAGTTGTACACGCTGACGACCCGCTCGTGGCTCTGCGGGCCGCTGCCGCCGCACGCCGCGAGCAGGAGGCCGGCGGCGGCGCCGAGGGCCGCGAGCCATGCCGCACTCCGCCAGATGCGGGTGGTTCCTTCGGTTCGCGTCGTCATCGCGGCTCCGCTTCCGTCACGGGGCGCCGGGCGTCCTGGCCACAGCGCAGTCACAACGCCGTCTTGATCCGGGTCCAGGTTCGGGTGCGCAGCCGCTCGCTCGAGGCCTTGATCTCGCCGGGCACGAAGGCGACGGCGCGCAGCTCCGCCGGCGGATACAGCGTCGGGTCGCTGAGGATCGCCGGGTCCACGAACGGCTGCGACGCCGGGTTCTCGTTCGGGTAGTGCGTGTCGTTGGTGACCCTGGCGATGACGTCGGGGCGCAGCATGTAGTTGATGAATGCGTGAGCCTCCTCGACGTGCGGTGCATCGACCGGGATCAGGAAGCCGTTGATGGTGTTGCTGGTGCCTTCCTTCGGGATCGTGAACGCGAGCCTGAGGTCGACGCCGGCCGCGTGGGCGCGATCGAGCGCGACGGCGTAGTCGCTCGACCAGCCCATCGCGATGCAGACCTCGCCGTTGGCGAGCGCGTTGATGTACTCGCTGGAATCGAAGGCCCGCACGTAGGGCCTGACCTTGAGCAGCAGTGCCTCCGCGGCCTTGAAGTCCTCCGGCCGCTCGCTGTTCGGGTCGAGGTGCAGGTAGCGCAGCGCGAGCTGGATGACGTTGTCCGGTGAATCGAGGAACGTCACGCCGCAGTCGGCGAAGCGCGCGAGGACTTCGGGCTTGAAGATCAGGTCGAGGCTGTCGACCGGCGCGTCCGCCATGCGCTCGCGGATCATCGGCACATTGTAGGCGTAGCCGTTGTACGAGTGCAGGTACGGCACGGCATGCGCGTTGCCCGGGTCGAAGGGCTCGAGCGTCTGCAGCACGCGCGGGTCGATGTTCGCCCAGTTCGTCAGCTTGCGGCGGTCGACGGCCTGATACGCGCCGGCCTTGATCTGGCGGCTGAAGAAGTTCTCGGAGGTGCTGACGACGTCGTAGCCGGAGCCGCCGGTGAGCATCTTCGCCTCGAGCGTGGAGTCCGAATCGAAGGTGTCGTACTCCACCTTGATGCCGGTCTCCTTCTCGAAGTCGGCGATCGTGGTCTTGCCGATGTAGTCGACCCAGTTGTAGATCGCGACGTGCCGGTCGCGCTTCGCGGCCGCCGGCCCGCCGCGATCACAGCCCGCCAGCGCCGCCGCCAGGCAGGCGAACGCGAGCGCGGCCGCCGCGCCTCGGCGCGTGGTCACGCAGGCAGCTCGAGCGCGGCCTCGGCGAGCACGGCGAGGACGTAGTCGGCGAACGAACGCCCCACCTCGATCCGCAGCGCGTCGGCGGCGGTGCGCCAGAGCAGAATCTCGGCCTTGACGTACACGGTGCGCGTGCACATGCCGACCGGGAACTCGGCGAGCTCGAGGTCGAGCGGGCAGCCGTGCGCCAGCAGCCAGTCGGCGTGCGGTCCCTTGACGGCGAAGGCGACCTGCCGGTGGCTGACGTCGACCAGGGAGTGCGCGACGCCCGCGAGCACCGCGCGCAGCGCGGCGGCAACCGCGGCCGCGTCGCGGTCCGGCGCGATCAGCAGGTACTCGTCCGGCCCGAGCCACAGTGCCGCGCGACCGGCGGCCGAGGCGGCGCGGCAGGCGGTGGCCGGCAGCTCGACGCCGAAGGCGCGCGAGGCCGCGCTGCGGGCGTCCGGGCCGCCGCGCAGGCTGTAGCGTGCCGCGGCCGGGAGCGGCTCGAGCCAGCGGCGTGCATCGATGCGCGGCGCGGTGCGCTTCAGTGGCTCAGCCATGGAGTCGGGCTCCGTCACGGTCGTAGAACACCGGCGCGACCACCTTGACGGCGAGGTCGCCGCCGGGCATCGGCACGTACAGCGTCTGGCCGAGGCGTGCGCGGCCGCCGGCGACGACGCCGAGCGCGATCGAGCGGCCGAGAACGGCACTGTGGTAGGACGAGGTCACGTGGCCGATCATCTTCATCGGCGGCGCCAGTTTCGCGGCGGCGACGATCTGCGCGCCCTCCTCGAGCACGATCCCGGGGTCGAGCGTCTCGAGGCCGACGAGCTGCTTGCGCCCCGGATCCTTCATCGTCGCCCGCTCCAGCGAGCGTTTGCCGACGAAGTCGGGCTTCTGCTTGCCGATCGCCCAGGCGAGCCCGGCATCGTCCGGCGTCATCGTGCCGTCGGTGTCCTGGCCGACGATGATGTAGCCCTTCTCGGCGCGCAGCACGTGCATCGTCTCCGTGCCATACGGCGTGATGCCGTGCGCCTGGCCGGCTTCGTGAATCGCGGCCCAGACCGCGGCGCCGTAATCGGCCGGGACGTTGACCTCGAAGCCGAGTTCACCGCTGAAGCTGACGCGAAACAGCAGCATCGGCACGCCGCAGATCTGGCCGCGCGCCACCGCCATGTGCGGCAGCGCGCCGGGCGCGAGGTCGACGCCGCTGACCAGGCGCGCGAGCACGTCGCGCGCCCGCGGGCCCTGTACCGCGACCACGGCCCACTGCTCGGTCGTCGAGGTGATCCAGACGGACAGCTCGGTCCACTCGGTCTGGAGGTAGTCCTCCATCATCGCGAACACGCGCGCGGCGCCGCCGGTGGTCGTCGTCACGTGAAAGCGATCCTCGGCGAGCCGGGCGACGACACCGTCGTCGTACACGAAGCCGTCGTCGCGCAGCAGAATGCCGTAGCGCGAGCGATTGACGCCGAGGTTCGCCCAGTTGTTGATGTAGAGCCGGTTGAGGAAGGTCGCGGCGTCCCGGCCCACGACCTCGATCTTGCCGAGCGTCGAGGCGTCGAACAGGCCGACGCCGTTGCGGACCGCGAGGCACTCGCGGTTGACCGCCGCGTGCAGGTCCTCGCCGCCGACCGGGAAGTAGCGCGCCCGCTTCCAGAGGCCGACGTCCTCGAACACCGCACCGCGCGCGCTCGCCCAGTCGTGGCTCGGCGTCTTGCGCACCGGGTCGAACAGGTCGCCGCGCGCGACGCCGGCGAGGCTGCCGAAGGTCACCGGCGTGTACGGCATGCGAAAGGTGGTCAGGCCGACGCTCGGGATTCGCCGCTCGGACTCGGCCGCGACGAAGGCGAGCGCATTGAGGCCCGAGGTCTTGCCCTGATCGCCCGCCATGCCGGTCGTCGTGTAGCGCTTGATGTGCTCGATCGATTCAAAGCCCTCGCGCCGCGCGAGCGCGAGGTCGCGCGTCGTGACGTCGTTCTGGAAGTCGACGAAGGCCTTGGCCGGCGGCACGCCGCCGCCGGGCTGCGGCAGCGCCCCGGGGCGGCCCGCCACGTCCGCATCGAGCGCCGCCACGACGTGGCGGCGGGCGGGCGCGCCGTGGCCGGCCGCGGTCGCTGCCTGGCTGCCGGCGCTGGCGCCATCGTCGAGCACCGCCGCGAGGCCGTTGATGCCGCGGGCGAGGCCGGCGGAGCGCGACCGCTCGGCCGCGGCGCCCGGCACGAAGGCGCAGAGCGCATCGTCGAAGGTCAGCGCGCCGAGCGACTGCGAGTGCAGGTGGACTGACGGGGTGTAGCCGCCCGACATGAGGACCACGTCGCACGCGACCGTCGCGGCCGGGCTGACGGCACCGTCGGGGGCGACCCGGCCGAGCGTGACGCCGGAGACGCGCAGTCGGCCGCTCGTGCCGAGCACGGTCGCGGACTGCTCGATCGCGAGTCCGGCGCGCCGCGCCGCGGCTTCGGCCGGTCCGGGCACGCAACCCGGCGGGCGGACATCGGCGACGACGGCGATCGCGATACCGGCGGCCGCGAGCTCGAGCGCGGCCTGGTAGGCGGCATCGCATCCGGCCAGCACGACGGCGCGGGTGCCGACACGCACGCCGTAGCGATTGAGGTAGGTGCGCGCGGCTGAGGCGAGCATGATGCCCGGCCGGTCGTTGCCGGGGAACAGCAGCGGTCGCTCGATGGCGCCGGTGGCGAGGACGACTTCCCTGGCGCGCACCTGCCAGAGCCGCTCGCGCGGCAGCGTCGGCGGCGGCGCGGCGAGGTGGTCGGTCAGCTGCTCGACCAGGCCGAGATTGTTGTGCGGGAAATAGCCGAACGCCGTCGTCCGGGCCAGCAGCGTCACGCGCGGGTTGCGCGCCAGCGCAGCGAGGCTGGCGGCGAGCCACGCGCTGGCGGGAACGCCGTCGACGCTGGCATCGTGCTCGGCGAGCAGCGAGCCGCCGATCTCGGCCTGCTCGTCGCAGAGCATCACGCGCGCGCCGCCGTCCGCCGCCGCGGTGGCCGCGGCGACGCCCGCCGGGCCGCCGCCGACGACGAGCACGTCGCAATGGGCGTAACGCTGCGCGTAGCGGTCCGGATCCGGCCCGGCCGGCGCGACTCCGAGGCCAGCGGCCGCGCGGATGCGCGGCTCGTACAGCGAGAACCAGGCTGACCGCGGCCACATGAAGGTCTTGTTGTAGAAGCCGGCCGGGATCAGCGGCGACAGCAGGCTGTTGATCGCACCGACATCGAACTCGAGGCTCGGCCAGCGGTTCTGGCTCTCGGCAACGAGCCCTTCGTAGAGCTCGACCAGCGTCGCGCAGCTGTTCGGCGTGCGGCGCGCCTCGTCACGAACGACCGCGACGAGCGCATTCGGTTCCTCGGCGCCCGCCCCGAGGATGCCGCGCGGACGGTGGTACTTGAACGAGCGGCCGAGCAGGTGAACGCCGTTCGCGAGCAGAGCCGAGGCGAGCGTGTCGCCGGCGCAGCCCGTGTACGCCTTGCCGTCGAAGCGGAACCGGATCGGTCGCGAGCGGTCGATGCGGCCGCCGGCCGGCGTGCGCAGCGCGTTCACGGCGATCCCCGGCCGGCGGCCGCCGGCGGCTGCTCGCCGGTCCGGTAGGTCGCGATGAAGCGGTCCGTCGTCGTGTCGCGCAGCGCGTTGAAGAAGCGGCCGCAGCCGCGCGCGTGGCGCCAGCGCTCGGCGTGTACGCCGCGGGTATTGCGGCGCAGATAAAGGTACTCGGTCCACTCGTCGTCAGTCGCCCGGGACGGGTCCGCCGGGCGGGCGACATGCGCCTGGCCACCGTGCGCGAATTCGAGCTCCGGGCGCGGGCCGCAGTAGGGGCAGTCGATGATCAGCATGCGCAGGCCTTCAGTGGGCGACGGCCGCGGCGGCCGCCTCGTCGATCAGGCGCCCGTCGCGGAACCGCTCGATCGTGAACGGCGCGTTGATCGGGTGCGGTTCGTCGCGCGCGATGGTCCACGCGAACAGGTGCGCCGAGCCCGGCGTCGCCTTAAAACCGCCGGTGCCCCAGCCGCAGTTGACGTACAGGCCCGGGACGGGCGTCTTGGCAATGATCGGCGAGCGATCCGGCGTCACGTCGACGGTACCGGCCCAGTTGCGCATCATCCGCAGGCGACGCACCATCGGGAACAGCTCGCAGATCGACTCGAGCGTGTGCGAGTTGACGTGCAGCGCGCCGCGCTGCGTGTACGAGTAGTAGGCGTCGGTGCCGGCGCCGATCACGAGTTCGCCCTTGTCGGACTGGCTCATGTAGGCGTGAATCGTGTTCGACATCACGACGCACGGCATGATGGGCTTGACGGCCTCCGATACGAGCGCCTGCAGCGGGAAGCTCTCGACCGGCAGCCTCACTCCTGCGTAGCCGAGCACGACGCTGGAGGTGCCGGCGGTGGATACGCCGACCTTGCGCGTCCGGATGAGGCCGCGCGACGTCTCGAGGCCCGCGACCGCGCCGGCGGCGTCGCGGCGAAAGCCGGTGACCTCGCAGTTCTCGATGATATCGACGCCGAGCGCGTCCGCGGCGCGCGCATAGCCCCACGCCACCGTGTCGTGGCGCGCGGTGCCGCCGCGGCGCTGCAGCCCCGCGCCGAGCACCGGGTAGCGGATGTTCTTCTCGATGTTGAGGATCGGGCAGAACGCCTTCGCCTCCTCGGGCGTGAGCCAGGCGTTGTCGACGCCGTTGCCGCGGTTGGCGTGCACGTGCCGCTTGATCACCTGGATATCGTGCACCGTGTGCGCCAGCATCATGACGCCGCGCGGCGAGAACATCTGGTTGTAGTTGAGGACCTGCGACAGGTCGCCCCACATCTTGAGCGAGTGGTCATAGAGCGCGGCGCTCTCGTCAAACAGGTAGTTCGAGCGGACGATCGTCGTGTTGCGCCCGGTATTGCCGCTGCCGATCCAGCCCTTCTCGACGACCGCGATGTTGGTCAAGCCGTGCTCGGCCGCGAGGTAATAGGCTGCGCCGAGGCCGTGGCCGCCACCGCCGACGATGACGGCGTCGTACTCCGGCTTCGGCGCCGCGCGGCGCCACTGCGACTGCCAGCCCTGGTGACCGCCGAAGGACTGCCTGAGCAGCGACCAGAACGAGTACTTCTGCATCACGCCCTCAGGTCATTGTTGTCCGGATCGTACGGCGACTCGTGCAGCACGGTGGCCTTCTTGCGCTCGCCCAGGATCTCGATCGTAAGCGCAGCCCCCGGCGCCGCGTAGTCGGGCTTCACGTAGCCGATCGCGAGGCTCTTCTTGAGCGTATGCCCGTAGTAGCCCGAAGTCGCGCGTCCGATCATGCGGCCCTTGGCGTCAAAGATCGGCTCGTTGCCGAGCGGGTCGGCGTCGACGACGTCGTGGACCTCGAGCGTGATGAAGCGGTGCGGCACGCCGGCCGCCAGCTGCTTCTCGAGGGCCTCCCGGCCGATGAACGGGCCCTTGTTCATGCGCACGAAGCGGTCCAGCGAGCACTCGAACGGCGTGTAGTCGCGCGTCATGTCGCTGCCCCACATCCGGTAGGACTTCTCCAGGCGCAGCGACTCCATCGCCCGCATGCCGACCATGCCGATGCCGAACTCGGCGCCGGCTGCGAACAGCGCGTCGAACAGGTGGTGCGCGTACTCGATCGGGAAGTGCAGCTCCCAGCCCAGCGCGCCGACGAAGTTGACCCTGAGCGCATAGACATCGCTCGCGAGGCCGACCTCGATGACCTGGCTCGTCAGCCACGGGAACGCGGCGTTGTCGAGCTTGGCGTCCGTCAGCTTGGCGAGCAGATCGCGCGAGCGCGGACCGGCGAGCACGAAGCAGCCGCGCGCCGTGGTGATGTTGCGCAGCGTGACCGAGCCGTCCTTCGGCAGCAGGCGTCTCAGGTAATCGCTGTCGTAGCGCTCGGCGGCGCCGGCGCTGACGACGTAGTAGTGCTGCTCGCCGAGCTTGGTGATCGTGAACTCGGAGCGGATGCCGCCGCGCCGCGTCAGCGCATGGCAGAGCGCGATCCGGCCGGTCTTGGCCGGCACCTTGTTGGCGACCAGGTGGTCGAGCCAGGCCTCGGCGCCCGCTCCGGTGACCTCGTGCTTGGTGAACGGCGTCAGGTCGATCACGCCGACCTTCTCGCGCATCAGGCGTACCTCGTTGCCGACGTGCGGGAAGTAGTTGCTGCGGCGAAAGCTCCACACGTCCTTGCGCTCGACGCCCGGCGGCGCGAACCAGTTGGCGCGCTCCCAGCCGTAGCGCTGGCCGAACACGGCGCCGAGGCGCGCCAGCTTGTCGTACACGGGGCTGGTCTTCGCCGGGCGTGCGTCCTCGCGCTCCTCGTCCGGGAAGTGGATCGTGAAGACGTTGCGGTAGGTCTCCTCGTTCTTCTGCACCACGTAGCGCTTGGAGGTGTAGGGACCGAACCGGCGCGGATCGGTGGCCAGCATGTCGATGCCCGGCTCGCCCTCGACGATCCACTCCGCCAGCTGCCAGCCGGAGCCGCCGGCGGCGGTGATGCCGAAGCTGTGACCCTCGTTGATCCAGAGATTGCGCACGTCCCAGGCCGGGCCCACCAGCGGGCTGCCGTCCGGCGTGTAGGAAATCGGGCCGTTGACGATGTCCTTGATGCCGCAGTGCTCGAGCGCCGGGACGCGTCGCTGCGCGGCCTCGACGTGCGGCAGCAGCCGCTCGAGGTCGCCCTCGAACAGGCTCTTGCCGAACCAGTCGGGCACGCCGTCCGCGAAACGTGCCGGGGCGCCGGCCTCGTAGGGACCGAGGATCCAGCCGAAGCGTTCTTCGCGCAGGTAGTAGGACTTGTCCGACTCGCGCAGCACCGCGAGCTCGCGCCCGCCGCCCTGGCGGTAGCGCTTGAGCTCGGCTGACTCGTCGTAAACGATGTACTGGTGCTCGACCGGGATCGCGGGCACGCCGATGCCGAACATGCGGCCGGTCTCGCGCGCATAGTTGCCGGTGGCCACGACCACGTGCTCGCAGGTGATATCGCCGCGCGCGGTCGTCAGTTTCCACTCGCCGCCTGGCGTACGGCTGGCACCGGTGACCGCGGTCTGCTCGTAGATCTCGGCGCCGCCGCTGCGCGCGCCCTTGCGCAGCGCCATCGTCAGGTCGGCAGGGGCGATGTGGCCGTCGTCGGGGTGGTAGAGCGCGCCGATGATGTCCGGCGTGTCGCCGCCGTTGCCGAGGTTGACTAGCGGCCAGAGCTCCTTGACTTCGCGCGGCGAGATGACCTGGAACGGCACGCCGATGGTGTTCGCCGTGCCGCAGTACTTCTGATACTCGTCCATGCGCGCCTTGCAGGTCGCGAGGCGCAGGTTGCCGGTGACGTGGAAGCTGACGTCCTGGCCGGTCTCGGCCGGCAGGCGCTTGTACAGGTCGACCGAGTACTTGTGCAGCTGGCCGACCGTGTAGCTCATGTTAAAGAGCGGCAGCAGGCCCGCCGCGTGCCACGTCGATCCGGCGGTGAGCTCGGAGCGCTCGAGCAGGACGACGTCGGACCAGCCCTTCTTGGCAAGGTGGTAGAGCGTGCTGACACCGACGACGCCGCCACCGATCACTACCACCCGGGCATGGGTCTTCATCTTGGGATTCTCCGTTGGGGCCGCGCCGGCGCCCGGCGGCCGCCGGACCGCCGCTGCGCGGTCAACCGCCGCGAAGTGTAACCGCCGGTCCGGGCCCTACAGCTCCATTTGCGACAACGTCTGACGCAAATGCGCCAGCCGGCCGTATACTTCGGAAGACCCTTAACGGTCGTCGCCGGGGAAGGCCCGTGAAGCCCGCGCCGCAGATCCGCCAGAGTCGCTTCGCCTTTCTGACGCTGCCCAACTATTCGGCGATCGCCGTGTCGAACGCGGTCGAGCCGCTGCGGATGGCCAACAGCCTGTCCGGCCAGGCGGCGTACGAGTGGCTGATCGCGAGCCTCGACGGCCAGCCGGTGGCGGCCAGCAATGGCCTCGCGCTCTCGCCGACCGTGGCGCTCGGCGAGATCGGCCGTGCCGACATCGTGTTCGTCTGCGCCGGCATCAACGTCCGCGAGGCGGTCTCGCCCGGCCTGCTCGCCGCGCTGCGACGTCTCGGCGAGCAGCGCCTCGCGCTCGGCGCGCTCTGCACCGGCGGCTACGCGCTGGCGCGCGCCGGACTGCTCGACCGCTACCGGGCGACGATCCACTGGGAGAACCTGTCGGCGCTGCGGGAGGAGTTCCCGCGGGTGCTGATCTCCGACCAGCTGTACACGATCGACCGCAACCGCTACACGTGCTCCGGCGGCGTCGCGCCGCTCGATCTGATGCTGAACCTGATCGAGGGCAAGCTCGGCACGCGGATTGCGCAGCGGGTCTCCGAGCAGTTCATCCTGGACCGGATCCGCAGCGACCGCGAGCGGCAGTACGTGCCGCTGCGCGCCCAGGTCGGCGTCTCGCACCAGAGCCTGATCAAGGTCGCCGAGCTGATGGAGGCGAACATCGAAAAGACGCTGTCGCTGGAGCGCATCGCGCAGCAGACCGGGCTCTCGCGGCGGCAGATCGAGCGGCTGTTCAAGCGCCACCTCAATTGCGTGCCGAAGCGCTACTACCTCGAGTTGCGGCTGAAGCGGGCCCGCGAGCTGCTGCTGCAGACCGCGATGCCAATCATGGACATCACGACGGCCTGCGGATTTCAGTCACCGCCGCACTTCTCGAAGTGCTACCGCAAGCAGTTCGGCCACCCGCCGAGCGTCGAGCGCCAGTCCCGCCAGCGCGGCGCCGTGCCGCCCCACGAGGAGCGCACGCCCGCCGGCTAGGCCCGCCGCCGTGCCCGGCGCGGCCGCCGCGCCCGAGCCCACGGTTGTCGGAATGCGACTCGTTGCGATGCCCGGCAGGGCGCGGCGACGGGCCCGTCCGGTCAGAATTGTGCCGGCCAGGCAAAAGCAAATTTACTCATGGGCCTAGCGAGAAAAGGCAGCTCGCGGTCCGCCGCGCGGTTTCGATTGACAGCGGCGGCCGGCCCGGCAAAGGATGTCGCGTTGAGGCACGTGTCGGTCGCGAAACCGCCACTCGACGGGGCCGCCAGCCCGTACCATCACGAGACAGTGCCGTCGGCGTGCAAGTTGAGGGCGCGGCTCGCAAAAACGCCTTGGGAGACCGTCGATGTCCGACGACCAGAACGAAGAATTCGATCTCAACAGCCTGAATGATCAGGAGTTGACCGAGCAGGTCCACGACGATCTGTACAACGGACTGAAGAGCGAGGTCGAGCAAGCGACGCGGATCTTTCTCGGACGCGGCTGGGCCGCGGAGAAGGTGCTCAACGATGCGCTCGTCGAGGGCATGCGGATCGTCGGCATCGACTTTCGCGACGGCATCCTGTTCGTCCCGGAGGTGCTGCTGGCCGCGAACGCGATGAAGGGCGGCATGGAGATCCTGCGGCCGCTGCTCGCCGAGACCGGCGTCGAGCCGATCGGCAAGATCGTCATCGGCACGGTCAAGGGCGACATCCATGACATCGGCAAGAACCTCGTGGGCATGATGCTCGAGGGCGCCGGCTTCGAGGTCATCGACCTCGGCATCAACAACCCGGTCGAGAAGTATCTGGCGGCGCTCGAGGAGCACAAGCCGGACATCCTCGGCATGTCCGCGCTGCTGACGACGACGATGCCCTACATGAAGGTCGTGATCGACACGCTCAAGGAAAAGGGCATCCGCGACAGGTTCATCGTGCTCGTTGGCGGCGCGCCGCTCAACGAGGAATTCGGCAAGGCAGTCGGTGCCGACGCGTACTGCCGCGACGCCGCGATTGCGGTCGAGACCGCGAAGTCGATGATCGCGACGCGCCGCGCGGCGCGGTGAGGGCGGAGCGCACGCCCGTGGACCAACCGGGGCGCGTGCTCGTCATCGCCTGCGGCGCGCTGGCGCGCGAGATCACCGCGCTCAAGCGCGCCAACGGCTGGGACGTGCTCGAGGTCACGTGCCTGCCGCCGGAACTGCACATGCGGCCCGAGCGCATCCCGGCCAGCGTCCAGGCGGCGATCCGCGAGGGTCGCGGGCGCTACGCCAGCATCTTCGTCGCCTATGCCGACTGCGGCACCGGCGGGGCGCTCGACGTCGTGCTCCGGGCCGAGGGCGTCGAGCGGCTGCCAGGAGCGCATTGCTACGAGTTCTTCGCGACGTCGGCGTCGTTCGCCGCGCTCGCCGAGGCGGAGCTGGGCACCTTCTACCTGACCGACTTCCTGACGCGGCATTTTGAGCGGCTGGTCTGGACCGGACTCGGCCTCGATCGCCACCCGGAGCTGGAGCCGCAGTACTTCGGCCACTACCGCAAGGTCGTCTACCTCGCGCAGGTCGACGACGAGGCGCTGACGCGCCAGGCCGCGGCCATCGCGGCGCGGCTCGGGCTCGCCTTCGAGCGGCGGCTCACGGGCTATGGCGAGCTCGGCCACAGCCTCGCGGGCATCGTGCGCCGCGCCGGCGCCGCGGCCGGTGCCGCCCCCGCCGCCGACTCGCCGCGCAAGGGGCCGAGCGCATGGCGCAACTGATCATCATCTCCTGGCGGGACATTCCCGCGCAGGTGCTCGTCAGGCGCGGCCGCGAGGTCGCGAAGGTGCAGTTGCCGCAGCGCTTCCAGGAAGCGGTCGACCGCGCCGCGATGCGCGCCGGCAAGGGCAGCTCCGACGCCTATCTCGCCGACTGGCAGCGCAGCGCGCCGCGCAGCTGCGGCGACGACCTGCCGGCAGTCGCCGCCGCCGAGGCCGCCGCGATCGAGGCGCGCTACAGCGACGCGGATCTCGACCGCATCATCCGCAACAAGGGCATCGACGACCGGATCGCGCGCGCGGCGCCGCCGGCGGACCCGCCCGGAGACGGCTGATGTACAGCGTTCGCCTCTGGTCCGTTCGCCATGCGCGCGGCCTGAACCGGCTCTACAACGGCCTCGAGCGCCTGCTGGTCGCGCTCGCGCCGCTGCTGCGCGCAATCGGCTACCAGCGCCTCGAACGCCCGTTCGCGACTCTCGAGCGCGGCGTCAAGGGGCTGCTGTTCGACTGTCAGATGTGCGGCCAGTGCGTGCTGAGCTCCACCGGCATGTCCTGCCCGATGAACTGCCCGAAGAACCTGCGCAACGGGCCCTGCGGCGGCGTGCGCGCCAACGGCCATTGCGAGGTCAGGCCCGAGATGCGCTGCGTCTGGGTGCAGGCCTTCGCCGGCGCCGAGCGGATCCCGAGCGGGCTCGACAAGATCCGCGTCGTGCAGGCGCCGGTCGACCGGCGGCTCGAGGGTCGCTCGGCCTGGCTCAGGGTCGTGCGCGAGAAGACCGATCCGCCGCAGCCGGAGGCCAGGAAGTGATCTTCGAGGACGAACCGGTCCCGGGCTACCCGCTGCCGATCCTGCCGGGTCACGTCTCGCCGGGCCGGCTGGAGCGCGTGCTGCGCTCCGGCGCCTTCACCGTCACGACCGAGCTCGCGCCGCCCGACTCGGCCGACCCGCAGGACGTCTACAGGCGCGCCCGCGTCTTCGACGGCTACGTCGACGCGATCAACGCGACCGATGGCTCGGGCGCCAACTGCCACATGTCGAGCGTCGCCGTCTGCGCGCTGCTGACGCGGGTCGGCTATGCGCCGGTGATGCAGATTTCCTGCCGCGACAAGAACCGGATCGCGATCCAGGGCGACATCCTCGGCGGCGCCGCGATGGGCGTCTGCAACATGCTGTGCCTGACCGGCGACGGCGTGCAGGCGGGCGATCACCCGCAGGCGAAGCCGGTGTTCGACCTCGACTCGCTGTCGCTGCTCGAAATCGGCCGTACGCTGCGCGACGAGCACCGCTTTCAGAGCGGCCGCAAGATCACCTACGCGCCGCGCGTGTTCCTCGGCGCCGCCGAGAACCCGATGGTGCCGCCGCTCGAGCATCGCGCACTGCGGCTCGGCAAGAAGATCGCCGCCGGCGCGCAGTTCATCCAGACGCAGTACTGCTACGACCTCGACCGGCTGCGCGCGTTCATGCGGGCCGTCGAGGACCAGGGGCTGCTCGACAAGGTGTTCCTGCTGATCGGCGTCGGCCCCTTCAAGACCGCCAAGGGCGCCGAGTTCATGCGCAACAACGTGCCCGGGCTCTACATCCCCGATGCGATCGTCAAGCGCCTGGCCGGCGCGCAGGACCAGGCCCGCGAGGGCCGCCGCATCTGCATCGAGCTGATCCAGGAGATCCGCACGATCAACGGCGTGCACGGGGTGCACGTCATGGCGTATCGCCAGGAGGAGACCGTCGCCGAGATCATCAGCGACTCCGGCGTCCTGGCCGGGCGCACCCCCTGGTTCCCCACTCGCGACCGACGCTCCTCCGACAGGATTCCATCATGACCGATACCGTCATCAGCTCAGCCAGCCGCGAGGTCGTCATCGGCTTCGACCGCCCGTTCGTCATCATCGGCGAGCGCATCAACCCCACCGGCCGCAAGATCCTCGCCGCCGAGATGGCGGCGGGCGACTACAGCCGCGTCGAGGCCGATGCGCGCGCCCAGGTCGAGGCCGGCGCCCACATGCTCGACGTCAACGCCGGCATTCCGCTCGCGGACGAGCCGGCGATCCTGGCGCGGGCCGTGCAGCTCGTGCAATCGATTACGGACGTGCCGCTGTCGATCGACTCCTCGATCGTCGCCGCGCTCGAGGCGGGCCTCGCCGTCTACCGGGGCAAGGCGCTGGTGAACTCCGTGACCGGCGAGGAGGAGCGCCTCGAGGCGGTGCTGCCGCTCGTGAAGAAGTACGGTGCAGCCGTGGTCGCAATCTCCAACGACGAGACCGGCATCTCGGAGGACCCCGACGTGCGCTTCGCCGTCGCCAAGAAGATCGTCGAGCGCGCGCGGGACTACGGCATCCCGGCCGCCGACGTCGTGGTCGACCCGCTGGTGATGCCAATCGGCGCGATCAACCAGGCGGGCGTGCAGGTCATGCGGCTGCTGCAGCGCCTCAGGACCGAGCTCAAGGTCAACACGACCTGCGGCGCGTCCAACATCAGCTTCGGCCTGCCGCGCCGCAACGGCGTCAACGCGGCCTTCCTGACCATGGCCATCGGGTCCGGCATGACCTCGGCGATCACGAACCCGCTGCACCCGGAGGTCGTCGAGGCGGTGATGGGCGCCGACGTCATGATGGGCCACGACCCGGACTGCGCGCGCTGGATCCGCAAGTTCCGCGAGCCGCCGGCGGCGGGCGCGGCGGGTGAGGGTGCGGCGCGCGGTCGCCGCGAGGGCGGCCACCGCCGCCGGCCGGCCTGAGCGCAGGCGCGTGACCGAGCCCGACGCCCTCGTCGTCTTCACGCCGTCCGGCAAGCGCGGGCGTTTCCGCATGGGAACGCCGCTGCTGGCGGCGGCGCGCACGCTCGGCGTGGACATCGACTCGGTGTGCGGCGGGCGCGCGATGTGCACGCGCTGCCAGGTGCTGATCGCGGAGGGCGAGTTCGCCAAGCACGGCGTGCGCTCGGCGGCCGAGAACCTCTCGGCCATGTCCGCGGCCGAACAGCGCCTGGCGAACCGACGGGTCCTCGCTGCCGGCCGGCGGCTCTCCTGCCAGGCGCGGGTCCAGGGCGATGTCGTCGTCGACGTGCCCGAGACCAGCCAGGTGCACCGCCAGGTGGTGCGCAAGGCGGCCGAGGCGCGCGACATCGAGCTCTACCCGGTCATCACGCTGCATTACGTCGAGGTGGCCGAGCCGGACATGCACGACCCGTCCGGAGATCTCAAGCGCCTCACCGACGCGCTGGCGCGCGAGTGGCAGCTCACGTCCCTCGAGTGCGATCTGAAGGTGCTGCAGGGCCTGCAGGCGAGGCTGCGCGCGGGCGCGTGGAAGGTCACGGTCGCGGTTCATGACCGCACGCGGGTCGTGGCGGTCTGGCCCGGCTTCCACGAGAAGGTCTACGGCCTCGCGGTCGACGTGGGCTCGACGACGATCGCGACGCACCTGTGCGACCTGACGACCGGCGACGTGGTCGCGTCGGCCGGCGTGATGAACCCGCAGATCCGCTTCGGCGAGGATCTCATGAGCCGGGTCTCGTACGCGATGATGAACCCGGGTGGCGCGGCGCAGATGACCGCGGCGGTGCGCGCCGCGCTCGGCGAACTGGCGGCCGACGTGTCGCGCGCAGCAGGCATCGAGCGCGATGCGATCCTCGAGATGACGCTGGTCGGCAACCCGATCATGCATCACCTCGTGCTCGGCCTCGATCCGGTCGAGCTCGGCGGTGCGCCGTTCGCGCTCGCGGTGGACAGCTCGGTGACGGTCACCGCGGCCGAGATCGGTCTCGACCTCAATCCCAGCGCGCGCGTCTACGTGCTGCCGTGCATCGCCGGCCATGTCGGTGCCGACAGTGCCGGCGTCGTGCTCGCGGAGCGCCCGGACCTTTCCAGCGAGATCACGCTGCTGGTCGACGTCGGCACCAACGCGGAAATCGTGCTCGGCAACAAGGACAAGCTCGTCGCCTGCTCGAGCCCGACGGGGCCGGCCTTCGAGGGCGCCCAGATCAGCTGCGGCCAGCGCGCCGCACCGGGCGCGATCGAGCGCGTGCGGATCGATGCGACGACGCTCGCGCCCCGCTTCAAGGTCATCGGCTCGGACCTCTGGTCCGATGAGCCGGGCTTCGCGGACGCCGTGGCGAAGACCGGGGTCACCGGCATCTGCGGCTCGGGGATCATCGAGGTGATGGCCGAGCTCTACCTGTCCGGCATCATCAACCAGGACGGCGTCATGGACGGGGCGTTCGCCGCGCGCAGCCCGCGCGTGGTCGCCAACGGCCGCACCTTCGCCTACGTGCTGTACGAGGGCGAGCAGCGCCTCGCGATCACGCAGAACGACGTGCGCGCGATCCAGCTCGCGAAGGCCGCACTGCACGCCGGCATCCGCCTGCTGATGGAGCGGCTCGGCGTCGAGCAGGTCGACCGGATCCGGCTCGCCGGCGCGTTCGGCAGTCACATCGACGTCAAGTACGCGATGGTGCTCGGCATGATTCCGGACTGCGACCTCGAGCGGGTCGCCTCGGCCGGGAACGCGGCGGGCACGGGGGCGCGCATCGCGCTGCTGGACTCGCGCTCGCGCGCCACGATCGAGCAGATCGTGCGCCGCGTCGAGAAGATCGAGACAGCGATCGAGCCGCGCTTCCAGGCCCATTTCGTCGAGTCGATGGCGATCCCGCACAAGACCGCGCTCTATACCAATCTGCGCAAGGTCGTCGACCTGCCGGAGCCCAAGCCGGCGACGCAGACCGACGGCCGCGAGCGGCGCAATCGGCGCGCCGGCGCGCGCACCTGACGGGCCGCGGAGGCGACTGCGGTGTACGAGAAGGTGCTGCTCTGGGCGACGCCCGCCTTCATCGCGCTGATGCTGGTCGAGTGCGTCGTGGCGCGGCTGCGCCGCCGCAGCGTCTACCGGCTCGCTGACGCGCTGACGAGCGTCAGTCTCGGCGCGCTGTCGACCTACGTCGGCGTGTTCGCGCGCCTCCTGCCCTTCGGCATCTACGTGCTGGCGTATCGCCACGCGCGGCTGGCGACGCTCGCGGCCGACGACTGGCGGGTCTGGCTGGCCGGGCTGCTCTGCTACGACTTCCTCTACTACTGGTACCACCGGCTCGGCCACGAGGTGAACATCCTCTGGGCGGCACACGTGGTTCACCACCAGAGCGAGGAGTACAACCTGTCGACCGCCCTGCGCCAGACCAGCAGCAGTTACCTGCTGTCGTGGGTCTTCTACCTGCCGATGGCGCTCGCCGGCTTTCCGCCGGAGCTGTTCCTGGCCGTCAGCCTCGTGGATCTGCTCTACCAGTTCTGGATTCATACCGAGCAGATCGGCTCGCTCGGCGTCTTCGACCGGATCTTTGCCTCGCCGTCCAATCACCGCGTCCACCACGCGGTCAACGACGGCTATCTCGACCGCAATTACGGCGGGATCCTGATCCTGTGGGACCGCCTGTTCGGGACCTTCCAGCCCGAGCTCGCCGCCGTGCGCTGCGTGTACGGAACGCGCGATCCGCTGCGGTCGTGGAACCCGCTGTGGGCGAACCTGCACACCTACGCCGCGCTGCTGCGCGACAGCGTGCACGCGCGCGCCTGGGCCGACAAGCTGCGTGTCTTGCTGCGGCGGCCGGGCTGGCGGCCGGCGGACGTCGCGGCGCGGTTCCCGAAGCCGGAGTTCCGGCTGCCGCTCGCGAAATACGCACCGCCGCTGCCACGCGCGCTCGGGCTCTACTGCCTCGCGCAATTCATCGTCGTGCTCGGTCTCGGCTCGCACTTTCTGGCGCTCGAGCCCGGCCTCGGCCGGCCGGCGGCGCTCGCCTATCTCGGCGCACTGGTCGCCTCGCTATGGATCGTCGGCGGTCTCGCCGAGGGCCGCGCCGGCTTCGCGCGCCTCGAGGCGCTGCGACTCGTGCTCGTCGCGGGGCTCGCGCTCGGGCTCGGCCGGACGGTTGCCGACGGCGCCGCGTCGCTCGCGGTCCCGGTCGCGGTCGGTGCCTGCGTGGCGATGGGCCTGTGGCTCTACGTCGCGGGTCGGTCGCTGCCGGCCGCGGCCACCACCTGAAGCGGAGAACCACCGTGCCGCGCACGCTGCCTGCTGATCGCCTCGACCCGGGTCTCGTCAAGGCGTTTCGCGCCGACGGCGCCGTCTGTCTGCGCGGCCTGCTGCTGGCGGCCGAGGTCGACCTCCTGCGCGCCGGCATCGACGCCAACCTCAAGCGGCCGAGCCCGCGCGCCAAGGTCGCGAGCCGGGCGGGCGATCCGGGCTGGTTCATCGAGGACTTCTGCAACTGGTCCGAGAACCCGCACTACCGGCAGTTCATCTTCGACTCCCCGCTCGCCGAGGTGGGAGCGCGGCTGATGGGCAGCGAGCGCGTTCGGCTGTACCACGATCACATGCTGACCAAGGAGCCGGGGACGCGGCAGAAGACGCCCTGGCACCAGGACCAGCCGTACTACAACATCGAAGGCCGGCAGAACGTCAGCTTCTGGATTCCGGTCGACCCGGTGAGCCGCGGCGCGACGCTCGAGTTCATCGCCGGCTCGCACCTCGGGCCATGGCTCATGCCGCGCGCATTCATGTCGAACGAGGCGAAGTGGTTCCCCGAGGGCAGCCTAGCGGACCTGCCGGACATCGACGCGCGGCGCTCGAACTACCGGGTGCTCGGCTGGGCGCTGGAGCCGGGCGATGTCGTGGCGTTTCAGATGCTGACGCTGCATGCGGCCGGCGGTGTCGAGCCCGGCCGGCGGCGGCGCGTGTTCTCGCTGCGGCTCACCGGCGACGATGTGCGGCATGCGCCCCGCCAGTGGCTGACCTCGCCGGCCTTCCCGGGTCTCGAGGCCGAGCTGCCGGCCGGCGCGCCGCTCGAGCACCCGCTGTTCCCGGTGCTGTTCCCGGCCGCGTAGTGCCCGGGGCCGGCGCCGGCGCGGCCGCATCGGGTAGGCTAGCCGCACCACTCGTCCGCACTGCGGCCCGGCCGGACTGCCAGCCGCTCGCCGCCCGCCTGCCGGAGCCCCGCCTGTCATGTCCGACTACACGTTCGCCTTCGAGACCTCAACCACGCACCCGGGCTTCCTGAAGGCACCGCCGCTCGCCGCACGGCCCGACGCGCCGTTCGTCGTCGCCGGCATCCCCTGGGACGGCTCGACCACCAACCGCCCGGGCGCGCGCTTCGGCCCGTACCAGATCCGCCGCGCGAGCCACATGTTGTGCGACGGGATCCACCCGCTGTGGGGCGTCTCGCCGCTCGGCGGCCTCGCGGATGTCGGCGACCTGACGTTGCCGAACACCTCGCTCGGCGCGATGCGCGCGGCCCTCGCGCCACAGGCCGCGCGGCTGGTCGCCGCCCACCACGTCGCCTGGCTCGGCGGGGACCACTCGGTGACGCTGCCGCTGCTGCGCGTCTACCGCGAGCAGTTCGGGCGGCCGCTCGCGCTCGTGCACTTCGACGCGCACTGCGACACATGGCCGGACCACTTCGGCGAGCCCTCCGGCCACGGCACGTGGGTGCACGAGGCCTTCGAGGAGGGCCTCGTCGAGCCGGCGCTGACGATGCAGTTCGGGATCCGCTCGGCCGCGAGCCCCGAGATCAGCCGCTACGTCGCCGACCGCGGCGGGCTCATCTACACCGCGCGCGAGCTGCGCGGCCTCGAGGGCCCGGCGCAGCTCGCGGGCGTCACCCGCGCCGTGCGCGAGCGCCTCGCGGCGGCGGGCGACCCGCCGCTGTACCTGTCGCTCGACATCGACTGCCTGGATCCGGCCTACGCACCGGGCACGGGCACGCCGGAGCCGGGCGGGCTCAGCTCCGCGCAGGTGCTGACGCTGCTCGAGGATCTGGCCGATCTCGGCTGGGTGGGCATGGACCTGTGCGAGGTCGCGCCCGCGTACGACCATGCGGAGCTGACCAGCAACGCGGCCGCCTGCTTCGTCTGGACCTATCTGTGCGGCCGCGCCCGGGGCGCGTGACGAAGGTGCCGGCGTTCCGGCGGCGCCGCCGCGACGCCGCTAGACGTTCGAGTCGGCGAACGAGGCCTTGCGGCGCGTCATGTAGTCGATGAGCGCCTCGTCGATCGCCGGGTCGAGCGGCGGCGGCTCGTACTCGGCGAGCTGGCGCTTCCACTGGCCGTTGGCGCGCTTGGCCATGTCGGGGGCGCCCTCAGCCTCCCACTGCTCGAAGCTGTTGTTGTCGGCGAGCGCGGAGCGGTAGAAGGCGGTCTCGAAGTTGGCCTGCGTGTGCGCGCAGCCGAGGAAGTGCTTGCCCGGACCGACCTCGCGAATCGCGTCCATCGCCTGGCCGTTCTCTGACATGTCGACCCCCGAGAGGAAGGTCTGCATCATGCCGGCCTGGTCGACGTCCATCATGAACTTCTCGTAGCCCATCGCGAGCCCGCCCTCGAGCCAGCCGGCCGTGTGCAGCACGAAGTTGACGCCGGCGAGGCAGGTCGGCAGCAGGGTGTTCGCCGACTCGTAGGCCGCCTGCGCGTCGGGGATCTTCGAGGCGCACAGGCCGCCGCCGGAGCGAAACGGCACGCCGAGCCGCCGCGCCAGCGCCGCCATCACGTAGAGCACGAGCGCGGGCTCCGGCGTGCCGAAGGTCGGTGCCCCCGACTGCATCGAGATCGACGAGGCGAAGCTGCCGAAGATCACCGGCGCGCCCGGATTGACGAGCTGGGTCAGGGCCATGCCGGCGAGCGATTCGGCGAGCGTCTGTGCCGCGGTGCCGGCGACGGTCACCGGCGACATGGCGCCTGCCAGGATGAACGGCGTGACGATGGTCGCCTGGTTCGCGCGCGCGTAGACCTTGAGGGCGCCGAGCATCGTCGCATCGAAGGTCATCGGCGAGTTGGCGTTGATGAGGCTGACGATCACGGTCCGCGGACGGCCGGTGGCGGGATCGACGAAGTCCGGGCCGAAGACGATCTTCGCCATCTGCACGGTGTCCTCGGCCCGTTCCGGGGCGGTGACCGAGCCCATGAAGGGCTTGTCGCTGTACTTGATGTGGCTGTAGACCATGTCGAAGTGCCGCTTGTTGACGGGCAGATCGACCGGCTCGCAGATCGTGCCGCCGGAATGGTGCAAGGCGGGCGCGAGATAGGCGAGCTTGACGAAGTTGCGGAAGTCCTCGATGCGCGCATAGCGGCGGCCGTCGTCGAGGCTGCGGATGAACGGCGAGCCGTAGGCCGGCGCAAACACCGTGTGCGGACCGCCGATGACGACGCTGCGCGCGGGGTTGCGGGCGTGCTGCACGAACTCGCGCGGCGCGGTCTTCTGCACGAGCGCCCGGCACAGGCCACGCGGGAAGCGCACCCGCTCGCCCTGCACGTCGGCGCCGGCGCCCTGCCAGAGGGCGAGCGACTCCGGGTCGTCGCGAAAGTCGATGCCGACCTCCGCCAGGATCGTCTCGGCGTTGCGCTCGATGGTCGCGAGGCCCTCCTCGGCGAGCACCTCGTAGTACGGCAGCGCGCGGGTGATGTACGGGATCGTGACGGCCGAGCGCGCCGCGCGCGCGGCACGCTTCGCTTCGCGACCGCCGCCGCGGCTGCGCCGTGCCTGAGTGGCCTGCTGCTCATCCATGGGGGCTCGGTCTCCTGCCGCAATAATTCAGTATGGTCACAGCTCCCGGCCGGGGCTGATCAGTTTGCGGCATCGACTTGCTTGGCCGCGCCATCGGCGCCGGCCAGCGCCCGGATCACCTCGCCCGGGCCGCACACGCCGCAGAACGCCGGTCCGTCCGTCAGCAGCACCGGGTGGCCGGTGTGGCGCAGCAGCTGGATCAGCGCCTTCAGCGGCGTCTCGGCCGGCGCCACCGCGATGCCGGGGCCCGCCGGCGGCACGCCGGACGAGCCGCCGGCGGCCAGCAGCGGCAGCTGCGCGCCGGCCGCGAGCACTGCGGCCGGTGCGCCGTCGGCTGCCAGCACCAGCCGGTAGTGGCCCTCGGCATCGAGCCACACGGCGCCGTCCGCCTCCCAGAGCACGCCGCGTCCGCCCATCACCATGCGGCCGGTCAGCACCGCAAGCGGATTCATGTGCTGCACGAACTCGGCGACGTAGGCGTTGGCGGGCCGGAACACGATGTCCTGCGGCGCGCCGGTCTGCACGATCCGGCCGCCCTCGAGCACGGAAATCTGGTCGCCGAGCTTGAGCGCCTCGTCGAGGTCGTGCGTGACGAACAGGATCGTCTTCTTGACCCGATCCTGCAGCTGCACGAGCTCGTCCTGCAACTTCGTGCGGATCAGCGGATCGAGCGCCGAGAACGGTTCGTCCATCAGCAGGATGTCGGCGTCGGTCGCGAACGCGCGCGCGAGCCCGACCCGCTGCTGCATGCCCCCGGAGAGCTCGCTCACGTAGCGATCGGCCCATTGCGACAGGCCGACGAGCTCGAGCTTCTCGTCGACGACGCGGCGCCGCTCGGCGGCGGGCTCGCCGCGCAGCTCGAGCCCGAAGCCGACGTTGTCGCGCACCGTGCGCCACGGCAGCAGGCCAAACTGCTGGAACATCATCGCCACGCAGTTGCGCCGCAGGCGCCGCAGCGTGGCCGCGTCGCAGCTCGCGACGTCGACGATCCCGCTGCCGTCATCGAGCAGCACGCGGCCGCGGGTGACGGGGTTGAGGCGGTTGGCCGCCCGCAGCAGCGTCGACTTGCCCGAGCCCGACAGGCCCATCAGCACCGAGATGTGGCCGCGTTCGATGGCGAGGCTCGCATCCGCGACGCCGACGACGACGCCGTTGTCCTTGGCGATCTCGCCACGGGTGCGCCCCGCGTCGAGCGCGGCGAGCGCGGTCTTGACGCGTGTCTCCCCGGCGCGGCCGCGCTCACGCGCGAACAGGATGTCGACGTGCTGGAATTCGAGTGCGGCGCTCACGGCTGGTCTCCCGGATCGGCGGGGCGAGTCATCCGGTCGAGAATGATCGCCAGCAGCACGATCGCGAGCCCGGCCTCGAAACCCATTCCGACCTGGACGGTGTTGAGCGCCCGCACCACCGGGACGCCGAGGCCGCCGGCGCCCACGAGCGCGGCAATCACGACCATCGACAGGCTGAGCATGATGCACTGGGTGATGCCGGCGACGATCGTCGGCGCCGCGCTCGGCAGCTCGACCTTCAGCAGCAGCTGCAGGCGCGTCGCGCCGAAGGCCTCGCCGGCCTCCGTCAGAGCCGTCGGCACCGACGAGATGCCGAGGTGCGTGAGGCGGATCGGCGCCGGCAGGGCGAAAATCACCGTCGAGATCAGGCCCGGTACGACCCCCAGGCCGAACAGCACGAGCGTCGGGGTCAGATACACGAAGGTCGGCAGGGTCTGCATCAGGTCGAGCACCGGCCGCATCACGGCATAAAGGCCCGGGCGGCGCGCGGCAAGGATGCCGAGCGGCACGCCGAGCAGGGTAGAGACGAGCGCCGCGACCAGCACGAGGGTCAGTGTCTCGAGCGTCGCCGCCCAGTAGCCCTGGTTGACGATGAACAGCAGCGCCGCCGCGACGAACACCGCGAGCGGCCAGGAGCGTCGCAGCCACAGCGCCGCGAGCGCGATCGCGGCGATCAGGATCGGGGCCGGCACGGAGTTCAGGAGCCGCTGGATGGCGTCGGTGCTCGCGCGCACGAGGGTCGACAGGCCGTCGAAGAAGCCCATGCCATGGCGCTTGATGTACTCGACCCCGCGGGTGACGGTGTCGCCGACCGGGATCTTGTGCGTCATCACCCACGCCTCGAAGGCGGCGACCGGCCGGCGGGTGGCGCGCTGATCGAGGATGCCGACGGCGGGGGCGCCGTGGTAGGTCGTCACGCCCTCGAGCCACGGCCGGACGCGGTCCGCATGCGCGGCCATCCATGCCGCGGCGGCGGCATCGGGAGCCTCGTGGCGATCGAGGATGCGCGCCTCGAGCTCGCTGAGTCCGTCCACGGTCAGCTTGAAGTTCGCGAGCAGCCGGCCGACGTTCGGGCACGCGCCGGAGTAGCCGGCGCGCGTGTTCGTGTAGATGGCGGCGCCGCCGAAGTTGGGACCGAAGGTATCGTCGCCGCCGGTCAGGTAGCGCAGGCTGAAGCGCATGTTCATCGGGTGCGGCGCCCAGGCGAGGAACACGATCGGCTCCTTGAAGCGCACCGCGCGCTCGACCTCGGCGAGCATGCCCTGTTCGCTCGACTCCACCAGCTTGAATCCGCCGAGGCCGAAGCGGTTCTCCTCAATGATCTTGAGGATCAGCCGGTTGCCGTCGTTGCCCGGCTCGATGCCGTAAATCGTCTGCTGCAGCGGGCCGGCGAAGCGGCTGATATCGGCGAAGTCCTTCAGGCCCGCCTCCCAGGTGTAGTCGGGCACGGCCAGTGTGTACTTGGCGCCCTCGAGGTTTGCGCCGACGACGTCGACCGAGTGGTCATCGACATAGGGCTTGCGGTCGGCCGCCTGCGACGGCATCCAGTTGCCGAGGAACACGTCGAGGTCGCGGTTCTTCAACGAGGCGTAGGTGACGGGCAGCGACAGCACCGTGATCGCCGGCTCGTAGCCGAGCTCGTGCACGAGGTGGCCGAAGAGCGCCGTCGTCGCCGTCGTGTCGGTCCAGCCGATGTCGGCCAGGCGCACGGTGCGACACGCCGGGCCATCGGCGGCGAGGCCCGCCGAGGGCGCCAGCGCCGCCGCGGCCAGGAGCGCCGCGAACAGGCGGCGCGCTCCGGCCCCGAGCGCCAGGCGAGGCGTCGGCGCGGCTCTCATGTGTGCTCCCTTGACCCCGCCGATGCCCGGTCGGCATCATTCCCCCGGGCTCGACTGAATAGCTGTTCAATCACCGGCCTGTCAAGGGCGGCAGGCGCGGATAAGCCGTTGATTGGCAAGAGTAGACGTCTCAGGATTCCATCCTCCGGCGTACGCGATCCGGGCGCCCGCCGCGGCGATTGCGCAACGGTGTCACTGGGCAGGGAGCATCACACTGAACACGCAGTCAAGCAAAGGCGGCGGAGCCGGCGAGTCCGACGGTGGCCGCGGCGCTCCCGTGGAGCGCCTCGAGGAAGACCGTCGCGAGCAGTTGATCGAGGTCGCGCTGGATTGTCTCGCCGAACTTGGCTTCGTGGGAAGCACGCTCGCGCAGATCGCCGGCCGCGCGGGGGTATCGGCGGGCCTGATCGCCCACTACTTCGGCGACAAGGACGGCCTGCTCGAGGCGGCATTTCGCCAGCTGAGCCGCGGCGTGCATCGCAACGTGCGGGCCAAGCTGCGGCTCGCACGCACGCCGCGCGGCCGCGTGCAGGCGATCATCGACGCCAACCTCGCGCCGGAGGAATTCAATCAGCGCAGCGCCAATGCCTGGCTGGCGTTCTGGGGCCAGCTGCTGCACGTGGAGCGTCTGCGGCGCGTGCAGACGGCGTATCAGCGGCGCATGCTGTCGAACCTGCGGCACGCGCTGCGCCAGCTGCTGGCCGACGCCGAGGCGAGAGCGCTGGCGGCGATGATCGCGGCGATGATCGACGGCGTCTGGCTGCGCGCGGCGCTGTCGAACTGGCGCGAGGCGGACAGCGAGGGGGCGCGCGCGCTTCTGACCGCGTTCGTCGAGGGCCGGCTGCGGGAGCGGGCAGCGCCGCCGGCGACCGCGGCGACCGCGGCGCCCCGCGAGCGCCCGCCGCCGCCCGCCGCGGCGCGGCCGGGGCACTTCCGCACGATCAATCCCGCAACCGGCGCGACGCTCGCCGAGATCCGCATCGACGGCCCTGACGAGGTCGGGGCCGCGGTCGCCTCGGCCGCGGACGCGCAGCGACGCTGGGCCGCGATGAGCGGCGCCGAGCGCGGCCGCATCCTGCGGCGCGCGGCGGACCTGCTGCGCGCCCGCAATCGCGAGCTCGCCGAACTCGAGACGCGCGATACCGGCAAGCCGATCCAGGAGACGAGCGTCGTCGACGTGCAATCGGGTGCCGACTGCCTCGAGTACTACGCCGGCATTGCCGCGACGATCGCCGGCGAGCATCTCGACCTCGGACCGGGCGCGTTCGGCTACACGCGGCGCGAACCGCTCGGCGTGGTCGCCGGTATCGGCGCGTGGAATTACCCGTTGCAGATCGCCTGCTGGAAGTCGGCGCCGGCGCTCGCCTGCGGCAATGCGATGCTGTTCAAGCCCGCCGAGCTCACGCCGCTGACCGCCGTCGAGCTGCGCCGGGTCTACGACGAGGCAGGGCTGCCGCCGGGCGTCTTCCAGGTGGTGCAGGGCTTCGCCGATACCGGCCGGCTGCTGACCCGGCACCCCGGGATCCGCAAGGTGTCGCTGACCGGCGAAGTCGGCACTGGCACGGCGGTCATGAGCGACGCTGCCGGCACGCTCAAGTACGTCACGCTCGAGCTCGGCGGCAAGTCGCCGCTGATCGTGTTCGACGACGCCAAGCTCGACAATGCCGTCGGCGGCGCGCTGCTCGCGAACTTCTATTCGGCGGGCGAGGTGTGCTCGAACGGCACGCGCGTGTTCGTGCACCGCCGGGTCAAGGCGGCGTTCCTCGAGCGGCTGCGGGCGCGCGTCGGTGCGATGCGGGTCGGGGACCCGCTGGACCCGGCCACCCAGGTGGGCGCGCTGATCTCCGAGGCGCACATGGAGAAGGTGCTCGGCTACATCGCCCGCGGGCGCAGCGAGGGCGCGCGCGTGCTCGTCGGCGGCCGGCGCGTCACGAGCGGCGACCTCGCGAACGGCTTCTTCGTCGAGCCGACGGTGTTCGACGGCTGCCACGACGACATGGCCGTGGTCCGCGAGGAGATCTTCGGGCCGGTGATGACCGTGCTCGAGTTCGACGACGAGGACGAGGTCGTCGCGCGTGCGAACGCGACCGAGTTCGGGCTCGCGGCCGGCGTGTTCACCAACGATCTGACTCGCGCGCATCGCGTAATCGCGCGCCTCGAGGCCGGCACCTGCTGGATCAATCACTACAACGTGACGCCGATCGAGCTGCCGTTCGGCGGCTACAAGCGTTCCGGGCTCGGCCGCGAGAACGGCCGCGCGGCGATCGAGCACTACACGCAGCTGAAGAGCGTCTACGTCGCCCTGGGTGACGTCGAGTCCCCTTATTGAGCACGCCTTGGACGAGCTGACCTTCGACTACGTGATCGTCGGCGCCGGTTCCGCGGGCTGCGTGCTCGCCAACCGGCTGACGGCAGACGGCCGCCACAGCGTGCTGCTGCTCGAGTACGGCGGCTCGGACCGCTCGATCTTCATCCGCATGCCCTCGGCGCTCGCCATCCCGATGAACCGCGAGCGCTACAACTGGTTCTACTACACCGAGCCCGAGCCCGGGCTCGGCGGGCGCAGCCTGCACACGCCGCGCGGCAAGGTGCTCGGCGGCTCCTCGTCGATCAACGGCCTCGTCTACATCCGCGGCAACGCCTTCGACTTCGAGCGCTGGGTCGCGGAAGGCGCGCGCGGCTGGGGCTACCGCGACGTGCTGCCGTACTTCCGGCGCGCCGAGCGCCGCGCCGCGGGAGGCGACCTGTACCGCGGCGCTGACGGGCCGCTCGGCACGAGCTACGGCACGGCGCGCAACCCGTTGCACGCCGCCTGGCTCGAGGCCGCACGCCAGGCGGGCTACCCGCTGACCGGCGACGTCAACGGCTTCCAGCAGGAAGGCTTCGGCCGGATGGACATGACCGTCGAGCGCGGCGTGCGGGCGAGTGCGGCGCGCGCCTATCTGGAGCCCGCCCGGCGGCGCGCCAACCTGGCGGTCACGACCGGTGCGCTCGCCGGGCGGATCCTGTTCGATGGACGGCGTGCCGTCGGCGTGCGCTACCGGCGGGGCGCGAGCGAGCACACCGCGCGCGCACGCCGCGAGGTGATCGTCTCGGCCGGCGCCATCGGCTCACCGCAGCTGCTCAAGCTCTCCGGCATCGGGCCCGGCGCGGAACTCGCGGAGTTCGGCATTCCGGTCGTGCACGATCTGCCGGGCGTCGGCGAGAACCTGCAGGACCACCTCGAGGTCTACTTCCAGGTCGCGAGCAAGCTGCCGGTCACGCTCTATTCGGCGATGAACCCGATCGCCAAGCTCGCGATCGGCGTGCGCTGGATCCTGTTCAAGGATGGCCTCGGCGCG
>Ga0335084_10000692_pt1 | contig 29403 bp, 28 predicted proteins | sample Lox_Sample_44_FD_206721 | JGI IMG/M metagenome (GOLD analysis project Ga0335084, IMG submission 206721) | Soil microbial communities from Loxahatchee National Wildlife Refuge, Florida, United States - Lox_Sample_4.4 | ecosystem: Environmental > Terrestrial > Soil > Wetlands | place: USA... | reverse complement strand
CCGGATCCGTGTTCTAATTCAACTGTGTGCGCATCCTTTTGCGACCTGTGTTGGGGCATCTCGCCGTAGGGTCTATAACCGGCCGGAGTTCCAGTTCAACAGTGTGTTTGATTTCGCAACCGACAAGGCCAACTCGGAGTCACGATTCGGTTTCGATCCCAATACTGGCGCCCGCCTCAACAAGCTGTACAGCTTGGTCCGCGATGGTTCACTGTCGGCGTTTGTCCAGGATGACTGGAAGCTCGCGCCCAACTTGACCCTGAGCCTGGGCTTCCGCTATGAAGACTTCTTCAACCCCTCCGATGGCGTGGGAGAACCTTATCTTGCACAGGCCCATGCCAGCCTGGCGCAGGCCTTGCAAAGGGCCGGCCAGAAGGAGGAGTCACAGAAACAACTGGCTGAACTGGAAACTCTCAATCAGGGTACAGCCAACGTCGGGCGCGCCATGATCCTGGTAGAAACCGCCGAGGGCCACATGAAGCATGGTCAGCAATCCACTGCTGTCGGCGAGCTGCAAGAGGCGGTCACGCTCAGTCCCGATTTCACCGAGGCCCATTACCAGTTGGGCTCGGCCCTGGCGCGATCCCCGAATGGTTTCGCCAAGGCCGAAGCCGCCTTCCGCCAGGTTCTGCAGTTGAATCCAAATCATGCTCCCGCACACTTTCAATTGGAAATTCTGCTGGCTGCTCGAGGTGACAAAGCGCTGGCTTCCACTGAATTCCAGGAGGCTGTACAACTGGCCCCGGGCTTAACTGAAGCTCACCGCGCACTGGCCCAGTTGGCCGTCGGTTCCCATGATTGGCCCACAGCCGTGCAGGAATTCCAGGCGGTAGTTGCATGGAATTGGAGGACGCAGCCGCGCACTATGATTTGGCCAACGCTTTGAAGTCCCACGGCCAGCTCGATGAAGCTGCGCACGAGCTGCAAATTGCGCAAAGGCTGAATCCCGCGCTGTCGGCTCCTCGTTAGCAGGCTCGGCAGGTGGGTTGGAATTTGCTGAACGCGGTGAAAGGTTCAAGACCGTAAATAGGAGAGAATCACCCATGCGATCAGATTGTTCACGTCGTGAGTTTATTGCCGGCCTGGGAATGCTGGCGGCGGCCAACACCAACCTCTCAGCCGCTCCCTTTCAATCGTCTTCCACCCCCAGGACTCCGCGCCTTGGCAAGTCGCCGTTCAAGATAGCCGTAATCAACGATGAGATTTCTCAGGACTTCGGTCACGCCTGCGAGATCGCCTCCCAGAAGTTCGGGATGGAGTGGATGGAACTGCGGAGCATGTGGAACAAGAACGTGGTCAATCTCGATGCCAACGAAATCGGGGAAGCGCAACAAATCCTGAAAAAGAACAACTTACGTGTTACCGATATCGGCAGCCCGCTCTTCAAGGTGGACTTTGCCGGCGCGCCCAAATCCAAGTTCAGCCCGGAGCACGACCAATTCGGTGCGAACTATACCTACGACCAGCAGGGTGAAGTTCTTGATCGCGCCATTGAACTGGCCAGGGAGTTCTCCACTGATCGCATCCGATGCTTTGACTTCTGGCGCCTGGATGATCAGGCTCCCTACCGCAAGGCGATGAATGACCAGTTGCAGCAGGCCGCCGAAAAGCTGCGCAAGATTGGACTGATCCTCATTCTGGAGAATGAATTCGCCTGCAATACCGCTACCGGGGCCGAATCCGCGAAGGTCCTCAGCGGGGTGCCGTCCCCGGCTTTCATGCTCAACTGGGACCCTGGTAACGCCGCCATGTTTGGCGAAACGCCATATCCGGACGGCTACAACCTTCTACCCAAAAATCGAATAGGCCATTGCCACTGCAAGGACGCGATCAAAACGGTCAAGGGAGTCGAATGGGCCGCCACGGGTAAAGGCATGATCGACTGGGTAGGTCAATACAAAGCGCTTAAGCGCGACGGCTATCACCACGCCGTGAGCCTGGAAACTCATTGGCGCGGTGCCGGCACACCCGAGGCCTCAACTGTCGAGAGCTGGGCGGGAATGAAAAATGCGCTGGAGAAAGCAGGCGCGCTGTGATGGGCTCATGGACCAGGGTGGAGTAGCGCTTTAGCGCTGCAGCCCCTCGGCATTGATTCTGGCGGCTTTAGCCGCTGACCTAAGTCTATCGAGCGCTGCAGTCGAAAAACAGTGGGATAATTCAACTTGAACTGTCGCGGTCAGAAAAGAAACCGTGAACATCAACCAGAGCTCAGTCCTATCTCCGGATGAAGTCCGCCAAACTGTCGCCCAGGCCGCCTCCCGCCTCGGCCTCGCCGGCAAGCGCGTGCTTACCATCATTCCCGATGGCACCCGCACCATGCCCATGCCGCTGATGTTCCAGCTTCTGCAAGAGGAAATCGGCGCCCGCGCTGCCGCTTCCGACTACCTTGTCGCCCTCGGCACGCATCCCCAGATGAACGAGTCCCAGCTCAGCCGGCTGATGGGGCGGCCTGTCGTTAACGGAATGTGTGGCCCGGCCCGGGTCGTCAATCACCGCTGGGACCTCCCCGATACGTTTGTGGACCTGGGTACGATCCCCGCAAACGCAGTCGCAGAGGCCTCTGGCGGCGTTTTGTCGGAAGCAATCCCGGTGAAGATCAATCGCATGCTCTTCGATTACGACCAGGTGCTGATCTGCGGCCCCGTTTTCCCCCACGAGGTGGTCGGCTTTTCGGGAGGTAACAAATACCTTTTTCCCGGTGTCAGCACCGGAGAAATGATTAACCAGACCCACTGGTTGGGCGCTCTGCTCGGGAGCTACAACCTGATCGGCACCGCCTGCACTCCAGTGCGCGCGCTTATCGATCGTGCCGCCGAAAAAGTGACAGTGCCTGTCGCCTGCTTCGCACTGGTTCTGAGAGAAGAGAAAATTGCCGGAATATATTTCGGGTCCGCACTCGATGCCTGGAAGGCGGCCGCTGCGCAATCAGCGCAAGAGCACATTCACTGGGAAGATCGTCCGTTTCGTCGCGTCCTCTCGGTGCTGCCCCGGATGTATGACGACATCTGGACCGGCGCCAAGGGAATGTACAAACTCGAACCCGCCATCGCGGACGGTGGCGAGGTCGTGCTCTACGCCCCGCACATTACAGAGTTCAGTTATACCCACGGGGTTTTTCTCGACCGCATCGGCTATCACTGCCGCGACTACTTCCTCAAACAGTGGGAACGCTTTGTGGGTGTGCCTCGTGGCGTGATCGCTCACTCCACGCATCTGATCGGGCAAGGCAGCTACGATGCCGCCAGCGGGATCGAGAACCTGCGGATAAAGGTCACTCTCGCCACCGGCATTTCCGAACAACGCTGCCGGCGCTCGAACCTCAACTACCTCAATCCCCATGGCATCAAGCTGGAAGACTGGCAGGGACGTGAAGATGAAGGCATCAAGCTGATTCCCCACGCCGGCGAGATCCTGTACCGGCTGGCGAATCAGTCTCTTCGACCCAATCGCTCAAGCGACTATTGAACCGAGCTGGCGACGTTGGAGAAGACGTTGTTAGCGTTCGAGCCGACCAGGCGTATTGTCCCTACAACCAGAACCAGAATCACCGCCAGCATGACTGCGTACTCCGCGATGTCCTGCCCCTGATCTTCGGACCAAATCCTCTGAATGAACTCGCTCATGACGGACCTCCATGGCTCCAAATATTCTCGATTAGGAACCCATGATGAACGCATAGTTCCGGATTGTCAATTGGTCATCAGTGAAATAAGCGCACTTTTTTGCATGTGCCAAAATGCCCGCTGGGCCTTGGTTCTGGAGGATTTGGCAACTCACTTCTGCGGGCGATGCAGTAACAACCGTAACTCGTTACCGTACACAAGCCAGCCCCGAAGACTTAACGTTGAAGGTCCGCCGCGGAGCGCGCAGCGTATGCAAGAATTTTCCCAGGCAACAGGCCCAGATAGAGAGTGGCAGCCAGGCTGATGGCCAGTGCAACGCCGAGAGCAGGTGACACCGGGATCACCGCCGGGCCTTCATCCCGCGCTTCACGCATATACATCATCACGATGATTCGCAGATAGTAGTACGCGCCCACGGCACTGTTGAGTACGCCCACAATCGTGAGTCCAATCAGGTTGGCTTGCAGGGCCGCACTGAACACGTAAAACTTGGCGAAGAAACCGCCCGTCATTGGAATTCCGATCAGGGACAGCAAAAAAATCGTTAGCGTGGCGGCGAGCAGCGGCGAGCGGCGGCCCAGCCCGGCGTAGTCGTCCAGGGTCACGAAGCGCTCCCCGGCGCCGGCCAGGTGGCTGACCACGGCAAAAGCCCCGACATTCATGGCGGCATATGAGGCCGTGTAAAACATCGCCGCGGGGATACCATTGTCGCGCAGCGCGGCAAAGGCCACCAGGACGTATCCGGCATGCGCGATGGAAGAGTAGGCCAGCAACCGTTTGACATTCTGCTGCACCAGGGCGCCCACATTGCCCAGGGTCATGGAGAGCGCCGCCGTTACCCAAATCAACCCCAGGCGTCCGGGAGCATTGACTTCAAAGATCAGACGCAGCAGCACGGCAAACGCCGCTGCCTTGGGCGCGGTGGACATGAAGCCGACCACGGGTGCCGGAGCACCTTCGTACACATCTGGCGTCCAGACATGAAACGGAGCAGCGGCCACTTTGAAACCGAGTCCTACGAACATGAACGCCACGCCGGCGTAGGCCAGCAGCGGAATCTGGTTCAACCGCAGGGCCTCGCTAATTATCGCAATGCTGGTGGACCCGGTGGCGCCGAACATCAGCGCCACTCCGTAAAGGAAGAACGCAGTGGCAAACGAGCCCAGGAGGAAATACTTCAGCGAAGCCTCGCTGCTGATCGCCGCTCGCCGCCGGAACCCGGCCAGGACGTAGGTCGAAATCGAAGAAATTTCCAGAGCGATAAAAATGAGCACCAACTCGACTGCCGAGGACATCAGGCACATGCCGACGGCGCCAAAGAGAATCAGCGCGTAGTACTCACCCGCCCGGATTTGCTGCGTTTCCATATATTCGTAAGAACTGAGGATGACCACGACAGCAATGGTGGTGACCAGGACGTGGAAGAAGGTACTGAAGTCATCCACCTTGATCATGCCCCAGAATCCCATGCCCGGAAATCCGGACTGGTAGAGCGCGGCTGCAATTGCGACGAGCGAGCCGGTCAAGGCGATGAGACCCAGCAGCTTCTGGCTCCGGCGCTCGTCCACCAGCGGGTCGAGCACCATGATGAGCATGCCGAAAATGGAGAGCACGATTTCCGGGAGGATGCGAACATATTCAACCCCCTGCGGCAGCGTCGGACCGATTCCTGCGGGGTTCACTGGCCAACCACCTTGCTGGCCAGTTCTGCATACGGCGCCAGTGCAGTGTGCACAGCGGGATCGATGGCGTTCAGCCACAGCAGTGGGGCCACACCCATTACCAATGCGGCCGCGGCTGCGGGCAGCAGCGCACTGCGCTCGCGGACGTCCAGATCTGGAAGGCCTTCATTTACAGGATGCGTTATCTTCCCAAAGAAGACGCGTTGATACATCCAAAGCAGGTAGCCGGCACTCCAGATCACCCCGGTCGCGCCCAGAATTCCGTAAACCGCGCGGTCCTGAAACGCTCCGCTGAGCACCAGAAATTCGCCGATGAATCCGTTGAGCAAGGGCAATCCCACCGACGCCAGCACGATGAAGAGAAAAAAACTGGCGTACACCGGCATCGAGGTTGCCAGCCCGCCGAATTCCGAAATCTCATAAGTATGACGGCGCTCGTACAACGCGCCGGCCAGCATGAAGAGTGCGCCGGTCGAGACCCCGTGGGCCAGCATCACGAACATCGCTCCGTCCAGCCCAGCCTGGGTAAAGCTGAAAATCCCCAGCACCACAAAACCCAAGTGGCTGATCGAAGAATAGGCAATCAGCTTCTTCATGTTGGGCTGGACCATTGCCACCAACGCGCCATAGACAATTCCGATCAGCGCCAGGATCATCACCCACCAGGCGTTGGCGCGGGCCTGGTCCGGAAATAATCCCAGGTTGAAGCGCAGCATGCCGTAGGTCCCCATCTTCAGCAGCACCCCGGCCAGCAGAACCGAACCGGCTGTGGGTGCCTCCACGTGAGCGTCCGGCAACCAGGTGTGAACAGGGAAGAGTGGAACCTTGACCGCAAACGCAACGAAGAAGCCCAGGAAAAGCCACTGCGCGGCGCTGGCGAAACCGGCAACCTGCCCGCTACGGATCGCATTCTGGATAGTCACAAAATCGAAAGTGCCGACCTTGGCGTAGAGCCACAGGATCCCTGCCAGCATGAACACCGAAGCAATCATGGTGTACAAAAAGAATTTCACCGCGGCGTAAACCTTGCGCCCGTGCCCGTACATTCCGATCAGCAAGGCCATCGGAATCAGGGTCGCTTCCCAGAAGAAGTAGAAAAGGAACAGGTCCAGCGAGACGAACACGCCGATCAGCGCCGTTTCCAAAACCAGCAAGATGATGAAGAATTCCTTGACCCGCTCATCAATTGATTTCCAGGAGATCAGCACACACAAGGGAGTGAGAAAAGTGGTCAATAACACCAGCCACATGGAGATTCCGTCCACCCCCATGTGGTAGTGAATATTGGGCGTGGGAATCCAGGCCCGGTCGAGCTCGTACTGGAATCCGCCCTGGGCGCGGTGAAAATGCACCGGCAGATGCAGGGATAGGACAAAAGTAAGCAGCGACACCACCAGGGAAAACACGCGGATATCGCGATGACGCCGCGGCAAGAGCAGGAGCAGAAGAGCGCCCGCCAGGGGGATGAACGTCACTAGCGTGAGGATGATCGGACTCCACTTGTCCATCTCGATCGCGTGAAGGTTCATCGTGTTCCCATCCAGATCATATAAGCGATCACGACGGCGGCCCCGGCTGCCACCCAGCCAGCATAAGAGCGCAGGTTGCCGGACTGCATGTGTCGCACGGAATCAGAAACTTCGCGCGCCCCATGCGCGCTGTTGTCGAGCGCGGCATCGATCACATCCTGGTCAATACCGTGCCAAAGAATCAGGGCCGAGCCCGCAATGAGCGGCTTCACGAACAGGGCCGCATACAGTTCGTCGATGTAATATTTATGCAGCACCGCCTGGTAAAGCCCGCCCAGCCCAGCCGCGATCTGCTGCGGTAACAGCGGGTTGCGATAGTAAAGCTGCCAGGCCAGCAGAAACCCAAGCAGGCCAGCGAAAACCGAAATTCCGGTAAAGATCAACTCAGTCGCATGACCAGCCTGCGATTCGGGCCCCTCGCCTTCCCCTTCCGTAATCGTGCCTCGGTGCCCTTCCGCACCGGCCGCAGTGGCGTGAAAAACAGGCCCGAGAAATTTCTCAAAGCGGTTACTTCCGCCCAGCGCCCCCGGAACCCCAATCCAGCCACCAATGAAAGACAAGACCGCCAGCACCACCAGCGGAACCACCATCAGCCGCGGACTCTCATGAATCCCACCATGCCCATGCCCATGTGGCGCGGGCACACCCACCCGCATGTCGGCATGGCCCAACTCGTCCACCTCGTGATGCGAACTCTCTGCCGCTCCCCGGTACTCCCCGAAGAACGTCATGAACCAAAGCCGGAACATGTAGAACGACGTGACAAACGCAGTGAACAGTCCAATAAACCAGTAAACCCAGCTGGCCTGATAAGCCCGCCACAAAATTTCGTCCTTACTGAAGAACCCGGCAAACGGTGGAATACCGGCGATGGCGAAAGTGGCGATGGTCATGGTCCAGAAGGTCCACGGAATTTTCGTACGCAATCCGCCCATCTGCCGCATGTCCTGCTCGCCGCCGACTGCATGAATGACCGACCCGGCCGCCAGGAACAGGAGCCCCTTGAAGAATGCGTGGGTCATCAAATGAAAAATCGCTGCGGAGAACGCGCCCACTCCACAGGCGATGAACATATATCCCAGCTGCGAGACGGTCGAGTATGCCAGAACCTTCTTGATATCGGTTTGCGTGATCCCGATCGTAGCCGCAAACAGAGCCGTGAGCGTTCCGACGATCGCTACGACGGTCATGGCCATCGGCGCCCGCTCAAAAATCACGTGCGACCGCGCAACCATGTACACGCCCGCCGTCACCATGGTCGCTGCGTGAATCAACGCGGAAACCGGCGTAGGTCCTTCCATGGCATCGGGCAGCCACACGTAGAGTGGAATCTGCGCCGACTTGCCCGCCGCCCCCACCATCAGGAGCACGCCTACCGCAGTCAGCAGACCCGCCCCGCCGGTCTCCGCCCCCATGGGAGCGATGCCCTGAAAAACCTGGTCGAAGTTGAGCGTGCCAAAGTGCTTGATGAGGAGGAACAGCGCGATCAGAAATCCGAAATCGCCGATGCGATTGACGATGAACGCCTTCTTGCCCGCTGCCGCCGCCGAATCCTTGGTGAACCAGAACCCGATCAGAAGATACGAAGCCAGGCCCACGCCCTCCCAACCAATAAACATCAGCAGGTAATTGCTGGCCAGGACCAGGGTTAGCATGAAAAACATGAACAGGTTCAGGTAGGAGAAGAAGCGATAGAAGCCGCCTTCCTCCCACATGTATCCGACGGAGTAGATATGAATTAGGAATCCGACGCCGGTGACCACCAGCAGCATCACCAGCGAAAGCTGGTCCAGGAAAAAGGAGAAGTCCGCCTGAAACTTTCCCGCCCGGATCCAGGTTGCCAGAACCTCGACATGCGGCGTGGTCAATGAAGAAAACCGCGAAGCGACCAAAAGCGCCAGGGCAAACGCCGCCCCGCTGAACAGCAGCGCCACCCCGGCAACGGCCTGCCGGGGAAACTTCTTGCCGAAAAGTCCATTGACGGCGGCGCCTACCAGCGGCAACACCGGAATCAGCCACAGATGCAGGTCGGGCGTCATAGTTTGAGCAGATCCACCTGGTCTACGTTCAAGGTTTCACGCGTCCGGTACACCGCGATAATGATGGCCAGTCCGACCGCGGCTTCGGCCGCCGCTACCACCATCACGAAGAACACGAAGATCTGGCCGCTGAGCGCATGCCACTGCGCGGCGAATGCCACGAATGACAGGTTCACGCCGTTCAACATCAGCTCAATCGACATGAAGATGCTGATGATATTGCGCTTGATCAGAAACCCGGTCACGCCGCAGGCAAATAAGATTCCGCTCAGAACCAGGTAATACGAAATCGGCACCATCAGCTCTCCTTCTTTCCCTGGTCAGAGTCCGGATGGCTGGCCAGGACCACGGCGCCCATGATGGCGATCAACACCAGAATCGAAGTCACTTCAAAGGGCAGCAGAAAATTGTGAAACAGCAGCCAGCCAATCGTGCGCGGGGCTCCCGGCAGTGCTCCGGCCGATACGGTCTGGTTGCCGGTCCGCTCGATCAGTAACCATCCCACCAAAACGCTCCCCACCAGCATGCCAGGAATTCCGAATAGCATCGCCACCCGGCTTCCCTTGGTCCGCTCTTCTTCTCCGGCATTCAAGAGCATGATGACAAACACAAACAGCACCATGATGGCCCCGGCGTACACGATGACCTGTACCGCCGCCACAAATTCAGCACCCAGGAGAAGATATTCCACGGCCAACGATCCCATTACCACCACCAGCGAAAGCGCGCTGTTGATGGGATGGCGCTGCACCAGCAGGTTTACCGCTCCCGCCACGCACAGCGCCCCAAATAACAAAAATATGATCAGATGAGTCATCAAACTGGGAAACCAGAAACTGGGAAACCAGAAACTGGGAAACCAGAAACTGAGAATCAAGCCCGTAGCGCCACCACCAAAGCCGTGATCACCAGGTTCGCCATGGCCAGCGGCAACAGGAATTTCCATCCAAAAGCCATAAGCTGGTCATAACGAAACCGGGGTAGTGTGCCCCGCACCCATATATATACAAAGAGAAAGCCAAATATCCGAAGCACAAACCAGAACACCGGCAGAAGCGCGCGCATCAGCGGTGGCCCGAATACGGGCCCATGCCATCCGCCCAGGAACAGGAGCGAGGCCACCGCCGCCACCGTAATCATGTTGGCGTACTCGGCCATGAAGAACATGGCAAACTTCATGGCACTGTACTCAGTGTGATAGCCAGCCACAAGTTCGGTTTCCGCCTCCGGCAAATCGAACGGGATGCGATTAGTCTCTGCGTAAGCCGCCGTCAGATAAATAAAGAAGGCGATGAACTGACCGCCATGAAAAATGTTCCAGCGTGGAATAAATCCCCAGAAGGTCCCGCTCTGAGCGTTCACGATGTCACGCAGGCTGAAGCTTCCGGTGAGCATTAACACCCCCACCAGAGAGAGGCCCAATGAAATTTCGTAGCTGATCATCTGGGCACTGGCCCGCAGTCCGCCCAGCAGGGAGTATTTGCTGTTGGACGACCAGCCCGCCAGAGCGACGCCGTACACGCCCAGGGAGGTAACTCCCAGAATGATCAGCAGCCCGATGTTGACATCGGTGATCTGCAGGGGAATGACCAGGTTCCCGATCGTAACCGAATTCCCGATCGGAATCACCGCGATCGAGGTCAGGGCAAATACCACGGCAATCATTGGCGCCGCGATATACAAGGGTTTGTAAACATGGGGAGGCGTCAAATCTTCCTTGAACAGAAATTTCACGCCGTCTGCCAGAGGTTGCAACAGGCCAAATGGACCGACTCGGGTGGGTCCCCACCGGTTCTGTATGTGGCCCACAACCTTGCGTTCCAGCCACACGGTGTAAGCTACCGCCGTGAGCAGGACAAAGAGTGCCAGCACGGTCTTGATGACAGAAACGACGATGAAGGTCGTGAGATTCAATGTCCTGTTTCCAAGTAGCGCCGGCGTTCCTTCGACTTCGCTCAGGACAAGCCCGCCGGCGGTTCTGAGACCACTTCAAATGTGAAGATAGAGGATTTCAGTCCGCCGCCACTTCAGATTCAGCGGGCTGATGGCTATGACTCTCCATCACCGAATTCAGCGTCCGGGAATAACGCCCCAGTGTTCCCGAACTGAACAGATTGTCATTCGCGGGAGCAATCAGCTTCGGGTCCTGCGTGGCCCCGGTCGCGATTCCGACCAGGGTGGTGTGCTGATCGTTTCCCGCTACCAGATTCATCCGCGAAACCTCATACCCCGGTACCAGCCGCTGAATTTCATCCAGAATCGCGGTCGGATCAAACGGGCTCATCTTTGGTTCCAGTCCGTGCGCTTCCAACCAGACGGCATGGCGGTCGGCTTCTCCCGATTGTGCCCCGCGCGATTGCCCCATGTCCGCGGCCCCGCCCCGGCCGAAGGGCACCAGTTTGTGGACATCGGCGCCCATCGCATCGGCAATGCGCACAATCATTTCAAAATCAGATTTGCTGCCGCTGACTTCTCCCGCTTTCTTCACCAGTTGCAGATCGCCGCAGGTGTTGGTGAAGGTACCGGATTTTTCATACGCGTTGGCTGCCGGCAAGACCACGTCGGCCATAGCTGCGGTTTCGGTCAGAAACATGTCCTGCACCACCACGAAACTCTGCGAGAAAACAAAGGGGTCGATGCCAAACCGTCCCACCGGATTCGCGCCCACGACATACAGGGCCTTCAATTTTCCAGCGCGAGCATGATCGACCATCTCCGGCAGCGCCAAACCAGGAGCTTGCGGAACACCACCCCATTCCTCATGGAATTTTCCGGTATCGGCCAGAGGATGGTAGCCGGGAAGCAAGTCGGGATAGAGGCCCATGTCGGCCGCGCCCCGCGAGTTGGCATAGTCGGCCAGGCAAAGAAACTTTGCGCCCGGAATGCTGGAACCAAACGTCACCAGGGACGCAATATCGTTGCCCCGAATCTCAGCTCCGAAGATGATGACCAGATTCTGCTGACCCCGTACCTGGTCTCGAAAACCAGTCAGTGTGGCGCGGGCGCCCTCGCCCGCGTTCGCGCTCGTCCCCAACGCTTCCGCCGCCGAGTCATCGCCGTTCAAGAACGCCGCGAACCGGCTTTCAGCTCCGGCAGGAATCTGCAAAAAGCCAGCCGCCTGGCGCCCGAGCTTGATATCAGCAGAATTCACCACGTACAACCGGGCGCGATGCAGCCGCACATTATTCCGAATCTGCCAAGCCAGGAGCGGATGCTGTTCCGTGGGATCGTTACCGATCAGCAGAATTGCCGGCGCATGGAATACGTCGCGCATGCTGGCCGTGTATTCCGGCTTGCCCTTAAGCGCCGCGGCCAGGGCAGGGAAGTCGGCAGTGCGGTGATGGTCGATATTGTTGGTCTGCAAAACTACCCGCGCGAACTTCTGCAACAGATAATTCTCTTCGTTGGTAGTGCGATTCGAACCCACCACGCCGATCGCCTGCCCGCCCTCCTGATCGCGAGCTTCCTTGAAGCGTTTTCCGATCAGCTCAAACGCCTCTTCCCATGATGACGGCGCCAGCTGTCCGTTCTTACGAATCAGCGGCTGGGTCAGGCGGTCCTCACGCTGGGCGAAATCGAAAGCGTAGCGGCCCTTAATGCAAAGAAAATCGCCGTTGATGCCGCTCTTGTCGCGATTGTCGCCCCGCACGATCTCCATGCCGGTTTCGGAGCGGCGCACGCCCAGCGTGGTCTTGCATCCATCCGCACAATGGGTGCAAGTCGTGCCTATGTGTTTCATCTCCCAGGGACGCGTCTTATAGCGATAAGCTCCCGAAGTCAGCGCGCCCACCGGGCAAATGTCGATGCACATGCCGCATTCTTCGCACTCCAGATGGTCTTCCTTATTGGGTGCGATGATGGAACCCACGCCGCGGTTCTGCACCCCCAGCGCCCACACGTCCATGCCCTCACCGCATACCCGCACGCAGCGATAACACAGAATGCACCGCGGCCGGTCGAAGTACACCACGGGAGACCACTGTTGCTCCTCCTTGTGGTTCTTGGGCTCCATGTACTTCGATTCCGCAGCGCCATAGGAAAATGTCATGTCCTGCAGTTCGCATTCGCCCCCGGCATCGCACACCGGACAATCCAGCGGATGATTGCCCAGCAACAACTCCACCATGCCCTTGCGCGCCTGATGTACTTCATCGCTGTCCGTGGTGACAATCATGCCCTCGCCGATCACCGTCGTGCACGCCGTCTGCAGCTTGGGCATCTTCTCGATTTTCACCAGGCACATGCGGCAGGCACCCTGCAGTGAAAGGTTCGGGTAGTAGCAGAACGAAGGCACTTCGATGCCCACACTCTTGCAGGCCTCAATCAGCAAAGTCCCAGCGGGGGCCGCGACCTTCTTGCCATCTACCATGATGTTCACGTCTGTCATAAAATCGTCATTGGTCTTTGGTCGTTCACCCTTGGCCGAAAATAGTTAGCGTCGGTTGTGTCAGCCAACGACCAACGACCACGACTGGATGTCTACGCCAACACCGGCTCCGCCGCCTTCTCGAAGGGACACGGCTTGCCGTCCAAATGATCCTCAAATTCCTGCCGGAATTTTTGGATGAATGCCATGGTCGGCATGGCCGCGGCATCGCCCAGTGGGCAGAACGTCCGGCCCAGCATGTTCTCGGACAGGTAGTACATGTTGTCGATGTCTTTTTTCACGCCGCCGCCCGCGTGGAAGCGAATCAGCGTCTTCTTCAGCCAGTCCGTGCCTTCGCGGCAGGGAATGCACCAGCCGCAGCTTTCGTGCTGGTAGAACTTCATCGTCCGCAGGGCAAACTTAACGATGCAGGTGGTTTCATCCAGTACCACCACGCCACCCGAACCCAACATGGAGCCTGCCTTGGCCACGCTGTCAAAGTCCATGCCGATATCAATTTCGTCGGACTTCAACACCGGCGTGCTCGATCCGCCGGGTACCACCGCCTTGAGCGCGCGTCCGTTGGGGATTCCGCCAGCCACCTCGAAAATCATTTTGCGGAGGTTGTATCCCATGGGCAGTTCGTAGACGCCAGGACGCTTGAGATGCCCGCTGAGGCAGAACAGCCGCGTGCCGCCATTCTTCGGCGGGCCAAGGTTGGCGTACCACTCCGCTCCGCCCAGAATAATGTGGGGCACGCTGGCCAGCGTTTCGGCATTGTTAATTACCGTCGGCCCACCCCACAGCCCGACCACGGCAGGGAAGGGAGGCCGGATGCGGGGAATGCCGCGCTTGCCTTCAAGCGACTCCATCAGCGCCGATTCTTCGCCGACTTCGTAGGCGCCCGCTCCGCCGTGCCAGTAAATGTCAAAGTCGTAGCCGCTGCCGAATATGTTTTTGCCCAGAAAGCCGCGAGCGTAGGCGTCGGCAATCGCCTTCTGCATGATTTCGAGAAGATACCGGTACTCGCCGCGAATGTAGATGTATCCGGTATGCGAGCCCACAGCCAGGCCGGCAATGATCACCCCTTCAATCACCGCGTGGGGATCATGCTCGAAAATCAGCCGGTCCTTGCAAGTGCCAGGCTCGCTTTCGTCGCCGTTGCACAGAACATATTTCGGCTTGGAGGCTTGCTTGGGCACGAACGACCACTTCAACCCTGTACTGAAGCCAGCTCCTCCGCGCCCGCGCAAGCCGGAGTTCTTGACCTCGTTGACGATGGCCTCCGCCCCCATCCCCACGGCCTTCTGCACCGCCTTGTAGCCGTCCAGCTCCAGGTAGCGATCAAGTTTGGTCGCACCCATGCCGAAGCGTCGGGAGACGACTCTCACTTCGTCGGGATGGGAAACCAGATCAGCCATGGTGCAATTTCAGATTGATGATTTTAGATTGCAGATTTGTAAACTACGCGACTTGCAATCTGAAATCTGAAATCTTCAATCTCGAATTCCTACGCTCTCTTCTTCGCGTACCCCTCCAGCACCCGGTCCATCTTCTCCGTGGTCAGGTTCTCGTGAAAATCGTAGTTTACCTGCACGGCTGGGGCCCAGCTGCAGCCGCCGATGCACTCTACCTCTTCCAGCGAGAACAAGCCGTCCGGCGTGGTCCCCTTGTGCCCGATGCCAAGCTTCTTCTCACAGTGTTCAAGCAGTTCCTCGCCGCCGCGCAGCATGCAGGCAATGTTGGTGCAGACCTGCACGTTGTACTTGCCTCGCGGCTTGGTGGTCAGCATGGAGTAGTAGCTGATCACATTGCGGACGTCGAGCGCGGTCAACTCCAGCCTCTGCGCCAGTTCCTCGATTACTTCATCCGACAGGTAACCTGTTTCATCCTGGGCATAAAGGAGAGTAGGCACCAGCACGGACCGCTTGGTGGGATAGTGCGTCAGCATCTCCGCGAAGCGTTGCTCGAATTGGTCAGAAAATCTCATTCGCTTTCCTCGGTGTCCTCAGTGTCCTCCGTGGTCAATCGCTTTGATCAACCACAGAGGACACGGAGCACACGGAGTTCCTACCGATCAATCTCGCCGAGCACGATGTCAATGCTGCCAATCGCCGCCACCACGTCTGCCAGCAACCGGCCCTCGCACATGGTGGGCAGCGTCTGCAAATTGGCCAGACACGCCGACCGCATGTGCACCCGATAGGGCTTCGCGGTACCGTCGCTGACTACGTAATAGCCCATTTCCCCGCGCGGCGACTCCACTGCCTGATAGACCTCACCTGCCGGCACAGCAAACCCTTCCGTAATAATCTTAAAGTGATAGATGAGCGCCTCCATCTGCGTCTTCATCATCTCCCGATCGGGCAAAATCACTTTCGGCGCCACCGCCTTGATTGGACCTTCCGGCATCCCATCCAGCGCCTGTTGCACCATGGCGATCGATTCCCGCAACTCCGCCACCCGGCACACGTAGCGCGCAAATACGTCGCCGCCCTGCGACACCGGCACCTTGAACTTGAAATTTTCGTAGCCGGAGTACGGCATGTCGCGCCGCAAGTCAAAATTAACCCCGCTACCGCGCAAGGTCGGCCCGCTGGCCCCCAGAGCCACCGCATCTTCCGCGGTGATTCGCGCCACGCCCTTGGTACGCATTCCCCAGATGGGATTTCCGGTCAGCAGATTTTCGTATTCATCCACCTTGGCAGGGAAGCGCGTGGCAAAATCCTGCACCCGTTCGAAAAATCCCAGCGGAGGCTCGAGGGCCAGCCCGCCAATGCGGAAGTAGGACGTCATCATGCGCTGTCCGCTGACCATCTCGAACAACCGCAGAATGTCCTCGCGCTCGCGGAAGCAATAGAGAAAGACCGTCATCGCCCCGATATCCAGCGCGTGAGTCCCGAGCCAGACCAGGTGCGAATTGATGCGCGTCAACTCATTCAACATCACCCGCATCCATTGCGCCTTGGGCGGAATCTCGAGACCCAGCAGCTTTTCCACCGCTAGCACGTAACAGAGATTGTTGGTGAGCGGGCAAAGATAATCGATGCGGTCGGTCAGGGGCACAACCTGCTGGTAGAACTTGGCCTCGCAGGTCTTCTCGATCCCGGTGTGCAGGTACCCGATGTCGGGCATGATGCGCACAATATTTTCGCCATCGATTTCGAGCAGCAGCCGCAGCACGCCGTGCGTGGAGGGATGATGCGGCCCCATGTTCAGGATCATGGTGCGGTCCTGACCGGGTTCAAGCGCGGGCGCTGGGGAGAGATGAGCCATGGCGAGTTCTAGCGGTAGCCCTCCACCGGATAGTCCTTGCGCAGCGGATATCCTTCCCAATCTTCCGGCATCAGCAATCGCCGGAGGTAGGGATGGCCGGCGAAGCGCACTCCGAACAGGTCGAAGACCTCGCGCTCGAAATAGTTAGCGGCAGGCCACACGGCAGTGACGGAATCGAGTGCCGGACTGCTGCCATCGAGTCGCACCTTCAAGCGCACCCGCTCCTTGTTCGTAATCGAGAGCAGATGATAGATGACCTCAAAGCGCGGCTCGGAAGGACACCAGTCCACACAGGTTATGTCGGCGAGATAATTGAAGGCGCAATCTTCGTCCTGGCGCAGCAGCTCGCAAGCCTCCCGGATAATCGATCGCTCCACGTAAATGCTCATCTCGTCGCGATCGAACTTGGCGCCTTCCACCGCCGCGGGATTCCAGGCCCACAACTTGGCGATGGCAGGGTGGTTCTTCAGTTCCTCCAGATCGGTGATGGCGGGTGGCAAGGGCATCAGACTTCGCCTCGCCGGGCCGACGGCTTGCCCCAGTCCAGCGCACCCTTTTTCCACACATAGAAGAAGCCCACCAGCACGATGCCGATGTAAACCAGCATCTCCCAGAAACCAAACATCTTAAGATCGCGCAAGATCACGGCCCAGGGATAGAGAAAGATGGCTTCAATGTCGAACAGGATGAACAGCATCCCCACCAGGTAGAATTTGACCGAGAAGCGTTCCCGGGCGTCCCCGATCGGAGTCATGCCGCACTCATAGGGTGACATTTTGGCTCGAGTGGGCCGGCGATATCCGATCAACCAGGAAAGCAGAACGATGGCACCCGCAAGGGCTCCCGCGACCAGGAAGTGAATCAGTAATGGCAGGTAGCGGGCGAAGTAATTGTCGGGCATGGGAGAGCTATATATAATTCGCGCCAAGCATTAAGTAAACATTCTAGATTAGAGTTCGCAATTGGTGGTGTCAAGCCACCGGCCGCCTTTGTTGCAGCATTGTTAAAACTTTTAAATTGATGGCCATGATCTCTTTTGCGACGGTGTACAAAACAACATGATCTTTGGCTTTAACACGGACATCAAACAAGGCGACACTGTATACCACGTGCAGAGCGAGGCCCGCGAAAGCGAGCTTCTGCTGCAAACCCAGGTGTTCGTGCGCGGCCGCTGCATTGGCAAGCGTGCAACTCCGTATGGAGACAAGTTGGCCAGCGGCTTCACCGACCAGCAAAAAGAGCACGGCCTGCGCGACCAGCACCGCCTTGTCCTCGATGCCATCCGTGATGGCCGCCTCGACGAAATTCTGGACAAGCGCGAGACCCCGGAGAATCTGGCTGCCATCAAGGAGCTTGACGTGCAATGGCTGAACGCCAGTTCAGTACACGCCGACCGCAATCTGACTATGCGGCTGCGGGTCACGGAAAGCGGCTCCGGCGTCCCCGGCGCGCGCCTGACGGTCCGCTTCGCCCGCCCTGACGCTGCCCCCTTCTATGCCCAGATGGTCACCGATGACGCCGGCGACACCGAGATGAAGATCGAAGTGGATGAGTCCTCCCTTCCGGATTCCTCCGTCCTGGTGCAGGCCAGCTATTCCGGACGCACCGCCACCCGCAAGTTCCAGCTAAGAAAAGTAGAAGCGTAGCCCACGTAGGGGCGGGTGCCCTCACCCGCCCGGCGGAGCGAAGCTCCGCTATTTTTTCTTCCACAAAGCAACCGCCGAACTGCGCTCGACCGGACAGCCCAGAGCGGCTGTCCCCACGTGGCTCGCTTGCTCCCGCATCCGTTAATTGCGAGAATCATTGCAATGAAAATTACCATCAACGGGCAAGAACAAACCTTCGCCCCGATCACGCTGGCCCTGCTGGTCGAACAGCTGGGCATGAAGCAGGACCGTGTAGCGGTGGAGCTGAACCGCAACATCGTCCCAAGAGCAGAATGGGCCGAAACCAACCTGGCGGAGGGGGACCACCTGGAAATCGTCCACTTCGTGGGCGGCGGACTCTGGTAGTGCCGGCCTCCCGCCCCCTGTCCTGAGGCCGGTCTCGCCCTCAGCGGGGAACTCGTCTAGTACACCTTTCCCTCTAATCTCCGGTTGACAGCAGCCACTTCACGCCTAAAATGTGTCAAACATTTTATATCTTGAATGTTTTAAACATTTTTCTGTCCAGAATGCAGGAGCGATTTACATCTCGCGAAGTGCGGTCCCTGACCGGCATCACCCTCCGGCAGCTGCAATGGTGGGACGAGCGCCGCATCGTCGTCCCCGCCCGGGAAGGCCATCGCCGGCTGTACTCGACCGAGGACCTGGCCGAAGTCGCGGTCATCTGCGAGCTGCGCCGCCGCGGCTTCTCGCTGCAGCGGGTACGCAAGGTGATGCGCTTCCTGCAGCGTGAATTCAGCAAGCGCCTGGCCGAAACCGTCACCGGCTCGTCCGACTACCATCTCCTCACCGATGGCCGGACGCTCTATCTGGAGACATCAGCCCGGCAGATTGTGGACATCCTGAAGAATTCCCGTCAGCCCATGCTGGCGATTTGCCTCAGCGATACTGTGCGCCAGGTGCGCGCCGACATCCGCCATGCGGAAAAAAAAGCTAACGCCGGTGCATGGCGGCCGGCACGCAGAAAAGCATCATAAGCAGGGAAGTTTGGCTCCAAAAAGTTTGGCTCCGGGGGAGGAGAGATGGTTGGAGAACTGAACGTCCTGAATGAGTGGATTCCCGAGCAGATGCAACCCGGCACGATCTTCGTGCTGGAGAATGCCGGCCACGTGGGCGAGAAGGAAGATCCTTACTGGGCGGTGCTCGCCTGCCCCGACTGCGGCACTCTGGGCCTCATCACGCGCAAACAACTGGCCGGCCTGCTGCCCGTCATCTGCGGCTCCGACCAGTGCTCGGTGCAGTTCTTTATCAATGACAGCGACATCGTGATCCGCAAGCCCTGCTAAGCGGAGGCCTCCCCACGTGGGGAAGGGCACGACTTCAGTCGTGCCGCCACCGGCTCTTCACAGCTTCACTCCTTTCTTGTCGAATTGGTAGCGGCCTTGATCCGGTCGATAGGCCACTAAACACAAGCCCTCGCCTATCTCGTTTACGTTCACTTGGCCCCGATAGACCGGTCCTTTCTGTGGTTACCGAAGTAACTTGCCGCTCCACAGGCTGCGCCTCTAGCGTGGAGCGCAAATCCGCGCTGGAACGCTTCCGTTGCCCATTACTTCCGGCGTGAGGAAAACCAACTAAAGGGCTCCTCGGCCAAAATAGTTCGGAGATTCGCCACTCGACGCAAGAAGGCAAAAAATCCTATGTCCGATTCTGAATCTGCAGCCCGGATTCTCGTGGTCCATGATGAGCCAGCCATCCTTGAACATATCGTCTCCGTTCTGACCTCGGCAGGCTACCAATGTGTAGGCGCTGCGGATGGACTCGAGGCCCTGGCAGTGCTCGACTCCGGGCAGGAATTCGAACTCTTGCTGTCCAATTTCATGATGCCCAACCTGGACGGAATGGGCTTGCTCGAACGGACCCGCGAGAAATTCCCTGACATGGTGTTTGTGCTGGAGATCGGGATGCAGGATGTTTCCGTTTTTTTGACGGCGATTGAGAAGGGCGCTTACGACTACCTGCAAGCTCCTTTCCGGTCCGAGACCCTGCTGGCGCTGGTTCGTCGCGCCCTGGAGCATCGCCGGCATATGCTGGAGAATCGTGGCTACCAGGCCAAACTGGAATCTCTGGTGGCCGACCGTACCGAGAAGCTGAAGAACGCAATATCCGATTTGGAGCGTTCCTATGACCTAACCGTGGAAAATCTGGGCGCTGCACTTGCTATGAAAGACGCGAAGACCGAGCAACACTCCAGGCGCGTCACCGCTTTCGCCATCGCCATGGGACGGGCCAAGGGACTGAGTGTCGACCAGATCGCAGTGGTCGCCCGTGGAGCTTTTTTGCACGACATAGGCCAGATGTCGATTCCGGATGCAATTCTGGTCAAACCAAGCAGTTTGACTCCCGAAGAAATAGCGGTCATGCGCCAGCGCTGCTCCCAGGGATACGAAATTCTGAGAAGGATGCCACTCATGTCAGAACCTGCGGAAATCGTTTACAGCCATCACGAAAACTATGACGGCAGCGGATATCCACGTGGCCTGAAGGGCGAGGAAATACCTCTCGGGGCAAGGCTTGTGGCCGTGGCGAATACGCTGGATGCGATCACTTCGGACCAGCCCTACTGTCCAGGTCAATCTGTAGGCGCGGCGAGAGAAGAGATCCTCCGCTGGTGCGGCCGTCAATTCGATCGCGCAGTTGTGCAATTGTTTCTTGCGATGCCTCAGAGTATCTGGACCGACTTGGGCAAAGCAGTTGACCATCAGAAATAGTGACAGTCAGCGTCAACTAAAATCAGCCGAGGGCGGGATATTCCTTGGTGATCTGGCGTGCCTAGTGGTTGATGCTCTTGAGTGTCAATCACCCAACTACTTGCTGTGCACCCGCTCCAGCGGGACCGGAATCTGTTCCACAATCTCGATGCCGAATCCCTCCAGGCCGGCAACCTTGCGAGGATGATTGGTCAGCAGCCGTATGCGCCGCAGGTTAAGGTCCGATAGGATTTGCGCCCCTATGCCGACCTCGCGCTGCGTCTTGCGCTCGCTCTCGGGCAAAGTGGGCAAACGCTTGTCGCGATGAAAGGTAAGCGCCGTCCGCTCCGCCAGCTTCTCTACCGAAAAGCCTTTGGAAGTCTGATGCAAATAGATCAGGGCGCCCCGCCCCTCGCGGGCGATTCGTTGCATCGAGCCCTCGATCGTGGCATGGCAGTCGCAGCCGGTGGACCCGAAAACATCGCCCATCAGGCAGTGGGAGTGCATGCGCACCAGCACCGGTTCGTCGCCGCTCTCAATGTCGCCACGCACCAAGGCCATGTGAGACTCGCCGCCATCCACTTCGCTCTCGTAGGCAATCAGGCGGAATTCCCCGTGATGCGTGTCGATCAACGCCTCGCCGACGCGATGCACATGACGCTCGTGCTGCATGCGGTAGCGGATCAGTTCCGCCACGGTCAGCATCTTCAGGCCGTGAGTTTCGCAGAATTCGATAAGATCCGGCACCCGCGCCATGGTCCCGTCGTCGCGCATGATCTCGCAGATGATGCCGGCGGGCACCATTCCCGCCATCCGCGCGAGGTCTACTGCGGCTTCGGTCTGTCCGGCGCGAAGCAGCACTCCCCCCTTGCGGGCGCGCAGCGGAAACACATGGCCGGGTCGGGCCAGGTCGGCGGGCCGGGTCGCGGGATCAACCGCCACCTTGATGGTGCGGGCCCGGTCGTAGGCCGAGATTCCAGTGGTTACGCCCTCGCGGGCGTCGATGGCTTCGCAAAAGGCTGTGCCGTAGTTCGAAGTGTTCTCCGCGGTCATCGGACCGATGCGCAAGTGGTCCAGGCGCTCCTCGGTCATGGCCAGGCAGACCAATCCCCGCCCGTACCTGGCCATGAAATTGATGGCCTCAGGCGTGACCTTCTCCGCCGCCAGAGTCAGGTCGCCTTCGTTTTCACGGTCTTCGTCGTCCACCACCACAACCATCCGCCCGGCGCGGATTTCCTCGATCGCGGCAGGAACGTCAGTAAACGCCGAATGCGCCATCATAGTGGCCTGATTTTACCAAACCTTCAATCTAGCGCCGGCGTCCTGCCGGCTGTCCCGAGGGCGTCTCGCCCTCGGAGTGTAAGTGTAGGTGTGGGCGGACACTCTTGTCCGCCCCACACCATTCTTCGTAGCCTCAGGGTCCTCCCCGATCGCTGGCTAGCAGCTCTTCGGTGCCCCGAAAGAGGGCTCGCAGCGCGCGCCAGACCCACCGTGCCAGAAGGACGATAATCGCCAGCAGAAGCGCCACAATGCCCGCCGCCCAGTAGGGATGCCGGGTGGCAAACCAGGTCAGAAAGATGGCCAGCCCGTCCTCGCCCAGGCTCAGCGCTGCATTGGAAAAGGGTTCAGGGGATGCGGTCACCGCTGCCCGGGCTGCGGTTTTCCCTCCATGAGCCGCGAAAGCGATCAGACCGCCCGCCGCAGTCGCTGCCACCTGCTCCCAGGGCGATAGCGACGAGGTTGCACGATAGGCCAGCAAGGCAGCTACCGGCACCCGTATGAAGGTGTGCAAGGTGTTCCAGACCAGGTCGAAGGCGGGAATCTTGTCGGCGAAGAACTCGATGGCGAATAACGCAGCACTGACCCCTATGACCCACCAGCTCGTCAGAAGCCCTAGGGCCGGCGGCAGGGCCAGCACTCCCGCGCGGGCCAGCAGTCCTAGCGTCGCCACGGTGGCGTACACGTTGAGCCCAGCGGCAAAGCTGGTGGCCACCACGGCGGCCACGATCTGCTCTCCGGAAAGGTTCATCACGCAGTCAGCATAATCCGCCGCATCGCTATTTATCCCACAAATAAAAAGGCCGCCAGTAGGCGGCCTCGGTGTGGAACCTCCGGAATCGCTTACAACGTGGATTCGATCTCGAATCCCCACGCCTCCAAAAGCGGCTCCGGAATGTACTTGGAATTCTTGTTGCGCCGCGCCCACTCGCGCAGCCGGGTGGAACGCAAATATTGGTCGGGCGAGAGCTTATACTCGCGCACGACCTGCTCGAATTCGGTGATCGTAGGGGTAATCGGCCCGATGGGCTCGGGTTTGCCCCAGTTGGGATTTCCGCGTCGCTTGGCCATGAAGACTATGCCTCGTTACCTGGGATATGACAACTAATTGGCTATGAAAACTTAGATTCACGCGGCAGCGTTCGAGATTCACGCCAAATCGCTCAGTCTGTGTTACTAAGCTGACTCCATGCTAGATCTGCCGCAATGACTGGAAGCCATAGATTCTAGGACAGTTGACTCCGCAAGTCAACAGAAATATGCTGCACACAGAAATATGCTGCCTTTGACATTATCAACGTCGCGCGACACAGAAATATGCTGCCTTTGCCGCCCCGAATCAGGTTATGTTAAAGAAAATTAATGATTTAACGCGAGCCCAAGCTTTCTTTTCCAGGATTCCCGGAATATTCTGCCTGCCATCGAGCTGCTCTGGTTCGTCAGCGTATAAAAGCTAACTGCCGCGAACAAAAGCTTCTTAGCCCACCTCGGCCAGTGGAGCAACTCTGCCGTGGCGCAGGCCCGGGTTACCGCGGTAATGGGCCAGGGTTGGGCGGTCATTGACGCTTGCCATGGACAAACCTAGAGTGCGATAAGGAGGCCAACACTGTGAGGGATATCTACGAGGTGCTGCGTAAGAAACAGGCGGAACAGGCCCAGCTGGGGAAGCAGATCGAAGCCTTGCAGACAGCTGCAGAACAGCTTCGCGGCGTGGCTCATCTGCTGGACGACGAGCGCGAGGAAGCGGAAGGGGCCGCTGCCCGGGGCTAGGCGAGCCGTAAGCTGGACCTGACCTAAATGGCGTCTTATGAGTTTACGAGCGCTGGTTTTTTGTGCTGACGACAAAGTCGTACGCGTGTTGCGGAGGGTTCTGAGTGAGTTGGAAATCGGCCTGGAGCTTTGCGCCGAGGCCGAATCCGCCATTCACAAACTGACCCGCCAGAGGTTTGAGGCAGTCATCGTGGACTGCGCAGACGCGCGTACCGCTTCGCGCGTGCTGCGCAGCGCCCGCTCGGCGCCCTGCAACAAGCGGGCCGTCGCTGTCGCCATCGTCGCCGCCCAGACCGCACTGGGGAGCGAACGAGATCTGGGAGCCCATTTCGTTCTTTATCAGCCGCTTTCTCCGGAGCGCGCCAAAACCAGTTTTCGTGCGGTACGGGCCTTGATGAAGCGCGAGCGGCGCCGCAATGCCCGCATCGCGGTGGAAACTCCGGTCACCATCCAGGTCAACGATGGCGCCGGGCAGCTACGCGCCGTCAGCAGCGACATCGGCGAAGGCGGCATCGCGGTCCAACTGGCCCACCGCCCCAAGAATCTCGGACCCGTCAACCTGCAATTTTCTTTGCCCGGGACCGCAGACAAGATTGAGTGTACCGGTGAAGTGGCTTGGGAAAACCCCGGTCGTCAGGTTGGGCTTCGCTTCCTCGACCTGTCTGCCGCGATGCGCGACCAGCTGAACGCGTGGCTGGAAAGCCGCGCCCCTGAGTTCGAGCAGGACGATCCGCCGGCCCCATGCAAGCTCACCGACCTCAGCCTGGGCGGCTGCTACCTGGACACTACTTCGCCCTTCCCGCTTGGCACTCGCATCATCCTGTCCATGAAGGTTGCCGGGGTGGGCTTCCGGGCCGAAGGTGTGGTGCTGGTGATGCATTCCGAGCTGGGCATGGGGGTTGAATTCACGCGGACCACCGACCCACAGCGCAACGACCTGGAGAAATTCATCCAGGCCCTGACCAACAGCAATGGCGTTCTCCCGGACCTCCTGGTGGAACCCGAAGGATTGGACATCGGCGCACCGGTCAGCACTCCCGCATCAACAACCGGCGTTGACGACCCTTTGCTCGATCTTTTCCGAAAAAGAGCCGACCTCGCGCCTACAGCCTTCCACGCGGAACTACGCAAGCAACGCAGCCCCAGAGCCGTCGGCCAGAAGGCTTCCATCTAAGCCGCGATATCTATTCCTCGCTTTAGTTCAGCCTGCGCAATCTCAGTAGGGAAATCGGGGCACTGCGAATGGGCCGGAATTCTCTTCAGCTACTATCCCGCCAGAAAGGCGTCCCAACTGGATCCCATTCAAGGGCTTCGCTACGAGTGACGGCTGCTCCCGGCATCACGAAAGCGTTGCTCATTGTAAAATAGCTGGTCTTGCGCAGTTTGCTGCGCTTAATCTATGCCGCAGGAAGAAAAGACAGCCGACACTCGAGAAGGCCAAAACGAGGCCCGTTACGATGCCCATCGCATCGAAGCGAAGTGGCTCAAGCGGTGGCAGCAGGATTCATCCCTGTACGCCGCCGAATCCCACTCCACCCGCCAGAAATATTACGTGCTCGAAATGCTGCCCTATCCCTCCGGCGCACTGCACATGGGACACGTGCGCAACTACGCCATTGGCGACGCGCTCGCTCGCTTCATGTGGATGAACGATTACAACGTGCTCCATCCCATGGGCTGGGATTCCTTCGGCCTTCCGGCAGAGAACGCGGCCATCCAGAATAACACGCCTCCCCGGGAGTGGACGCTGCGCAACATCGCCGCCATGAAGGCGCAGATGAAGCGCCTGGGCTTTGCCTACGACTGGTCGCGCGAAGTCACAACTTGCCTGCCCGACTACTACCGATGGAACCAGTGGTTCTTCATCAAGCTTTTCGAGAAAGGTCTGGCCTATCGCAAGAAAAGCAGGGTCAACTGGTGTCCGAAGTGCGCCACCGTGCTGGCCAACGAGCAGGTGGTGAACGGATGCTGCTGGCGCCACGAAGACACCCTGGTCGAGCAGCGCGAACTGGAACAATGGTTCCTGCGCATCACCAATTACTCCGAGGAGTTGCTGCGCGATCTCGACCGGCTGCCCGGTTGGCCGGAAAAAGTCCGCACCATGCAGCGCAACTGGATTGGCCGCAGCGAAGGCACGCTGGTCGATTTCAAACTTGATGGCGCAACCGATCCCGCCAATTCGACGATCACTGTCTTCACCACCCGCGTAGATACAATTTTCGGCGCGACCTCGGTGCAGCTCGCACCCCAGCATCCCTTGGTTGCGCGCTTAACCAAGAACAACGACCTTCTGCGCGGTGAAGTGGACAAGCTCATCGCGGAACAGCGCAAGGCCCGGGAAGTGGGCGACATCGGCGAGATCGAGAAGCACGGTCTCAACACCGGCCGCTACGCCATCAATCCTTACAATGGCGAAAAGGTGCCGATCTGGGTGGCCAACTACATCCTGATGGATTACGGTACCGGCGCCATCATGAGCGTGCCCGCCCACGACGAGCGGGATTACGAGTTCGCCAGGAAGTACAAACTTGAGATTCGCCTGGTGATCCTGCCGGCCGGAGATCCCGAGGAAACCGCGGTTGAACCCAAGCTTCCCTTCACCACCATGCAGGGCATGCTGGTGAATTCCGGCCGCTTTAACGGCATGGACTGCGCCACCGCCATCCAAGCCATGTCCGAGCACGCCGAGAAAAATGGTTTCGGCAAAGCCACGGTCACTTTTCGCCTGAAAGACTGGGGCATTTCGCGCCAGCGCTACTGGGGCACTCCTATCCCGATGCTTTATTGCGAGAAGGATGGCATCGTCGCCGTGCCGGAAAAAGACTTGCCCGTTATTTTGCCGGAAAATGTGGATATCACCCTGACCGGCGGCTCGCCCCTCAGCCGGGTTCCGGAGTTCGTCAACGCCACCTGTCCCAAGTGCGGCGGACCGGCCCGCCGCGAAACTGACACGATGGACACATTCGTCGATTCATCCTGGTATTTCTACCGCTACACCGATGCGCACAACGATCAGGCGCCATTTGATGGGGAGAGAGCCGGATACTGGTTTGGCGATCGCGGCATCGACCAGTACATCGGCGGGGTCGAGCACGCCATCCTGCACTTGATCTACTCCCGCTTCTGGACCAAGTTCATGCGCGACATCGGATTGATCGAGAACGATGAACCCGCCGAGCGCCTATTCACCCAGGGCATGATCATCAAGGGCGGAGCCAAAATGTCCAAGAGCCTGGGCAACGTGGTTTCGCCCGACGAGATGGTCGAGCGCTACGGCGCCGACAGTACGCGCCTGTACACCCTGTTCGCCACTTCTCCCGATCGTGAACTCGACTGGCAGGACGACGGCGTGGAAGGCATTGAACGCTTCCTGTCGCGCGTGTACAGATTCTCAGCCCGCAACGCGCGGCCGAACGAGCCGGCGTGGAGCCAGCCATTGCCGAAAGATTTGGATCCCGTCGCCCGGGCGCTCCAGCGCAAGCTACATCAGACCATCAAGCGCGTCAGCGATGATTTCCAGGGACGGTGGCACTTCAATACCAGCATCGCCGCCATCATGGAGCTGGTCAACGAACTTTATGCCGTGGACACCCGCGGTACGAGTGTGGCGGCAGGCGCCTCACCGGCGATCCCATTCCGCCTGCTGGCAGACATCCAACGCAGCCTGGCCCTGCTGCTGTCCCCTTTCGCTCCTTACCTGGCCCACGAACTTTGGGAGATGTTAGGAGAAGAAGGAAGCCTACTGCGGGCTCCCTGGCCCAAATACGATCCCGTGCTGGCCAAAGAGGAAGAAATTGAACTCCCGGTGCAGGTCAACGGCAAGCTGCGCAGCCGCATTGTGGTTCCGGCGGATGCTGCTGACGAACCGGTCCGCGAGCGCGCCCTCGCCGATGAAAAAATCGTCGCCCTGATCGCCGGCAAGCAGATTGTGAAAGTGATCGTAGTGCCCGCCAAGCTGGTGAACATCGTGGTGCGCTGACACCGGCTGACCGCAACAAAAGGCGGGCCCTTGCCCGCCTGCATTCGCTACGCCGGGTATCGGTCTAGCTCGCCGGTTTGAACTGCAACCCAGCTTTCTGTTTGCCGAAGTCAACTTCCTCAAGGTCCTTGGCCTGAGTCTTGCTGGTAGCAGGTTCGATCACGACTGCATCGTACCCTGAGGTGTAGCCGATCAGCTTGGCCGAAGTGGTTGCCACCGTCTTCTTGTCCTGCAGAATATTAACGTTGACCGTGGTTCCGTCGCCATTCCACTCCACTTTATAATTGCCCGGCTGCAGTTGAGTCGATCCCACCCGCACTGTGTCGAAAAGCTTGAGGCTGCCTTCGTTCTTGTCCTTGGCAAATGTCGTGACAGGTAACAGCAGCAGCCCGACCAGCGCCGCTGCGCCCAGATGCTCCACATATTTCATGATCTTTCTCCTGAATTGTTTGGCCAACACTTAGTAAGGGTAAGGCGATGCCCGCGTAAGAGAAGCACGTCCTCGCCATGGATAAAAATAGAAGCTACTGAGAATGATGCGCTGCCCCGCCGCAGGGTTGCTGTAAAGATCTGTCATGTTGGGGAACCCAGGTTCTGCTATCGCGCTGCTTGAGTTATCCTGAAATAGATGACGCGGCGCTCACCCACGCTGGAAGGCTTTCGAATCATGTTTCGCCTGCCTTTGCTCGGGCTGGCGGAAATTGCCTGGCGGTGGACTTTCGGCGTGGCGGCGGCAGCCGTTCTCCTGTTCTCCATTCGTGAATATCTGGCTACGCTGCCGGTCACAGCGGGAGAGATGTTGCTCCTGCGGACGCGGCAGCCCGTCCTCGTCCTGCAGGCCGTGGCACGCATTTTCCAGGTTAGTGCTCCGCGCGCCGTGACTGCGTTCGCGGTGCTGGCGCCGGGACTTGGTCTGGCATGGATCATCATTGCCTCCCTCGGTCGTGCAGCCACCCTCAAGACCCTGATTGAAAACTTCCGCGGTTCTTACCATGACATACGCCTGACTCCGCTTCTGGCTCTGAACTGTCTGCGCGCGGCCACATTCCTGGCCGCAACCGTTGGTGTTGTGGGGGCCCTGTTGGTGGCGCAGGCTGCCTCCTCGCCCGACGACCCCTCCCCGGGAGGCGTGCTGCTGATTTTCTGGACGTTAACCATGCTGGTCGGACTGGCATGGTTGCTGTTGAATTGGTATCTCTCGCTGGCGGCGATTTTCGTGGTCAGGGATGGAGCGTCCACATTCGCGGCCCTGATCGCGACCACGGATCTCTGCCGCTCTCAGCCTGGTTCCGTAATCGCCGCTGCCACCTGCTTCGGCGTGGCCCATACCGCTATGTTTGTTGTTGCCAGCTCGGCGGCTGCGTTTCCCTTGGGGTTTGCCGACGTGCTTCCTGGGGGCATGGTACTCGGCGGTGTGCTCCTGGTCACCCTGTTCTATTTCGCGGTGGTGGACTTTCTCTATGTCGGCCGTCTGGCCGCATATGTGTTCATGATCGAACCACCCCCC
>Ga0335084_10000691_pt1 | contig 29405 bp, 26 predicted proteins | sample Lox_Sample_44_FD_206721 | JGI IMG/M metagenome (GOLD analysis project Ga0335084, IMG submission 206721) | Soil microbial communities from Loxahatchee National Wildlife Refuge, Florida, United States - Lox_Sample_4.4 | ecosystem: Environmental > Terrestrial > Soil > Wetlands | place: USA... | reverse complement strand
TCGGGTCCGGAAGACGGACCCCTGGCCGGCGCAGTAAAGCCGCTGCAAGCGCGGCACTTCTGCTCCGTTGAATTGATCGAACACGTATCCGGCTTTGCCGGATGCGCGATGCTGCGTGCGGACCCCGCGCGGGGAGCAGTTCATGGTTCTCGATTTCTCCATCGTCGACTTCCTCCGGAACGTCTTCGGCCTGCGGACGCCGGAGCCTGAACAGGCTGCCGCGCGGCGGTCGTTCGCGCATCTGGTCGAAATCGGCCAGCTCACGCCCGAGGCAGCACTGGCGCGCCTCGAAAGCACTGACGAGGGCCTGATCGAACGCGAGTCCGCGGAGCGGCTGGAGCGTTACGGGCCGAACGAGGTCGCGCACGAACGCAAGAAGCATCCGCTGCGGCGGCTCCTCGAGCTGTTCGCCAACCCGCTGCCGCTACTGCTGCTGGTGCTCGCGCTGGTCGCAGACCTGACCGGTGAGGTGCGCGGCGCGATTGTCATCACGCTGATGGTGGTGCTGTCGGTGCTGCTCGCATTCGTGCAGGAATACCGCTCGAGCCGCGCTGCGGAGAAGCTGCGTGCGATGGTGCACACGACGGTGACGGTGTTGCGGCGGGACCTGCGCAAGGGCATCCCGGACGAGGTCTCGCGTCACTTTCCGGTGCGCCTGCAATACCGCGAGCCGGAAAGGGCGGAGATCCCGCTGGCGCACCTTGTGCCTGGCGACGTCGTCGTGCTGTCCGCGGGCGACATGATTCCCGCCGACGTGCGGCTGATCAGCGCCAAGGATCTGTTTGTCAGCCAGGCGACGCTGACCGGCGAATCGCTGCCCGTCGAGAAGTTTGCCGCGGCGGCACCCGGAACGGCGGCGCCGCTCGACCTGCCGAACATCGCCTTCATGGGCAGCAACGTCGTCAGCGGCACGGCGCGCGCCGCGGTCGTGTCCACCGGAGGCGAAACTTATTTCGGGTCCGTGGCCGGCGCCCTGGTGCGGCCGCGCCAGCTGACGAGCTTCGACGTCGGCGTCAACCGCTTCATCTGGCTGATGATCCGCTTCATGGCCGTGATGGTGCCGCTGGTGTTCCTGATCAACGGCGTCTCCAAGGGCAACTGGGTCGAAGCGTTCCTGTTTGCGGTGGCCGTTGCGGTGGGCCTTGCCCCCGAGATGCTGCCGATGATCGTCACGATCAACCTGGGCAAGGGTGCGCTGGCGATGGCGCGCAAGCGGGTCATCGTCAAGCGGCTCAGCTCGATCCAGAACTTCGGCGCGATGGACGTGCTGTGCACCGACAAGACCGGCACGCTGACGCAGGACAAGGTGATCCTGGAGCGGCACGTCGATATCTTCGGCCACGACAGCGACCGCGTGCTGCAGTTCGCCTACCTCAACAGCTACCACCAGTCCGGTCTGAAGAACCTGCTCGACGTCGCGGTGCTGGAGCACGTCGAGGTGCACGAAGCGCTCGAAGTCCAGCAGCACTATGCGAAGACCGACGAGGTCCCGTTCGATTTCCAGCGTCGACGCATGAGCGTGATCGTCGAGAAGGACCACGCCTCGCACATCCTGATCTGCAAGGGGGCTGTCGAGGAGGTCTTCGCCGCCTGCGGTGCCGTCGAGCGCGACGGGGTCGCGGTCCCGATAGAGACCGGCCACCTGGAAGAACTGCAGCCCGTGATCAAGGAGCTTAACGAGGACGGCTTCCGCGTGATCGCCGTCGCCTACAAGGAGGTGCCGGCGCGTCCTGAACCGTACTCGGTCGCCGACGAACGCGACCTCGTGCTGCTCGGATACATCGCCTTCCTCGACCCGCCGAAGGACACCGCTGCGGCTGCGCTGCAGGCGCTCGCGCGCCACGGCGTGCAGGTGAAGGTGCTGACCGGCGACAACGACGTCGTGACGCGCAAGGTGTGCCGCGACGTCGGCCTCGACGTCACGCAGCTGATGCTCGGGGCGGACCTCGAAAGCCTTTCGGATGCCGAGCTCGACGAGCGCGTTGACGACATCACGGTTTTCGCCAAACTGACGCCACAGCAGAAGGCGCGGGTCATCGGATCGCTCCATCGCAACGGGCGTGTGGTGGGCTTCCTCGGCGACGGCATCAATGACGGCCCGGCGCTGAAGGCGGCCGACGTCGGGATCTCGGTCGACACCGCCGTCGACATCGCCAAGGAATCGGCCGACATCATCCTGATGGAGAAGAGCCTGCTCGTGCTGGAGGCCGGCGTGCTCGAGGGTCGCGGGGTGTTCGGCAACATCACCAAGTACATCAAGATGTCTGCCAGCTCCAACTTCGGCAACATGTTCAGCGTGCTGGGGGCGTCGGCCTTTCTGCCATTCCTGCCGATGGCGCCGGTGCAGATCCTGCTGAACAACCTGATGTACGACTTCTCCCAGACCGCGGTGGCGACCGACAACGTCGATGCCGAGTACGTCGAGCAGCCGCGCCGCTGGGATATCGGCAACATCGGCCGCTTCATGCTGTTCATCGGCCCGCTGAGCTCGATCTTCGACTACGCGACCTTCTTCACGATGCTCTATGTCTTCGACGCGTGGAGCGACGCACCGCTGTTCCAGACGGCGTGGTTCGTGGAGTCGCTGCTGTCGCAGACCCTGGTCGTGCACGTGCTGCGCACCGGCGGATGGCCCTTCGTGCACAGCCGGCCGAGCCTGCTGCTCGGCGTCGCGACACTGGCGATCTGCGCGGTGGGACTGTGGCTGCCGACCTCGCCGCTGGCCGATGCGCTGGGCTTCGTCGCCTTGCCGCACGGCTACTGGGCGGCGCTGGCCCTGATACTCGTCGGCTACCTGCTGCTGACGCAGACAGTCAAGGTGTGGCTGATCCGCCGGTTCGGCCTGGGGTGAGACTGAAGCGTCTCGTTCCGCAAGAAATCGCGCCACCGCGTTTGCGCCATATGCCGCGCTCGCTGCGTTGCGAGGTTCCTGCCTGAGCACCCGCTTGGCCCCTTGGCCGCGCGCCTTGCGGTCAGCGCGCCCGGACGCGGACATGAGAAGTCGTGCGGAGGTTTCTAGCGCCGCACCAGCTTGCCGTGGTCGAGGCGCAGCACGCGGTCGGCTGTCGCTGCGGCAGCCTCGGAATGCGTGACGAGCACACCGGCCGCGTGCCGGCTCCGGATCTCCCGAGCCAGCAATCGCAGCACGACCGTGGCCGTGTCCGGATCGAGGTTGCCGGTCGGCTCGTCGGCGAGCACCAGCGCCGGCTGATGGACGAGCGCTCGTGCCACCGCGACGCGCTGCAATTCTCCGCCCGAGAGTTCGCGCGGCATGCTGGCCTCGCGCCCACCGAGGCCCACCTCGCCCAGCAGCGCGGCGGCGCGCCGCTCGCGCTCGTCGGGGTCGACACCGAGCAGCACCAGTGGCAGCGCGACGTTCTGCGCGACCGTGAGGTGAGGGAGAATGTGAAAGGCCTGGAACACGAAGCCGAGGCGCCTGCGCCTCAGCAGCGTGCGGGCATCGTCGCCGAGTTGCGCGATGTCGTTGCCGTCGATCCTCACCGCGCCGGCATCGGGCCGGTCGAGCCCGGCGATCAGGTTCAGCAGCGTCGACTTGCCTGAGCCCGACTCGCCGACGATGGCGACATACTCGCCGCCGCCGACCGCGAGATCGAGGCCGTCCAGCACGGCGCGGTCGCGATAGCGCTTGGCGAGACCCTCGATCTGCAGCATCGCGGCGATTCTACGGATCGACGGCGGTGCGCCGTACAATCGCGGCCCTTCCTCTGCTCGAGAGCCGGCGTTGAGCGACCCTGTCACGCTCGAAACGATCCAGGCTGCGGCCGCGCGGCTGCGCGGCCACATCGAGGAAACGCCTTGCGTGCACTCGCGCACGCTGTCGCAGATCACGGGCGCCGAGGTCTACCTCAAGTTCGAGAACCTGCAGTTCACCGCTTCATTCAAGGAGCGCGGCGCGCTGAACAAGCTTTCGCTGCTGACTGCCGCGCAGAAGTCGAGCGGCGTGATCGCGGTCTCGGCAGGCAATCACGCACAGGGCGTGGCCTATCACGCGCAGCGGCTCGGCATTCCGGCCGTCATCGTGATGCCGCGCTTCACACCGACCGTGAAGATCGAGCGCACGCGCGGCTTCGGCGCGGAAATCATCCTGACCGGCGATACCTTCGACGACGCACGCCTGGAGGCCGGGCTGCTTGCCGCGCGGCGCGGCCTGACGATGGTGCATCCATACGACGACGTGGATGTAATCGCCGGGCAGGGCACGATCGCGCTCGAGATGCTGGTCCAGCAGCCGACGCTCGAGTGCCTGTGCGTGGCGATTGGCGGCGGCGGATTGATCTCCGGGGTCGCGACCGCGGCGCGTGCGATCAAGCCCGGGCTGCAGGTGATCGGCGTGCAGACGGAGCAGTTCCCGTCGATGTATGCGGCCTTCAAGGGTGTCGAGCTGCCGACTGCAAACGCGACGCTGGCGGAGGGCATCGCGGTCAAGCAGCCGGGGAATTTGACCCAGACCATCGTGCGGCGCCTGGTCGACGACATCGTGCTGGTTTCCGAGGGCGACATCGAGCAGGCGATCGTGCTGCTGCTGGAAATCGAGAAGACCGTCGTCGAAGGTGCCGGCGCGGTGGGCCTGGCGGCGCTGCTGAGGCATCGCGATCGCTTCGCCGGGCGCAGGGTCGGATTGATCCTGAGCGGCGGCAACATCGACCCGATGGTGCTCGCGGACATCATCGAGCGCGGCATGGTGCGCGCCGGACGGTTGGCGCGAATCCGCGTGCACACGCGCGACGTGCCGGGAGAGCTTGCGCGCGCCGCGACGTTGATCGGCCAGGCGGGAGCAAACATCGAGGAAGTCGAGCACCAGCGCGCGTTCACGACGCTGCCGGTACAGAACGCAGAGCTCGAGTTCGTGCTGCAGACGCGTGGACCGGAGCACATCGAAGAAGTGCTCCGCACATTGCGCAACGCCGGCTTGCACGCGGAAATCCATCCTTATTGATCCGGATCGACCCGCTGCGCATGCGCAGCGACTACGGGCGCGCCGCGTCGCTTGGCTTGCGCCAGATCAGTGTCCGCTTGCCGTGGGATAGCTACCTTATCTGTGGAGACGCAGAAGAGGGAGCCGACGATGATTGCCGCGCGAACCCCTAACACGATTCATCGCACTCGGACCCGTACGCCGCCTGCAAAGTCGAAGCCGGCTGCCCGGCGCGCGCTCGACTGGAACGCGAAGCTGCGGCCAGGGCTCGAACCCGAGATCGTGATCGACAAGCGATACGGCGACCGCCTGCTTTTGCCGACGCCGCTGCTGATCGCCGGCGAGATCGCGGCCATTCCGAGCGGCGCGACGCTCGCGGTGTCGGCGCTGCGTCGGACGCTCGCCGCCCGCTTCGGCGCTGACCGCACCTGCCCGCTGATGACCGGCATGTTCCTGAAGATCATCGCCGGCGCGGTGGCCGACGATCTGGTGCAGCGGCATCCGCCGCGGTGGCCAGTGTGGCGCGTCGTCGGCGACGATGGTCGCCTCAGTACGGTCTGGCCGCTCGACGCGCTGTATCGCGCCACGCGCCTGCGCGAGGAAGGCGTGAAGATCGGTCGAAAAGGGGACGCCTGGCAGGTGCTGGGCGTTGCCGAAGCCGGGCGCTGACGCGCTCGGCCGTGACTTGGCCGCTGTCCGTCGCGCGCCGCCCGGCATCCGCCCGCTGCTCCGGGCAACGCGGTTATCGGAAGATCCGGGATAGGTTCTAGACTGCGGCATGCGACTCGCCGCCGCGCCGCGCTATCGCTTCTTCGATCTGTTGCAGGCGCGGGTCGATCCCGTGGGCGAACTGCGCGCCGGTCTCGCCGCCGAACCGTCCTTCATCTCACCCAAGTTCTTCTACGACGAACTCGGCGCGCGGCTGTTCGAGGCGATCTGCGCCCTGCCCGAGTACACACTGCCGCGCGACGAGCAGTCGATCTTCGATCGGCGTGCAGAGGAAATCGCGGCGATCGTCGGCGGTGGATCGACCCTCGTCGACCTCGGCGCCGGCAACTGCGCCAAGGCCGAGCGGCTCTTCGGCACACTGCGGCCGGCACGGTACGTCGCCGTCGACATCGCGGGCGGCTTCCTGCAAGCGCAGCTGCAGCCGCTTTCGGAGCGTCATCCGCAGATCCAGGTGACCGGTGTGGCGGTCGACTTCATGCACGGGCTGCAGCTTCCCGAGGCGGTGCTGCGCGCGCCGTGCCTCGCCTTCTATCCAGGTTCTTCCATCGGCAACTTCGCGCCTGACGAGGCGGTCGCATTCCTCGCGCGCGTCCGTGCGCTCTGCGGCGGGCCGCTGTTGCTCGGCGCCGACCTGGACAAGGACGAGGCCGCAATCGTCTCGGCGTACGACGACGCGCTCGGTGTGACAGCGGCGTTCAACCTCAACGTGCTCCGGGTTGCCAATCGCCTCGCGGGCACGGACTTCGACGTTGCCGACTGGCGTCACGTGGCGCTTTACGACCGCGCAGCCGGTCGCATCGAGATGCACCTCGAGGCGCGCCGTGCGCTCACACTGAAATGGCCGGGCGCCGAGCGTCGCTTCGCTGCGCGCGATCGCATCCACACCGAGAATTCATACAAGTACACGCTGCCGGGACTGACTGCGCTGCTGCGAGCGGCCGGCTACTCGACGGTGCGGATATACACGGACGCCGCGGACCGCTTCGCGCTTGCGCTGGCCCAGTAGCGATCCCGCGTGCAGGCGTTCAGGCGGCCAGTCGCATCGTGGCGTACATGTACGGGTACTCGGCCCTGAACCAGTTGCGGAACGAGGGTCGTGCGAGGCGGGCCGCGGTTCGCACCGACCCGCCCTTCAGCACGAAGTGCGCGCCGTCGAAGAAGTTTGCCGAGTAGCCTGGGTAGTAGGTCCGCGGCCGGAAGCCCGCGTAGCCGTGAAACGGCGTGCTGGTCCACTCCCAGCCGTTGCCCAGCATCTGCTCGGCACCCTCGGGAGTCGCACTGGCGCGATTCGCGCCGACGGGCACGGTGTCCCAGCCGGTGAAGTCGAGCTGCGCGCGCGCCTCTGTCGGCGGTGCGTCGCCCCACGGATATGATCGGTGGCCCGCGCCGTAGGCGGCACGCTGCCACTCCGCTTCTGTCGGCAGCCGTGCTCCAGCCCACCCGGCGTAGGCAGTGGCCTGGCGCTGCGTGACCAAGACCGGCTCGTTCAGCGGCAGCGGCACGTGCCCGAACATGCGCCGCAGCATCCAGCGTTCACCCGCCCGCGTCCAGAAGTGCGGCGCCGGACCGCCGGCCGCGACAAAGCCGAGGTACTCACCGTTCGTGACCTTGTGGTGGGCGAGCCGAAACTCTGGGACCGTGACCTCGTGAGCTGGAAACTCGTTGTCCCAGCCGAACTGGCCGGCGCGCTGCCCGAGCTGTGCAGGCCCGCCAGGAATGTTCGTCCACGCCGTCGTTGTGGCGGGGGCAAGGATGGGTTCGTGCCGAAATCGATCAGGGGCACGCTTCAGTTCCGGCGGTAGTTCATGCAGCAGGTAGCACAGCGTCTCCGCGTGCATCCAGCGATGTTCCAGCGCGGTCAGCAGTCGTTCGGACGGCAGCCGGTCGATGGCCGCGTCGATCGTCGCGCGCGTCCGCTCGACGTAACGCTGAACCTCGGCCAGCGCAGGCCAGTCGCCGGCATCGTCGTCAGGCGCCTGGCCCGGCTCCGGGTCGATGCCCGCCTCGAACAGCCGGTCGAAGGATGGCGCGAAGGCGGGCAGGTCAAGCACGCCGCGCGCAAGCTGGTTCCAGTCGAATGCGTCGAGGTGTCCGGCGTAAAAGATCAGCCGATGGCGGTCGGCGATCGGCCGCGCATACAGCGTCTCAGGCGCGACGAGCCGGAACAGCGCGTCGGCGTGGGCGCGCGCCGTGCGCAATTCGTCGTGCAGCCGATAGGCCGCGCGGGGAAACTCGAGCGCATCCATCCGCTAAACCATACGCTCGGATGGTGACGACGCCAACCGTCGCGCCGCATGTTCTTTTACGGCCTCCGGGATCGGCGTTTGCTAGCGCTCGCCGGCTGTGCGTTGGTGCGCGCGCCGTTGGCGCTAGGTCAGCGGGTTGCGGGCCAGCGGCGGGTTCTTGGCGAAGTAGCGCTTGATCCCGGCGAGGATTGCGCGCGCCATCTGTTCCTGATACTCATCGTCGCGCAGGCGCGCTTCCTCTTCGGGATTGCTGATGAAGGCGGTCTCGACGAGGATGGACGGCATGTCCGGTGCCTTCAGCACGGCGAAGCCCGCCTGCTCGACGCGCGCCTTGTGCAGGCGGTTGACGCGCTCGAGTTCGCGCAGCACCGCACTGCCGAGCTTGAGGCTGTCGTTGATCTGCGCCGTCGTCGACAGATCCAGCAGCACACGCGCGAGTTGCCGGTCATGCGATGCGAGGTTGATGCCGCCGATCAGGTCGGCGTCGTTTTCCCGCCGCGCCATCCAGGCCGCTGTGCTGCTCGATGCACCGTTTTCGGACAGCGCGAACACCGAAGAGCCGCGCGCGTCGGGGCGGATCCACGCATCCGCATGCACCGACACCAGCAGGTCGGCCTGCACCGCGCGCGCCTTGGCCACCCGCGTGCGCAGCGGCACGAAGTAGTCGCCGTCGCGCGTCAGCGCCACCCGCATGCCGGCGTCGGCCACGATCAGTTCGCGCAGACGGCGCGCGATCGACAGCGTCACGTCCTTCTCGTAGGTGCCGGCCTTGCCAATGGCGCCCGGGTCTTCGCCGCCGTGCCCGGGATCGATCGCGACCGTGACGATGCGCTGGACGTCGTTGTCGCCATTGCGCCGGGTCGGCGGGGCCGGCGAGCGTGCAAGCGTGCGGTCGGGCTCGGAGGCCTTCGGGACGCTGCCGAAATCCGAGTCCCGCGGAGTCGCCTGTTCGCGCAGCAGCGCCATCAGCGGATCCGGCGGATTGACCGGGTAGAGGTCGAGTACGAGCCTGTGCCGATACGGTCCCACCGGCTCGAGGTCGAATACCTGCGGCTTGACGTCTTCCTTCAGTTCGATCACCAGCCGCACGACCTTCGGCCGGTTCTGCCCGATGCGGATCAGGCCGATATACGGATCGTTCGCCTCGACCTTGCCGACGAGATCGCGGAACGCCGGCGTGAGATCGATGCCTTCGATGTCAACCACGAGGCGCAGCGGTGGCGTCTCGCGGATCATGAACTGCGTGAATTTCAGCGGTTCGTCATGCTCCAGCGCGACGCGGGTGTAGTCGCGTGCCGGCCAGACGCGCACGCCGAGCAGCGTGGCGCCGCGTGCAATGTGCAGCGGAGTCAGAGCGAGCACGAGCGATCCGCCCGCGGCCTGCATCAGGCGACGGCGTTCGCATCGAACTCCCTCAGTGCACTTTCCAGACATGCCCGTCCCGCTGGACTCGACGCGTCGAACCGCGCGCGCCGCCCTTCACCGTCGAACTCCAGTGCGATCGTCAGGTCTGCCCGCGGCAGCCGATCGCCGGCCTTCTCGGCCCACTCGATCGCACAGATGCTGCCGGGCCGGAACTGGTCTCGAAATCCGATCCCGAACTCGCGCGGATCGGCGAAACGATAGAAATCAAAGTGATAGAAGTCTAAGCTCGAATCTTTATGAGGTTCAAGCCCATGGCGACCGGCGGTGGGCGCGGCGTGGCTCACGACATACGGTTCGAGCACCGCAAACGTGGGACTGCGGATCGGGCCGGTCACGTCCAGCCCGCGCAGCCAGGCGCGGACCAAAGCTGTTTTGCCAACGCCGAGGTCGCCGCCGACGTTGACGTGGAGTCCATGCGCACGAATCAGGTCGGCGTGCAGGCGGCACGCCACGGCAAGTGCGCCTCCGAGGTGGTCGGTAGCCGCCGGCGTCGGCAGGCGACGTTCGATCACCGACGCAGCCGCGGAGGGCGACACTAAGATGCCTCGCATGAAATCCGATCGCGCCGAGCATACGCGCGCGCTCACGTCTCACGTCGAGTTCGACGGTGTCACGCTGCTCGGGCACATCCGCAAGTGGGGCGCGGAACTTGGTTTTACGCAAATCGGGGTCGCCGACCTGCAACTCGAAGAGGCCACGAGCCGCCTGCAGGCGTGGCTCGCCGAAGGCCGTCACGGCACGATGGACTACATGGCGCGCCACGCGGAACTGCGCGCCGAGCCGCAGCGGCTGCTGCGCGGCGCGGTGCGGGCGATCACCGCGCGCATGGACTATCTGCCGCCGGGCACGGCGTCCGACTGGGCCGAGCGCGAGCAGCAGCGCCTGCGTGAACCCGGCACCGCAGTCGTGTCGCTCTACGCGCGCGGTCGCGACTATCACAAGGTGCTGCGCTCGGGGCTGCAGGCGCTCGCCGGGCGCATCGAGTCGGCGGTCGGAGCGTTCGGTTACCGGGTCGCGACTGATTCCGCGCCGGTGTTTGAAACCGAGCTCGCGCGCAAGGCCGGTCTCGGCTGGCGGGGGAAACACACGCTGCTGCTGACGCCGGATGCGGGATCGATGTTCTTCCTCGGCGAGATCCTGACCGACCTGCCGCTGCCGGTTGATACGCCGACGGAGGAGCACTGCGGCACCTGCAGCCGCTGCATCGAAGCCTGTCCGACCGGCGCGATCACCGGCCCGTACCAGCTCGACGCACGCCGCTGCATCTCGTACCTGACGATCGAGCATTCGGGTCCGATCCCGGAAGCGCTGCGACCGCTGATCGGCAACCGCGTCTACGGCTGCGACGATTGCCAGCTCGTCTGCCCGTGGAACAAGTTCGCGCAGCGTGCCGTGGTGCCCGACTTTGAGGCGCGCAACGGGCTGGATTCCGCACGGCTCGCGGAACTGCTGGCTTGGAGCGAGCAGGAGTTTGCGGTGCGCCTCGCCGGTTCGGCGATCCGTCGCATCGGGCATGAGCGCTGGCTGCGCAATATCGCGGTCGCGCTCGGCAACGGGCCGGCCACGCCCGAGGCCGTCACGGCGCTGCGCGCGCGGCGCGACCATCCCAGCGTGCTGGTGCGCGAACACGTGCAGTGGGCACTGGCGCGGCTCGAAGCCGCTAGCGCGCTGCCAGGCTGATCGCGACCGGCAGCGTCAGCATCGCGAGCAGCGTCTGCACCGTGATCGCGTAGGCAACCGGCGCAGCGCGTCCGCCCATGCGCACGGCGAGTATGTAGGCGCTCGACGCGGTCGGCAGCGCCGCGAACAGCATGACGATCAGCGCCTGTACGCCGCTGAGTCCGACCGCGTACGACAGCGCGAGCGCCAGCGCCGGCATGGCGAGCAGCTTCACGGCCACGAGGTAGATCATGGTCGGACGTTCTTCGTGCACCGAAGCGAACGTGAGGCCGGCACCGATGCACAGCAGCCCGAGCGCGAGGCTCGCCGTGCCGAGCCGCGTGAGGAAGGTGCCGAGCAGCACCGGCATCTCGAAGCCCAGCACGTTGGCGACCAGGCCCGAAACCGTCGCCAGGATCAGCGGATTGACCGCCATTTCGCGCAGCACTCCGGTCTGCCGGTGGCGGGCGAGCGCGAACACTGCGAACGTGTTTGCCAGCGGCACGCAGACCGCGACGATCAGCGCCATCAGTGCCACGCCACGCGGGCCGGCGAGCGACTGTGCGAGCGCGAGACCGACGTAGGAGTTGTAGCGGAACGCCGTCTGCACGCAGCTCGCGAAGAAGTCTGCCTTCGGCCGGAAGATCCAGCGCGCGCAGAAGCCGAGCAGCACCGCGACGAGAAAGGCGCCGACCGCGGCGGCAAGCATGCGTCCTTCGCTCGCGAGCGAAAACTTCGCGTTGACGATCGACGTGAAGAGCAGCGGCGGAAATAGCGCGTAGTAGACGAGTCGCTCCGCTCCATCCCAGAACGGGCGCGTGAAGCCGAGGCGGCGAGCAAGCACCACGCCCATCAGGATCAGCGCGAAATCCGGCAGCATCAGCAGCGCGTTATTCATCGCATTCGCGCCCCGCGCGGAATTGCTGGCCCCTGCAGTGGCCCGTATAATCCCGCCCCTGCTTCTTCAACGCTGCTGTAGCTCAGTTGGTAGAGCAACTGATTCGTAATCAGTAGGTCGGTGGTTCGAGTCCACTCAGCAGCACCAGTGCAAGCAGCACCAGCGCGACTGCGTTTTCGCAGGCAGATCACGACGACGGCCCCCTTGGGCCGTTTTCTCTTTCGGCGAAGGCGTAGGTCTGCCCGGTCAAGCTTGCGAGCGCGTTCGCGACGGTTGGATACAGCAGACGTACGCGCAGTTCGCGCACGAGCCGGCGGTTCACGAGCTGGCGCGACTCGGTCATGAACGAGTACATCACCGGCGAGACCGCGGCCTGGAGCTGTGCGCGCGGCAGGCGCGGCGGGCACGGCAGTCCGGAGGCGTCGGCGACCGCGTTGAAGTATTCGCCCATTTTCATCGAGCTGCCGTCCACCGCGTTGTAGACGCGCGCGGCCGCGCCGCGCAGCAGCGCAGTGATGCAGATCCGCGCGAGATCGTCGGCATGGACGTGGCTCGTGTACACGTCGTCGGCGTCGAGGAGCGCGGGCAGTCCGCGCCGCAGGCGCTCGAGTGGCAGCCGGTCGTGGGCATAGATGCCCGGGACGCGCAGCACCGTGGCGCGGCAGCGGTCGCGCATCACGCGCTCTGCATCGACGCGCCGCCGCGCGCGTTCGTTCGCGGGGCTCAGGCGCGCGGTTTCGTCGATCAGCCGTCCGGCGTGGTCGCCGTAGACCCCGGTCGTGCTGATGTAGACCGCCCGCCGCGTGGCGCCGGCCAGCACAGCCATGAGATGGCGTGTGCGCGTATCGCGCGGACTGTCGTCTGCCGGCGGCGCCAGGTGCAGCAGCCACGGCGCACAGCCGCGCAGCCGACGCAGCGAAGAACGACGGTCGAGATCGCCGACGATCGGCACGGCGCCGGCGTCGCGCAGCACCATCACGCGAGCCGGCGTCGACGTGAGTGCGACAACTCGGTAACGCGACGCGAGCCGTGAGAGAATGCGCAGCCCGACATCGCCGCAGCCGACGATCAGCAGGCGCGGCCGCCCCAGCTTGTGCCTCCTGTGCGGCTTCCCGGCAACCCGGGGTGCGGCGAGGGCGTGTGCCGGTTGAATTTCCGTCACAGGATTGATTCCAGTACCGATCTCAGCATCCGATGGAGCGCCTTGCTAAACGCCGTAGCCAACCCGGTCTGCGCCGTTGGCCGACTGAGCTGAAGTGCCCGGCAGGCCGGCGGAGCATCCTCGACCGTCGAGGATACCGAGTCGCGACCGCATGAGCTTCAAGGTCACGGTCCGGCCGAGCGGCCGCGCCTTCGACGTCGAAGGCGACGAAACCGTGCTCGCGGCGGCGCTGCGACAGGGGATCGGCATCGCGTACGGCTGCAAGAACGGCGCCTGCGGCACCTGCGTCGGCAAGCTGCTCGAAGGTACGCTGGTGCATGGACCGCATTCGTCCTCGGCACTCTCGGCGGAGAACGAGGCGAAGGGGCTCGCGCTGTTCTGCTGCTCGCGTCCGCGCAGCGACCTGGTGATCGAAGCGCGCGAACTCACGGGGTTCGGCGACATTCCGATCAAGAAGATGCCGGTCCGCATTGCGCGGATCGAACGGCCCGCGCCGGACGTCGCGATCGTGACGCTGCAGCTGCCGGCGACCGAGCGCCTGCAGTACCTGGCAGGGCAGTACCTCGAGTTCATCATGAAGAGCGGAAAGCGTCGGCATTACTCGATCGCGACGCCGCCGCATGCCGACGAACAACTGCAGTTCCACATCCGCCATATGCCCGGCGGAGCCTTCACCGACAACCTGTTCGGCACCGGACCACAGCCGGTGAAGGAGCGCGACATCATGCGTGTCGAGGGTCCGATGGGGACCTTCTTCCTGCGCGAGGACAATCCGCGCCCGATCATCCTTGTCGCCGGCGGCACCGGATTTGCGCCGATCAAGGCGCTCACCGAGCACATCTTCGCCGAGGGCATCAACCGCGAGGACTCGGGCAAGGTCCTCCGGCCGGTCGTGCTCTACTGGGGCGCGCGGGCACGGCAGGACCTGTACATGGACGCGCTGCCGCGCCGGTGGGCCGAGGAGCAGCCCCACTTCCGTTACGTGCCGGTGCTGTCAGACGCGCAGCCCGATGACGCATGGACCGGCCGGAGCGGCTTGGTGCATCGCGCTGTGATGGAAGACTTCAGCGACCTGTCCGGATATCAGGTCTACGCCTGTGGCGCGCCCTTGATGATCGACGCCGCGCGGCGCGACTTCAACGCGCAGCGCGGCCTGCCCGAAGACCAGTTCTTCGCCGACTCGTTCACCTCCGAAGCCGATCTTGCCCGGTGATGGCGTTCTGCGGATCGCAACGATGAATGCTTCGGCGCATCGCGGCGGGCGGTGCGAGAGGAAGGGAGTGTGCCGTGCCCTTTGATCCGCAAGCCGCAACTGCGGCGTATATCGATTCGCTCGGCGCCGACACGCTCGCCAAGGCGGCGGCGTACACGAACGGCAGCCACTGGCTGATCCTGTGGAACCTCGTGGTCACGGTGGTCGTGTCGGTCGTGATCATTCGTTCCGGGCTGCTCGAACGCGTCGAGCGGTGGCTGGGGCGACGCGGCGCCAGCATGCGGGTCATGGCCGTCAGCGTCGTCTACTTCATCGCGGCTGCGCTACTGTCGCTACCCTGGTCGATCTACGCAGGTTGGTGGCGCGAGCGCAGTTATGGCCGTTCCTCGCAGCCGTTTGCCGACGCGTTCATGCAGGAGCTGCTCAGCACCGTCATCTTCTCGGTCCTCGCCGGACTTTTCTTCATCGGCGTCTACGCATTGATACGGCGTGCAGGGCGGCGCTGGTGGCTGTGGTCCGGTGCGTTGGCGTTCGTCGGCATTTCCGCCGGGCTGCTGATCGCGCCGGTGGCGATACAGCCGCTGTTCAACCAGTACAAGCCGGTGCCAGAGGGTTCCGTGCGCGAAGCGCTGGCGACCATGGCGCGCGACTCGGGCATCGCCCCTGACCGGATCTTCGTCTTCGACGGGTCGAGGCAGTCGAACAACTTCACGGCCAACGTCAGCGGCGTCGGACCGACGGCGCGCATCGCGATTTCGGATGTCGCGCTGAAAGGCGCGTCGCTCGACGAAGTGCGCGCGGTGACCGCGCACGAGATCGGCCACTACGTCAGGCACGATGTCTGGCGGCAGGTGGCCCTTCTGTCGGCGCTCGCGCTGGCGGCATTCTTCGTCGTCGATCGGACCTACGGGCGGGTTGCGGCCGCGCTCGGCAGCCGTGCGCCGCTCGCGAGCCCGTGCAGCCTCCCCGTCGTGGTCGTGATGGTGTCGGTGCTTTCGCTGGTGACCGTTCCTCTGGTCAATGCCTTCGTGCGCTCTGGCGAGACCGAGGCCGACCGCTACTCGCTGCAGACGGTCAACCTGCCCGATGCGTTGTCGGCGGCGCTGGTCAAGACTGCCGAATACCGCTACCCGCGGCCGACCGAGCTGCAGGAGTGGCTGTTCTATTCGCATCCATCCGTCGAGCGCCGCGTGCGCATGGCGATGGACTGGAAGGCCACGCACGACGCGGCGCCGCAGAAGTAGCACGGGCCTAGCGCCGCGCCCGGCAGCGCAGCCGTTCGCCGGCCGTGCGTGGCGAGCATCGGCTGCTAACCTGCGTCCTCTTCAAGACGCTTTCATCCATGAGACTCTGTGTCGTCGGCGCCGGTGCTATCGGCGGCTTTCTGGCCGTGCGGCTGGCGGCCGTGTACGAGTCGGTCAGCGTCGTGATCCGGGGCGCGAACCTGAAGGCAGTGCGCGCGCACGGAATGAAGCTGGTCAACGCCGATGGCACGGAGCAGGTCGCACACCTGACCGCGACCGACCGCATGGCAGAGCTGGGCGTGCAGGACGTCGTGCTGCTGACTCTCAAGGCGCACCAGCTCGGGCCGGCCGTGCAGGAACTGACCACGCTGATCGGCCCGCAGACGCTGGTCGTCACCGCGCAGAATGGCATCCCCTGGTGGTATTTCTTCAAGCAAGGCGGGCCGTACGAGGGACGACGCATCGAGGCGGTCGACCCCGGCGGTGTCATCTCGGCGGCGTTGCCGATCGACCGTACGATCGGGTGCATCGTGTACCCGGCCGCTGAGCTCGAGGCACCCGGCGTGGTACGCGTGATCGAGGGCAACCGGTTTCCGCTCGGCGAACTCGACGGTGCCGACACCGAGCGTGTCCGCGCACTGGCGCAGCGCTTTCGCGACGCCGGTTTCAAGACGCCGATCCTGAGCGACATCCGCTCCGAGATCTGGCTGAAGCTCTGGGGCAACGTCAGCTTCAATCCGATCAGCGCACTCACGCACGCCACGCTCGAGGACATCTGCCGCTTTCCGCAGACGCGCGAACTCGCGGCGGAGATGATGCGGGAGGCGCAGGCCATCGGCGAGAAGCTCGGCGTGCCGTTCAAGGTCAGTCTCGAACGGCGCATCGCCGGTGCCGAAGCGGTCGGTGCGCACAAGACGTCGATGCTGCAAGACGTGGAAACCGGCCGCGCGCTCGAACTCGATGCGCTGGTCAAGAGCGTGATCGAACTCGGCCGGATCACTTCGACGCCGACTCCGGCCATCGAGCACGTCTACGCACTGGCCGCGCTGCTGGCGCGGACGCTCGCCGAACACAAGGCGCGGCTCAGCCTCATGACGGTTTGAGGTCGGCAGGGAGACGAGATGTCACGCATCAGCACACTGACCGAGCTCATCGCTCACGGTGATGACGCCGCCACTGCGATCAGCGCGCCCGGTGGCTTGCCGCTGACCTACCGCGCCTTGCGCTCGCAGGTGACGCGGACGATCGAAACTTTGAACCGACTCGGCATCGGCCGCGGCGATCGCGTCGCGATCGTGCTGCCGAGCGGCCCGGAGATGGCCGTGGCGTTCGTTGCCATCGCATCGGGCTCGGCGTCGTGTCCGCTGAACCCCGCCTATCGGGCCGACGAGTTCGAGTTCTATCTGTCGGACCTGAGCGCCAAAGCGCTGGTGGTCGAGCGCGGCAGCGGCTCGCCGGCGCTGGAGGTGGCGGAGCGGCTTGGCGTCCGCATCCTCGAATTGGTGCCGGGCGAAGAAGGCAGCGGCTCCTTCACGCTCGAAGCCGCCGACGCCAGCGCGGGCGCGCCGGCCGCAAACGGCGGCGTGGCGCAGTCCGGCGATATCGCGCTGATCCTGCACACGTCGGGCACCACTTCGCGGCCGAAGATCGTGCCGCTGACGCAGGCCAACATCTGCGTCTCGGCCGGCAACGTCGTGGCGACGCTGCGTCTTAGCGCGAGCGACCGCGCGCTCAACATCATGCCGCTGTTCCACATCCACGGGCTGATCGCCGGCACGCTGGCACCGCTCGCGGCCGGCGGCGCGATCTACTGCACGCCGGGCTTCAATGCGCTGAAGTTCTTCGGCTGGATGGGCGAGTGCAAGCCGACCTGGTACACGGCCGTGCCGACGATGCATCAGGCCATCCTGGCGCGCGCGGCGCAGAACCGGGAAGTCATCGCCGCGCATCCGCTGCGCTTCCTGCGCTCGTCAAGTTCGTCGATGCCGCCGCAGGTCATCGCCGGGCTCGAGTCGGCGTTCGGCGCGCCGCTGATCGAAAGCTACGGGATGACCGAGGCGGCGCACCAGATGGCGAGCAATCCGCTGCCGCCGGCGCCGCGCAAGCCGGGCACGGTCGGCATCGCGGCCGGGCCCGAGATCAGCATCATGGACGAAGCCGGCGCGCTGCTGCCCGGCGGATCCACCGGAGAAATCGTGATTCGTGGTCCAAACGTTACGCTCGGATATGAAAACAACCCGAAGGCCAACGGCGAGGCCTTCGCTGCCGGCTGGTTCCGCACCGGCGACCAGGGGTCGATCGATGCCGACGGATATCTGTCCATCACCGGCCGGCTGAAGGAGATCATCAACCGCGGCGGCGAGAAGATCTCGCCGCGCGAAGTCGACGAGGTGCTGATGGATCACCCGGCGGTCGCACAGGTCGTCACCTTCGCGATCCCGCACGACAAGCTGGGTGAGGATGTCGGCGCCGTTGTCGTCCTGCGCGAAGGCCGGAGCGCGACCGATCGCGAGCTGCGCGAGTTCGTCGGCCACCGGCTCGCCGACCACAAGGTGCCGCGCAGGATCCTGTTCATGGACGAGATTCCGAAGGGCGCCACCGGCAAGCTGCAGCGCATCGGACTGGCGCAGAAACTCGGCATCACCGCCTGAACGGGGCGGCGACACCAAACTCCAGGGCCTGCAAACAGGCCTTAGTTGAAGCGGCAGGCTCCCGGTCCGCGCGGGTCGCCGCAGGTCGAACACGGGCTGGCCGCGATGGCGGGCTCGGCATTCGCGGTCGCGAATACCGACAGTTGCTTCTCGAGCCGCGTCGACCGGCAGCCCGGGCATTGCGGCGTTGTGCTGGCCCGCACCAGCGCCTCGAACTCCTTGCCGCAGTCCCCGCAGACGTATTCGTAGATCGGCATCTAGACCTCTCTGTGCTCATTATCGCTCCGAGCCTGGAGATTCGGTTGACAGAGGCCATGGCCGGCGAGGGCACGTACGCGGAACAGCCCGTCACGATGCCCAGCCGAGCGCGGCTGCTTGCATGTGCGCGGAGGTGCGCTATAGTGCTTTGATGATTAACCGGGCCCGACGCGAGCGACGTCATGCGGATTTCCGCAGAGGAGCGCGCGCGCAGGGCTGAGCACCGAATTACGGGTGCCTGCACGAAAGGCCGCGGACTCCGCGGCCTTTTTGTTTTTCGGGGTATGCGACCGGCATGTCGCGCGAGGACTCGACCGCCGGCTGAGGGAGGCCGCATGGACGGATTGACGATTACTTTCGACCCGGCGCGGGTAGACCGCGACCGCGTTCACGGCTGGCTCAGCCGCGAGGCTTACTGGTCGCTCGGGCTGCCGCGCGCGGTGTTCGAGCGCGCCGTCGACAACTCGCTGGTCGCCTCCGCGTACGCGGGGAGCGAGCAGGTCGCGTTCGCGCGGCTCGTGACGGACCGCGCAACCTACGCGTGGCTCTGCGACGTGTTCGTGGCGCCGTCGGTGCGCGGCCGCGGCGTCGGTACGCGGCTGATCGGCGCCATCGTCGGGCATGCGGACCTGCAGGGCCTGCGTCGCTGGGCGCTGCGGACGCGCGACGCCCACGCGCTGTACCGTCGTTTCGGCTTCACGGAACTCGCCGAACCGCAGCGCTCGATGGAGAGGCACAATCCCGATGTCTACCGGCACGCCCACGGCGCGACGGCATCGCTGAGGCCAGCGACATGAGCACACCGACGGTCTTCATCGACGGCGAGCACGGCACCACCGGGCTGCAGATCCGCACCCGCCTGCAGCCGCGCCGCGACCTGACACTGCTGAGCCTGCCGCCCGAGGCCCGCAAGGATCCGGCCGCGAAGCGCGATATCGTCAATCGCGCCGACTGCGTCATCCTGTGCCTGCCCGACGACGCGGCGCGCGAGACCGTGACGCTCATTGAGAGCCCGACCACGCGGGTGATCGATGCGAGCACGGCTCATCGGACGGCAACCGGCTGGACGTACGGGTTTGCGGAGCTGACCCGGACACAGCGCGGTGCGATCGCGACCTCGCGGCGAGTGTCCAACCCCGGCTGCTATCCGACCGGATTTCTCGCGCTGGTGCGGCCGCTGCGCGAGCGCGGACTGCTGCCAGACGACTTTCCAGTGACAGTGCACGCGGTCTCCGGCTATTCGGGCGGCGGCCGGAAAATGATCGAGAGCTTCGAACAGCCCACACCGGGTGGGCGTCCGCAGAACTACGGCGACTACGGACTCACGCTGCGCCACAAGCACGTTGACGAGATGCAGCGTCATGCCCTGCTGGCGCGGGCACCGCTGTTCTCGCCATCGGTCGGGTACTTCCGGCAGGGCATGCTGGTGCACGTGCCTCTGCAGCTCGGTGCGCTGCCGGGCACGGTTCGTGGCGCCGACCTGCACGCGGCCTATCGCGAGCACTTTGCCGGCGAGGCCTTCATCGTGGTGCGTCCGCTCGACGACACCACCGCGTTGCGCGCGGGTGCGTTCCTCGAGCCCGAAGCGCTGAACGACACCAATCGCCTCGAAGTCTTCGTCTTCGCCAACGAGGCGACACGCCAGGCGCTGCTGGTTGCCCGCCTCGACAATCTGGGCAAGGGGGCGAGCGGGGCCGCGGTGCAGAACCTTAACCTGATGCTCGGCTTGCCGGAAGGCGAGGGGCTCGGCTGATGCTGTACACGCCACCGCACTTCAACGCGAGCGCTGCGCAGGCAGCACGCCTGATTCGCGCAAACCCGCTCGCCACGCTGATCGGCCCGGGCGAAGAGCCGATCGTCACGCATGCGCCGCTGCTGCTGGACGATGCGAGCGAACCCTGGCGCCTGATGGGCCACGTCGCGCGCGCCAACCCGCACTGGCAGGCGTGGGAGCAGACGCCCGAGGTGCTCGTGGTGTTCCAGGGCGGCGACGCCTATATCTCGCCGTCGCTGTACTCGGCGCGCAAGGCCGTCCCGACCTGGAACTATGCGGTGGTGCACGTGTGGGGCCGCATCGCCGTGACGCACGACAGCGAGCGCAAGGAGCAGGTGCTCAAGGCGCTGATCGGGCAGCACGATCCCGCCTACCACACGCAGTGGGACGCGCTCGAACCGGACTTTCGCGAAGGCATGAAGTCGGGCATCGTTGCCTTCAGCATCGAGATGCAGCGCGTTGACGCCAAGTTCAAGCTGAGCCAGAACCGCCCGGCGGACGATCGTGCCCGCGTGCTGCAGGCGATGGAGCAGGGCGACGAGAAGGCGCGCGCGCTGGCGCAGTGGATGAAGGCGAGCCCGGATACGCCATGACGCCGCGCATCCTCGAGGTGCGGCACACGACCACCTATCGCTATGCGCAGTCGGTGCGCTTTGGCGAGCACCGCGTGATGTTCCGTCCGCGGTCGGGGCACGACATCCGCATACTCGACGCCGCGGCCGAGGTGAGCATGGCGGCGCGCGTCGACTGGGTGCAGGACACACAGTCGAACTGGGTCACGCTGATCACTCCGGCGGGGATGTCGGACCAGCTCTGCATCGACTGCCGCTTCCGTGTCTCGCACCGCGGCGTGCGCGGTATCAACGAACTGCCGCTGGCGCCGCATGCGCGCCGCTGGCCGTTCGACTACAGCGCCGACGAACGCCGCGACCTCGGCGCACTGCTCGAGCGGCACTACCCCGACCCCGAAGGTCGGGTGTTCGAATGGTGCAGGCCGTTTCTCGCGCCGGTGGTGCGACCCGACACGCGCGAGCTTCTGACATCGATCGCGGCGGCGATCAAGGCGCAGTTCCGCTATGAGGTGCGCGAAGCGGAAGGAACGCAGACCCCGCACGAGACGATCGAGCGCGGCACCGGGTCTTGCCGTGACTTTGCGCTGCTGATGATGGAGGTCGTCCGGCGCCTGGGCATCGCGGCGCGCTTCGTGTCCGGATACCTGTACGACGCCAGCGTCGACGCGGGCGGCGACGCCGATGTGAGCGGTGCGGGGGCGACGCATGCGTGGATGCACGCCTACCTGCCCGGAGCGGGATGGGTTCCGTTCGACCCGACCAACGCGCTGTTCGGCGGCGCCAGTCTGATCCGCGTCGCCTACGCGCGTGACCCCGCGCTGGCCGCGCCGGTATCCGGGCGCTGGTATGGTGACCCGGCGCATTTCATCGGCATGGAAACCGCCGTATCGGTCCGGCGCAGCGACAGCGCGGCGCTGTAGGCCCGGGGCCCCGCCTTCCTTCAGTAGCCGCCTTCGACGAGGTTGCGTGGCCGCCCGGCGATGAAGCTCTCGATGTTGTCCATCAGCTGATCAGCCAGGCTCTGCTGCGCCTCGTCCGACGCCCAGGCGACGTGCGGTGTCAGGATCAGCAGCGGGTTGTCGGGCGCCGGAGGCTCGTTGCTGGTCACGTCGAAGCCGGCACCGCTGATCAGTCCCTGGTCGAGCGCTTCGACGAGCGCAGTCTCGTCCACCAGGCCGCCGCGTGCCGTGTTGATCAGCAGGGGTCGCCGCCTCATCGCCCGGAACTCCGGCATCGCGATCATGCCGCGGGTCCGCGGTGTGAGCGGCGAATGCAGCGTGATGATGTCGCTCGTTTCCAGCACCTCCTGCCAAGGCGTGTACAGCGGGCCGAGCCCGGAAACTCCCTTGTGGGCGGCGAACATCGGCACCATGTCGAAGGCCCTGGCGATGCCGGCGACGCGCTGTCCGAGCACGCCTTCGCCGATGATTCCGAGTCGCGCGCCGGCGAGGTCGTGGATCGGATGGTCGAAGAAGCAGAACTGCCCCGACTGCTGCCAGCGGCCGGCGATCACCGACTCGCGATACGCGACGACATTCCGGCGCAGCGCGAGCAGCAGCGCGAACGTGTGCTCCGGCACCGTGTTGACCGCATAGCCGCGGATGTTGGAGACCGCGATGCCGCGCGCCTTGCAGGTCTCCTTGTCGACACAGTCGGTGCCGGTGGCGGCCACCGCAATCAGCTTCAGGTCGGGCAACTGCGCAAGGGCGTCGGCCCGCAGCGGCACCTTGTTCAGGATCGCCACCGACGCCCCGGCCAGTCGCTCCACCACCTGACCGGGATGCGTGTTCTCGTGTTCGATCAGTTCGTGCGCAAACTGCGGACGCCGCAGGCGCACCTGAGGCGCGATCGTCGAACGATCGAGGAAGACAAGCTTGCGCATGGTGCCGCTCCGGTCAGCGCGATGCGAGGCAGCGCTTCGCCTCCGCGACGACCGCGGCTGGCGTGATGCCGAAATGCTCGTAGAGCTGCTCGGCAGGACCCGAGGCGCCGAATCCGGTCATGCCGACGAAGCCGCCCTCGATGCCGAGATACTTATCCCAGCCGAAGCGCACCGCGGCCTCCACGGCGACGCGCACGCCGTCGTGCGGCAGAACAGACTTGCGGTACGCGGCGTCCTGCGCATCGAACAGCTCCCAGCTCGGCATCGAAACCACGGCGGTCGGAATGCCTTCCGCCTGCAGTCGCGCGCGCGCCGCGACTGCCAGCGCCACTTCGGAGCCGGTCGCGAGCAGCGTGACCCGGCGGGCGCCGCCTTCGGCATCGGCGAGCACGTAGGCACCGCGCCGGCTGAGATTCTCGTCGGTGGCATGCGCTCGCACACACGGCAACGCCTGGCGCGCAAACACCAGCGTTGTCGGCCCGCTGCGGTGGGCGAGCGCGATCTCCCAGCACTCCGCGGCTTCGACGGCGTCGGCCGGACGCAGCACCAGCATGTTCGGCATCGCCCGCAGCGATGCCAGGATTTCGACCGGCTGATGCGTCGGCCCGTTCTTGCCGACGCCGATCGAATCGTGGCTGAACACGAACTTGACTGGCAGACCCATCAGGGCCGCCATCCGCATCGCGGGCCGCTCGTAGTCTGAGAACGGCAGGTAAGTGACGGCGAGCGGAATCACCCCGCCGTGCGCGGCCATGCCGTTGGCCATCGCGCCCATCAGGTGCTCGCGCACGCCGCAGTGCACGTAGGCGCCGCTGCGATCGTCCGCAGTAAATGCGGTCAGGCGGCGCTTGTGGCTGGTCGGTGCCTCGAGGTCGGCGCAGCCGACAATGCGCTCTGGCAGCACGTCCTTGAGCCGATCGTTGATCTCGGCCGAAATCATGATTCCGCCGAGAGGCGGGTCCTGCAGCGGGGCGCCGCGCTTGTAGTCCAGCACCACGTCGCGCCAGCCGGCCGGAAGATCGCCGCGCACCACGCGCTCGAACTCCGCGCGCTGATCGGCAGGCAGCGCGGCGACGCGCTGCTTCCAGGCGTTGTACTCGGTGCGGCTGCGGCGCCCTGCGGCGCGCCATGCGTCGAGGATGTCTACGGGAACCTCGAAGGTCGCATGGGGCCAGTCGAGATCGCGGCGCGCCGCTTCGGCGTCCTCGGGATAAAGCCGCGCGCTGTGGCCGCCGCGCTGGCCCTGCAGGCGCGCGATGCCGCGGCCGATGATCGTGCGGCACGCGATCATCGAAGGTCGCGGGTCGCGCTTCGCCGCCGCGATCGCGGCCGACACCGCCTCGAGGTCGTGGCCATCGACTTCAATCACGTGCCAGTCGGCGGCGCGGAAGCGCGCGGCCACGTCCTCGCTGATCGACAGCGTGGTGCTGCCATCGTCGGTGATGCGGTTGTCGTCCCAGAACAGCACCAGCTTGCCGAGGCGCAGGTGGCCGGCGAGCGAGATCATCTCCTGGCCGATGCCCTCCTGCAGGCACCCGTCGCCGGCGAACACGTAGGTATGGTGATCGACGAGTCCGGCGCCGAAACGCGCGCTCAGATAGGCCTCGGCGACGGCCATGCCGAGCGCATTCGCCACGCCCTGGCCGAGCGGTCCGGTCGTCACCTCGATCCCGCTCGCGGTGTCGAACTCGGGATGCCCCTCACAGCGCGATCCAAGCTCGCGGAAGCTCTTGATCTGATCGATCGAAATTGCCTCGTAGCCCGTCAGGTACAGCAGCGAAAACAGCAGCATCGAGCCGTGGCCGTTCGACAGCACGAACCTGTCGCGGTCCGGCCAGGTCGGATCGGCAGGGTTGAACTTCAGGTGCCGCGTGAACAGCGCCGTCGCGATCTCGGCCATGCCGAGCGGAACGCCCTGGTGGCCCTCGGTCGCGCGCACGATCGCGTCGATCGAGACGAACCGGATCGCGTTCGCGAGCTTCTGCGAGTTGACGGCCTCGCGAACCGACGACTTGACAGCTTCCAACGTGTTCATGATGGCGTCGCCTTCACGCGGTGAATCTCTAGTGGATCGTCAGCGCCGGCACGTAGCTCATCAACAGGAGCACGGCCAGCGCCACCAGGTAGAAGGGAACCATTGCCCGCACGGTCTCGCCGATCTTGACCTTGGCGATCGAGCTGGTGATGAAGAGCGTCGTTCCGACCGGGGGCGTGTAAAGCCCGATCGCGAGATTGACGACCATCATCACGCCGAGCTGAACCGGGTCCATCCCGGCCATATTGGCGAGCGGAACGAAGATCGGCGTCAGCAGCAGCACGGCCGCAGGCAGGTCGATGAACATCCCGGCGAACAGCATGATGATGTTCATCGCGAGGATGATGAGCCAATGCTCATGCAGCGTGTTCTTTGCGAAGTCGGCGAACGCCACCGGAAGCTGTTCGAACGTGATGATCCAGCCCATCGCGCTCGACGCCATGATGACGAGCAGCACGACGCCAGTCGCTATGCCTGCTTCGAGCACTGCGGCCTTGACCCGTTGCAGCGTCATGTCACGGTAGACCAGCATCGAGATCACCCCTGCATAGAGCGTGCTGATGATGCTGACCTCGGTCGGAGTGGCAATGCCAAAGCGCAGAAAGACGATGATCAGGACCGGCAGCGCCAGCGCCGGAGAGGCGTAGCCGACCTCCTTGAGGACCAGCTTCACGCTGATGGGGCGCACTTCCCGCGGGTAGTTCTTGGCGCGCCCGACGAAGTAACACACGGCCATGAAGCCGAAGCACAGCATCATTCCAGGCAGGATGCCGGCGATGAACAGTGCCCCGATCGAGGCGCCTGATGCGAGCGCATAGATGATGAACGGGATCGAGGGCGGAATCAGGATGTCGATCGTCGCAGCCGCTGCGAGTGTCGCAGCGGCAAACGAACCCGGGTAGCCGAGCTTCTTCTGCCACGGAATCAGCATGGAGCCGATGGCCGAGGCATCGGCGACCGCCGAGCCCGAAACGCCGCCGAAGATCGTCGACGACATCACGCCAACCTGCGCCGGGCCACCATGGAAGCGCCCGATCAGCGTCGTCATCAGGTCGATCAGCGTCTGCCCCAGTCGGCCGCCCATCATCAGCGCGCCGGTCAGGATGAAGAACGGGATGGCGATCAGAGGAAAGCTCTGGACCTGCGACACCATCTGTTCGACCACGAGGCTGAGTGGCACCCGGTCCGAAGTGAGGATGCCGCCGATGGCGGCCAGCACGAGCGCGTGGGCGATCGGGATTGCCGCGATCGCGGCAATCGCGAAGATCAGGAAGGCGACGGCACTCATCAGAAGGCTCCCGTGACTTGTTCGTGCTTTTCCTTGACCCAGTTCAGCAACTCGCCCAGATGGACCAGTGCGATGAGGACGAAGCCGATGAAAAGGCAGGTGTAGGTGACCGAACCTGGAACGCCAAGGATCGGTGACCGCTCATCGGCCACGATTGGGATCGCCTGCGCTGTGATGACCGCCAGCAGGCTGTAAGCGCCGATGATCGCGACATGGCCGACTGAGGCAAGAATCTGTCGCATACGGCCGTGGACGGCGTCGGCAATGAATGTCGTTGCAATGTGCGCGCCGTGCTGTGCCGCGAGCACGACGCCGGCCATGACGAGCCACGGGAACAGCAGCTCCGGAATCTCCGAAGCCCAGCGCAGGCTCGAGCCGCTGAAGTAGCGCAGGATCACGTCACTGCAGAGGATGAGGAAGATCGCGCCGAACGTCAGGTACAGGATCGCAGCGCAGACCCACGCGATGCTGCGATTCAGCTTTTCCGCGATGACGGATGCCATGGTGTCTCCTCGGTATCGAGCGAGCCGCTCGTTGACCGGCCCGCCAGTGGTTGTTCGGATCTGCGTCCGCTACTTGGCGTGCGCCGCGGCGACGACCTTCTTGACGTAGTCGCCGATCGGCCCGCTGGTCCACTTGGCTGTGACAGATTCGGTGGCCTTGGAGAACTGGGCCTGGTCGACCTTGTCGATCTTCACGCCCTTCTTCGGCAGCTCGACGAGGAGGCGGTCGTCCGCTTCCTTCGAGAGCTTGCGTTGCACGGCTGTGGCTTCGTTGGCAGCTTCCAGGATGATCTTGCGATCCGCCTCGGAAAGACGGTCCCAGGTCCGCTTGCTCATCAGGAGCGGCGTCATCTCGAATTTGTGGCCAGTCAGCGAGATGTACTTCTGCACTTCGTATAGCTTCGACGCATCGATATTGGCGAGCGGATTCTCCTGACCGTCGACCACCCCCTGCTGCAAGGCGACGTAGAGCTCGGCAAACTTGATCTGCTGTGTCTCGGCGCCGAGCGCAGTCATGATGTCGATCGTCACCGCGTCCGGCGGCGTGCGGATCTTCAGGCCCTTCATGTCGGCCGGGTTCAGGATCGGCCGCTTGCTGTTCGATACATGGCGGATACCGTTGTCCCAGTAGCCGAGGACAATCAGGTTCTTCGCCGCCGACTTCTCGGCGAGTTCCTTGCCGAGCGGTCCATCGAGCAGCTTGAACGCCGCCGCCGGGTCCGCGAACAGGAACGGCATGCCGAACGCGGCGTACTCGGGCACGATGGTGGCCGTCGCTCCCTGACTGTTAGCGGACATGTCGAGCGATCCGGAACGCAGCGCGGTCAGCATGGCGGCGTCGTCGCCGAGTTGCGCCGACGGCGCCACATTGACCTCGATCTTGCCGCCGCTCTTCTGTTTGACAGCGTTGGCGAAGGCGACAGCGGCTTCATGGCGCGGATTGCCGGGCGCAGCACCGTGGCCGAGCGTGAGCTTGGTTTGCGCCGCAGCCGTGCCGCAACCCACCGCAAGTGCGGTCACCGCAAGAATGGAAAGCAACTTCATTGTCTGTCTCCTTAATGGTCTTATTGAAATGACGGCGCCGCAGGCCGGCGCCCAATTCGCCTACAGCCAGCCCTTGATGGACCGCACCATCGCCGCGGTCGAGATACCGTACTTGTCATGCAACGTCGGCAGCGCGCCGGCATCGAGGAAAGCGTCGGGCAGCGCGATCTGGCGGAAGGGCGGCGTGACCCCCGTGCGCAGCAGCACGCCAGCGATCGCTTCGCCCAGGCCGCCGACGATCGAGTGGTTCTCGGCCACGATCACCAACCGTCCGCTGCGTGACGCCTCTCGCACGATCGTTTCCTCGTCGAGTGGCTTGATCGTCGGCACGTGCAGCACGCCGACATCGACGCCGTCGGCGCGCAGCTTCTCGACCGTCTCGAGCGCGCGCATTGTCATGAAGCCGCTGGAGATGACCAGCGCGTCCTTGCCATCGCGCAGCAGCTTGGCCTTGCCGAGCTCGAACGTGTAGTTGTACTCGTCGAGTACCACCGGCACCTGGCCGCGCGGCAGGCGCATGTACACCGGCCCGTTGTGTGCGGCCATTGCCGGCACTGCCTGCTCGACGTCGACCGCATCGCACGGATCGATGATCGTCAGGTTCGGCATGCCGCGGAAAATGGCGAGGTCCTCGGTCGCCTGGTGGCTGGGGCCGTAGCCGGTGGTCAGCCCGGGCAGCGCACAGGCGATCTTGACGTTGAGGTTTTCCTCGGCGATCACCTGGTGGATGAAGTCATAGGCACGGCGCGCGGCGAACACCGCATAGGTCGTGGCGAACGGAATGAAGCCTTCCTTGGCCATGCCGCCCGCTGCGCCCATTAGCAGCTGCTCGGCCATGCCCATCTGGAAGAAGCGATCCGGAAATGCCTGCGCGAAGATGTGCAGATCGGTGTACTTGGCCAAATCGGCGCTCATGCCGACGACCTCGGGCCGCCGCTGTGCCAGCTCCACCAGCGCGTTGCCGAAGGGAGCAGGGCGCGTGCGCTGTCCCTCGCCGGCGATCGAGGCGATCATGGCCGAGGTCTTCAGGCGAGGCTTGTTTGCAACAGTGCTCATGGTTCAGCTCCTCGCCGCATGCGCGGCATCCAGCAGTTCAATCGCGTGCTGCCACTCGTCGGCATCGACGCGCATGAAGTGGTTCTTCTCGCGTTGTTCGAGGAAGGGCACACCCTTGCCCATCTTGGTGTCGAACAGAATCACCCGCGGCCGCGGCTGCGCCAGGTTGCGTGCCTTGTCGAAGGCGGCGAGCACCGCCGGAAGATCGTTGCCGCTGACTCGCTGCACATGCCAGCCGAACGCGGCCCATTTGTCCACGAGGGGCTCGAAGGCGAGCACCTTGGTCGACTGGCCGTCGGCCTGCTGGTTGTTGACGTCGACCAGCGTGATCAGATTGGCGAGTTCGAAGTGGCTAGCCGACATTGCCGCTTCCCACGTCGAGCCCTCGTCGAGCTCGCCGTCGGACATGCAGTTGTAGACGAAGGCCGGGTTGCCCTTCTGGCGCAGTCCGAGCGCCATGCCGACCGCGATCGGCAGGCCCTGCCCGAGCGAGCCGCCCGAGATCTCCATCCCCGGCGTGTAGCTCGCCATGCCGGACATCGGCAGGCGGCTGTCGTCGCCGCCGTAGGTCTCGAGTTCGCTTTCGGGAACGATCCCCGCCTCGATCAATGCGGCGTAAAAGGCGATCGCATAGTGACCGTGCGACAGGAGGAAGCGATCGCGTCCCTCCCACTCGGGGTGGTCGGGTTTCAGGTTCAGCGCGTGGCTGTAGGCGACAGCCAGGATCTCGGCCATGCCGAGCGCCTGGCCGATGTAGCCCTGCCCCTGCACCTCGCCCATGCGCAGCGCGTAGCGGCGGATCCGGTAGGCGGAGTCGGCGAGTTTCGAAA
>Ga0335084_10000690_pt1 | contig 29432 bp, 25 predicted proteins | sample Lox_Sample_44_FD_206721 | JGI IMG/M metagenome (GOLD analysis project Ga0335084, IMG submission 206721) | Soil microbial communities from Loxahatchee National Wildlife Refuge, Florida, United States - Lox_Sample_4.4 | ecosystem: Environmental > Terrestrial > Soil > Wetlands | place: USA... | reverse complement strand
TTGACACTTTTGTCCCACCTTCATATAATCCCTCCTACCATAGAAGAAGCTTAAGAAATAATGTAATGCATATTGCCAAAGATGCTGCACTATTTATTCAAACAGGAGGTACTAAATGATGAAGGCCAGAAACTCATGCAAAAGGGCGTCCGGTGGAATCAGAACTTTGGCAGTAATAGGTATCTTTTGTCTTATCCTCGCCATCGCCACTCCAACGCTATCGGCGGATGATTTTTCAGTTACCCTGCTGGGCACCGGGATGCCGGTACCCTCTCCCGACCGCTTCGGAAATAGCACCTTGATCGAAGCAGGGGGGCAGCGACTCATCTTCGATACGGGGCGAGGTGTTACTATCCGTCTGTGGCAGAAGCAGATTCCTCTCGGCAGCATCGACGCACATTTCCTTACACATCTGCACTCAGATCACATCAATGGCCTTTCTGACCTCTGGCTAAGCGGATGGATACAGACAGCCTTCGGTGGACGGAAGAAGCCCTTTACCATCTATGGTCCTGCTGGAACAGAGAAGATGATGGCTAATCTGTGGGAAGCATTTTCTGAAGACCGCCGCATTCGTATCGAGGATGAAAAGAATCCTTTAGCCGGTATACAAGTAGATGCGCACGATTTTAAGCCGGGTGTCGTCTATGAAAAGAATGGTGTTGTTGTGACCACCTTTGAGGTAGATCATGGTGATCTCGTTAAACCTTGCTACGGTTTCAAAATCACTTACCGAAATCACTCAGTAGTGATTTCGGGCGATACCCGTTATAGCGCAAACGTTGAGAAAGCGGCTCGTGGTGCTGACCTGCTCATCCATGAAGTAGCAATGATCCCTGAAAAGCTCTTCGCCCAGTACCCTGTCTATAAGGCAATATATGAACACCACATTTCTCCGGAATTGGCAGGGAAGCTCTTCACTGCTAGCCGGCCAAAACTGGCTGTTTACACGCATCTAGTATTGTCAGGCCTTCCGAAGGCGGGCATTCCATTCCCTACGCCGGAAGAACTGCTGGCTGCGACTCGGAAGACTTACGATGGGCGCGTCGTGGTCGGTGCGGACCTAATGGGCTTCAAGATAGACGACAGCGGCATCTCAATCATCGAACCCCCTCGGCGGTAGCGGAAAAATCGCTCTTTGTCGTCGGAATGATTGCTGTGGAAATTTGCGAGGATCGCTTCATGGCAGTAAATTGCATAAAGACCGGTGCAACGGTCGGCCGGAAAGGTGCCCGCTTTTCTGGGACCCTGGCATTATACTTCCTTTTTTCCCGTAATCATCAAGGTTGGAGGTTTGCTCACCTTGCACGCTGGTAGGAAGGGACAGACGAAGCAAGTGAGCCGAAGTGTTTTCGAGAAGGCTCAGTTTCTGCTATAGACCTTGCATTTCTAAACCTCCAAAAAGCCATTATTTGAAGATCAAATCTTCCGCTTTCTCAACTCGATAACTGGTAAGAGTTCTGGCAAGATATCCACGGTTTAGAATTTGGGCGAAATTCCTTCCTGAGCCGGTCTTGACTTAGTCTCACAAGCCTGGCGCCAGTCTGGCGCCCCGAACGGATGAGGATTATTCTCCAATATCTTGCGGCCGATTTTCTTGACATACTACTTTCTGTTTTATATATTCAACCCATCCCGAAGCAAGGTCTCATCACTAAAGGGGGATGTTTTCTTTACCACCTAAGAAAGGAGGGCGACCATGAATGAATTGAGAGGTGCAGAGGTATTGGTTAAAGCGCTTAAAAAGGAGGGAGTTAGCAAGGTCTTCGGCATCAGCGGGCACGGCATCACCATTCTGCTAGAGGCCGTACGTAAACAGGATGGACTGGACTTCATTTCCCCGCGACACGAAGAAAGTGCAGCCCATATGGCCGATGGCTGGGCGCGCGCGACCGGAGAAATCGGGGTATGTGTCTCGACGGTGGGTCCGGGAGCCGTAAACCAAGCGGCCGGGCTTGCCGAGGCCTATGCGGATAGCATTCCCGTGCTGGCTATCACGGCCAACATCCAGTCCTTCATCAGTTATCCCTTTGTAGGCGCCCTTGAGGATATGGATTTGTTGAACTTCTACCGGCCGATCACCAAATGGAATGCCGTAGCTCACCACCGTGGCCGAGTGGCCGAGCTCGTGCATCGAGCCTTCAGGGAGGCAAGGAGTGGGAGACCGGGGCCGGTTCATCTTGACATTCCAGTCGACATTCTGTGCGAGCCGGGGCCTGCCGTCGATCTGCCGGATCCGGAAACCTACAGGCCCACAGGCAGGTTACGGGGCGATGCCAAAGCTGTAGAGCGTGCGGTGCAGCTGCTCCACAACGCTGAAAGGCCTCTAGTCGTTGCAGGGGGAGGTGTAGTGGCATCTGGCGCTTGGGCAGAATTTAGAGCGCTGGTTGACGCGCTTGACGTGCCGGCTACAACCACTCCCATGGGTTCGGGCTGCCTGGCTCCGGGCGGTAATGGCTTCTTCGGTGACGGTGGTTGGCTGGGTGGTAATGCGGTAATCCAGGCGCTGAATGGGGCCGACGTAATCCTTGCGGTGGGCTGCCGTTTCTCGTCGTGGCTGGGTCTCGGTCGGCCTCCCATCATGGTCGGAGCTCCCCAGCAAAAAATCATCCAGGTGGACATTGATCCCCGGGAGATCGGCAAGAACGTTGGTGTGGCGGTGGGGATCGTCGGCGATGCCAAGGCCGTCTTAACCGACCTGCTATCCGCCGTCAAAGGGGCTGGAAGGCGATCCAGGGGACCGGATGGCTGGAGGCAGGGATTGCTGAATACCTACCAGGAATATATGGAAGGACTCAAGCCCATGTTGGGAAGTGCTACCGGGCCCATCACGCAGCCCAGACTGGCCAAAGAAGTCGGCGACTACCTCGCTGATAAGAAAGCATTGTTCACCATTGACGGCGGATCAACCCTGCTCTGGGCGTTTTCCTACATCCGCGCAAATGAGCCCCGGCAAAGGTTCTTCTTTGCCGGAGGAGGTCATCTTGGCAGTGGTCAGCCGTTCGCCAATGCGCTGAAGCTCGCACATCCAGATCGCATGGTACTGAACTTTTGTGGGGACGGGGGTTTCGGGATGACCATGCAGGAGATGGACACCGCCATAAGGCACAAGCTAGCGGTTGTCAACATCATCAACAACGATGGCGGCTGGGGCATGTGCAAGGCGGGTCAGTTTTTTCTGTACGGAGGTGAAGCCTGCAACGGCATAGACCAAGACTTCGGGCCTGTCGATTACGCCGCTGTTGCCAAGGGTTTCGGGTGCTATGGGGAACGAGTAGAGTCGGTGGAGCAGATTCGACCTGCCCTGAAGAGAGCGCTAGACTCAGGTCGGCCTGCAGTCCTGGACGTGAAAGTGCAACCTGTCTTCCATCCGATGTTCGGGGTCATGGCGGCCGTTGTTTTACAGGGGTGCCAGATGCCGCCCCCAGCAGGTCCGCCTCCACAGATGTGATGCCGATCTTTCGACATTTTTGAGGCTTTAGGACCGCGGTGTCTCGCTTTACCTGCTTCCGGTAAGCGGAGGGCAAGGGACAATATGAAATGATATTTCGTTACACGGAAGCTCCCGACATAGTTTTCTCTAATTACCGGACCACACTAATCCAACGAATCTGGTGCAAGAGACTCCGAGTTTAATAACTGTTTGGTTAGCCGTTTAATGAAATGTTTGTGAATGACGAAGAGCTAACTCCACTGGTTGAATTAATTGTCTTGATCAGTACTTGAGTTGACAGACAGTGTCAGGCGTGATGGTGATTTATACCGGTAATCTTCAACTGCTAAGGCATCGGGTAGCTGAGGACTTGGTGAAACTCGCAAACGGTTTTCCGCGAGGTCCTTGCTAAACTCTTCAAAATGGGGATTAAGCTCGTTATGCCAGATTTCGACAGATAATCTAAAGTCTTCCAAAAATCTTCCAATTTTCATTGACACCCTTCTGCTTATTTAATACACTGCAATCGAAATGGGAGGAGAGAAGGATTTATAATGGGAAATCAGCGCCCGAAATCAATCAAAAAAGCCGTTGGGTTCCTATCTCTTGAGACTTTCCGAAAAAGGCCAATAGAGCTGGAGAAAATCTCTAACGGGAGCTCCGTTAGGCAAAGAGATGCCTGCTGAAGCCATGACATACTTAATTTGAAGGGAGGCAGGAAAGTGTTTGATCGTATAAGAGAGGAAATCATTGACCTCCGACAGGAGATGAGCAATCTTCGGCGGGACTTTCATCAGCATCCCGAATTGGGCATGGAGGAAAAGCGTACTGCTGGAGTCGTTGCAAATCTTCTCAAGGGACTTGGTCTCAAGGTGAGAACCGAGGTAGGAAAAACCGGTGTGGTGGGTCTGTTAGAAGGGAAAGGGCCGGGCAAAACGCTGCTGTTACGTGCAGATATGGATGCTTTGCCAATCCAAGAAGAAAACAATGTTCCGTATCGCTCCCAAAACAAGAACGTCATGCATGCGTGCGGCCATGACGGACATATGGCCATCCTACTAACGGTTGCCCGAGTTTTGACCGCTCACCGTAAGGACTTTCCCGGCTTCGTTAAATTCGTATTTCAACCGGGTGAGGAGGGTTTCGGTGGCGCTCGTCTGATGATCGAGGACGGAGTCTTGAAGGAGCCCCCGGTGAATGCAGCTCTTGCCCTTCACCTCATCAATCGTCTGCCTTTGGGAATTTTGGGGTTGCGCGGAGGGCCTACGATGGCCTGTATGGATGATTTCACCATCCACATCAAAGGGAAGGGAGGGCATGCAGCAAACCCAGAAGAGGCCGTGGACGCCATCCTGATGAGCGCCCAGGTAATCTCAGCCCTTCAGAGCTTGGTCAGCAAAGAGGTTTCCCCCCTGACACCTCTTGTGGTCCATGTCGGTACCATTCACGGTGGAAATGCCTTTAATATAGTAGCAGATAAGGTTCAACTCAAAGGGACGGTGAGAACCCACGACGAAAATCTCAGAAGATCGATGCCTGAACGGATGGATCGCATCGTCAAGGGAGTTACAGAGGCCTTGAGGGGAATCCACGAGTTGGATTACCAATTTGGATATCCTCCTGTCATTAATGATTTAGTCATAAATAAATTCGTGGCGGGGGCAGCTGCAAAAGTCGCCGCAGTTAAGAACACCGTTGAAATACCGCTTTCCATGGCAAGCGACGACATGGCTTTCTTTCTTAAAGAAGTACCGGGATCCTATTTTTTCGTAGGGGCCGCCAATGCTGAAAAAGCATTGAATAAGCCCCTTCACAATTCAATGTTCGATTTTGACGAAGAGGCTCTCATCATAGGGGCAGAAACGATAGCCCGAGCGGCCTTTACGTATCTCATCGATGGTTGCTGAATTTTAGGAGGTTGGTTCGAAAGGAGAAGGGTTTGCAAGGCGGAGGAAAAATGATCTAGAATGCTAATGAGAATTATTTGAAGCAAACCCAAGTGAAGGATAGGGTGAGCCAAATGGCTGAGAGAACCATTAAAACAGATGTGTTGGTTGTGGGTGGTGGGGGTGCGGGCTTTCGAGCCGCCATTGGCGCGAAACAGATGGGTTCACAGGTGCTCCTCTTGAGCAAGGGGCCATTGGCTCGCTGTGGAGCATCTCCCATGGCAGGCGCAGATTTTACCCTGGACGGAAGAGGCCTCAGGGAACTTGGCTTCTTCGGAGAATTGAGGGACAGCCAGGAGAAATTCTTCAACGATATTGTCCATCAGGGTTATTACCTCAACAACCAAAAGCTCGTGGAGCAATACGTCCGAGGGGCGCTGAGAAGGCTGAAGGAACTGATCGATTGGGGAATCACCATCAATCTGGTTGAAGAGCGGGCCATCTTTACCACTGGCATCTGGATCATGGATGCATTACTTCGCAGGGCTAGGGCTCTCGGTGTGGACATGCTGGAAGACACCCTGCTCGTAGATCTCCTCGTTCAGGAAGGAAGAATTTGCGGGGCCCTGGGACTCGATATAAAGAGCGGGGAATTTGTCCGGTTCCATACGAAGGCCGTGGTGATGGCCACAGGCGGTTGGCACAAGGCCTTCTGGCCGAATACGGGGATGCGAGATCTCTCGGGTGACGGGATAGCCGTTGCCCATCGGGCCGGAGTCGATATAGGAAACATGGAATTCATCACTTTTTGCTGCAACGTGATCTATGAGCCGCTTATCTGGCGAGGGAGTCTTGCCACCTATTTGTTGAGCATGCTGTGCGGAGGCGAGATCACCAACAGCCAGGGCGAGATGTTCTTGACCCGGTACGATCCTTATCTGGTCAAGAAGGGGACAGCGATGGAATGGAATAAGAGCTTTGTCTCTTTTGCCACGATGCGGGAGGTGAGAGAGGGCAAGGGTTCTCCGAGCGGGGGTGTCTACTACGGTCGAGGTAAGGTGCCATGGGAGGTTTACGCACCAATGGCATTAATGTTATTCCCCAACTGGAAGTATAAGGCAATGGATCTCACAGAACTGGGACGCCTGCTTAAAGGGGGGGAGCGGGTGGAAGTAGGGGCTGCGGTAGAGTATTTTGAAGGAGGGATCGTCGTCAACGAGCGGTTTGAATCGAACATCTCTGGCCTCTATGCTGCTGGCGAATGCGCTTTGGGCGCCTTCGGAGCCAACCGGGTTGCGTCGGCGATCACGGAGATGCTTGTCCAAGGAGCAGACGCCGGGCAAATTGCTGGAGAATACGCTGCCAAAACTGATGTCTCGCAGCCCAAAGAAGAGGCTTTCAAGGCTAAACAAGAGATGGCCATTGGACCCTTAATGCGCAAGAAAGGCAGAAGACCGGCCGAGACGAGAAGACAGGTCCAAGAGATAGCTCAGAAAACCCTCGGTCCTATCCGAAACGGAAGGGAACTCGAAGCCTTTGTTGACTTTCTGCGGAAGGTTAAGAAGGAAGAGCTGCCAAGCCTGGCAACCACCTCCAAAAGCAAGATCTATAACAAAGAATGGATCGACGCCCTGGAATTAGAGAATATGGTTCACCTTTTAGAGGCAGCAGCGAGAAGTGCATTGTTGCGCACGGAGAGCCGAGGGGTTCATTACCGGGAGGATTACCCTCAGACAGACAATGACAACTGGCTTCAGGAGAGTATCGTGAAGGTCAAGGACGGTGTTTTGACGATCACCAAACGGCCAGCTATTTTTACCACGCTGACGCCTCCTCAGGGCATTTGGCCGTACTTAGAAATGATGAAGCAGATGATGGAAGCCCATTCGGATGTAGGGGGGCATCATTAGGCAGCGTTATGCCTGCAGGGAGATCTCAACGAATTCGAGAGGACGCGTTATGGGTGAACGAGTCATTACGGTAAAGGTGTTTCGGTATGATCCCTCCGTCGATAAGGAACCTCACTATCAAAACTATGAGGTGCCTTACCGGCAAGGGATGAGCGCCATGAATGCGCTCGACTACATCTACCAGAACCTGGACAGCACGTTAGCTTATTATGATCACGCGGGCTGTTGCCTGGGAATCTGCGGAAAGTGCACCGCCAAAATGAATGGGAACCCGAGGCTATTATGCCAGACGCTCATCGAGGGAGACACGACCCTTGAACCCGTCTCGTCTTCCGGGGTAATCAAGGATATTGTAAGCATGAGAGGAGAAAAAGGCGATGCCTGAAGGGCTATTCATTTCCAAGGGTGAATTCGAAAGGCGTTTGCAGCGTGCCCAGGATCTGATGAGGCAGAAAAGTTTCGATGGACTGCTCGTATTCAGTGGGTTTCAGGAGCGGGAGGGTCATGTGAGTTATCTCGCGAATCATCACAATACCTTCCCGAACGTCCTTTCCCATATGGGGCTTGGGCACAGTGCTTTTGTCTTGCCTTCGAAGGGACTGGGAACCCTTATCTCTCCTTTTGGGTATGAGGCAAACAAGGTTGTGAATATTGATGTCGCTAAGACAGGCTTTGTCCTTGTGGCGGATATCATGGCCGCACTGAGAGAAAAAGGGCTTGATACCGGGCGAATCGGGATTGTGGGCCTGGATGTCATTCCTGCCGAGTACTATGAAATCATCAAAAAGAGCATGGGAAAAGCAACCTTCGAAGTTGCAAATGAGATCATTGAATCCATGCGCCTCCTTAAAAGTCCGGTTGAAATTGAGTTGCTACGAAAGGCGGCCAGGGTCGCGGATGCCGGACTCCTAGCCGGCATGGAGGCCGCACGTGAAGGGGCAACAGGACATGAGGTTGAATTGGCCGTGAGATCGGCCGGGTTTGAGGCTGGAGCCGACTTCATCCCGCGAGTCCGGGTCTCAACCGGCCCGAGACTTCAGGCACTCAACTGGCCCATGGCCAGCAGTAAAAAGATTGCCAAAGGCGATTTCGTCTATCTCGACGTCATTGGTTGGGCCAATGGGTACGGGTTTGACAATTCGAGAATCAAGGTCGTGGGTAAGCCGACCGATGAGCAGAAGGACTACCTGGACCATGTGGTAGAGGCTACGGAGTGGATGATCGGTATTTTGAAGCCAGGGGCTAAGTTGGGACTCGTGATGACCATGTCCAGGGAAAGGCAGATCGTTGCCTTCGGGCACGGGATAGGCTTGGAGATCTGTGAAAACCCCTGGCTGACCCCGGGGCCCAGCAAAACCTTCATCGAGCCCAGTATGGTTTTATGCATCGAGCCCAATGTCATTGATCGTCAATTTGGCAGTATGTGCATCGAGGACATGGTGGTTATCACGGACACTGGTGTCGAGGTCCTGAACCAATGCCCGCGAGTCCTATGGTAACTACGCCATCAGCAATCGCCCTGCGGAAAGTAAAATTTTTTTGGAAAATAACTCAATGACACCCTCTCCCCCGGGGGAGAGGGTGGGGTGAGGGGAAAACTGCTACGTCCACCTGTGCCAACTATTGGGTAAAATCGACTAAGGGAGGTTGTAAAATATGTTAAAGAAAATAATTCCGTTGGTTGTTCTGGTTGCATGGGTTCTAGTTATCACTGTCAGCTCAACACGGGACAGCGAAGCTGCATCCGTGGCCAAGGCAGCTGTAGCGGAAATGCACATCCCGGTCATCGCACCTCTCTCCGGTCCATTGGCCTCTAGCGCCGGCAGGGAAGGCAAGGAGGGCGCTAACCTTGCAGTCAAATTGATCAACGACAAAGGCGGAGTCCAGGGCAAAAAACTTGTTCTGGACTGGTTCGACGATAGAGGTGAGGCTTCGGAAGCGGCAGTGCTCGCCCAGAAAGTGGCGGACGACAAGAACTACGGGGTCGTGGTTGCCCACTTCAGCTCCGATGCCTGTTTTGCCGCTATGCCCACCTACGAGAAGGCAGGCATGGCAATGGTGACTCCATGGGCCTCCCACGCCGAACTGACCAAGAGGTCCTCGATAAGTTTCCGAATGTCCGCATCCACTGCGATCTACGGCCGCCTCAACGGTGACGTGATCGCAGGCACGCTCAAGGCCAAGAAGGCTGCCATTATTCTTGCCAACGCCGAGTATCACAAGGACCACACCAAGTACCTCAAGGAAAGACTGGCCGCGAAAGGCGTCCAGGTCGTGAGGGAAGAGACATACATGATCGGTGATTCCGACTTCAGGCCTCAACTCACCAACATCGTCAATGCCCGGCCGGATGTGATCGCGATTGTGGGCTACCCGAAAGAAACGGCCCTTATCATCAATCAGGCCCGGGACATGAAGTATAACGGGCCTCTGACCATTGCCCCGGCAGCAGCCACCCCGGAAGTAATTAACCTCTCGGCCAAGAACATGACCGATACCTACATGGGCGCTGGCGGTGGAACGTACAACGAAGTCCTGTGGGGCAAGAGCACAGCCGACAAGACAGTGGCAGAATTCATCCAGGCCTTTCGCTCTGAATATAAGAAGGAGCCCCCTGCCAGTGCCGGATGGTTGTCTCAGGCCTACGACGTGATCAGGGTCATCGCCGCAGTGATGCAGAAGGTGGGCAACGACCGCAAGGGTATTCTCGAAGGGCTCAAATCCATAAAAAACTTCGAAGCGGTGAACGGCCGCCTCTTTGGTGACGATCGTGCTCAGATCCCTGACCTGGGTATCAGTAAGTTCGATACGACCACCAAGCAGTGGGTCACCATCGAGACGATCAAATAGGTACATCCCCGGAGGAAAGGGTTGTTTCAACATATTGTGAACGGGTTCACGCTCGGGTCGGTTTACGCCCTTATTGCCACCGGCTACTCGCTGGTATTCTCCATGGTGGGTATGATCAACCTGGCCTTCGGAGCCGTCCTTACCATCGGCGCGCTGCTGGCTCTCCAGATCGCCGTGGAGTACGGCATGGGGATCGGACTCGGGCTATTGGTTGCCGTACTGGTTTGCGGCCTGCTTGGTTGGCTCACCGATGAGAGCGCGGTCGAACCGCTGCGACGCCAGAGGCTGCCAATCTATTTTGCGCTGCTGTCCACGTTCGGGCTAAATATGGTATTGCAGAACATCGCCGAAAACGTAAGCCTCTGCGCTTGGCAAGCTGAGTTCAAACCGTTTCCAGCCCCCTTTGATATTTCGGAGATTACCATAGGCAGCATTCGCTTCTCGAACCTGGATCTGGCCGTGATTGGCACTGTCGCCGCCATCATGGTCGGCCTTCACTTTTACATGACCAAGACCTGGGGCGGCCGGGCAGTCACCATGACCGCTTCGGACTCCGAGGTGGCCGAGGTCATGGGGGTCAATACGCGCCGGGTGATCGCTTTCATCTTCTTCGCCTCATGTGCCCTGGCTGCATTAGCCGGTACGATGATGGGTATTTACTATGGCTCGGTTTCGTCGAGTCTGGGAAGCTCGCCGGGCATGAAGGGGTTTATTGCCTCGCTGATCGGCGGCCGCGGCCAGATCGCGGGCGCCGTGCTCGGTGCCCTGATCCTGGGCCTGATGGAGAGCCTGGCTGCTGGTCTGATCGGGTCTGGTTACCGCGACCTCGTTGCATTCCTGGCCCTGATCGCCATGTTCCTCGTCAAGCCAGCCGGAATACTCGGAGGAGCTCAAACGCGATGAGCCGATGGAAGCCGGGTGCGGCTATCTCTTTCTTGCTTCTCTTAGGTTCCGTCATCGTTCCCTTCGGCGTGAGCCTTTATGCCACGCGGGTCTGGACCGTTGCCATGATGAATGCCATTCTGGCAATGAGCCTGTCGATGTCCATCGTCATCGCGGGCGTGGTGTCCATGGGACAGGCCGGTTTCTACGCGATTGGCGCGTATACTGCAGCAGTGCTGTCGACCCGGCTTGGGGTGGGGGCTCCCTGGACGCTCTTATTCGGGGGCGTGTTGGCGGCCCTGGCCGGGATCTTGCTCGCTGCACCCTCTCTCAGGCTCCGCGGCATGTACTTCATGCTGACCACCATGGCTTTTGGCGAGGTCGTGCGACTGGTGGCGCTAAACTGGACCGGCTTGACCCACGGTCCTATGGGCATTGCGGGAGTCCAGGGAATCACGATTTTTGGCCGTCCTTTATCGGTTCGCGAATATTACTGGACTACACTATTGGTCGCTGTGATCTGCTACTATTTCTGTGAGTTCATCTCTCGATCAGACTACGGGTTGGCCTGTAAGTCAATGCGTGATGACGATTTGGCAGCCTCCGTCCTTGGCATGAACGTTCCTGTCCTTAGAATCAGCGCGGCGGCTCTTGCGTGTTTCTGGGCCGGGATCGTAGGCGCCCTTTACGCACACCTCTACTCGTTTGTGAGTCCCACGCCGTTCAATGCCTGGCTCTCCTTAACCATCCTCGTCATTAGCATGCTGGGGTCGCTTCTTGGCCCTGTCTTCAGCCGCCGAGCCTCTTACATCGGCACCTTTGTTTCAGCCATCGTGCTTACCTGGCTCCTCGAGGGACTTCGGTTCCTGCAGGAGTACCGTATGGCCTTTTACGGACTCTTCATGCTGCTGCTGGTCGTCTTTCAGCCGCAGGTGCAGGCGCTGGCAAGATCTCTCGGTTCACACTTCTCTGGCAGGGAGAGATCAGGCGTTGCTGCGTGACGTCATGCTTGAAGTCAAAGGTGTCACCAAGCGTTTTGGTGGTCTCATTGCCCTCGACAACGTTTCGCTGACAGTCAGGGGCGGGACGATTCAAGGCATCATTGGCCCGAACGGCTCGGGCAAGACAACTCTATTTAATGTACTTTCCGGCATCCTCCAGCCGGAAGCGGGCAGCGTGGGTTTCAAGGGACAAGACATTACCAGACTTCCGCCTTACCAGAGATCGAGAGCAGGTCTCGCACGCACCTTCCAGCAGGCCCGTCTCTTCGCTTCGCTCACCGTCCGCGAAAACATCCTCGCCTCATACCTGGAGAAACAGTCTCTTTCTTTGGGCTCGCGTATGTGGAAGCGTTCCTCGGGGCAGAAAGGTTATGCGGACGAAGTCATCGAGTTCTTCGGCCTGAAGCCCTTCCAAGAAACAGCCTGCGTCTCGCTGCCCTACGGCGTCCAGAAGCTGGCTGAAATCGCCCGTGCCATGGCCTCGAAGCCGGATCTTCTCCTGTTGGACGAGCCGGTCAACGGCATGAACGCAGAGGAGGTCAAAGGTGTCTGCGATCTCCTGCGTCGCATTAAAGACGAACTCGGGGTTACGATCCTCCTCATTGAACATAATATGTCCCTCGTCATGAGCGAATGTCAGGTCATTAACGTCCTCTCTTCTGGTCTTAATCTGGCGGAAGGTTCGCCCCAAGTCATCAGCACCGACGAACAGGTCATCGAAGCCTATCTGGGAAAACGCATTGGGATCCATCTCTCTGCAAGTAAGAAATCTTAGTGTAAAATACGGGGCCGTCAGCGCAGTGCGCGGGGTATCGCTCACCGTGCCCGATGGGAAAACGGTCTCCATCCTTGGCGCAAACGGAGCGGGTAAATCGGGTATCCTGCGGGCGATTATGGGGCTCACACCCTCCATTGGATCGGTCCTGTTTTATGCTAAGGAGATAAACGGCATGAGCGTCCACCACCGTTCATTGCTCGGCATTCAGCTCGTGCCAGAAGGCCGCCGAGTCTTCTCGGGGCTCTGCGTGGAAGAAAACCTTCTCGCCGGGGCGTACAACTTTCGGTCAGACAAGAACGGTGTGGCACGAGAGGTGCAGCGCGTGCTGGAGATATTTCCGGCGCTAAAAGACCGCCTTAGACAGACAGGGGAAACACTCTCGGGAGGAGAGCAGCAGATGCTTGCCATTGCCCGCAGCCTGATGGCACAGCCCAAGCTCCTCATGATGGACGAGCCCACCATGGGCCTGGCGCCAATCATCATCGAGATGCTTTCTGACGCACTTGAGGAAATCCGCAAGTCAGGGGTCACCACACTGCTTGTTGAACAGAACGCCAGGCTGGCACTCGATATCTCTGACTATGCGTACTTCCTTCAGTTGGGTGGAATCGTGATGGAAGGCCCATCGGCCGACATGAAAGAGGATCCGAGAATCCGTAAGATCTATATCGGCATTTGACGGTGGATATTTTTTATTGGTGATTCTATGGGGGACAACGGAATTGATCCAGACTGCCCTGAAAGATTCGACACTGTTTCTCTTTTAATCAAATCCCATTTAGGCTCTCTGCAAATATCTTCATCCCTCCCATCCAATTAAGGTCCCCCGTTCCAATTCTCATCTCATGTATTTACGAGGTGATGAAGGAGGGTGTAAGATCCTTCGTGGAAGTTTCGCTTGACTACTCCCACCCATAGAATGTCAGGGAGCACATTCAGCCGGGCAGTCCATCAGTGAGGCGATTGATGTTGTCTAATTTTCCCCCGAAGAAGAGTGGACTGGCGGGTAAGAGGAAGGCAACTAGGGGCAGGTGGAATCAATGAAACGGTTAACGCAAGGGCACAGTTTCTGCTATACACTTTCCGTTTTTCTAAACCAAAAAAGCTACGGTTTGAAGATCAAATAGAAACATTACCGTGATATTTTAAGTCGGTTTGTATTGGCAAGATATCGGGCCATTTGGGAGCGAGGAACCTTCAACTGCATCGCGTGTGTGATTCCTGAAAACTGCCACTTCATACGATCTTTCAAGTAGGGAAATCTGCGAAGAAATCGGGCCCCGGGAGGGTAGGCTTGGCCTTTCGAGCCAGATTATGCAATAATCCTGTTCAATACGAGTATATTAATTAGTGCGTAGCAAAGTTGGCGTAACAAACAGCTTCCAGCCTTTCGAAAAAGGTTACGGGTTCCCGATCTTTGAAGGATGGCGGGGGTTTAATAAAACTTTGACCGGAGGTATTAACAATGGAAATCCTGGAAGGTATCAAGACGAGGCGGAGCATTCGCGGTTTCAAACCTAACTCCATCACTGGAGAAGTAATGGAGAAGATATTACAGGCGGCGAGCAACAGCCCCTCCTATACCAACACCCAGCCCTGGGAGGTGGTCGTGGTAAGTGGAAAAAAGAAGAATGAACTGGGTCGGAAACTGTTGGAATTGGCGACAGTAAATGTGCCTACCAGTGCTGACCTGCCTATGCCCAAAACCTGGCCGTCTGCGTTGGAGGAGCGTTCTCAGGAGCATGGTGCCCGTAGGCTCAGCGCACTCGGGGTAGCGAGGCAGGATAAGGAGGGAAGAGAAAAATTACGCTTGATGAACTTTGAGTTCTACGGCGCGCCGTGTGCTGTCTTCCTCTTTATTGACGGGTCTCTGGGAGAGTGGTCGATCTACGATATGGGGCTGTTTACCCAGAACCTGATTCTAGCGGCGCACTCGCTTGGCGTGGGGAGCTGCTTGCAGGCTTCGGTGACCCACTACGCACGGGATATAAAACAATTCTTCGGCATAGCAGAATCTAAGAAGCTGGTCATTTGCATATCGCTGGGTTATCCGGATGAGAAGGCAAAATTGAATACCTACCGCAGCGTCAAGCAAAAGCCAAAGGAGTTTACGAGGTGGTATGAGTAGGAGACAGTATGAAGGCTTAAGGCTCTTGACGACCTTCCATGCCGGAAAACGAAGAAATCAGGAAAATCTGATCGGAGATGAGCGGCCTAATTTAGATGAGTCCTAAGTGCTTAAGACTTTTAATAAACATATACCCACCCTATTGGGGGACAGGAATTGCCGTCAAGAGTATTTCTTCAGATTTTAGAGAAGTATGCGTACAGATGAAAATGAGGTGGTACAACCGTAATTACGTCAAAACCCATTTCGGCGGATCCTTATATGCAATGACAGACCCTTTCTTCATGCTGATGTTGATACACATTTTAGGAAAGGATTTCATTGTTTGGGATAAGTCAGCTCAAATTGATTTCATCAAACCAGATCAAGGGACCGTTACCGCAAGATTTGTAATACAAAAGGAACAGATCGAAACGATAATTAACAACACCTCGGGTGGTCAGAAATACTTTCCTGAGTTTTCGGTTGATATTGAAAATGCGGCAGGAGAGAAAGTGGCCCGCGTGGTCAAAACTCTGTACATAAGGAAAAGAGTCTGAAATAAAGGAGAGTTCCTCCTTTTAGAATATAGTAAAGGTGAGAAGTGTCTGAGCGAAAACTCGAGGAGGTCTATGATGAATATTTCAGAGGCAATCACAAAGAGGAAGAGCGTTAGAGCGTACTTGGATAAGCCGGTTCCCGCCGACGATCTGGCGAAGATCGTCGAGGCCGGCCGGTGGGCGCCGAATGCCGGACCATTCCAGATTTCGGTGGTTCGCAACGCGGAGATGCGAAAAAGGATCAATGATCGGACGCTTGATGCCATGCTTCACTCCGACAACGAGTTTCTACGACAGAGGGCGTCCCTCCCAGGGTATCAACCGATCTACGGTGCCCCAGTGCTGATCCTGCTTTCCGCGCCAGCTGATGCACCCTTCGGCGTGAACAATACAGCGCTCGCCGCAGAAAACATACTTCTCGAAGCGACCGGACTTGGTCTGGGATCGTGCCACCTTATTACTCCCGGCCTAGCGTTGAATGGGGAGAACAGCCGTGACCTGGCGCGAGAGGCAGGCCTGCCGGACGGCTATGTGGTCCAGTGCGCGGTCATCGTGGGTTACCCGGCGGCTGAGAATAAGTTCACCGTTGGCGAGCGCATGAGGAAGGGGTCCGTAAACTACGTTGACTGAGGGTAGAGGTGTCGGCGATACGGGATTCGCCGGCTTCGAAGATTCCCTAAGCACCCGGCATAACGGGTGACTTTATTCCTGCCTTTTTCCTGTTCGCCTTAATGGATTCCAAGCAGCGAGGCAGGATGAAGGAGATTTGTTAATGATGGAAACTACCCGGCGGGAATTTCTAAAGGGCTCTGTAATGATGGGGGGAGCGCTCCTGCTCGGAATAAATGGGGGGCCAGTCATGGCAAAGAATGCAATCCCTGTTAGTCTAGTAAAGACGGCGATTCGCAAGGAAGGAGTCAAGGCCTCTTTGATGGCCTTAAAGGTCAATCCTGCAAAAGGCAAAGCAGTCCTGATCAAACCAAATTTTAACACTGCGGATACCACTCCGGGCTCTACGCATAACGACACTCTTGTCGCCTTGATAGAAGAGCTATGGGAGATGGGTGCGACATCAATCAGTCTTGGAGAAAGAAGCTACCCACCAACCAGGGAGGTCATGGAAGAGAAAGGAGTTCTACCCCTTCTGGAGAAACTGAATGTAAATGTTATCAACTTCGATGATCTCAGAGAGAAGGATTGGGTCCTCTTCAGGCCTAAAAAGAGTCATTGGACCGATGGATTTCGGGTTGCAAGGCCGGTCCTCGATGCAGAATGCCTGGTCTCCACATGCTGTCTGAAGACCCATCAGTATGGGGGGATTTTTACGATGTCCCTTAAACTTCATGTCGGGGTAGTTCCAACCTCTCGGCATGGATTCACCTATATGCAGGAGCTTCATGGGTCTCCCCATCAACGGAAGATGATCGCGGAGATAAATGAGGCCTTTAAACCCAGTCTCATTGTAATTGACGGCGTTGAAGCATTTGTTGACGGTGGCCCGATGACAGGGAAACGGGCCAAGGCGGAGGTCTTTCTTGCTTCTACAGACCGCGTGGCCATCGATGCTACTGGAGTGGCCTTCTTGAAGCTTCTAGGGAGCAATGACAAGATCATGGGGACAAAGGTTTTTGAGCAGGAACAGATTAAAAGGGCAGTGGAGCTCGGGATTGGAGCCTCCTCACCCTCAGAGATCGTGTTGATTCCTGCGGACGAAAAAAGCAAGGAATATAGGGATCGCGTTACCGAAATCCTGAGGAAGGGATAAGGGGAGAAAACCCATGACCACACCAATGATTCTAGAAATCTTTTCAGATTATGTCTGACCGTGGTGCTACTTCGCTACCGTGCGTATCGAAGAACTGAGAAAAAACTTCGACGTCGAAATCAGGTGGAGGGCCTTTCCCCTTCATCCCGAAACGCCCGAAGATGGAATGACCCTGGAAGAACTTTTTGCAGGCCGGAATTACGACATCAAAAAAGCCCAAGCAAGATTAAAGCAGGTAGCAGACGAATTAGGGTTACCCTTAGCTTCGAGGAATAAGACTTACAACAGCCGCCTTGCCCAAGAGCTGGCGAAATGGGCAGAATCGAAGGGTAAGGGAGATCTTTTTCACAAAGCTGTTTTTCGGGCGTATTTTGTCGATGGGAAAAATATCGGTAAAGTGGACGAATTAATCAGGATAGCGGATTCTACGGGATTCCCTTCAAAAGAGGCCGGATCCGTTCTCGAATCCAGAACCTATGAGGAAGCGGTGGATGAGGATTGGTCCCTTTCCCATCAATGGGGAATCACCGGGGTTCCAACCTTTATGGTGGGTGGCCGGGTCACGGTTGGGTTCCAACCCTACAAGGCCCTCGAACAATTCCTCAAGACCTGCGAGGTTAAGAAACGCGGGGAGTAACCCTCATCCCCCGAGGTATCGAAGGAAACGCTGTACCAATTGGTAAGAGAAGTTGACTATAACCCGGAGGGGGCACCCCCATGAATGATCGTTTCTTATTTTCGAATCTAAAACCACTCGATTTGAAGATCAGATAGAGCCTTTTCCTTCTCGTTTCCCCGGATTTACGTTTGGCAAGATATCTGGCGATTGAGGAATGGAATTCCCAACCGGCTGCGCCGCTTGTTCCTGAATTTTCAGTTCTCTATTCTGGGAAAAAGCCCTTTCCCGATGAAACTCGATCTGGTTAGTAGGGACTCTTTGTCCATTCTGATTCACCGGCGCTGTTCTTTCAGAAAGTGCTTCTGGATTTTTCCGGAAGCGGTGAAGGGTAAGTCCTTTTCAAACTGAATATATTTAGGAATCTTGTATTTGGCGATCCGGCTCTTCAGATAGTCGATGATCTCTTTCGTCGTCACTTGCTCCCCATTTTTCGGGACGATGTAGGCCTTTCCCACTTCTCCCCATTTTTCGTCAGAAACGCCGACGACTGCCACATTGCTGATCATTGGGTGGCCCAGGAGAACCTTTTCAATCTCCGCAGGGTAGATATTTTCTCCCCCGCTGATGAACATGTCTTTCTTTCTGTCGACGATATAAACAAACCCTTCTTCATCCACCCTGGCAAGGTCTCCCGTAAACAACCAACCGTCTTTGATCACCTCGTCAGTCAGGTCATTCCTGTTCCAATAACCCGTCATCACGATCGGCCCTTTGACCGCGATTTCTCCTGTCTCTCCTGGTTTGACATCCTTCCCCTCCGAATCGACGATCCGGACTCTTCCGTGAAAGATCGGATGCCCGACGGAACCCATTCTTCTCTTCGCCTCCTCCGTAGGCAGCCAAAAAAGTGTCGAGGCCTCTGTGAGTCCGTAGATTTGGGAGACGATCAGGCCTTTCTTCGCCAGGGCCTCCAGGAGGGGAATGGGGATCCGTTCCCCTCCTGTAAAGCAGCAGCGAAGAGAGGAAACATCGAAATTTTCCACATTACATTCATTCAGGATGAATTGGTAGACGGTCGCAGGGAGTTCGAGGATGGTAACTTTGTATTTCTGGATCGTTTCAAGAATCTCCTCGGGACGGAACCTCTTCTTCACGATGATCGTCCCTCCCTTGTAGAGGACGGGCGCGGACTCGACGATCAGCCCTCCCGAATGAAAGATGGGTCTCGCAATGATCATGATGTCTTTGGTTGTCAGATCAAAGAACATATCCGCATTCAAGACGTTGAAGAAGGTCTTCCGATGAGACAGCAGAGCCCCTTTCGGAAGCCCCGTCGTCCCGGAAGTATACATGATGATATGCGGATCCCTGTCGCCGGTGGGTTCCGACAATCTGGGCTCATGATCTTCGCAAGCGTTGAGCGAGGATTCATAGCTCATGGCCCAAGATGGAGAAGTATATTCCTCGAGATCTTCCCCAACGGTACAAGAAATATAATGGCGAATGGCTGTCCGTTTTCTCAACTCCTCCGTCTCGGCCGTAAAAATATCTTCAAAGATCAAGGTGTCTGACCCGCTGTCTTTGATAATGAATTCCTGCTCAGGAACGGCCAGTCTCCAGTTGAGGGGAACGATAATTCCTCCGAGCTTCGACAAAGAAAAAAAGATTTCGATGAACTGCTTGCAATTATGCAGAAGCACCGCAACCCGGTCTCCCTTGTTAAATCCCCTTTTCAAAAAAAGATGGGACAATCGATTGATCCTGCAATTCAACTCCCGATAGGTGTAAGGAACATCATCCGAAATGATGGCAACCTTGTTGGGTTTAATCGTGGCCCATTGTTTGATCCAGTCGCCGATATTGATTACGCTTTCTGTCATCATCGAGACCTCATGTGGTCTATGTGGAAAATTCCACAGCTCAGAAGGATAGCGCACAGTGAAACGGCCAAAACGTCCAGCTCGGCTTCAAAAATGTTTACTGTATCCTGTATACATTTTTAGCCGGGAGCGAAATGACCAACTTCCAGGAAAAGCAACTCTCACTCAATCGACGAAATTGTTGAGGACAAACCGTTCACACGCAGGGGGAAGACCTTTAGTCGAACATGCGCCCTTAGGCGGGCCTCATGTCGGCTTCCTCAATTTCAGGGTTTCTTCCTCATTCACTTTCGATGTAGCAGGGTCGATGACAATTCCATACTCTTCTTTTGCTTTTGTTATCGAAACGAATCCATTGACCCAGTCCATCAGAACCTTTTCCGCCGGCCTCTTTAGCGGGTCACCGTACCCTCCGCCACCACCAGCAATCTCATGAAACATCGTTCCTTTTGGGATTCCTTTGATGACCTCCTTCGACTTTGGGCGATAGGTCTCCCCGTCAGGGTAAGTCAATTCCAACTTATTGAGAGAGCCTTCCTTCCCACCAAAGAGACCAAAGGCCCTTGCATCCTCATCCACCCCGTCGCCAAAAGTAACCCCTGTGACGTTTTCCCCATAGATGTTGAAGACCGTTTCAACACCGACTCCACCGCGCCACTGCCCTGGGCCGCCAGAGTCGGTCACGTACTCATGCTTGAGAAGAATATGGGGAGTGGTCAGCTCGAACATCTCAGGGTCCTGGGCCAGGATCCCTCCCGCGCAATTAATCAAACCGATATGATCATAACCGTCGACGCCATGGATCGCACCGGACCCCCCCTTCAGGGCATTGAAAAGGATATCGACATAGGGCGTCCCTTTCCTGGGATCATTTCCGGAGATGGCGAAGGCGAGCATTCGATTCCATCCCGCCGTAACCCTTTCGGGGAGAGCCTTTGCGAGTGCTTTGAAGATTGCATCTGCATGGGGACCGGTAATGCTGTTGCCGAACGTGGAGGCTCCGGGGAATTTTACATTGAGGAAGCATCCTTCGGGGATATGAATGTGAATGGGCCGGATGATTCCATCATTGTGGGGGATGTCTGGATTGACGAGCATGAGAAATGTCAAAATGATAGCTGAAACACTTGCTGCGTAGGGAGCATTGACAAAACCTTCGGTCTGGGGATCGGTCCCGGCATAATCGAAGTCAATATCGCTTCCCTTGACTGTGATCGTCAGATGGATTTTAAATTTCGACCCTTCGTGAAACCCATCGTAATAAATATAGCTGTCTGCCTCATAATTCCCGTTCGGGATAGCTTCGATCTCGTGACGCATTATCTTCTCTGTGGCACCAAACAGATAATGAACGTGAGATTCAAAGACCTCCCTCCCGTACCTTTCCAGTAAGGCTTGGATGCCTCTCTCCCCTACCACGCACCCGCCGATTTGAGCCCGTATGTCTTCCTCGACAATTGGGTACCGGATGTTTGAAAAAACAAGATTCCAGACATCCTTCCGGAAAACACCCCGTTCATAAACCTTGACCGGGGGGATTCTCAATCCCTCCTGCCAAACTTCTCTCGCCTGAGGATTATACCCGCCGGGAACGGCTCCACCGACGTCCGCCTGGTGCCCCTTGCAGGCTGCCCAGGCGATGAGACCGCCTTTGTAGAAGATCGGCTTAAAGACCGCCACGTCAGCCAATTGATTCCCTCGGCTGAAGACATCGTTGTGAAGGATGACGTCTCCCGGATGGAGGTCCTCCCCGAAGAATTCGACCAGATGCTGACAGACCGGCTGAAGTGCAAAGGCAAGCACGGGGATATACTCGGTTTGTTCAAGCATCCTTCCCTTTACATCATAGAGACCGGTGACGAAGTCCCTTGCCTCGTTCAGGATGGGAGAGCGCGTCGTCCTCAAGAGGGTCAAACCCATCTCCTCTGTGATCGACTTAAACCTTCGCTGGAGAACCGATACCAGAATCTTGTCGATAATGACTTTCCTCGACCTCTTCATCGGATGACCCTCCCTTTGAATTCCTTTTCCCTCGATTTCAGATACAAGGTGAAGGACCCGTAGGCGTCGCAGATGGCTGAGAACTCCGGGCTGACGAAGGTCGTGGTGTTGACTTGCTCGATAATGGCCGGCCCTTCGATCCTGTTTCCATAGCGAAGCCTATCGCCATCGAAGACCGGGATCATCTGGAACTGTTTTTTCGAGGGAAGATAGACCCTCCGCTTCTTCTTGAACGCCTTTGAGGCGTCCGGGCTCCCGCACTTCATTTTAAGAAACTTAGGTTTGTCGGTCTTACCGATACACTTGAGCCGAAGGTTGATCACCTCGATCGGGGTTCCCAACTCTTCCAAAGAGTACCCATACAGACGGTTGTGTTCGGAATGAAATCTTTGTCCGACTCCAGTAAGCTTTCCCTTGTGGATCTCTTCTCTTGAGACGACCACGTTGACTTCATGGTACTGCTTCACGTATCGCATGTCGATCGAGTAGACGAACTCCATGCGGCCTTTCAATATGTGCTCCGCCCTGAGCAGCCGAGTCCCTTCGTCCTCCATCTCCATAAAGAGTTCACGAAATCTCTTAAGATCCATTTTTTCCAGGAGATCGGGATGGGTCCGGACAAAGTCGTGCTGAAGGTCGCTCATCAGCATCCCTGCAGCGCAAAAAATCGAGGAGGCCTTTGGGACGATCATCACCGGGATTTCCAGCTCAAGAGCGATCATGCAGGCATGATTGGGGCCTGCGCCGCCCGCCACGACGAGAGGAAAATCTCTCGGATCCTGTCCCCTCTTGACCGAAACCTCCCGTACCCCCGCTGCCATGTTGACATTGATGACATGGTACATTCCGGCGGCAGCTTCGATCATATCCATTTTTAACCTATCGGCGATATAGTTCTTAATGGAGCGGGCGGCCATCTCCTCATGAAGCGGTATTCTCCCACCTGCAAAATAATCTTTGTCGAGATAACCGAGAAGGAGGTCAGCATCCGTGCAAGTGGGCAGCCCCCCTCCCAGGCCATAGCAGGCAGGACCAGGCTTGGCCCCTGCGCTCTGAGGACCCATGCGCAGCAGCCCTCCCTCGTCGATCCATCCGATCGATCCCCCTCCTGCTCCGATGGTTACGATATTGAGCATGGGAAGGGCTAAGCGAAATCGGTTGATTTCGCCTTCGGTCGTCACGAGAGGTGCCCGGTCCTTGATCAGGGCCGCATCGAAGCTTGTGCCTCCCATATCAATCGTAATGCAATCCCTGTAACCCTGAACCGCTGTATAGGCGATGCCTGCCACAGGGCCTCCGGCAGGGCCGGAAAGAAGGGTCACAGCGGCGCTATCCATGGCGATCTCCGGAGAAACCACCCCGCCGTTGGATTGCATGATCAGGAGAACTCCCTTGAAACCGGCCTCTTTGAGACGCCAAAGCAGACTCTTCAAGTAATTTCTCAAAATCGGTCCCACGTAGGAGTTGAGGACAGTCGTGGAGATCCGATCGTAGAAGCGGATAGAAGGAAGAAGTGTGCTTGAGACCGTGAGGTAGGCAGTGGGCATCTTTTCCCGGACGATCCTGGCTGCGACTTCTTCATGAGCCTTATTCGCAAAAGAGTTCATGAAACAGATGGCAATCGCCTCTACGCCCTCTTCGGTGAAGAGCCGAACGGCATCGTGGATATTCTGCTCCTTTATCGGGGTCAAAACATCGCCCTTATAGTCGAGTCGTTCTTCCACCGGGTGACGAAGAAATCTTGGGACAAGCGGCGTTGCGTTCGTAAAGCGGTTGTTATATTGTTCTTCCCGGATCCCCCTCCGCATTTCAAGGGTGTCTCTCACCCCATTGGTTGTAAGAAGACCGGTCTTTGCGCCCCGATAGGTCAGTACCGCATTCGTGGTGACCGTCGTTCCATGAACGATCGTTTCGACCTCCTTGATAAACTTCTCAAGGGGAATATCTCGATCCCGGGCCATCTGCTCAAGGCCATTCATCAGGCCGACGGAGGGATCATCCGGTGTCGATAGAACCTTGTAGATCTGTGCCGTCCCATCTTCATGGGCCAGAAGAAAATCCGTAAAGGTCCCTCCCACATCGATTCCAATCTTGTGTCTCATTTCGGCCTCTTCTCAGGCTCTCTCCTTTTTCTCCAAAACTTCAACCATCTTCACCTTTCCGGTTTCACCTTTCTCGACTTGAATTGAATCCGGAGGCACAAGGTCAATCTCTGGGGTCACCCTGAGTGTCTCCCGCATATACTTCTGGATTTCCTCCTTAAGGTTTCCCCTTTCTTCCTCCTTTACAGTCGATCCGTACTCTACCCTGACCCTCAAAGGAGGCTTGACCAGGGGAGGTGGTTGATCAAGAACAATCTTCAGAACGCCGGTGGTCTTTGGATGGAAACGGGAGACCGCCTCTTTAATGGCGCTCGGGTATATATTGACACCTTTCACAATGAGCATGTCATCCCCGCGACCCAAAATCTTGAACCGAATTCCGGGGAAGCCACATTCGCAGGGTCTCGTCGTAATCTGAAGCATGTCCCCCAGAACGTAGCGGAGAAAAGGCCCTCCCTCCCAATCGATAAAAGTGAAGACCATCTCTCCGATGGCTCCATCTGTGATCTCTACGGGTTTCTTCGTCTCGGGATCGATCAACTCGAGGATGCAGTGGTCCGGAGAGGTAAAGTGCATCCCTCGATACTCCTTATCCCCGCAGCAGATGCCATGAAAGGCGTGGCCTCCGCCGGTATGATCAAAGACCCTAGCCCCAAATCCTTCGCGCAGCCGATCTCTAACTGATGGAATGCCTCCACCCGGTTCCGCAGCGCAGAAGAAATAGCGTATACCGAGGTCCTTGGCTTCCTTTCCGAGCAGGGACGGAGCCTTTTCGATGAGATACTCACCGAAGGAAGGGGTCGCAATGAGGACCTGAGGCTTGGTGATCATAAGAAAATCGATGATCCGTTTCGTCCCCCCTTCGGCGCCGACGGGAACACAGCAAAGCCCCATGGCCTGAAGGCCGTCCGAGAGAGGGAGACCACCCGTGAACATGCTAAGGGAGAGCGCCTGAAGTACGACATTTCCTGGCCTCAGCCCCGCTCTCCAGTATTTCCTACAATGCATCTCGTTGACGACAGCCACGTCGTGTGCGGTAATCGTATAGAGTGTCGGAATGCCCGTTGTACCTGAAGTCGAACTGATTCTGACTATCTTTTCGATGGGAGCACAGGTGATCAGCCCGTAAGGGTGGCCGAATTGTTCGAGCGACTCCTGCTGGACCCGGCGGTGTTCCTCCTTGGTCATCAACGGAAATCTCTGAAAATCTTCGAAGGAACGGATGTCCCGTGGCTGGATCCCCGCTTTCTCGAATTTTCCCCGATAATAGACGGAATGCTCATAATCGTAGTTGAGCTGCTTCTTCAGCCTCTTCCATTGCAAGGCTTTCATCTCTTCATCGGAGAGGGTCTCGATCTTCTCATTCCAGAGTTTTCTCTCTCGCCAATAATCGGTCATTGCTTACGATACCTCCAAAATCTCAATTCTCTCTTCCTGGGAGTGAGGAGGGATGAAGAAGGCAATGCGGCCATGGACGCCTTTGCGCGGAAAGCCCTCAATCAATTTGAACCCTTCTACCATCAGTCGTTCCATGGTTCGGTTGAATTGCCTCGCTTCATAACAAAGGTGGTTGATTCCGGATTGGTCCCCTCGGAGTGCCCTAATTATGGGAAGAGTCGGATCCTCATACTGGAGCAATTCGATCTCCATCTCCCCTAGTTTCAAGATGGCGGCTCTGAGTTTTACGTCCGGAATCTCAACAACTTGCTCGAGTTGAATCCCGAGTCCTTCCGTGTAGGCTTTCACTGCCTCCTGAAGGTCTTTGACCACGATGCCGATATGATTCACTTTCATCAAGGTTAAGAATTCTTCTTCCATCGCTATTCCTTTCAGCGCATCAAGCCGGGTAAGAAAAGGGCAATGGGCGGGAAGATCATGATCAGGACCAGGGTCAACGTTTCACACAAAAGGAAAGGAAATGAAGAACGAATGATATCGGCCATGGGGATTTTGGGTTGCATTCCCTTCATCACAAATAGCTGCAAGCCAAAGGGGGGCGTCAGATTTCCCATGTCCATGTTGATGAGCGTCATGGCGGCCACCCACATCGGATTCAAACCCAACGCCTTGATCACGGGCATATAGATGGGAACGGCAATAACCGCCATCGAAAGATTGTCCATGAAGCAACCGAGAAAGATGAGAACGATCTGCATGCTGATCAAGACGAGCAGGGGAGGCAGCCTGAACCTGGCAACGGTTTCGATGAGGCCGCTGCTTGCTCCTGAGAACGCGAGAAGTTGGCTGAAAATCATGGAGGCCATGATGATGACAAACATAGAGGTGGTCAGTTTGATTGTCCCGTAGAGGCATTTTTTTAATACCTCCCAGTGCATTTGTCTATAAACAGCCGCGAGGAGGATCGAACCGATAGCTCCCATGGCCGCAGCCTCTGCCGGCGTGGCAACCCCCAGAAAGATGATCCCAACGACCAGGAAGATAATGATCCCTAATGGAAGTACGTAAAAAAAGGTCTCTTTCAATTTTTTACCAATGGGCGTTGGCGGAACATCATAAGGAGGTGCAATATCCGGCTGAAGCGAGCAGCGGATGATGATATAGGCGGCGTAAAAACAGGCCAGCAAGAGACCGGGTACAATGCCCGCGATGAGCAATCCTCCCACGGAGACTTCGATAAGCGTTGCCAGGATCACCGCCAGGATGCTCGGAGGGATCAGCATCGCCAGGGCTCCGCTCCCCATAATCGGTCCGATGGTCATCACGGTCTTGTACCCCCGTCGCTCCATTTCCGGAATCAGCAGTGAGCCCAGCATCGACGTATTGGCCAGGGTCGAACCGCTTGTGGCGGCAAAGATCGTTCCCGAGACGACCGAGAGTAATCCCAGGCGCCCAGGAACACGGCCTATCCAATAATCCAGGGCGTCGATGGCACGGAGAGCCATCTTCGAGTGAAACATTGCCTCGCCCATAAGGATGAACATTGGAACCGTAAGCAGGTTGAAGGAGGTCAGGCTTTCCTCAAGATTCTGAATTAAAAGGTTAAGCCCCGGAATTCCTCCCATGAAGAGGACGGTTCCGATCAGGTCGGTCAGGAGAAAGGAGATGGCTACAGGCAACCCGAGGAACATAAGAAGGACTGAACCGATTAGTAGGATGAGCAAGGTAATCCACCATTCCATAAAAAATCTCCGATTCTACCCTTTGAATTTTCGATAGGAGTCAACCATCTGTCTGAAGAATTGGATGGCGAAGAAGAAACTCCCGATAGGAATAATCATCCAGACAAGACACATGGGTGTTCTCAAAGACTCGAGGGCAGGTGTCCCTCTCCTGATCGCTTCCAGGGTCACTTGGCCTCCAAACCAGGTATAGATAAGCATGACCAAGCCGCCCACGAGAGAGGAAAGAATATTGGCCCATGCCTTCTTTGGTTCGCTGAGATGGTTGAGGATGAGGTCTACTCGGATATGACCATCATCTTTCAGAACCAGCGCCGCGCCCAAGAAAGGGATATAAAGCATGATATACTCCGTAATTTCAAGCATCCAATGAATAGGCCGATTGAGGGCGTATCGGAGGATGACATCGATGCAGGTGCCGACGGTTGAAAAGACAAGAAGTCCGGCCGCCACCCAGAAGAGGCCATAAATGATCCTATCGAAGATTGCTCCCGCTCTCGCCATTCTTTATCCTCCGATGTGGTATTCCTTACCTGTCGTTTTTCATCATCACTTGCCGGGGAAAAGAAATTTCTCAAGGAGTCAGAAGTTTTTTCAATTTCGGGCCAAGGTCCGCGTTCTTTTTGGTCACCTCATCCCAGCCGGCTTTATAAGCTAGATCGACATACCACTTGGTGTCTTCCGGCGAGAATCTGATGAACTTCATGCCCTTGGCCTGCATAGCCTGCAGTTCCTTGTCGCCAAGCTCCACAAAAACTTTGGTAAATTTGACCTCGTTCTCGATCATCAGATCGGACATCAATTTCTGCATCGGCTTCGGAATCTTCTCCCAGGTATTCAAATTGATCAGGTTTTCTAGGTTCATCGCATAAATTCTCGGCTCAATAATGTATTTGCAAACCTCCGGCCACCCCATTGAAATATTTCCGAGAACGGACCATGCATATCCATCCACCACGCCCCGTTCTAGAGCGGTGTAGACCTCGGACCCGGGCAAAGTGATGGGAACCGCTCCGATGCTTTTTACAAAGGGTTCGTAAGTGGCGGATGTTCGAATCTTCTGTCCAGCCAACTCTTGAGGTTTCTTGACCGTTTTGTTAGTGAAGAGGTGAAACCATGGTCCGTATTCTGGTCTACCCAGATAGACAATATTCTGTTTCTTGAGGATATCTGCCCTCAAATCGAAGTACCCGCTCTTTCTCTCTTCCGGGGGGGTCAGCTGACTTAGGTGAATGTAGGCAGCCCCTGTCACAGCCCCTCCATAGTAGGACTCGCAACCAAAGATCATATCGACCACACCCGTCCTGACCGCATCGAACTGCTTAAAGGCAGGAATCGCCTCGGGTCCTCCAACAAACTTAATCACCACTTCACCTTTCAATCTTTTGTTGACTTCATCCACGTAAGCCCACCATGCCGTCAGGTTCACATCATCCTTTGGGAGAAAAGTAACCATCTTCAGAGTGATCTCACTGGCCACCGACTGACGGATCAATCCAAAACCGAATATCATAAGAATTGCTAACAAGACGAAAAGTATCTTTTTCATCTTACTCCCTCCTTTCCAAAGGCTTCTGTCAGAAACGTTCCCTCAGCCATGGTTCTTCAATGATCACCTCCTCTCCTTCCGAAATTTAAGACCTTGTCCTTCTTGTTTGCCACAAAGGACGCGGCATAACCTTTGCCGTCCCAGATGATCCTTTTTTTGTTTTTTCGATCCACTAGAGTGATGGCTCCTTTCGGGCAGATCCCTACACAAAGACCGCAGCTCCAGCAACGGCTGTTTTCGACCGTCATCCTCTTTTTCTCGGGATGAAGACGAAGAACATGGTAAAAACAACTTCTGGAACAAGCTCCGCACAGGTTGCATCTTTTTTCATCGATGTTCGGGACGTAAGGCGTGTCCGGAGGAATGCTGAAAGGGAATTTTTCTTGGGCCTTCAGCTCCCCGGAATTGCGGATCTTTTGAAGGGCGTTTCCCCTAAAATCAGAAATCGATCCGTACCCCTTTCTCTTCATCCAAAAGATTATCCCTCCCTCAATTTTTTTGAAGACTCCGAGCCCCTCCGTATAAGCGGCTGCTCCGACCTCGATTAGGGAGCATCCACAGAGAAGATATTGAAGGGCATCATCCCACCTCGATATCCCTCCTACTGCAAAGACCGGAATATCGATAGATTTCAGAATTTGAACCACCCTGGCAAGGGAGACCGGAAGGAAGGGGCGTCCGATCAGATAACCTCCGACGGCGGGGACTCCGAAAGGGACCTCGGACTCGACATCAATATAGATGCCACTGGGTGCATTGTGGGCGGTGATGAAAGAAACCCCTCGTTCCTTCCATCCCTTTATTGCCTCCAACAAGGGTTCCATCGAAGGGCTGATCTTGACTCCAAAAGGAATATTGGAAGATCGAGCAACCGATTTGATGATTTTAAAACTGGACGACAGACTCTTCTCCAGCAGGCCCTTCATCGTCGGGGAGGAGAAGTTGAGCTCGATCATCTGAGCCCCGGCC
>Ga0335084_10000689_pt1 | contig 29437 bp, 29 predicted proteins | sample Lox_Sample_44_FD_206721 | JGI IMG/M metagenome (GOLD analysis project Ga0335084, IMG submission 206721) | Soil microbial communities from Loxahatchee National Wildlife Refuge, Florida, United States - Lox_Sample_4.4 | ecosystem: Environmental > Terrestrial > Soil > Wetlands | place: USA... | reverse complement strand
TGACATCGGAGGGGAGGATTCCAAACTGATCCTCATCGAAGAAGAGGAACGCCGCTTTAAGATTAGCGATTTCTCGATGAATACCCTCTGCGCTGCCGGGACGGGATCGTTCCTCGACCAACAGGCCAGCCGATTAGGACTGACCATTGAAGAATTTGGGCAGCTCGCTCTGAAATCAACGAACCCACCCCGGATTGCAGGCCGATGCAGTGTCTTTGCCAAATCGGATATGATCCATCTTCAACAGATCGCGACCCCGGATTACGATATCGTCGCGGGTCTCTGCTATGCCTTAGCCAGAAATTTCAAGAGTAACATTGGGAAGGGAAAAAAGTTTGTGAAGCCCATTTCCTTCCAAGGGGGAGTGGCAGCCAATGCAGGGATGCAGAAAGCCTTCTTGGATGTATTGGAGGTTTCCGATGGAGAACTCATCGTTCCAAATCATTTTGCTTCGATGGGGGCCATCGGTGCTGTTTTAGTGGCCCTGGAAGACAAGAAGAGCAAAAAAGAGTGGCTCGGCCTGAACCGCCTCAATCAATATCTCAAAGACCATCGAGACGAACAAGCTTCATTAAAACCCCTTTCTCTTTCGCCCCATCATCTCATCCGGCGTGGGCAGATCAGCCTTCCCTCCCAAAATTCAGGAGGAGAGAAGATTGAAGCTTATCTGGGATTGGATGTAGGCTCGATCAGCACCAATTTGGTCGTCATTGACAAGGAGAAGAGAGTTCTTGCGAAACGCTATCTGATGACGGCAGGCCGGCCGATCGAGGCCGTTCGCGTCGGGCTTCAGGAGATTGGTGAGGAGATCGGAGACCGGGTGGAGATTAAAGGGGTTGGAACAACTGGCTCCGGGCGTTACCTCACGGCAGATTTTGTGGGAGCAGATCTGGTGCGAAATGAGATCACTGCCCAGGCCACCGCAGCTATCCATATTGATCCAAAAGTGGATACCATCTTTGAGATTGGAGGTCAAGACTCGAAATATATCAGCGTCGATAACGGGGTGGTGGTCGATTTTGAGATGAATAAGGTCTGTGCCGCCGGGACTGGATCTTTTCTGGAAGAGCAGGCTGAAAAGCTGGACATCTCCATCAAAGAAGAATTCGGAGCCCTTGCCCTCTCTGCCGAAGAGCCGGTGAGGATGGGAGAACGATGCACGGTCTTCATCGAATCCGACCTGGTTCACCACCAACAAAGTGGCGCCCAAAGAGATGACCTCATTGCCGGGCTCAGTTACTCCATCGTTCAGAACTATCTCAATCGTGTCGTGGGAGACCGTCGTGTTGGGAATCGAATCTTCTTCCAAGGAGGGACGGCTTTCAACAAAGGAGTGGTGGCGGCCTTTGAAAAAGTCCTGGATAAAGAGATCATCGTTCCGGAGAATCATGATGTGACCGGGGCGATCGGTGTTGCACTCTTGGCCCTGGAAGAGCAGGCATGGGAACGGTCAGGTTTCAAAGGGTTCGACCTGAGTCAGCGTCATTATGAACAGACCTCTTTTGAATGCAAAGGTTGCCCCAATCTTTGTCTTATTCGAAAGGTGAGTGTCGAAGGGGAAAAGCCCCTCTTTTACGGAAGCCGATGTGAGAAATACGATGTCATTAAACGGACGAAGGGCTCGGCGATACCCGATCTCTTTGAAGAAAGAGAGAAGATGCTTCTTGCGCCCTATGAAGGGGAAGAAAAACTTCCGCCCGATGCTCCGGAGATCGGTATCCCGCAGATTCTCAATTTCCACGAGATGTTACCCTTCTGGAAGGCCTTCTTCTCGGAGTTGGGTTATCGCGTTATCCTTTCGGACGTCACGAACAAAGAGTTGATCCGGAAGGGAGTGGAGAATGTCGTCTCTGAAACCTGTTTCCCCATTAAAGTGAGTCACGGCCATGTTCTCAACCTTTTGGAAAAAGGGGTGAAAAGGATTTTCCTGCCGAGCATTGTCAATCTTAAACCCTCTCATCTGGAGATTCCAAATAGTTCAGCATGTCCCTATGCCCAATCCTTCCCCTATGCCGCCCCTTCCTCCATCGATTTCAAGAAAGCCCATGCAAAGGTTCTTCAACCTATCCTTCACTTCGGTGAGGGAAGGGACTATCTGGAGAAGGAGTTGGTCGATTTTGGGAGATCCCTCGGCTGCAAACCGAAGGGCATCAAGAAAGCCTATGAGAAGGCCGAGCGATTCCAAGCCGGATTTTATCAATCCCTGCTCAATCGCGGAAAGCAGGCACTGGATCGGATTGGACCGAATGAAAAGGTGATGGTTATTGTAGGAAGGCCTTACAATTCCTGCGATTCCGGAGTCAATCTGGAAATGCCAAAAAAACTGCGGGATCTGGGAGTCCTTGCCATCCCCATGGATTTTCTTCCACTCGAATCGGTGCCGGCCACCGAAGAGATTAAAGAGATGTACTGGCGATACGGGCAGAGGATCCTGGCTGCGGGAAAGATCATCAAGGATGATCCGAGGCTCTATGCGGTCTATATCACCAATTTCGGCTGTGGTCCGGATTCCTTCATCAACCATTTCTTCAGGGATTTATCGAAAGGGAAACCATACCTACAATTGGAGATCGATGAACACAGTGCTGATGCTGGAGCGATCACGCGGTGCGAGGCCTTTTTAGACAGCCTGAAGAATGTGAAGGCCGAAAAGGCCATCGCACTGAAACGGGAGAAAGCAAAAACCGACCGCACCAAGAAGATCTACATCCCCTATATGTGTGACCACTCCTTTGCTGTGGCAGCTGCTTTTCAAGCTTGTGGTGTGGATGCGGATGTCTTCCCAGAATCGGACGAAGAAACTCTTTACTGGGGAAGGAAACTCACTTCCGGCAAAGAATGTTATCCCTGCATCCTTACCACGGGGGATATGGTGAAACTGGTGAAGGATCCCAACTTTGATCATCAACGAGCCGCCTTCTTCATGCCTTCGGGCAATGGGCCTTGTCGGTTCGGACAATATCATCGTTTTCACCGTCTTGTTCTCGACGACCTCGGATTCAACCAAGTCCCCATCTACTCGCCCAATCAAGACGAGACACTTTATAGCGATCTAGGGATCATGGGTTCCCAATTCACCCGATTAGGTTGGCAAGGCATTGTGGCAGTGGACCTTCTCATGAAGAAACTCCTGGAGACTCGACCCTATGAGAAGGAGAAGGGAAAGTCGGACCAAACTTATCAGGCGTCTTTAAAAAAGGTTTGCAAGGCGATACAACAAAAAGGCGATTTGGAAGAAACCCTTCGGGAGGGCCTTGAGGACTTCAAACAGATTGAAGTAGAGAAACTTGGCACCAAGCCTCTCATTGGCATTGTGGGAGAGATCTTTGTCCGCCTCAATCGGTTTGCCAATGAGGATGTCATTCGAAAGATTGAGCAATTTGGGGGAGAGGCCTGGATCGCACCTCTGACAGAGTGGATCCTCTATGTGAACACGATTTCGAAAAAGAGAAGTTTGAGGAAGAAGTCCTTTTCAAATCTGCTGAAGGTCTTTCTTACCGATTATTATCAGAAAAAGGATGAACACGCGCTAGAAAAGGTTTTCAAATATCAACTCCGGCACGCTGGTGAGCCGAACACGAAATCGATTTTTAAAAAGGCTAAACCCTATCTCGATCCCTCCTTTGAAGGGGAGGCCGTCCTTTCGATGGGAAAAACGATCGATTTTGCCAAGAGAGGCGCGAGCGGGGTGGTCAATATCATGCCTTTTACTTGTATGCCCGGGACGATTGTCAGTACCCTGCTTAAACGATATCAAGAAGAAAACAGTAATATCCCTATCCTCAACATGGCCTATGACGGACAAGAACAAACCAACACGTTAACCCGCCTTGAAGCCTTCATGTACCAAGCCAAGGAATTCCAGAGCAGAAAGAATAACATAACTTAACTTGCTGAAATCTAAGTAATTTTATTTACATTGCACTTTGTTAAAAAAATCACATTTTTCTATTGACTTTCTTGCAAAAGAGGTGGTATAAGGTGAATCAGTTTGATTTCACATAAGATCTCGAAATATGACAGGGATTCAATTTCTGCTGATTCTTTTTTTGGTTCCGGGTCTTCCTTTATTTCAAATGGATCAGGCCGTAGATATTGCATGGTTGGTTTGCGAAGACTCTTTTTTTGTAAAATTTGAAATCGAGAGCCCTTTAGCTGATCAGAATTTGTGGTTCAATTTAGAGTCTCCATCTTCTATCTTCAATCAAGTCAAATCGTTCTTTCAATTGAAGAACCCTTTATCTGTTTTGCTTTCCTATTTACAGGGGCCTTCTCCTTTCTGGCGGCCTCCTCCACTAGCCTTAACCTAGTCTGTTCAGCCTTTCATTTGTGGAAAACGAGGTCATCCTTCATAGGTCATGGCCTCTAAATGTGATCAGGAGGTGTCTTAAATATGGATAATTGGACATTCGGAGTTACGATGGTAATCGTCGGCATGGGAGGCACAATCCTTACCCTTTGGATTTTGGGTTTCTGCATGAATATTCTAAAAAAATTCTTTCCCTATAAGAAAGAGGAAGAAGCGAATTAGTCTTAGAAAAGGGGGAATGAAAGATGATCGAAACAATTGGAAAAGCGTTATACGGACTTATTGACGGATTTGCTAACCTTCATTGGTCAAATCCAATCATGATCGTTGTCGGTCTGGTACTTCTCTATCTAGCTATCAAGAAAGATATTGAGCCTGTGCTCCTTGTTCCAATCGGATTTGGATGTATTTTAGTGAATATCCCGTTAGCCGGACTAATGGAAGAAGGAGGGTTTCTCAAGATTATTTACGATGCAGGGATAATAACAGAGGTGTTCCCCCTTCTCATCTTCGTCGGCATCGGCGCCATGACGGACTTCGGTCCTCTTATGGAGAATCCAAAGATCTTTCTCCTTGGAGCCGCAGGACAGTTTGGAATCTTCTTAACCCTGGCTCTGGCCTTAATTTTGGGTTTTACACAGAAGGAATCGGTCGCCATTGGGGTCATCGGTGCCTGTGATGGCCCGACCGCCATCTATGTCTCCTCTCAATATGCCCCCCATCTGTTAGGTGCTATATCTGTGGCGGCTTACTCCTATATGTCTCTGGTTCCCATCATTCAGCCTCCCATTATGAGATGGTTGACAACCAAAGAGGAGAGGGTGATCAATATGGGAACGGTGAAGAGGACTGTTTCGAAAACGACCAAACTCCTCTTCCCTCTGGTTGTTACAATCATTGGAGGCTTGATTGCACCAAAGGGGTTGATTCTCCTGGGAACGGTCATGCTTGGAAATTTTATGAGGGAGTGCGGTGTGGTTAGCCGACTCACCAAGGCTTCCGAAAATGAGATTGCCAACATCGTGACCCTTCTTTTGGGAATCGCCATTGGAGCCACCATGAACGGGAAAGTCTTTATCACTGCCCAAACGTTGATGGTCTTAGCTCTGGGTTTTGTTGCGATCTGCCTCGATACGGCTTGTGGAGTGATCTTTGGAAAAATATTGAAAGTGGTCACAGGGGGCAAAGTGAATCCTCTGATCGGAGCTGCTGGGATTTCAGCTTATCCCATGTCAGCGAGGGTGGTACAAAAAGAAGGTCAGAAATACAATAGGAAGAACTACCTCCTGATGCATGCCATGGGGGCCAACACCGGTGGTCAGGTTGGTTCTGTCCTTGCGGCGGCAGTCATGCTCTCGATCCTGAAGGGGTTAGGGATTATTTGATTTTAAATGCGCAGTTTGAAATAGGGAATTGTGTCGTTCTCAAAATAGGCCTCTAAGAAATAGCCCCAGGCTTCATGAAAGCCTGGGGCTATTTCTTTACTTGACAAGACAATGATTTATATCTATATAAGTCAGATTAAAAAGTTTGGTGGCTAAAGCGAACATCGTGAAGTAACGGAGGAGAAGAGAGGAGCACGAGCAATGAACTTTATTACCATTTCCGAAATGCTTGGAACGAATGGTGAAACAATTGCCAGAGAGGTTGCCAAGATAATGGATTATCCCTTTTATGGCAAAGAGGAGCTATTTAAAGCTGCAGACGAGATGGGCTTACTTCAAAATATTGAAAAAGTGCAGATAAAAAGCCCGTCGTTGCTTGAGAAGATCTTGAGCGATCAGCCCAAAATCTATCTCGACCGATTTCAGTCTGTTATTTACGAGGTGGCCAAGAAAGGCAATGCCGTTTTCTTTGGGAAGGGAAGCACCATTCTTCTCCGGTCTTTTAATTGTGCACTTCACGTTCTGGTAATAGGGTCTATGGAGAAACGAGTCCAGAGAGTTATGGAGACGAATCACGTTGGAAAAGAAGTGGCTGAAAAGATGGTTCAAACCTCTGATCATGAGAAAAGAGGTTTCATAAGGTATGCCTTTGATGAAGATTGGCCCAACCCCCTGCTTTATGTTTTGACTTTAAATACAGACGCACTGACCGTTGCTACTGCTGTTAAGATTATCGTCGATGCTGCCAAAGCTGAGGAGATTAAAGCCTGCGGCATCGATGCTGTCAAATTGCTTGGAAAATTCTCTCTTCACCGCATCATTGAATCTGCGCTCCTTGAAGCAGGAATTATGAGTCCCCGTCTTTTTTTCAAAGTAGAGGATGCAGGTTCGGTTCGGCTCTTTGGTTCTGTGGGTTCCTCAGCTGAGAAAAAAGAAGTTATGGAAATTTTGAAAGAAATAAAGGAGATAAAGAGAATTAAGGATGATTTAACCGTATTAACCATGCGATAAGCAGATGGCTTCGAATCCCCTGATATCCTTCCCATTTTTGCAATTGCGTCATCCGTCCTTATAGAAACAGCCGAAAATTCGTCCTATCCTGAGTCATCAAAAGTGATCTAAGCGGGAGGTCAGAATCTCATCCCCCGAATCCCCCCTTGCTGGATGCCGCGGAAGCTCCTGGACTTTTTCAAACCCAAGCCTTTTTCACTTGAAATTTCATTTTACATAGGATATAAGAACATCTAATTCTACAGGTTCCTTTCCGACTAACCCAAAACAACAACAGGAAAATCCATCAGCAGGGAAGCGAATGCAGCTTGACCTGAGTATTGCTTACATTATCGTGCAAGTCATCTTTTTAGAGGGCATTCTCTCCATTGATAATGCGGCTGTGTTGGGTGCGATGGTCTCCGTTCTTCCGAAAGACAAGGCAGTCCCTTGGCCCGGACCTCTTGCATTCCTCGGAAATCCAGTCCAACGCCTCCTGGGCGGCCAAAGGACAGCCGCTCTTAAAGTTGGCCTCCTGGGCGCTTATCTTGGCCGTGGGCTCATGCTTGTTGTTGCCAACTTCGTCATCCACAACCCCTTCCTTAAGATCTTGGGGGCAGCCTATCTCATCAAACTGGCCTTTGAAAATCTTGGAGAACCAGAACCCGGAGAAGAAACTCAGACGAAGGCCAAGAGTGTAGAGGGCAAGGGTTTCTGGGGTGTCGTTTTAGCAGTGGAGTTGGCTGATCTTGCCTTCTCTCTCGACAATGTAGTAGCTGTGGTCGCCCTCTCAGATAATCTTTACATTGTGATGTTTGGTGTGGCGATCGGTATTATTACCATGCGCTTTGCGGCGGGGATATTCACGCTGATGATCATGAAGGAGCCTATCCTCAAGCCCGCTGCGTATATTGTCGTATTCAATATCGGCGCCGAGCTGCTGTTGGATGAGTTTGCTCACATTCAGTTTGGGAGCGCCTTAAAGTTCATGATATCTGCTGGAACGCTGATCCTGGCCGTGGTTTATGCCCACATCAAACCGCTGCACGTGTTCCAACCTGTCCTCACTTGGCTAGGCCAGGGCATGGCCGACGTTAATGAGCTTCTGGATTGGGCGTTAAAGCCTGTATGGCTGGTCTTCAAAATCTTTTTCCGGCTGATTGGTTTTGTTCTCCGTCCTCTCGGTGTCTTTACTCATGAATCGGGAGACCTATCACAAGAGAGCCGAGTGGCCCTCGATAGCGACTGTGATAAGGAGAAGGAGGTAGGAGGCAAACAATAGTCTACCTGTCAAGAATTTGCTTTTTATGCAAGCCATCTTTAAATAGGCCCTCTCGATTCTTTTTGGAGAGGGTTTTTTATTCTCTTGTGAATTCCCCGTCAATTTTTTAAGATAGTATGTTAAATAACAAATTCGAAACCCGAAGCACGAAACTCGAAACAAACTCAAATTTCAGGAATACAGGTGACCAAAACCAGGAAAGATCCCTTTGAGTTTTGGTTTTGTATTTGTTTCGGATTGGTCCGAGACGGACGCTTCGCCCAGCATTCGGATTGAATCCTTGAGGAGGGGGTATGAAGAAAAAGCCTTTGGTTGGAATTCTGATGGGAAGCGAGAGTGATCTGCCGGTCATGGAAAAGGCAGAAGAAGCCTTAAAGGAGTTAGGAGTTCCTTACGAAATGGAAATCAGCTCAGCTCATCGGCTGCCTGAGAAGACCGCCCATTATGCCAAGACGGCAAGGAGGCGAGGACTTGAAGTCGTGATTGCAGGAGCAGGAATGGCAGCTCACCTTGCAGGAGTCCTGGCCAGCCATACGACTCTTCCCATCATCGGTGTCCCCCTAAAATCAGGAGCCCTCAACGGGGCGGATGCCCTTTATTCCACCGTCCAGATGCCCCCAGGAGTTCCTGTGGCCACGGTGGGGATTGACGGCGCGAAGAACGCAGCCTATCTGGCCTGCGAAATCCTTTCGATTAAATATCCTGAAATGGCCAAAGCGTTGGAGAATTTCAGATCCAGGATGAAGAAATCATTGGAAGAGAAGTCAAAGGCCATCAAAAAGGGAAAACCCGGATGAGGGGTGCCAAGGTCATTCGTCAAGCCGCAGAAATCATCCGGCAAGGAGGAATCGTTGCTTTTCCGACAGAGACGGTTTATGGTTTGGGAGCGGACACCTATAATCCTCTGGCCGTGGCTCGCATCTTTGAGGTCAAGAGTAGGCCCTCCTTCGATCCCCTGATCGTCCATATCGAGCATCCAGCTTATCTAAGAAAATTGGTCAAAAAGATTCCATCGAGTGCCAAGAAATTGACGGAGAAATTTTGGCCTGGTCCGCTCACGGTTGTTCTTCTGAAGGAAGAAAATATTCCTGATATTGTAACCGCCGGTCTTCCTTCGGTAGCCGTCCGGATGCCCGACCATCCCATGGCGCTTGCTTTGATCAAAGAATCCAAATGTCCCCTTGCTGCACCGAGTGCCAATCCGTTTGGTTATTTGAGTCCCACCACGGCAGAGCATGTTCGGGAGCAACTGGATGATCAGGTCGATCTGATTCTGGATGGAGGTCCCTGCCAAGTCGGAGTTGAATCGACGATCGTCTCTTTTTTGGAAAAAAAGCCAAGGATGCTCAGACCCGGTGGGGTTTCGCTCGAAGAAATTGAATCGATCATCGGGAAGGTGGAGATCAGCTCAATCAAAGACAATCCCTCCGCCCCAGGAATGTTTCCCAGGCACTATGCTCCACGAACACCGATCGTCCTCCGTTGGGATGAGATGCATCTTGATTCCTATGAAGACAAAAGGGTGGGATTTCTTGCATTCCAGGAACCCGTGCATTTTCTGAAATTCCAGCATATGGAAGTTCTATCGAAAAAGGGAGATTTCAGAGAAGCCGCCGCAAACCTCTTTTCTGCGATTCGCCGATTGGATGCTCTCGATTTAGACCTGATACTGGCGGAAGCCGTTCCCGAAGCTGGATTGGGGCGGGCCATCATGGATCGTCTCCGCCGTGCCGCTTCCCGGGGGGAATAAAATTCGTGAAAAAAGTTTTTTTTCCTCTTTTGTTTCCTTTTCTGCTCTCCGCGTTCTTTCTTCCATATGCCATGGGATTGCCGGCGGAGGATGTCCAATTGGTAACGGATGTCGATTACTTTCAGGTTGCAAAGAAGATCATTCAGGAATCGAAACATTCGATTCAGGTGATGATGTTTGAGATGGCATATGACGATCGAAATCCTAACAGCCCTTCGAATCTTCTGGTCCGGGAGCTGATCAACGCTCAGAAAAGAGGGGTGAAAGTTGAAGTCGTCTTGGAGGTAAGAGAAGGGGAGGATCGGACGGCTAAACGAAATCGTCACACGGCAAAGTTTCTGTCAGACGGGGGCGTCGAGGTGACCTACGATTCTCTTTTTAAAACTACCCATGCAAAATGCATGGTGGTGGACGGGAAACTCACCCTTCTGGGCAGTACCAATTGGACGTACTTTGCGCTCACCAGCAACCATGAAGCTTCTGTCCTTATTCGATCGAAAGAGGTAGCGAAGGCCCTGGTGGATTATTTCAATCAAGTGAAAGCAGCCGGTTCCTCTCACGCTCCCCCCCCGGGGGGAAAAGGGAGGGAGTGAGGGGTCCGGAGAGATAAAAGTGGTGCTCATCGATTCCCATGCCCATTTAGAGATGCCGGATTTCAAAAAAGATCTGGAGCAGGTGATTCAAAGAGCCAAAGAATCGGGCGTCGGATATATCTTTACCGTCGGAACGGAGAAAAAAGATTGGAAGAAGGCCCTTGAGATTGCCGATTCTCACCCTTCCGTCTATGCCATACTGGGTGTTCATCCTCACCATGCAAGGGAGATCGACGATCAGACCTATCCAACCTTGAGGGGACTCTGCCAAGGTGAAAAGGTGAAAGCCTACGGAGAGATTGGCTTGGACTTCTTCAGAAATCTGTCGCCGCGAGATATTCAGTTGAAGAGATTCAGGGAACAGATCGGGTTAGCGAAGGAATTACGACTTCCTATCGTGGTGCACGATCGAGAGGCTCACCAGGAGACCCTGGAGGCATTGAAATCGGAGAAGGCAGAGGAGTGTGGAGGGATCATCCACTGTTTTTCTGGGGATTATGAGATGGCGAAGGCTTGTATGGATCGAGGATTCTATATCTCTGTCCCCGGAAGCATCACCTTTAAGAACGCGGAGGGTTTTAGGGAAATCGTCAAGAGAATTCCGTTGGAATCACTTCTTGTCGAGACGGATGCCCCCTTCCTGACTCCTGAGCCTTTTCGAGGAAAGAGGAATGAGCCGAGTTATGTACGGTATTCTGCACAGAAGGTGGCAGAGATCAAGAAGGTTTCACTTGAGAAGGTAGCCGAAGTAACAACAGAGAATGCGTTACGCGTTTATCGTTTAAAGTCTGCAGGAAATGATGACAGGAAGGAAAGAGTCGCCTAGACGTTGACAAACTTTTCTATCCATCAGGAGCTGTCATGAAGCCGGCAATCATCGTCGTGGATATGCTCAAAGATAATTTGAAAGACAGTCCTCGGAATCCATGCTATCACGAAGGAAAAGAGATTATACCCAATCTTCAGAGACTCTTAAACGAGGGCAGAAAAAGAGGATTCCCCATCGTCTTTGCCTGCGATAGTTTTCTGGAAGGGGATTTCATCTTTAGAAGCAAGATGAAAGTTCATTCTCTTCGGGGGACCCAAGGTGCAGAGGTCATCGATGATTTAGAACCAAAGTCGACAGATATGATCTTACCCAAGAGACGATTTAGCGCCTTCTTCAAAACGGACCTGGACCAGACCCTTCGTACACTCGGTGTTGATACCGTTGTCCTCGCGGGGATGACTACGGAGGTCTGTGTATTGATGACGGCCTTCGAAGGGCTCTGTCAGGATTTCTCCGCGATCATCCTAGAGAACTGTACGGTCAGTCGCAGCAAGGAGTTGAGCAAAGAGTGTCTCAATCTCTATCGGGAAAATGTCCTTGAGCCTTTGTTGAGAATTATGACCCTGGATGAATTTCTCAAAGAGGTTTCATAGGGACGGTGAAATGAACTATTGCGAAAATGATTTCCTTGATCGGGTCAGGGCAGTTCTTTCTTCAAGGAAGAGGAGAGTCATTGAACATCCCCCATTTTCTCATGCGGCGGTTCTGGTCCCCCTCTTTAAGAAAGGGGAGGGATGTCACCTTCTCTTCACCAAGAGGTCGGATCAGGTCAAGTATCACAAAGGCGAGATCTCTTTCCCCGGTGGGGTCGTGGATGAAGAAGATTTGGAGCTGATCAACACTGCACTCCGGGAGGCCCATGAGGAGATTGGGCTGGAGAAAAGTGATGTTCAGATCATCGGAATATTAGATGACATCGTGACCATCACTCAATTCATCGTTACCCCAATTGTTGGTCTCTTCCCCTATCCCTATCCTTTTAAGGTAAGCCAAGCGGAGATTGCAGAATTGATCGAGGTCCCTCTCTCTTCCCTACTCGATGAAAAGTGTCTAAGCGAAAAGGAAATTATCCGAAGCGGTCAGAAGGAAATCGTCTACGCCTATCAACATGGAAAACATATCATCTGGGGAGCGACCGCCCGGATTCTGAAACAGTTTTTGGATTTGATCCCATCCATGAGGGACGCTTAATATTTACTCCCTATTTATTCCTGCTTCTTAAACCCAATACGATGTTATAATGTTCGCCGAGAGAGACCTCGATGGATTGGTTTAAAAAGTGGGCGGAGCATCAATATAGTAAGAAGCAACGGATGATTGCCGTGATTCTTGGGGGCTTCATTTTTTGGATAGTCATTCCATTGTTTATTATCGTTGCATCATTCTATATCGACCCATGGCTTCAGCTCCCAAAATTTCGTTATGGTCTGATAAATCCTATCGTAGGTTTAATGTTCGTGGTTGCCGGTTGGCTGTTTGCTAATTGGACAGTAAAAGTCCAGTTTACAGTTGGGAAGGGAACCCCAATCCCCATGATGGCGACGCAGAAACTCATCGTAAAAGGACCTTATATTTATTGCCGGAACCCGATGACCTTAGGAACAGACCTCTCTTATCTGGGAGTCGCCATCTGGCTGGGCTCCCTTTCTGCTATTGGGCTAAGTCTGGTCTATCCCGTGGGAATTCTAATCTATATTAAGCTGATCGAAGAAAGGGAGTTGGAGGAACGATTCGGTTTAGAATATTTGAATTATAAGAAAAGTACCCCTTTTTTGATACCCAGCTTGGGCAAGAAAAGGATTGAGGCAATGAGATTTCTCGAAATTTTAAAGCTGGTCGCGAGCATTCTTCTCTGTCAAGTGGCAGGTTTTTTTGGTTCTATTTTCACCACTCCTGCCATACCAACCTGGTATGCAACATTAAAGAAACCTTTCTTCACGCCTCCTAATTGGATATTCAGTCCGGTCTGGATCAGTCTGTTCATTCTCATGGGGATCTCTCTTTTCTTCGTTTGGCGGGGGACAGGTCATCCAAAGCTTAAAACGGCCTTTATTTTCTTCTTTGTTCAGTTGATTCTCAACGTCCTTTGGTCAGCGGCTTTTTTCGGCCTCAGGGCACCCCTTCTCGGCCTCATGGATATTGTTTTTCTCTGGATGGCCATCCTGTTCACGATCCTGAATTTCATGAAAGTTTCCAAATTTGCCGGAGTGCTCCTGATCCCCTATCTCTTATGGGTTAGTTTTGCAACCCTATTGAATTTCTCTCTGTGGATTCTGAACCTCTAAAAGAAATGATTCAGCAAGCAAGAATAAAGGAGCTCAATAAAAAAGAGGTGAAGAAGGGGACCTATGTCCTCTATTGGATGCAGGCCTCTCAACGGGCGGAATATAATCATGCCCTGGAATATGCCATATCCAAAGGCAACGAGCTCCACCAGCCAGTCATTGTATTCTTCGGCATAACAGACCATTTCCCTGAGGCAAATGAAAGACATTATACCTTTATGCTGGAAGGGCTCAGCGAGGTGAGGCAGTCTCTTGAAAAAAGAGGCATCCTCATGGTCATTTTACACAAATCCCCTGAGATGGGCGCCATTCAGTTAGCCAAAGGAGCTTCTCTTGCCGTGGTGGATATGGGCTATCTGAAGATACAGAAAGGATGGAGAAGCGATGCTGCCGCGAAAATGAACTGTCCTTTGATTCAAGTTGAAAGCGATGTCATCGTCCCCGTTGAAGAAACCTCACCGAAGGAGGAATACGCCGCGGCAACGATCAGGTCGAAAATTCGTAGAAAATTAAGCCATTTTCTCGTCCCTTTGAAGCAGGTCGAACCCGCCGTCGATTCCCTTTTTCTGAATTTGAATTCTTTTGATCTCAGTGATGTGGACGAGGCAATTTCAAAACTTCAGATCGATCGAAGTGTTCAAAGGGTAAGTTCTCTTTACGGAGGGACGAAAGAGGCTCGAAAACACCTTGAGGTTTTTCTGGAGGGAAAGTTGGATCAGTTCCCGGAACTGAGAAACGACCCCACGCTTGATTATCTCTCTTATATGAGTCCTTACTTACATTTTGGACAGATCTCACCCCTATTCATTGCTCTTAGAGCGCTCGAGACGAGGAGTCTCGGGACAGAAGCCTTTCTTGAAGAACTCATTGTCCGAAGAGAGCTGAGCATGAATTTTGTTTTTTATAACGAAAAGTACGATTCCTTTGAGGGAGTTCCCGAATGGGCGAAAAAGACCTTAAACGCTCACCAGAAAGACAAACGTCAATATACGTATACCGTTGAAGAGTTGGAGTCAGCCAAAACCCACGACCCTTATTGGAATGCGGCCCAGAAAGAGATGGTGATCAAAGGAAAGATGCACGGGTATATGAGAATGTATTGGGGAAAGAAAATTATCGAATGGAGCAAAACGCCTGAAGAAGCTTACCGGATAACGCTTTACCTGAATAACAAGTATGAGTTGGATGGTAGAGATCCGAATGGTTTTACAGGTGTGGCCTGGTGCTTTGGAAAGCATGACCGTCCCTGGGGAGAAAGGTCGATCTTTGGAAATGTGAGATACATGAACGACAAAGGGCTAAAAAGGAAATTTGATGCGGACGGATATGTGAAGATGATGAACAAATTTGACGGAAAACATTAAGATCGTTTTTAAGGTTGCATTACGCTGGGCAGATTACTAATATATTAGAAGTAATGAATTTAATCCAAGGAGGGATAATGATGAAGCTGAGTGAATATTTTGAAAAGACAAAAGGTCGGGGGGTTTTTGCTACTTCGGATTCAAAAGGAAAAGTGGGGACCGCTGTCTACGGAAGACCTCATTTTATCAATGAAAAAACTGTAGCCTTTATCATGGCAGATCGTTTGATGCATAAGAATCTCCAGTCCAATCCTTATGCCTCCTATCTTTTCATGGAATCCAAAGAAAGATATGTCGGGAAGAGGTTATATTTGACAAAGATTAAGGAGGAAAAGGATCGCGCCCTCATTGATAAGATTCGTCGAAAAGATAGTTGCCCTGTTTACACGGCTTACAAGGATCAAATTAGGTACCTCGTCTATTTTCGTATTGATAAAATCCTGCCCCTGATCGGAGAGAAAAAATAGGATTTTAAGGAAACCCGAATAGTACTTCATAGCTGAAACTTGCCAAAAGAGAAAAGGTGAAGATCCTAATTACAGGTGGTACGGGTTTTGTTGGCTCCCAACTGACAGTCCGGTTGATCCAGGATGGGAACGAAGTAACGATCCTGACCCGCTCCGGAAAAAGACTGGAGAAAGGATCGAAAGGGCCTTCTTATCTTCAGGGGGATCCGACCCAAAAGGGTCCTTGGCAGGAAGCCATTCAGGACCACGACGCCGTCATCAATCTTGCAGGGGCTTCGATCTTTGCCAAGTGGACGGAGGGGTATAAGAGGGTTCTTCGCGAAAGCCGGGTCAGCACTGCGCGAAATATCGTGGAAGGAGTATCCTCTGATCCCGCCAAAAAGATCACTCTGTTCAGCACTTCTGCCGTGGGCTACTACGGTTTTTGCGGAGATCAGGAACTGACAGAGGAGTCTCCCCCCGGCGAGGACTTTTTAGCTCAAATGGCCGTGGAGTGGGAAGGAGAGGCGTTAAAAGCCAAAGACAAAGGTGCCCGGGTGGTCATTACCCGCTTTGGCATTGTCCTGGGGGAGAAGGGAGGGGCCCTCGGTCAGATGATCCCCCTCTTCAAGAAATATATCGGAGGTCCCATCGGAAGCGGAAAGCAGTGGTTCTCGTGGGTTCATATCAAAGACCTGGCAGAAGCTTTTGCTTTCTTGATTAAACATCCAGAGATTTCAGGCCCTGTGAATGTCTGCGCCCCAAATCCCGTGAGGAATAAAGACCTCGCAAAGGCGCTCGGGAAAGCGCTTCACCGGCCCTCTTTTATGCCTGCTCCTGGTTTTATGGTTAAAATAGTTTTAGGGGAATTTGGTTCAGTCATCCTTAAAGGCCAGAGAGTGATTCCGAAACGACTCCTGGACAGTGGCTTTGCCTTTCAATATCCAGACATCAATAAAGCTTTGCAGGGCATTTTGGGCCAACCATAGTTCAAGATTAGAAAACAGGGAAGGGTGCCGTTTTAGAGCTAACCTCCAAGGGGATACTTTTCAGGCGGATCGTTTTCGATGTTATGTCCGAGGGTGTTGAAAGGAAGTGAAAGGTTGGAGTTTGGAGGGAGATTTTTTTTCAAAAAGCATTTCTGGGCTTCCAAATCTCCCAAACCTTCCCGGAGATCGAAGGAGTCTCTCCTTCCTTGGCGAGAGTTGGTTTCCCTGGTTCCCAGCCGCAGGGCATAAATTCACCTGTGGCCTGGTGGTGCTGCAGGGCTCTCAATTGCCGCAGGATTTCGGCGGCGTTGCGGCCGATGGGCGTGGCCAGGATTTCCATGGCCTGGAGGACTCTCTGCGGATCGATCAAAAAATGACTGCGGAGGTCTAGGCCGGCTTTGGCGTCATAGACTCCAAAGAGAGAGCCGATCTTTCCTTCCGGATCGGAGATCATGGGATAAAGAGCTCCTCCTTCGACCATCCGGGATAACTCCTTCTCGTGCCATTCCTTGTGGGTGGTTACTGAATCGACGCTCACGGTCAGCACCTCGGCACCGAGTTCCCGGAAGGCAGGATATTTGACGGCAACTGCCGCCATTTCAGTCGGTCAGACAAAAGTGAAATCGGCGGGATAGAAAAGAAGCACAACCCACTGCCCTTGGTAATGAGAAAGCTCAATTTCCTGGGTCTCGCCTCGGTAATAGGCCTTGGCTTTGAAATCAGGTGCCTTGTTTCCGATCTGAATCCCCATGTTCTTGTTCCTCCGACCTTTGGCTACCGTAAGTCAAAAATCCCAAAGGATAAGGGGTGAAACCATAAAATGAACCCGTTTCTATTCATTTCTTGCTTTCTTTGTCGGCGACGGGGGCAGGCTGAGCAGGGCGAGGCGCGCGGTCATCAATGTACACATCCATGAGCTGTCCCGGATATACCGGGAGATTGCCCCGCTTGAAGCTATAGACGACTTGCATGACACGGGTGTCCACCCTTTCGGTGCTGTCCCCGGTCAGGGAACGCTTCGGCACAACGTAAGTCTCAACGTATTCAAACGTCAGGTCCGTTTTGAACTGGGGATTGCCACGGACATAGGCGACCGCCGGGGCCTCGAGTTGGAAGCGCCAGGCATCATTCTGATCGATGTCCACGCGGACATGAAGTTTATCCAGATTGCCCAGCATGATCAGGGGGTCCGTCGTCGCGCCGCTGGGGGCATACTCGCCAGGACGGATATTGACCTGGAGAATATCCCCCTCGACCGGTGCCCGTGCGGTGAGACGACCGATCTCCACTCGCGCCCCCTCGACGTCCGCTTCGGCCGCAGCAACGTTCGCCGTGGCTATATCGATGTCGGGCTTCCAGGACCCGGCTTCTAACAGCTTGAGGTCAGCTTTGGCCTGATTCAACCTTGCTTCGGCAGCGTCGACCGCATACTGCCGTTTAATCACATCGTCGATGGCAATGGCCCGGACGTCTTTTAACTTCTCGCCAATTTGAAGTTGGTGTCGCGCGTCTTCGAGATTCGCTTCGGCTTCTTTGACTCTGGCCCGGGCTGGAGGGAGATCCTCTGCACGAGGGGCCTGTTTCAATTTGACCAGCCTTGCTCTGGCTTCCTTAAGGGCACCTTCTTTTACTGCGAGGTCTGCCTGCTGTTTTCGGTCATCCAGGACAAACAGGGGATTTCCGGGTTTCACTCTTTTGCCCACCGAGACAAAGACCTTGGCTACAATTCCCGGGACGTGAGAGCCAATGGAAATGTTCCGCGTGTTCGCCTCAACGATTCCGGCTCCTGAGATCTTATTCGCGAAAGGGGAACGTGCCGGATCTGCAACGGGTTTGGCGGCCGGAACTGGTTTCGCCCCCTGCTTCACCGTCCAGATTGCGAAGACAAGGCCGGCAATAGCGATCACCGGGAGAAGGTATTTGCGAAACATGAGACCTCCTTATAGATGAGCTACCTGGGGTTCGACCACGACGATCCGCCCGTCATCCATGCGGGCGATGCGGTCCGCAAAGTTGAAAATGCGACTGTCATGGGTAACGATAATAAGGGCCCGGTCCGCGGATAGGGCTGTTTGCCGGAGAATTTCCATGACTAACCGTCCGGTATCAGCATCCAGGGCGCTGGTCGGTTCATCGCAAACGATCAGCTTCGGACTGTGCACCAGAGCCCTGGCAATGGCCACCCGCTGTTGCTGCCCACCGGAGAGATCCGAAGGAAGGACAGCCAACTTATCCTCCAGCCCTACACGGACAAGCACCTCCTTCGCCCGGGAATGAGCCTCTGTGCGGTTTCTCCCCAGGATCAACAGGGGAACGGCCACATTTTCCACCACCGATAGGGTGGGGATCAGATTATAGGCTTGAAACACGAATCCGATGTTGGTCCCTCGGTAACGCGTCTTCTGTGTCTGCCCCATGTCCCGTATGTTCTGTTCGAATACCAGACAATCCCCTTCGTCATGATCGAGAATGCCGGCGATCACGGAGATGAGGGTCGTCTTGCCGCAGCCCGAAGGGCCCACCAGCATGAGCAGTTCTCCTAAGCGCACGTCCAGGTTAATGCCCCGAAGGGCCAGAACCTTGGTTGACCCAGTGACATAGGTCTTCGTCACTCCCGTGCAATAGACCGCCATTCCATTCGTCGACATTGGGTGCCTTTATGTCTTAAAGACGATGGCCGGTTCGAGGCGCATCACCTTTCGGATACTGATCAGGGCCGAAAAGATGATAATCAGGGTGATCGCTCCCGCGGATAGGTAAAGGAGATCCCGGGTCAGGCGAAAAGAGAGTTCCGTTCCTCGAAATAGATACCCAAAAAGAGAGGCCCCACCCACCCCAAGACCGTAACCAATAGCACCGACCATCAGGGCCTGCAGGAGGATCATACGCAGGAGAATACCATTGGTGGCTCCCATGGCCTTGAGGGTTCCAAAATAACGCAAGTTTTCCAGGGTAAAATTGTAAAACGTCTGGCCTGCGATGGCGGTGCCGATGAGAAACCCCAGCATGACGGCAATTCCGAAATTGATGGGGATGCCCGTGTATTTCATGTAATAGTTATAGGTTAGATCTTTAAATTCCTGAGCCGTATAGGCCGCCAATCCCGTGCTCTTTTTGATCCGTTCGCATAAGGTCTTAGGGTTTTCGCCTTCCCCTGCGTTAACGAGGACAAAGCATAATTGTTTTCGCTCTCGAGGAGCGATGGTGATCGCCCGGGTGTAAGTTGTGTAAATCACAGGTTGGGATTGAAAGGTCCGCGACACCCGGCAAATGCCTACGACGACGGTGCGATGGTCATTGATCTCCAGAACATCGCCAATCTGGAGAGGGACAGGCTTGCCGCCGCCTTCCTTCGGTCGTTTGGCCAGCCGGGTTTTGGCTCCAACGTCATTAACAATAATCGCATCCTGCTGGCGCAGATCGCTCAGGTTTCCCTGAATCATCTGGGGAGGGCCGCCGATGAGTGTCGCGTCATCCAGGCCAAGGACATTACAGATTTGAAAATTACCATCCTCTAACCGGGCCTTCAGAAGACCTTTGTAAAGAGGAACAGCCCATTCTACCCCCTCCACACCGCGGACGCGAAAGAGTACTGTATCCTGGAGGGGCTTGATATCATCGATGAATAGGACCTTAGGGTCCATGACCCAGATGTCAGGTTGAGAAAGATCGGTGATTGCGCCGTAGGTACGGGTCATCAAACCGGTAAAGATCGAGGACTGCTGGGTGATGAGCAGGGACGCGAAGGTCAGCCCCATGACGATTCCGAGGTATTTGCCACGGTCGCCGACCAGCATTTTCAGGGCGATGAGATACACGGTTAAATCCCCTTACCCTATGGTTCTATTCCAATAGGCTATCGGGAGCCTAGTTAAACATCCAAACAATACAAATAAGACGAGATTCATAAAATGTAAATGAGATTATTACGTAGATGACGGTCGAGAACACTGTACGTTCTATTCTACTCCTGGGATCAGAATCTTTTCAGTTGGCGGGGTCGCATCAAGACCGGTTTTGGCTGCCCGCTTTCCACTCTCCGTAGCGGTGGGCCATAAACCCTCTCTTTCGACACCAATGACAAGGACATCCCAGAGCTCCCTCATACCCAAAAACATATCATAAGATTTCGAATTGAACAAACTTTGGACTTTTTTTTCATTCTGAGGTTATTTTAATAAATCTGTCGTATAAGGAAAGGGAAAGGTTAGGTATGTGCCAGATTTCCGCAGACCGACCATAATTTGGAAAAGGAGATCCGAACACAGGAGGTGACATGTGAGCAAGCTGAAAGAGTTGGGAACGCCAGTTTTCTGGGCGGAAGGCCATCCGGGGAAACTTAACCGAGAAGGCTGGATCATCGAGGTGAGCGGACTCTGTGCAAACCCAAGAACATTCACCTGGCAAGAACTGATCGCGTTGCCGAAATCGATCGCCGACGCACGCCTCACGAGTGTCACCAGATTCTCTGTTCAGGGAAAGTGGGGAGGCGTGAAGGTTGTCGATTTGCTCAATGCGGTCCAGGCTGGACCTGAAGTGAAATATGTCCGTTTCTGGTCTTACAGGATGACGTACGACACTTCCATCCCTATTGAAGTCGCCTTTCGAGAGAGAACGCTTCTTGCCTATGAGTTCGATGGCGATTACCTGGATGAAGATTATGGAGGCCCTATCCGTGGATTTTGTCCCTACCTGTGGGGCTATAAGTCAGCGAAGAGTGTTGTCAAGATCGAACTGACGAACCGCTATGTCTCCGGCTTTTGGGAACAGCGCGGATATCCAGACGATGCCCACATTACGGCCGGAAAAGTCCGTGATATGAACCAAGGTGGTCGCCTCAGACCTATTCCGAACGGGGAGGTGATACAGTTTCTCGATGAATAGATTTCCCTTGTGGCAAGGTTGAAACTGTGATACTCAATAAAGCCAATCTCTCATGTTGTAGCAGGAGCGCCAATCATAAGGGGTGAGAGTTCTTACATCTAATCAAAGGCAATCGCTTTTTTGAAAGATGATGACGGCTATGGGGACGGGGATGATGCCTTATCTTGTTCTTATTCTTTGGTTCTTTGGGTTTATTTTCTTCTGGAAGGTTCATTGTCCGAAGAGCTCCCGCAGATTGGATGAGAGCTCATCAAAAATATCGATCATCATCCCCGCCCGAAATGAGGAAAAGAACCTCAGCCGTCTTTTTCAGTCTATCAAGGATCAGAATCTGAAAGCCCATGAAACCATCCTCATCGATGATCACTCCGATGATTTAACCGCAGAGATAGGGAGGAGGGCAGGTTGCATGGTTGTCTCCTCGAAAGACCTTCCAGAAAGCTGGACCGGAAAACCTTGGGCCTGCTGGCAGGGAGCCCAGAAGGCCTCGGGAAATATTTTTCTTTTCTTAGATGCTGACACGTTTTTGGAGCCCGAGGGCCTTTCAAAAATTGTGTCGACCTATCTCGAAAAAGGAGGTCTTCTCTCAGTCCAGCCCTTTCATAAAATGAAAAGGACGTATGAGCGGCTGGCAGCGATCTTTAATCTCATCACGATGGCAGGCATGAATGCTTTTACCCCTTTCGGGCCAAAGCTGAAACCCACGGGTGCCTTTGGTCCCTGTATGATATGTTCGAGGGAAGATTATTTTAGGGTGGGGGGACATGAGAAGGCCCGAGGAGAGGTGCTGGAGAGCCTTGCCATCGGGAGGGAGTTTCTGAGAGCGAAGCGAAAAGTTCACTGCTATGGAGGAAAAGAAGCCATTTCATTTCGAATGTACCCGGATGGATTTCAGTCGCTTGTGGAAGGATTTGGCAAAGGGTTCGGGACCGGTGCCCATGCGATGTCAATGGTGAGCCTTTTCATGATCGCGGGATGGGTATTCGGAGGAGTTTCAGTGACAAGACACGTCATCCAATCGGCTTTTATGGGTAGCCCAGGGGAACTTCTGGGATGGCTAGTTTTAGACGTGCTCTATATCTTTCAGATCCACTGGATGCTTTTCCGGATTGGAAATTTTGGGTTTTCCACGGCCCTCTTTTTCCAAATCCCTCTGGTCTTTTTCGTTATTGTTTTTGCACACTCGGTCGTTCGCATCTTCCTGGTGCGCAAGGTGCGCTGGAAGGGGAGAGATGTCAAGACTGCGAGCGGGAGAAATTAGACTCATGAGACTCATCTTTCTCCCCACGATCTGGACGATTGCCATCGATTTCATTGCTTGGCTCATCATTCACGTCGGGGTGGTGGCTATCATGATTAGAATTCCCGCGAGGCATTTCGATCCGGATCATTGGCTATACCGGAGCAGGAGGTGGGAGAGAAAGGGAAATATTTATCAGGATGTTTTTAAACTTAGAAGGTGGAAACAACATCTTCCCGATGGAGCGCAGTTCGTCGGGCGTCTGGGCTTTCAGAAGAAGCAACTGAACAATAAGAGTTTGGAATACTTCGAGACTTTCCTAATTGAGACCTGCCGGGCTGAGTTGACACACTGGATTTTTATTCTTTTTGCGCCTTTTTTCTTTCTATGGAATCTTCCGGGCGTAGGCCTTTTCATGATTTTCTATGCCCTCCTTGAAAATGTTCCTTTCATTATCGCTCAGAGATATAATCGATATCGGTTCAGGCGTCTTTTGGAACAGGACAAGTTTAAATCTTAATTCCCTTATGAGGAACACCTCCATTTTCAGTGTAGACGATCTTTGGAAAAGCTACGCCGAGACCGACGCGGTGCGGGGGCTAACTTTTCAGATTTCACGGGGGGAATTTTTTGGTCTCCTTGGGCCCAATGGCGCGGGTAAAACAACGACGATTGGACTCTTATCCGGGTTGATCGAACCCACGCGAGGACATATCTCGATCGATGGGTTTGATCTTTTTTCAAGACCCATGGAAGCAAAAGCCAAACTGGGTTTGGTGCCTCAGAGTTTTGCGCTTTACCCCACGTTGTGTGCCCGTGATAATTTGGTCTTCTTTGGAAGAATCTATGGATTGAAGGGAAAGCGTTTGAGAGAACGTACGGCCCGTGTCTTGGAAATCGTTGAGTTAACAGATCGTGCCAACCAAACCGTGGCGACCTTTTCCCATGGGATGAAGCGGAGACTCAACATTGCTGCGGGGCTCCTCCATGAACCGGAAATTCTTATACTTGATGAACCTACTGTCGGCGTCGATCCACAGAGTCGAAATGCCATTCTCGAGAGTCTCGATTCCCTGAATGAATCCGGGGTCACGGTCTTGTACACCACCCATTATATTGAGGAAGCTCAACGGCTATGTGACCGTGTTGCCATCATGGATCAAGGGAAGATCATGGCTCTCGACAGCCCCTCTCGCTTGATTCGAGATTTGGGAAGGGGGATGATCCGTATGGAGTTCAATGCAGGTATCGATGACGGGCTCATGGACCAATTGGGGCGTATCGGCTCGGTACGGGTCATCGATGGTCAAAAGAAGAGAATCCATGTTGAAACGGATCGCATTGATGAAGCTTCAAGAGAGCTTCTGGAGCTGATGAAGAAACGAGATGGACTGCTTAAGACCTTAGACATATCAGAGCCGAATTTAGAGACGGTTTTTATCCATTTAACAGGCAGAAATCTCAGGGATTAGAAGACAAAAGGAATATCCCTACGTTCGAAAGAATGATTTACCAGATCATCGCCATTACTCTCAAGGAACTGAAGGTCCTTTGGCTGGATCGTGAAGCGCTCGCTTTGCTTTTTGTCATGCCCATGTCTTTTATTCTCGTAATGAGCTTCGCTTTAGAAGGAGTTTTTGAAGCAGGGAGCAAAGGTCACCCCATTGAAATCTTGGCCGTTCACCAAAATGGGGGTCAGTTGGCTGACCAGGCGATTGCTGATCTCAAACGAATGGAGGGTTTGATCCTGATCGAGACCTATGAGGGAATTCCCCTTAACTCTGACAAGGCAGAGCAATTGATTGGCAAGGGGGTTTATCCTTTAGCCCTTCTTTTCCCGGAAGGCTATACAGAGCGGGTTCTACAAACTTCAAAGGATCCCCAGAAAGAGAAGGCAACCGTCTATTTGATCAGTGATCCAGCTATGAACCTTCAACTTTTGGCCACCGTGAAAGGAGCCATCCAGGGAGCGATAGAGCGTCAGGTTTTATTAGCAAGCGTACCACAGCGTCTTAAAGAAATGTTCAGGACACTAGGAGGCGCAGAGGGACAGTTTGACAACATGTTGGAAAATACGAATATCACCGACCCTGAAAGGTCTGATGTGGATGTTATCCAGACCTTTCCAAAAGGTTTTAACGCGGGGAGACGCCCCACCGCCACGGAGCAAAATGTTCCGGCTTATACCATTTTTGGGGTCTTTTTCATCGTTCTGACCTTGGCGTCGAGTTTCTTGCAGGAAAAAGAGGATGGTACGTTCCAGAGAATCCTGGCCGCCCCATTATCCAAGACAGCCCTTCTCATCGGGAAACTCTTACCTTATTATCTTGTGAACCTGATTCAAATTCTATTGATGTTTAGCATAGGGGTCGTCGTATTCGGAATGAAGCTTGGACAATTCCCGGCATTGGTCATCGTTTCCTTGGCCTTGGCGGCAGCAGCGAACGGTTTAGGACTCTTGGTGGCGGCTCTGGGTAAAACCGAAGCGCAGGTGAACGGTCTATCGGTTCTTCTGGCCATCACCCTTTCTGCCTTAGGGGGAATGATGGTGCCTACCTTTATCATGCCCAATCTGATGAAGACCCTCTCGCTTTTTACGCCCCATGCTTGGGCCCTGGCAGGATATCATGATGTGATCATCCGGGGATTGGGCGTAAGGGAAGTTCTGACCGAGATGGCAGTACTCTTGGGGTTCGCTTCTTTTTTCTTCTTTATAGCCCTTTGGCGCTTCCGGTTTGACGAGTGAATTAAATAAACTTTTTTACCATTTCAAGAAACAGATGAGGAAATGTAAACCAAAGATTTGGGTTTCTTGAGAAGGAGCTGGAGTACATCCCGTTTCGATCTCATAATTATGAGAGGTCGTGAGACCCTAGAAAACCACCCGTTAACCATACTGAGGAGTTTTTCGACAGTCTCGGTTTTGATCCTTCCGCGAGCACAGCCATTCTAAGCTTATAAAGCTCAAGGATCATAATGCAAGTTGCAACACGGACAGGCGCAATGGAGGCCACCGCCAAAAAGGGTAGCCGTTCACCTTGGGCCGTCGACTGGCTCGCATCCTCCAGGGTCCTTTATACATCCGCAGGCCCGCACAGCACCTATTTTTCGTCCGACTCCTTCTTTTTTTACTTCCGCTGAACATTTATGTTATAGTTTTTTTTGTGCTACGACCTTAGTATTTTGTCTTTGTTTGAGGGAACAGATTTGGATTTTGCACTTTCCATAAAGCAGAAACAACTGCGGCGAATGGGGCGGCAATTCGCCAAGATGGAACTCGCTCCCATCGCGAAGGAGATCGACGAAGAGGGCCGTTTCCCGTGGGAAGCGGTGGAAAAGATGGGGTCCCTCAATCTCTTCGGTATCCAGGCGCCCAGGCAATACGGTGGCGCTGAGACGGACTCCATCTCGTATTGCCTTGTGATTGAGGAGATTTCCCGTGTCTGTGCCTCCATGGGGCTGATGCTGGCCGTCCATAACGGCGTTGTGGTTCATCCGGTCAGTCAATTCGGAAGAGATGAGCAGAAGGCGAAGTTCCTTTCTCCTCTGGTTGCGGGTGAAAAGATCGGCGCATTTTGTCTAACCGAGCCCAATGCCGGCTCAGATGCGATGGCCATCGAATCAACCGCCCTCAAGGAGGGTGACTCCTACCTTGTCAATGCCAATAAGATATTCGTCACCAACGGCGGGGTGGCTGACATCTTGATTATTTTTACTTCGGTGGATCCGGGCAATGTCAAGAAGGGGTTTAGCGCCATTCTCGTGGAACGCGGCACCCCCGGGTTTGAGGTGGGCCTCCTCGAAAATAATTGCGGGATGCGTGCCAATCCCGTTAGCTCGATCATCTTAAATGACTGTCGAGTGCCGAAGACGAACCTCCTGGGCCAAGAAGGCGAAGGATTTAAGGTTGCCATGGCGGCCCTGGATAATGGTCGAATTGGCATTGCGGCTCAGGCCGTGGGAATCGCTCAAGGTGCTCTGGATGCCTCCTTGAGGTATGCCAAAGAGCGTATTCAATTCCGCGTCCCCCTGTCGCAGCATCAGGCCATTCAGCTGATGCTCGCCGATATGGGCACGATGGTAGAAGCAGCGAGGCTGCTGACTTTAAACGCTGCCCATGTCAAAGATCGGGGGGGCGATCTCTCCGGTCCGTCTGCAATGGCCAAGCTCTTTGCCGGCCGCGCCGCTTCAAAAGTTGCCTCGATGGGTGTGCAGATTCACGGAGGTTATGGATACAGCAAGGATTACCCCATCGAGCGGTATTTTCGCGATGCCCGAGCCACGGAGATTTATGAGGGGACCAATGAGATCCAACAGATTGTCATTGCACGAGAGTTATTAAAGCGAGGCGAGGAGTGATGGATATCGTGGTATGTATTAAACAGGTTGTGGCGGGAGACCGGGTGAAGATCGATCCGAGAACATACAATCTCGTGCGCTCCGCAGAATTCTCCTATATCAATCCCTTGGATCTGTTTGCTATCGAGATGGCCGTACAGCTGAAGAAGGAGCAATCTGCCACGATCACCGCAGTAACGATGGGACCCCAGATCAGCGAAGAAGTGCTCTGGGAAGCTTTGACCCTGGGAGCTGACCGAGCCGTACTCCTGTCCGACCCACGGTTTTCCGCGAGCGATACCCTGGCCACGTCGTACGTACTGGGCATGGGCATCCGAAAGATCGGAAAATTCGACCTGATCCTTTGCGGAATGCGAACAACGGACGGGGATACCGGACAGGTAGGTCCCCAGTTAGCCGAGGAGCTCGACGTTCCCTACATCAGCGCCGTGGAGAAGGTGAAGGGAGAGAAGGGCTCCTTCCGCGTAGAAAGAGTCTCTGACGGTTTTAGGGAAATCGTAGAGGTCTCCGTACCTGCATTATTCACGATCTCTTCAAAGACAGCGGTGCGCCTGCCAAGCTTGATAGCCATCCAAGACACCTTCACCCGAAACTCCATTGAATGCTGGAATTTGGAGGACTTGAATGCAGATCCGGACAAGGTGGGTCGTGCCGGATCCGGCACGTGGGTGGAGGGATTAACTCCGACGGCCCAGAAAAAATCCTGTGTCTTGATTGAAGGGGATCCGCGTCAGCAAGCCAGGATACTCTTGTCAAAACTGCTCGAGAAGAATTTGTTATCTTAACCGTTGCATCAGTAATGTTGCCAAGCACACTTACCTACCGACTGAATGCAACGTTAGGGTTATCTTAAAACAGAATCATGAAAAGAGACTTGGAGATTTGGGTCTTTGGAGACCATCGTCGTCACCCGAAAGATCGCTTGACTCTGCAGGTGTTGGGCCATGCGCGGGCTCTTTCAGGCAACGGAGGGAGAGTGACGGCAGTGGTCCTGGGACATCAGGTGGAAGAGGTGGCCAAGGAATATATTGCCTGCGGCGCCCAGCGCATTCTACTCATAGATCATCCGCAGTTGGCTCTTTATCATACGGATCTATTTACAACCATCCTCAGTGATCTGATTCGAGAGCATCGACCGGAGGTCTTTCTGACGGGAGCTTCGGAATTTGGCAAGGAATTGGCAGCCGGAATCGCCAAGCGAATCGGAGTGGGGCTGGGTGCAGATTGCATCTCCTTAGATTGGGATGAAGAGAAGAGATGTCTGATCGGGTTCAGTCCGGCCTTCGGCGGCAACTTCCTGGCACGTATTGTCTGGAGTTCTTCAAAACCGTGCATGGCCACATTGACCCCCGGAACTTTTCCGGAACGATCCTATGATCAGGCTGCCCAGGGAGAGATCGTGAAGGTGGAGAAGGATCTGGATTCTGTCTCGTCCAAAGTTAAAGTGATCTCCTCTGTTCGCGAAGTGCACCATGCCGCCAGACTGGAGGATGCGAGGGTTGTCGTCGTGGGTGGTCGAGGAATCAAGAATTCACAAGGGTTCAACCAGGTCCGGGAGTTGGCCCTCCTTTTGGGGGGTGAGGTGGGGGCAACCCGACCGGCCGTCGATGCCCACTGGACTTCGCATGAACAGTTGATCGGCCAGACCGGGAGATCGATTAAACCCGCGCTGTTGATCACCTGCGGGACCTCCGGCGCCATCCAATACACCGCCGCTCTTGCAGGATCTGGGACGATCGTCGCAGTCAACCGGGACCCCCGGGCGCCCATATTTAAGGTGGCTGATTTCGGAATTGTTGCCGACACACTCTCCTTCCTTCCTGCCTTTATAGGGGAGGTCAAGACTCACCTCTTTAGAGAGATTGCAGATCTCTATCGAACCCAGGTCAAGACGGGCAGAGACCAGATGGTGGTCTCGTTTGGCCAGCGGATCAAGAAATTAAGGGAAGACCGAAAAATGAGCATCGCAGATTTGGCGGAGAAGACTGGCCAGCCGCCGGAGTTCATCGAGCAGGTCGAATCGGACAGCCTGACGCCCCCGGTTTCCTTCTTGTTGCAGCTGTCCAATGCCCTTCACATTGACCCCAGTAATTTTCTGACCGACCAGGAAAAGATTCAAATTGACGGAAAGAGACAGGAGAGCTTCGCGAAACGCACGCAGAACTATTCCTACCGAACCCTGACTCCGGGGGCTGCGGATAAACACCTCCGGTCATTCATGGTCACCATCGAACCGAAAGAGAAGCATAAAATGGTTGAGTACAAGCATCCGGGAGAGGAGTTTATCTTTGTCTATAAAGGAGAGCTGGAGCTCACCCTGGGAAACAAAGTGATCTTTTTAAAACAGGGAGAAACCCTGCATTTCGATTCCGAAACCAAGCACAAGCTTCGAAACACTTCGGACGAAAAATGTGAACTCATCGTCACGTTATACACCCCTTAGACGGAATCGCACAGCAGGACGTCCTTTTTTTCTTTTCGCCTTCATGCCAGGAGTGATCTCTCAGACATGATTTCGGAGTTGAAGCTCCAAGGGGTGGGGATTTAAGCAGACCTGTTGTTTAAGGTAAAGCTGATCGTACTTTCGAACGTAATGACTGATAAGGGTTATTGGAACAATGAGTGGGAGGTATTCCTTCCGATAATGATCGACCACTTCTAACAATTCCTGTTTTTCGTCAGAGGACAACTGCTCCTTGAAATAACCCATCATATGCTGCAGAACATTGGCG